>ENA-UOIY01000657-UOIY01000657.1-human-gut-metagenome-genome-assembly--contig:-P114-NODE-657-length-53304-cov-12.667130_pt1 | contig 53304 bp, 47 predicted proteins | sample MGYA00242335_ERZ723882 | MGnify/ENA metagenome assembly ERZ723882
AGTCGCGCTGGTCGTGGCCCGGAACGCCCATAACGATACCGGTGCCGTAGCCCATCAAAACGTAGTCCGAGACGAACATCGGCACGACCTTACCGGTCGCGGGGTTGATGACCTCGATGCCGTCGAGACGAACGCCGGTCTTGTCCTTATTGAGCTCGCCGCGCTCAAAGTCGCTCTTGCGGGCGGCGGCAGCCTGATATGCCTCGACCTCGTCCCAGTTCTTGATGATGCTCTTCCACTTCTTGAGCAGCGGGTGCTCGGGAGAGATGACCGTGTACGTCACGCCGAACAGCGTATCGACACGGGTGGTGTAAACGGTGATATCATCCTCGGTGTTGGTCTTGAACGTGACCTCGGTACCGGTGGAGCGGCCGATCCAGTTGCGCTGCTGCGTCTTCACGCGCTCGATGTAGTCGACGTCGTCGAGATCGTCGATGAGGCGGTCGGCATACTTCGTGATGCGCAGCATCCACTGGCTCTTTTCCTTGCGGATAACGGGTGCGCCGCAGCGCTCGCACACGCCCTCGACGACCTCTTCGTTGGCCAGAACGCACTTGCAGCTCGTGCACCAGTTGACGGGCATCGTCGTCTTGTAGGCAAGGTCGTGCTTGAACAGCTGGAGGAAGATCCACTGCGTCCATTTATAATACTGCGGGTCGGTCGTGTCGATCACGCGGTCCCAGTCGAAGCCGTAGCCGAGCATCTTGAGCTGACGGGTGAAGTTCTTGATGTTCTGCTGCGTGACGATGGCGGGATGGATGTGGTTCTTGATGGCAAAGTTCTCCGTCGGCAGGCCGAAGGCGTCAAAGCCGATGGGGTTCAAGACATTGTAGCCCTGCATGCGCTTTTTGCGGCAGATGATGTCCATCGCCGTGAACGGGCGCGGGTGGCCGACGTGCAGACCCGCGGCGGAGGGGTACGGGAATTCGATCAGGCCGTAGAACTTGGGGCGCTTGTCCCCCGTCACGGCGGCGTAGGGCTTTACCTGCTCCCACTTGTCCTGCCATTTTTTCTCAATGGCTGCGAAATCGTACTTCATGGATCTTCTCCTTTATGTGAAATAGTATTTTGATGCGAAAAAAGTCCCTGACCGTTTTTCAAACGGTCAGGGACGTAACGAACACATTACGCGATACCACCCTGATTCAGCGCACGGTTTCCCGTGAGCCCTCAGCGGCTTCATAGCCTTGCCCGTAACGGGGGCGACCGTCCTGCCCTTTCAGACAGGCTGCTCGGGAGTGAGTCATCCACGCGCATTTTCCCACCGGCTCGCACCGACCGCCGGCTCTCTTCAGGTGAAAATCACGCGTCTTTTTGCTCCGTCATCGCGTTTTGCATAAATTCAGCATGACCATTTTAGGCGTTTTGTCCCGCCTTGTCAAGCGTTATTTTTCCTCGGCGTGGGGCAGGATGGCGCTCAGGTCGACTTCCTCGCCGTCGGCCCACAGGTGCTCGAGGGAATAGAACTTGCGCGCCTCGTCGTTGAAGACATGGACGACGACGCATCCGTAGTCGAGCAGGACCCACGTGCCGCCGCGGTAGCCCTCGCGGTGCAGCGGCTCCTCGCCCTTTTCGGTCAGTTCCTTTTCCACCGCGTCGCACAGCGCGTTGATCTGCGTGTTGGACGTGCCGGTGCAGATGACAAAGTACTCCGCGATCGTCGTGATCTTGTCGATGCGAATGAGTCTGATCTCCTTGCCCTTTTTGCTGTCGAGCGCCTTGACGGCGATCTCGGCCAATTCTCTGGAAGGTAACATAGAGGGTCTCCTTTTCTTATTTTGAGTTTTTGATCTTTTTTATTCTTTTACGTTACGGGCGCAGCCATTCCGGCATTTCGTCGCTGCCGGCCGTGCCGCTGTTGTCTCCGGTCGTGCCGCTCTCTCCCGTGCCGGGGTCGGTCGGCGTCACGGGGTCGACGGGCGTGGTGGGCTCACTTGGCGTGGTCGTACCGCTGTTATCGCCAGTGTTTCCGGGATCAACGGTCGTACCGCCGCTGTTGTCACCGGTATTGCCGGGGTCGACCGTCGTGCCGCTGTTGTCGCCGGTATTGCCGGGATCGGTGGCCGTACCCGGGTCGGTCGTCGTGCCGCTGTCCCCTGTGCCGGTCTGTGAGCCGGAGGAGGAATGGTGGTTCTGCGGCTGGGCGGCCTTGCTGTCCTCCACATGTCCCGTGGACGAGGACACCGAGCCATCCGAGTTGACGGACATGATGTCAAGGTCGCGCATCGTGAACTTCTCGACAAACGGGCTGAGCTCGTTGTTGACGAGGTCCAGCAGCTCCTGCGCGTTCGGCGTCACGTAAGACTGCATGCTGTGGTACGCGCGGCTGTAACACGATTTGTTCGTGTTCGGCATCGTGACGAAGTTGACATTCTCGATCTTGAGCCCGCCCATGACGGCCTGCGAGCCGAACCACAGCATTTCCTCAAACGTCAGGTCGGAGGTAACGTTGTTTTTCACCACGCGGGCAAAGTCGCCGATCTTCGTCACGTTCTTGAGCTGCAAAAGCTGCTCGATCATCGCCTTTAAAAGCGACTGCTGCGTCTTGATGCGGCCAAGGTCACCGTCGGCGTAGCCGTAGCGCGAGTCGGTGTCGTGGCGGTAACGCAGCACCTGCATCACGTCGCTGCCGCTGAGAAGCCGGTAACCCTTCGTCTGGTGGATGTGCAGGTCCTGATAGGGGTCGTCGTAGTTCATGTTGCGCGGCACATCGTAATAGACGCCGCCCATGGCCTTCACGATCTCGCCGACGGCGTCCCATTCGACAACGACCTGATAGTCCGGTTCAAAGCCGACGAGCTGAGAAATCTCCTTGTAAAGCGCCTTGATGCCCTTTTCGCCCCCGCCGTAGTAGTTGTAGACGGAGTTGATACGCTTGATATCCCACGGGACGTTGACCATCGTGTCACGCGGGATGGACATGACGGTCGCCTTCTGGTTCGTCACGTCATAGCTCGCGAGCAGCATCGTGTCGGTGTTGCCGCCGCCGCCCGTGTCGCGGCCGAGAATGAGCACGGTGTAGAAATCCTTGCTCTTTCGCTCGCCGCCCGCCTTCGGGCGCACGCCGTCGCCATAGTCGATGCCGTCGGTCTGCTCGGTGTTGTTATTCTTGCTGCCGTCGCCCTTGCTCGGGAGCTCCGGCGCGCGGATTTTCAGCAGATAGCTGCCGCCGGCGACCACACCGCACACCAGCGCGATGAGCAGCATCTTGGCAAAGAGCCTCCCTGGGTGGGAAAAGGTCTCCTTGACCTGCTCCCAGGCCTCGTCGCAGTTGCGCTCGAAAAAGCCCTCTTTCCGGTGCGTGTGCCGCCCCTCGTAATAGGGGTCTTCCCTGTCTCTCTCGTAAATCTCTCTTTGATCACTCATGGGTATGTCCTCTCAGATACTCCAGCGCTTGCAGCGTGTTGTGGTGAACGGGGTTGCCCATCTGCTCCATTTCCTCCACGGTCATGGCAAGGCCCATTTCAAGGCTCTTGTCCAGATCCTCCCACACGACCTTGCGGAGGTCCTCCACGCCGTCGAAGTCGCGGTTCGGCTCGATGTAATCGGCAAGATAGATGACCTTTTCAAGTAACGTCATATTTGCCTTGCCCGTCGTGTGCCACAGGATCGCGTTGTAAATCTCGTCATCCGCGCCGTACACGTCGCGCGCGAGCGCCGCGCCGGTCTTGGCGTGCAGCAGCTTGAGCGCATGCTGCTCCAGCTCGTCGAGCACGATGTGGTAGTGCTCGCACATCGCGAGCTGCTCTTCCATCGAAAGACGCTTGGTCGCGTCGTGCAGAAGCGCCGCAAAGCGTGCCTTTTCGACGTCTGCGCCGTACTTTTCCGCGAGCGCCTTGGCCGTCTGCTCGGTGCCGAGCACGTGCGGGATGCGCTTGGCCTTGAGGTAGGAGAGCGCGATGGGTCTCAGGTCCTCTAAGGTTAGACGTTTTAAATCGAGATTTGTTCCATAAAGATGCTTGCGGTAAATATATCCCAGCACCGCGGGGGCCAGAAGCCCATCCGTCTCCCTCTTCGGGATGCGCGCGCGCAGCTCCGTCGACGAGACGTCGACAAGGTTCGGCAGCGTCATCGTCACGATGCGGCTGCCCGGAAAGCGCTGGCCGAGGTACTTGCGCTGCGGGGCGAAAAGCTCCTCGCCATCCTTTTCCGTGCGGCCAAAGGCGCACAGGCCCGCATACTGCACGATCTCGTCCGGCTTGTACCAGTACTGGAACGTCAAGAACATGTCCGTCCCCATCAAAAGCCACAGCTCATCGTCGGGGCGCTGCTCATGCAGGATGCGCAGCGTGTCCGCGGTGTAGCTCTTACCGCCGCGCGCGATCTCCATGTCGGAGACCGTGACCTTTACGCCCGTGTCGAGCGCGATCTGCTCGCCCATCAGGCGCGTCATCGCAAGGCGGTCCTCCGCCCCCGCCGCGTCGGCGGAGAGCATTTTGTGCGGCGGGATGCCCGCCGGGATGAGCAGGAGCTCATCGATCCCCAGATATTTTGCCGCGCTCTCGGCCGCGGCCATATGACCCAGATGCGGCGGGTTGAAGCTGCCGCCGTAAATTCCGATCTTCAAGTTTGTTCGACCTCTTTTTCTCTTTTACACGGTCTTCTTTGCTGCCTTGGGCAGCACGATCTTGTCCTTCTTGTCCTTTTTGTGCGAGGGGCGGTAGAGCACGAATTTCGTGCCGATGACCTGCACCTGCTCGCTGCGCGTCAAGGCGCTCAGCTCGTCGCACGCCTCGCGCGCGGTGAGCATGCTGTTTTCAAGCACGCGGCACTTGATGAGCTCACGCGCCTCCAGCGCGTCGTTCGCCTGCTTGACGAGGTTGTCGCCGATGCCATCCTTGCCGATGTGAACGATCACGTCGAGGTCATTGGAAAGGCTGCGCAGATACGCGCGCTGTTTGCTGCTTAATTCCATAGTATTTCCTTATCCTTATCCTTTTTTATTGATGTTCCGCAAGATAGTTCCTGAGCGTTTCCTTGAACTCCCGCAGTGCCTTGCCGCGGTGCGAGATCTCCGCTTTCTCTTCCGCCGTGAGCTGTGCAAAGGTCTTCCGCTTGTCAGGCACGAAGAACACGGGATCGTAGCCGAAGCCGTTTTCGCCCATCGGCGCGAACGCGATCGTGCCCTCGACCTCGCCGTCGTTCTGCAAAATATCGCCGTTCGGGAACGCGCAGGTGATCGTTGTGTGGAAGTGGGCGCGGCGGTCGGCCTGCCCGTGCATCATCTGCAAAAGAAGACGGTAGCGGCCGATGTCGTCCAGCCCCTCGCCGCCAAAGCGCGCGCTGTAAACGCCGGGGCCGCCGTTCAGCGCGTCGACGCACAATCCCGAATCGTCCGCAATGGCGGGCAGCTTCGTCGCCTCCATGACGGCCTTGGCCTTGAGAAGCGAATTCTCGGCAAAGGTCTCGCCCGTTTCCTCCACCTCGATCTTTACGCCGAGGTCGGCCTCCGACACGACCTCCACGCCGAGCTCGCCCAGAATAGCGCTCATTTCCTTCAATTTCTTGGGGTTCTGCGTTGCTAAAACAAATTTCATCGTCAAACCTCCCACGGGTCTTTTTCCCGTCTCTTCCTGCTTTTTTCTTCGCGCTTTTCTTCCTCGCGCTGCGCCTTGCGCTCTTCGCGCTGCGCGCTCATCTTTTCCTGCCATGCCGTGAACTTTTTGTCGAGCTTATCGAGCGGCCACTCGATCTCCGGCACGGGCACGATGACCACCTTGCAGCTCTCACAGTAACGGGCGGGCGTGTAATAATCTCCTAACAGCCCCGCTCTGCCAAGCCAGACCTGTTCCTTCTCGTCGCCAAATCCGTCTTTGAGCATGCCGTCCTCACCTCTTGGACACCAGTAAATATCACGCAAGACAGGGATGGCTCCATCTCGCATTTCCTTTCCGCAATAGGGGCAAACAGAAGTGATTTCCATATTCGTCTCCTTATTGTCTCGCAGGTTTATGATTTTCCCATCAGATGAGCGCCTTGACGTATTCCTCTGCATTGAACGGCTGGAGATCGTCGATGCCCTCGCCGAGGCCGACGTACTTCACCGGCACGCCCAGCTCCTGCGCGATGGCGACGCAGATGCCGCCTTTGGCCGTGCCGTCGAGCTTCGTCAGGATAATGCCCGTCAGGCCCGCCGTCTCGCGGAAGACCTTCGCCTGCTGCAAGCCGTTCTGCCCTGTCGTCGCGTCGAGCACTAAAAGCGTCTCCTTCGCGGCATCGGGCAGCTCTCGGTCGATGATCTTGCGGAGCTTCGAGAGCTCGTTCATCAGGTTCACCTTGTTGTGAAGTCTGCCCGCCGTGTCGCAGAGGACGACGTCGACACCTCTCGCCTTCGCCGCGGCGAGCGAGTCGAACAGCACCGCGCCGGGGTCCGCGCCCTCAACCGAGCGGACGATCTCGCAGTCGGCGCGGTTCGCCCAAATTTCAAGCTGATCCGCCGCCGCCGCGCGGAACGTATCTGCCGCGCATAAAAGCACGCGCTTGCCCTCGCCCTTCAGACGGTGGGCGATCTTGCCGATGGACGTGGTCTTGCCCACGCCGTTCACGCCGATGACCAGCACGACGCTCGGTTTGGTCGACAGGTCGAGCGCGGTGTCGCCCACGTTCAGCTTTTGAATCAAAATCTCGCGCAGCGCCTGCTTCACATCGTCGCCGCGCTGGATGCTCTTCTGGTACACGACGTCGCGCAGCTTTTTCACCGCGTCGTGCGCGACCGTCGCGCCGAGGTCGGCCATAATGAGGCTGTCCTCAAGCTCGTCATAGAATTCGTCGTCAATGGTCTCCCACACGATGGTGTCGAACCACGCCTTTTTGATCTTTGCAAAAATACCCATTTGTTTCTCCTCGCGCTTTATTCCTTAATGTTGAGTTCCTTCGCCATGTCGTTCATATTGATCGTCAGCACCTTGCTCACGCCGCGCTCCTGCATCGTGACGCCGTAGAGGACGTCCGCTGCCTCCATCGTGCCGCGGCGGTGCGTGATGACGATAAACTGCGTTTTGCTCGTGATGCGGCGCATGTAATTGGCCACGCGCACCACGTTCGGCTCGTCGAGCGCCGCCTCGATCTCATCCATGACGCAGAACGGCGTCGGATGAACCTTCAGGATGGCGAAGTACAGCGCGATGGCAACGAACGCCTTTTCGCCGCCCGAGAGCAGCGTGATCGTCTTGAGCGCCTTGCCCGGCGGCTGGACCTTGATCTCGATGCCGCAGGAGAGCACGTCGTTCTCGTCCTCGAGCTCGAGCGTGGCCTTGCCGCCGCCGAACAGCTCCAAAAACGTCTCCTGGAAGCTCTCGCGGATCAGCGCGAACTGCTCTTTGAAGATGACGGTCATCTCGCTTGTGATGCTGTCGATCACGCCGACGAGCTCGCCCTTTGCCTTTTCCACGTCGTCGCGCTGCTCTGTCAGATAGGTGTAGCGCGTGTTCACACGCTCGAATTCCTCGATTGCGCCGACATTGACCGCGCCAAGACCGCTGATGGCACGCTTGAGCTCGCCGATGCGGCGGCTCGCCTTAGCGACGCTCTCTAATTCAATGCGCTGCTCCTGCGCGGCGGAGTGCGACAGCTCGTAGTTTTCCCACAGCTTGTCGAGGATCTGCTGCTCCTCCATTGCGCTCGTCGCGCGCTTCTGTTCGAGCTTGCTGACGCTGCGCTCGACATTGAGCACGTTTTCGTTGAGCTCGCGGCCGCGGCGGTCGCTCTGGCTGCGCTCGGCTTCAAGTGCGAGTTTCGCTTTGGAAAGCGCTTCGAGCTCGGCACGCTTTTCCGTCATTTTGCCGCTCAGCGCGGCGATCTCAGTCTCATGTATGCCGATCTCGCGCTGCGACTGCTCGCTCGCGGCCCTGTACTGCTCGATGAGCGCTTTTCTGCTCTGCTCGTCGCCCTGCATCTGAGCACGCAGGCTCTCCAAACTTGCGAGCGACTTTTCCGTCGTCTCACACTCGGCGGCATAGCCAGCGAGTACGCTCTTTTTCTCGGCGATCTCGTCGCCGAGGCGCGAGGTCGAACGCAGCAGCTCGCTCTGGCCGGAAAGGCTCTTTTCCGCCTGCGCGCGCAGCTCGCCCGCCTCCTTTTCCTGCGAAAGCGCGAGCGCTTCCTTTTCCTCCGCCACGCGCTTCACTTCGCCGCGGCGGCGCGCGATGGTCTCGCGCTCGGTATCCAAACTCTCGAGCCGCTCGCGCAGCGACGAGAGCAATAAGTCATAATGATTTTTATCGCCCTGCAATTTGAGCACGGCGTCCTCCGCCGTGCGCTGCTGGCCCTGTGCGACCTCCAGCTCGTAGCGCGCTTTGGCAAGCTCGCGCTTGGCGTCCTCGGCGGCCTTGGCAGCGAGCGTCAGCTTTTCTGCAAGACTGCCGCGCCGCGCCGTCAGCTCGCGCAGCTCGCCGGCTCTGCTCAGAATGCCTGCGCTACGAGAGATCGAGCCGCCCGTCATCGAGCCGCCGCGATTCAAGACCTGACCGTCGAGCGTCACGATGCGGAACGCATTCGAAAACTTACGCGAGATCGTGATGCCACAGTCAAGGTCCTCGACCACGACCGTGCGGCCGAGCAGATTCTTGAAAATGCCGTCATATTCGCGGTCGTATTCCACCAACTCGCTCGCAAGGCCAACGTAGCCGTACTCGTTCTGCACGCGCGCATCGCGCAACGCCTCGCCGCGGATCGACGAGAGCGGCAGGAACGTCGCGCGTCCGCCGTCGCGCTGCTTGAGTAACTGGATGGCGCTCTTCGCGTCCTCCTCACGCTCAACGACAATGTTCTGCAATCCCGCGCCGAGCGCGATCTCGATTGCGACAGCATATTTTTTATCGACCTTCATCAAATTGGCGACCGGCCCGCGCACGCCGCGCAGCGCCTTGCGCTCCGACGCCTGCATGACCGTGCGCACCGCCTTGTTGAAGCCCTCGTACTCCTTTTCCATCTCGCTGAGTAATCGGATGCGGGAGTCCAAGTTGTTCATCTCCATCGTGAGGGAAACGTGCTTTTCGCCCGTCTCCTTCTCGCGCTCGACGCGCCCCTGCATCTTCATCGTGTGGCCGGCGATGATGTTGCGGATGGCGTCGGCCTCCTCCTGCGCGGCCTCGAGCGCTTTACGGTTCTCCGCGGCGCTCTTGCGCGTGTCGGAAAGCTGGGTTTCCCCGCTCTCTTGCTCGGCGGCGATGGCGCTCTCGCGCTCGTCCATTTCCGAAAGCGTCGAGCGCAGGGCGGCAACTTCCGCGCGGCTGTCCGCCGCAGCGGACAGGGCAAGCGCTTCGCGCCCACGCAGGGTCTCGGCCTCGCTTGCGGCCTCGCCCGCGTTTTTCGACAGCTCCTCCGCCTGCTTCAAAAGCTCGGAGAGCGCCGTTTCGACTTCGTTTTTGCTTCTCTCCAGCTCTTCGATACGCGCGCGCTGCTGCGCAATCTGCGCATCCATCGATCCCACGCGGTCAGACTGGCTTCTGAGTTCCTCCTCCACGCGCGCGATGTTCTCTTCGTTGTGCGCGATGCCCGTTTGCAGCACCGCGACGGCAGATTCCTGCTCCTTGACCTGCGCGTCGAGCTCCGAGAGCTGCGCGCGCTTTTCCTCCTGCGCGATGTCGTTCTCGTGGATGCGCGCGGAGAACTGCTCGGACGCAGCGTACAGCGCCTCTAAGTCCGCGTTCGCCTTTTTGAGCTCCTCGCGCGCGAGCGACAGGTCGGTGTCGAGCTTGATGGCGTTCGTCTTGAGCGTTTCCAGATTTTCAAGCCACACGGAAATTTCCAAAAGGCGCAGTTCGTCGCGGTAGATAAGATACTGCTTCGCCGTCTCTGCCTGCGCACGCAGGGGTTCGACCTGCAATTCCAGCTCGGCGATCTTGTCGTTGATGCGCACTAAGTTTTCTTCCGTGCGCTCCAATTTACGTTCCGTCTCCTCCTTGCGGTAGCGGAAGCGCGAAATGCCCGCCGCCTCTTCAAAGATCTCGCGGCGGTCGCCGCTCTTCTGCGAGAGTATTTCGTCGATGCGGCCCTGACCGATGATGGAATAGCCCTCGCGGCCCATGCCGGTGTCCATGAAGAGCTCATTTACGTCACGAAGTCGGACGGACTGCTTGTTGATATAGTATTCCGATTCGCCGCTGCGGTAGTACCGGCGCGTGACGGCGACCTCGGTCTCCTCCATGCTGGGGAAGATGTGCTCGGTGTTGTCGAGCACGAGCGTCACCTGCGCAAAGCCCATCTGGTTGCGCGTTTCCGTGCCGCCGAAAATGACATCCTCCATCTTCACGCCGCGCAGCGACTTGCTCGACTGCTCGCCCATGACCCAGCGGATGGCGTCCGAAATATTCGATTTACCGCTTCCGTTCGGCCCGACGATGGCGGTGATGTCCTCACCGAAGTTGAGCACCGTCTTGTCCGGGAAGCTCTTGAACCCTTGGATCTCCAATGCCTTTAAGTACACGAGCGATATCCTCCTTGGAAAAAGGCGTCATCCCCCACGATAAGGGTATAATGACACATTTTGACTAATACTATATACCATTTTTCCGCCGCCTTTTCAAGTGGATTCGATGAACAAAGCGCAAAAAGACGCCCGAAGGCGTCTAAAACTGTCGAAAAACCCCTAACGGGTTTTTCCGACAAACTTTTTCAGTCTGCTGCACGCACGAATTGTTCGCCTACGGCGAACAATTCGCACACTTGCAGCCTGAGTTGTATTTTCTGTCAGGTACACGCCCCGACAGAAAATGATTTCACTCTATTTGCCGACTTCCATCGGCAAACTCTGCGAGGCTTTTTTACTTCTTCTTTTCGTCGATCAGCCGATACAGCGCGTCCAGCGCGTCAGAGAGGCTGCCGAGACGCTGGATGAGACCGCAGGCCACTGCTTCTTCCCCGTAGAGCACGCTGCCGACGTCAGAGGCGAGGTCCTGCGTGTCCATCATCAGGCGCAGAAACTCGTCGCGCCCGATGCGTGAGTTTTTCGTCACAAAGCGCACAATGCGCTCCTGCAAGCGCTCAAAATACTGGTACGTCTGGGGCGCGGCAATGATCGTGCCGCTCGTGCGCACGGGATGGATGGTCATCGACGCCGACGGCGCGATCATCGTCACCATCGGCGCGACAGCAAGCGGCACGCCGATGGAGTGTCCCCCGCCGAGCACGAGCGAGACCGTCGGCTTTTTCATCCCTGAGATGAGCTCGGCGATGGCAAGCCCCGCCTCCACATCGCCGCCGACGGTGTTGAGCAGGAACAAAACGCCGTCGATGTCATCGCTCTCCTCTAAATACGCCAGCAGCGGCAGCACATGCTCGTATTTCGTCGCCTTCTGCGTATTCGGCAGCAGCATGTGTCCCTCGATCTGTCCGGCGATCGTCAGGCAGTGGATGGCTGCGCGGCTATTTTTGATGACGACCGAGCCGAAGTCGATGACCGGCTGAATGGGCGGCAGTAGCGGCTCCTGCCCGTTTTTCTCCTCGTCCTGCGAGGGTTTCGTTTCGCTTCTCATGGCAAAGTCCTCCCGAAAGTCATTTCCGGTAGGATTTGCAGAAAGCGCGAAAAGCATACCCTTTGTGCCGTCGGAAATATGAGCCTCAAACCGGGAAGCACTTTAATATCCCCAAGTCATCAGTTTCCATTCCCCGCCATCGCTGCGAGCCAACCACCAGGACCATGTGTATTCCGTGTCCGGCTCCCAAGCTCCGCCGCCCTCTTTCGGAGAGCGAAAGCTGCTGTCGAACATGATGCATTGTGTAAAAACCAGATCGTTGTCATTTGCCTTTTCCAAATCATTCATCCACGAAAGGTTCTTTTCATCCGTGCAGACGTCATCTGACGAATATGAAATGCTATGTAATTCGCAGCCTTCCCACGAACCGATCATCTCTTCGATCACCTTTATCGCATCATCCATATCCTGTTCTGTGTAAACAGCCGAATCGCCATAATCGACCGTTATGTTTGACGTTTCCTTGCTGCCGCATCCAGCCAGCAGGGCAAAAAGCACTACGCAAATAACCGATAAGCTGTATTTTTTCATCTTATGGCCTCCATATCTCTCATTTTTCTATATTTTTATACTGCTTATTTTACCAGAAAGCATTGTCCGAATCCAGCAAAAAAGCGCCCGAGGGCGTTTTCCTCGGGCGCTTGCAGCTTTTTATTTGTACGTCAGCAAATCTTCCACGCTCTTGCGCTTCGGCGCGGCGGGCTCCTCATCGGGATAGCCAAGACCGATAACACAGCCGACCTTCTGATTCTCCGGCAGGTTCAAAAGTCTCGTGATCTTCTCTTCGTCGAAGTAGCCCGTGATGACCGTGCCGACGCCGCGCTCCCACGCGGCAAGACAAAATGTCTGCGCGGCGATGCCCGCGTCGAACATCTCAAAGCCCGCCTCCTTCGGCGTCGAGAACGAGCCGTCGCGCTCGTAGCCCGAGCGGCCGGTCACATAGGTAAGCACCATAACGGCGGGGCAGTTTTTGAGCGTCTTCTCGTTCAGCTTGAAATCAAGCACCATCTCCTCCGCCATTTTGTCGATCGTCGTGCGGTCCTCGACGAGCACATAGCGCGCGATCTGCGTATTCTTCCACGAGGGGGCGTAGGCCGCGTCGGCGACGATCTGCTCGATGACCTCGTGCGGAACGGGTTTTGGCTGGTACTTACGGATGCTTCTTCTGCTTCTGATGGCCTGTATCGTTTCCATATTCGTTTCTCCTTTGCTGACGGTCTGATAAAATGCCGATCCATGGCGTTTCTTTGGCGTTTATCATAACAGAAGCGTGCGCAAAAATCCAGTGGAAAAACAGCCGGTTCTGCCGATTCATCTTATTGCAGGCCCGTCAGCGGATTTTCCTGGCAAAATCCGTCGGTCAAACTATAGGACATGCCAAGCGTTCCAAACGGGAAATAGTGAACCGTATAATAGGCCCGTCCCGCTGAAAACTGCTCGATGGAAATGTAAATCGGCAGCAAGGGCACTTTCTTTGAGTAAACTCCCACCGACTGCGCGCGGATCTCAGCGACATACTCCTCCGGCACCTCGCACCTGCGTGAAACAAAAGGATGGGAAGAAATGCAGGCCAATATCATACCGAACAGGGCTACGATCAGCAGTGCGATCATCGCTTTTTTGTGTTTCTTCATGTTCTGTCACACCCCTGTGCGTTCCTCTGCTTTCTGCCTCTTCTCCATACGATGATCGCATGGATGATGAGGGACGCGACCGATATCGCGACAATCAGAGAGTGGGATGTAAACGGCTTACAGTACCATCCCATCGGGTCTAACTGCGACAGCTTTGCCGTCAAATAGGAGGACATAAAGCTCAGTATATTTCCGATAAAAATGATCGGAACGTTGTTTGTTTTCAGCGCGCAGCGGTACAAAATCACAAAGCTGACGATCATCACGCCGTAATACACCATCGTCCCCGAAGTAATATCACCCTTCACAGAGAAAAATGCAAACGGTACGCAATACGCGGTGAGCAGCAGCACTCTGATGAGCCATGTCTTTTTCATAAAACTCTCCCATTTCTCTCAAAATCTCTCTTTTGTCATCATATCAGACCTTTTGCGCAAAGTCTACCATATAAAAAGCGCCCGAAGGTTTCCCTTCGGGCGCTCCTTATGTTCACTTTTCTTTTCCGTAGAAGAACAGCGCCACCGTTCCCGGGCCGACGTGGGCGCCGGTGACGGGCTCGTAGACCACGTTCAGGCATTCGCCGGTGAAGCCCTTGTCCCGCAGCAGCGCGATGAGCGCCTGCGCGCCCTCTTCATTGTCTGCGTGGGCGATGCCGAGCATCTCGCTCTTGTCGAGCGCGCGGCCGTCGTAGTAATTCGCAAGCTCCTGATAGGCGCGCTTCACGCCGCGCACCTTGCCGCAGGAGACGATGTGCCCCGTCTCGTCGCCGCGCAGGATTGGCTTGATGCTCAGTACTGTGCCGATCAGCGCCGTCGCGCTCGAAATGCGGCCGCCGCGCTTTAAGTACGCAAGGTCGTCGACCGTGAAGAACTGGCACATGTGCGGTCTTCTGGAAAGAAGATACGCCTTGATCTCGTCTAAGCTCTTCCCCTCTTCGATCATGCGCGCGGCCTCAAGCACCTGCAAGCCCTCGCCAAGGGAGGCGGCGTAGGTGTCGATCGTAACGATCTTGCGCGCGGGGTATTTTTCCGTCAGCTCGCCCGCGGCGATGACCGCGGCCTGCGCCGTGCCGCTGATGCCGCCGGACATGCCGACGTAGAGCACATCGTCGCCCTGAGAGAGCGCACGTTCAAAGTAGTTCGCCATCAGGTCAGGGTTGACCATTGAGGTCTTGACGACCGCGCCGCGGCGCATTGCGCCGTAGAACGCCGCGCCGTCGAAATCCGCGTCATCGGGATAGTCCGTCTCCTTTCCATCCACCGTGTAGGAAAACGGCACGACGGTGATGTGGTGTTGTTTCGTCAGCGCGACCGGCAGGTTCGCGGACGTATCGGTGAATAACTGGAGCATGACTCTCTTCCCTTTCTGATCCTTTGCAATAAGCGTTATGACAGCTTATCACGCCGCGAGCGCTTATGCAAGCAAAACCGCAGGAAACTTTACACTTTGTTCAACATTGTATGACTTTTTGGCAGAAAACGCCCTCCCACGGCACGTGGGAGAGCGCTTCTCGGAATCTCGGAATATTTTCTTACGCCTGCTCAAAGATGGCCTTCATGCACTTGTAGGTCATGTAGCAGTCGAGCTTGGCGACCGTTTCATACGGTGCGTGCATCGAGAGCACGGGCACACCCGCGTCGAGCGTGTCGATGTTGCGCTGGGCCATGAACTTGGCGACCGTACCGCCGCCGCCTGCGTCGGTCTTGCCCATCTCGGCCATCTGCCAGAAAACACCGTTGTCGTTCATGAGCTTGCGCACCTTGCCGACGACCTCGGCGCTTGCGTCGCTCGCGCCGCCCTTGCCGCCGGAGCCGGTATACTTGCACAGCGCCACGCCGTAATTGACGAAGGCGGAGTTGCGCTTGTCGTACACGTCGGCAAAGTTCGGGTCATAGGCCGCCGTCACATCTGCGCTCAGGCAGAAGGAGTTGGCAAAGCAGTCAGAAAGCGCGACGCCCTGCGTGCGGCACATGTCGCCCATGAACCACTCAAACGCCTGAGACAACATACCGGACACGCCCTCGGAGCCGATCTCCTCCTTGTCCGCGAAGATGCAGACCGCGGTCTTCTTCGGGGACACAGCGTCAAAAATACCTGCAAGCTCTGCATACGCGCAGACGCGGTCGTCGTGACCGTAGGACGCGATGAAGCTGCGGTCAAAGCCGATGTCGCGCGCCTTGCCGGCGGGGACGACTTCGAGCTCGGCGGAGATGAAGTCCTCCTCCGTAATGCCGTACTGCGCGTTCAAATACTGGAGAACGCCGAGCTTGAAGCGGTCGGAGCAGTCCTCATCCGCGATGGGACGGCCGCCGAGCAGCACGTTCAAGCTCTCACTCGGGATGGCCTCGTTGAGCGGCTTTTTGCCCTGCTCGCGGCCAAGGTGCGGTAAAAGGTCGTTGATGATGAACTGGGGATCGTCCTCCTTGCCGCCGATGTGGACGTCGACCTTCGAACCGTCGCGCAGCACGACCACGCCGTGCAGCTCGAGGGGGATCGTCACCCACTGGTACTTGCGGATGCCGCCGTAGTGGTGGGTCTTGAAGTAGGCCATCTCGGCCTCCTCGTAGAGCGGACGGGGCTTTAAGTCGAGGCGCGGGGAGTCGGTGTGCGCCGCGCCGATGTTCGCACCGTGGCTCAGGTCTTCGCTGCCGATGACGGCGAGCATGATGCCCTTGCCGCGGTTATTGAAGTAGACCTTGTCGCCGGCGCTCAGCTTCATACCCGCTTCGTAGGCCTTGAAGCCCTTCTTTTCCGCCAGCTCGATGCAGTACTCCACGCAAAGGCGCTCGGTCTTGCCGTTGTTGAGGAACTTCTTGTAGTCCTCGCAATAGGCCTCCATCGCTTTTTCATCCTCTGCGCTCAGGCGGTCATAGCCATTCTTGGGGGCGTAGAGCAGTTTTTCAGCGAGCTTGTTCTTTTCACTCATCTCTCAGTTTCCTCCTTCAAATTGTTGATGATCGTGTTGATATAGACCTCTGCCGCGTGTTCCGCCTTTTCAGCGGTCGGCAGATCGTTCACAAATTCATAATCGCACTGCGCGCGGAAATAGTCCGCGTCCTTCTGTGCCGCGATGCGCGACCTTGCATACTCCTCGGTGATGCTGTCGCGCGCCATGATGCGCTTGACCCGCACCTCTTCAGGCGCCGTTACGGCGACGGTCGCGTCGCAGATCGCGCCAAGGCCGCTCTCGATGAGCTTGATAGCATCGAGGCCGATGATCTCCGCGTTCGTCGCCGCCATTTTCTGCGCCAGCGCGCGCGGGATGCGCTCGTGCACGATGGCGTCGAGCTCGGCGAGCTTTTTTCTGTCCTTGAAGGCGATCAAGCCGATGGCGTGGACGTCCACGCTGCCGTCCTGCCGAAAAATGGCATCGCCGAACGCCTCGCGCAGCGCGCGCAGCAGCGGCTCGTCATCTTTTAACATCTCGTGATAGACCGCGTCGCAGTCGAGCACGCATGCGCCCTTTCTTTCAAGTGCGCGCAGAAGGCTCGTCTTCCCCGCGCCCGTGCCGCCGGTGATGCCGATGACGATCTTGCCGTCGTCCGCGTCCTCCACATGGAAGCCCGCGGCCTTTTTGAGGCGGTTGCCGATGGCAAGGCCAAGGCCTTTACTGTCCGGACACTGTGCCCAGATCTCGCCCACATTCGTCTCGTCGAACGTCCGCAGCGCGTCGAAGACGTGCTGCGCCTGCGCGCGCTTATCGTCGCTCGCACCGAGGGGGTGGACGATGTGCCCGTCGAAGAGCCGCGTGAACTCGTCAAAGCAGATGATGCCGGACTTCTCGCCCGCGTGTGTGAGCAGATAACGTGCGCTCGCCTTCGCCCCGCCGGTCACGACCGCGACGGGGGCCTTAGGCGCATAGTGGCGGTACTTCATGCCCGGGGCGCGCGGCTTTTCGCCGTCATTCATCTTCTGCGTCACGGCCTTGTCGACCGTCACCTCGCCCAGCGCATCGCGCAGGCTCTCGAGCGGCAGTCCGCCCGGGCGCAACAGCTGCGGCGGCGTGACCGTCAGGTCGATGATCGTCGACTCCACGCCCACCTGACAGGGGCCGCCGTCGACGATGCCGTCGATCTTGCCCCACATGTCCTCGCGCACGTGCTCTGCCGTCGTGCAGCTCGGGCGGCCCGAGGTGTTCGCGCTCGGCGCGGCGACCGGCACGCCGGATGCTTCGATGATGGCGCGCGTGACCGCATGGTCGGGACATCTCATGCCGACGGTCTCGAGCCCGCCCGTCGTGCGCAGCGGCACGCAGGGCTTTTTCTTTAAGATCATCGTCAGTGGGCCGGGCCAGAAGCGCTCGGCCAGCTTGTAGGCCGCGTCCGGTACATCCTCGCAATAGCGCGTAAGCCAGCTTGCATCCGGAATGTGCAGGATGAGCGGGTTGTCCTGCGGGCGGCCCTTGGCCTCGAAAATGTGCAGCACGGCGGTCTCGTCAAGGCCGTTCGCGCCGAGGCCGTAGACCGTCTCCGTCGGGATGGCCAGAAGCCCGCCGCGGCGCAGAATGTCCGCCGCCTGCGCGATGCTCTCTTTATCCTCCACCGTGCGGAGAGTAAACCATTTTGTCTCCAATGTTCTCTCTTCTTTCTTAAGCCTCGGTGCTCTCGCGCAGCTTTTCGGCCTGCTCCTGCATCGTGAGCGCGTCGATGATGGGGTCTAAATCGCCGTTCATCACGGTGTCGATGTTGAAATTCTTGTTCTCGCCCGTCAGGCGGTGGTCAGTCACGCGGTTTTGCGGGAAGTTATAGGTGCGGATGCGCTCGTTGCGCATGCCGCTGCCGACCTGCGCGCGGCGCTCGCTCGTGATCGCACCCTCCACGCGCTCGCGCTCAGCCTCGTAGAGCTTGCTCGCGAGCATCGCCATACACTTGGCGCGGTTCTGGAGCTGGGAGCGCTCCTCCTGGCACGAAACAACGATGCCCGTCGGCTTATGGATGAGGCGCACGGCAGAGCTCGTCTTGTTGACGTGCTGGCCACCCGCACCGGAAGCGCGGTAGACCTGCATTTCGATATCCTCGGGCCGGAGGTCAACGTCGACCTCCTCCATCTCCGGCAGCACAGCGACCGTCGCGGTCGAGGTGTGCACGCGCCCGCCGGACTCGGTCTCCGGCACGCGCTGGACGCGGTGGACGCCGGATTCGAACTTGAATCTCGAGTATGCCCCGTCGCCGCTGACGATAAAGTCAGCTTCCTTTACACCGCCCAGCTCCGTGTCGTTGTAGTTGAGCAGCTCCACGCGGTACCCCCGCTTTTCCGCATACATCGCGTACATGCGGTAGAGGTCCGCGGCGAACAGCGCGCTCTCCTCCCCGCCCACGCCGCCGCGAATTTCAACGATGACATTTTTGTCGTCGTTCGGGTCACGCGGCAGGAGCAGCACGCGCAGCTCGTCAAAAAGGCGTTCTTTTTCCGCCTTGGCAGTGTTCAATTCCTCCTGCGCCATGTCCTTGAGCTCGGGGTCGGATACAAGCTCCAGCGCCTGCGCGATGTCGTCCTCGCACTTCTGGTACGCGCGGTAGGTCTCCACCACGGCGGAAAGCTCCTTCTGCTCGCGCGTGAGCGCGCGCAGCTTCTTTGGGTCAGCGTAAATTTCCGGCACTTCGAGCAGCTCGCCGATCTCGTCATAGCGGCGCGCGAGCTGTTTGAGCTTTTCCCACATCAGGCCTTATCCTCCGCGATGAAATCAGAGCAGGACTTGACGAACTGGTCGCGCCAGAAGTGATAGCCCGCCGAATCGGGGCAGAGCGAGACCTCCGCCACGTGCGGCGTCTGCAAATAGAGGTCCATCTGGCGGAAAACGTCCTTGTAGTCCTGCTCGCTCTTGTGCGTGATGAGATACGCCGCGTTCTGAATTTCATAGCCGCGGCGCTTCAAAAAACCGCGAATAACGCTCGAACAGCGGCCCGCCCACACGGGCGTGCCGAGGATGACGAGCTTGTAGTCCGACAGCGGCTTCTGGCATTTCGGGCGCGAAACCGCACTCGTGCGCTTGTGCATCGCGTCAAAGCAGCAGCGAAGGTAGCCCATCGTGCCGCTGCGATCGACCTTGTCGCGAATTTCGAGACATTCGCAGTCCAGCGCCTCGGCGACCTCCTCCATGGCTTTTTTCGTGTTTCCCGTGCGGGAATAGTAAAGGCATAAAATGTTATCGTTCATACTCAGTTTCCTCTCAGCAGGAGCCAACCGGTGGCAAAGGCCTCCCGCACATAGTAGTTGAGCTGTAAGGCATCGTAATAGGCGCTGCGCGGCAGCGTCGCCGCCACGCCGCAGGCCGCATCTGTTCCGGCGATGCGCCCAGCCCTAAAAATATGGTAGTCGTTCGTGACAAAGGCGAACGTGTCGCCCGCATCAAGCCCCAGCTCCGCCATGATCTCTTCGCTGTAAGCAAAGTTCTCCTGCGTACTGGTCGATCGGTCCTCGCGGTAGATGCGGCTCTCGTCCACGCCGTGGGCGATGAGCCAGTCGGCCATGCAGTCGGCCTCGGAGATATCCTCCCCCGGTCCCTGACCGCCTGAGCAGATGATGGGGATGTCCGGCTTGTCCGCGATGAAGTCAAGCGCCGCCTGCAGCCGCGACGAGAGCATCAGCGACGGCGTCGTGCCGTTCACGCCCGCGCCCAAAATAACCACGCACTGCGCGTCTTCCGCGCGCCCGTCCGTGTGCGCGCCGCGAATAACGAGCGATTCAAGATACCCGAATGCGACAAGGCCTAGGCACACGAGCGCGAGCAGAACGCGTTTTCCCCACTTCGCCCATGCATGCTCTTTGTACTGCTCGAGCATCGCAAAGACGATCAAAAGCGCCGTCAGGCACCAGAACAGCAGTCCTGCAAAGCGCACACCCGGGACAGCCCGGCACGCCGCGCCGAGCACGGCACAGGCTGCTGCCGCCGTCCACAGTCTTTTCTGTCTCTTCATGGTATGTTCCTCATTCGCCCGCCTGCTCGGCGAGCGTTTCCCACTTTTCCATCAGCTCGCTGAGCTTCTGCTCGGCGGCTTCCTTCTCCTTATAAATTTCGCTGTAGCGCTCGTAGTCGCCGCCCGCCTCTTCGAGGCGCTGCTCGATCTCGGCGATGGCGGTCTCCTGCGCGGAAATTTCCTTTTCACAGATGGTGAGCTGCCGCCGCGCCTGCTGGGCAGAGCGGTTCGGCTTCGGTTTTTCTGTAACGGTCTTTTCCTTCACAGTCTTTGGCGTGTGGTCGATCTTGTTCTGCGCCTCCAGTGCCTTGACCTGCCGGTAGCGCGCAAAGCCCATCGGATAGTCGGTGATGACGCCGCCCTCCAGTTCCCACACGCGCGTTGCAAAGCGGTTGATGAAATAGCGGTCGTGGCTCACGAACAGGAGCGTCCCGTCGTAGCTCTCCACCGCCTCTTCGATCCACTCGCGCGAGGCGATATCGAGGTGGTTCGTCGGCTCGTCGAGAATAAGCAGGTTCACTTCCTCATCCATCAGGATGCAGAGCTTGAGGCGCGAAAGCTCGCCGCCCGAGAGCACGCTGACGCTCTTAAAAACGTCCTCGCCCGTGAAGTGGAACGCGGCCAGGCGGTTGCGCGCGCTCTGCGGCGTGATGTTGCGCTTGGAGTAGAGCATCGTGTCGACCAAGTTTCGTTCCGGCACGTCGAATTCGACGATCTGCGGCAGGTACGCGATGCGCACAGACGGGCCGAACTTGATCTTGCCCTCGTCGGGATATTCCTCTTCCATCAGCATCTTGATGAGCGTCGACTTGCCCGTGCCGTTGTCGCCAATGAGCGCGATGCGCTCGCCGCCGCGCACCTGCAAGTCCACGTCGTGGAACAGCACGCGGTCGCCAAAGCTCTTTTTAAGCTTTTTGAGCGCAAACACCTCGTCGCCGTAGAACTCCTGCGACTTGAACTGCGCGCTCAGTGCCCGTTCCTTCGTCGGCTTGTCCGTCGTGCGCATACGCTCGATGCGCTTTTCCATCGACAGCGCGCGGCGGTACGTCTTGTCCATACCCTTGAAGGCGAACATGCGCAGCTGCTCGGCGCTCTTTTCGAGCTGAGCGATCTTGGCCTGTTCCTTTTCGTATTGGCGCATTTTTTCCAGGTAGCGGCGCTCTTTTTCCACCGCGTAGAAGCTGTAATTGCCGCTGTAGAACTCCGCCTTGCCGTCGAGCACCTCAATGACGCGCGTGATGGTACGGTCCAAAAAGTAGCGGTCATGCGAGATGGCGACGACCGTGCCCTTGAACGTTGAGAGATACTGCTCCAGCCATTCGATGGCGTGCAGGTCCAAATGGTTCGTCGGCTCGTCGAGAAGCAGGATATCCGTATCCTCCAAAATGAGGCGGCCGAGGTTCACGCGCGTCTTTTCACCGCCCGAGAGTGTGTCGAACAACCGCTCGCGCATCTCCGGCGGGATGGAGAGGCCGTTCGCGACCTTGTTGATTGGCGTCTCGGTGTCGTAGCCGCCGAGACCCTCGAACTTGGCCGAAAGCTCGCCGTAGCGGCGCAGCGTCTCTTCGCTCTCGTCGCCGCTTGCCATCTGCTGGGAGAGGGCGTTCATCTCGTCCTCCATCCTCTGCATGCGCGAAAACGCGCTCTTGAGCACATCCTCGACCGTGTAGCCCTCGGGATACACGGGGATCTGTGAGATGAGACCAAGCCTGCGGCCCGAGGCAATGCTCACCTCGCCCGCGTCGTAGTCGAGCTCGCCCGTCAGGATGCGGAAGAGCGTCGTCTTGCCCGCGCCGTTTTTGCCGAGAAGGCCCACTCGCTCGCCCGTGTCGATCTGAAAGGTGATACCGTCCAGTATTTTCTTTTCGAGGTCAAAGGACTTGACGAGTCCCGTAACACTGATGTCGATCATGCTTTGGTCAGTTCCTCTACGATCTTCTCAAAGTGCATGGAGTGCGAGGCCTTGACGAGCATCGCCGTCTCCGCCGTGAACGCCGCCTTGACGGCGCCCATCGCCTCGTCCACGCTCCCGAACCACTGCGCAGAGGGGTTCCCTTCCGTAAAGTATTTTGCCCGTGCGCCGATTGCGATGACAGTGTCGATGCCGAGCTCTTTGGTGAGTTCTCCGATTTCCTTATGCGCACGCTCGGTGAGCTCTCCGAGCTCCGCCATATCGCCGATGACGGCGGCCTTTTTGCCGCCGCTCGCGCCCAATACGCGCAGTGACGCCGCCATCGACTGCGGACCCGCGTTGTAGCAGTCGTCGAGCAGGCGGCGGTTTTCAGAGAACGTGATGACGTGCATGCGTGAGCCCGCGGGCTCATAAGCCGCAACGCCGCGCTCGATCTCCTCTTTGGTCTCGCCAAGGTACTCGCCGATGGCCGCGGCCATCGCCGCGGAGTAGACCATGTGCTTCCCCGGCGCGGGGATCGTGAGCGCGTAGCGCTCCTTTGCCGTCGTCACGACGCAGCGGATGCCGTCGATGCCAAGGTCTTCGACCTCGCTGACGCGGACATCGCAGTGCTCGGACAGGCCGCAGCGCAACGTTTTCTGCGGCAGAGAGGCGGTGTTCAAAAGCTCGTCGTCGCCGTTTAAGACGGCGAGGCCGTCTTTTTTGAGGTTTTCAAAGATCTCGCACTTGGCCTTCAGAATGTTCTCGCGCGATCCGAGGTATTCAATGTGCATGTCGCCGACGTTCGTGATGACGGCGATATCGGGCTTCACCATCTCGCCAAGATACCGGATCTGCCCCGCGCGGTCCATGCCCGTCTCGATCACCGCCGCCTGATGCGCGCGGGAGAGGCCCAGCAACGTCTGCGGCGTGCCGATCTCGTTATTATAGTTGGCCGCGGTCTTGAGCGTATGGAACTTCACGCCCAGTACCGAGGCGATCATTTCCTTTGTTGTCGTCTTGCCGACGCTGCCCGTCACCTGCACAAAGGGGATAGAAAACTGCGCACGGTACCACGCGGCCAAGTCCTTGAGCGCAAGCAGCGTGTCAGGCACCTTGATGTAAAACTTTCCGTGCAGCAGCGTTTCCGGCACGCGGGCGCACAGACAGCCCTCCGCGCCCGCGGAAAGCGCCTTTTCGATATAGTCATGCCCGTCGAAGCGCTCGCCGACGAGCGGCACGAAAACTTCACCCGCTTTGACGGTGCGGCTGTCGGTGTTCACGCCGAGGATTTGCGCTGTCTCATCTCCCTGCAAGAGCTCGCCGTGCACCGCCGCGAGCAGTTCCTTTACCGTAATAGCCTCCATTTACAGCCCTCTTCTCTGCTTCAGCGACTCTTCGACGATCTTCTCGCACAGCTCCTCGTAGCTGATGCCGACCGCCGCTGCCTCCTGCGGAAGGAGGCTCGTCTTCGTCATACCGGGCAGCGTGTTGATCTCAAGGAAGTACGGCGTACCGTCCGGCGTGACGATGAAGTCCGCGCGGGAGTAGACGCTCAGGCCGATCAGGCGGTAGACCGTCTCGGTCGCGGTGCGCACGCGCATCTCCCAGTCCTCGGGGATGGGAGAGGGGCAAATTTCCTCCGCCGCGCCGGCCTGATACTTGTTCGCGTAGTCATAAAAGCCCGTCTTCGGGATAATTTCGATGGAGGGCAGTGCCTTGCCCGCGATGATACCAACCTGGATCTCGCGGCCGGAGATGTACTGTTCGAGCACGACCTGCGCGCCGAACTGTAAGCACTCTTCAAGCGCTTTTTTGAGCTCCGCGCCCGTATGCGCGATGGAGACTCCGACAGACGAGCCGTTGGCGACCGGCTTGACGACGCAAGGGAGCTTCGTTTCCGACACAAGGCGCGCGATGTCGCCTTCCGTGTAGCGCACGGTGCGCCACTGCGGCGTGATGACATATTCCGACACAAGACGCTTCGTCAGGTCCTTATCCATCGCGATGGCGCTCGAGAGGTAGCCTGCGCCGGTGTACGGAATGCCGAGCAGGTCGAACGCGGCCTGCACGCGGCCATCCTCGCCGCAGGTGCCGTGCAGCGCCAGAAATACGACGTCCGCCTTGGCGCACACATCGAGCACGCCGGGACCGAAAAGGCTCTTGCTCTGGTCCTTGCGGCTCGCGCGCACAGCGGCGAGGTCGGGCTCCGCCTCGGCGACGGAGTAGTCGCCGCAGAAGCCGTCCGGTGCGTCGAAGACATCTTCGAGCTTACCGTCGTAGTCCTCAAAGCCCATGAACATATCCACCAGAATGGCTTGATGTCCGCGCGCTCTCAGCGCGCGGCATATCTTGTTGCCGCTCGAGAGCGACACATTGCGCTCCATGCTCAGTCCACCTGCTAAAACAACGATACGCATACCGTTTTCCTCCTTATTTTTGAAAGGGACGTCGCCGCCCCCGTTTATCCATACTATATTAGTTTATACTTTACCACAGCTTTTTCCCAAATACAAGCAAAAGAGAGCGGCGTGAAACCGCTCTCTTTTGTTCGCTTTTCTCACTTTTTGCCCTTAGCCGAAAATGCCGGAGAGCAGTCCGCCCTTTCCCGCGCGTCCGTCCTTGAGCGTCATCGCCGCGCTGAGGATCTCTGCCGCCTGCGCACGTGTCACGCCCGAGCGCATCTCGTCAGTGGAAAAACGCCCACTCTCGATCACGCTGACGGACTGCAAATTCGCCACCGCCTGTGCGCACCAGGCGTTGTCCGCGTCCTGCACGTCGTAGTCCGAGAGGTCCACGTCCGTCACGCGAAGCAGCCGGTTCAGCACGACCGCGGCCTCATTGAGCGTAATGGCGTCATTCGCGCGAAAGGCAACGCCCTCCGCCGTGCTGACGCCGGACACAACGCCCGCGTTCAGCGCGCTCACGGCGTAGCCCTTCGCCCAGGTCGGGATGCTCGCATCGTCGCAGAAGCCGGTCATCTGCACATCCTCCTCGCTCACGTCCATTGCCGCAAGCGCCATCGCGACAAATTCACCGCGCGAGAGCGTGCGCTCGGGCTCAAAGAAATAGCTGTCCCCGATCTTTGCGCCCACAAACACGCCGTGCTCGGCAAGATCGACCGCCGCCGTGTGCGCGCGATCACCGCCCATGTCGGCGTAGCAGACGCCGCTATTCGCCTTTTCGATCGTGATGCTCACCGTCGCGGGCAGCGAGGTGTTGCCGTAGGCGTCGATCGCCGTGTAGGTGAAGCTGTCCGTCCCCAGCTTGCCGCCCGGCGTGTAGACAAAGCCGAGGCCGTCCTCCGTCAGCGCGACCGTGCCCTTTTTCGGCTCCTGCGCGATGGCGAAGGTCACCTCGTCGCCCTCGTTGTCCACCGCGCGGAATTCGCCCTCATACGCGACGCCGCGGTAGACCTTGATCTCCATGTTCTCCGCCACCGGCGCGCCGTCGGCGGCCTTGACCTCCTCCTTGCTCTTGCCGAACAGCGCCGATGCGCTCTGCGCCGGCACGAGGGTGAGCAGCAGCAGCGCCATCACAAACGGCAGCGCGCGCCACATCTCTTTTTGCTTTTCCATATTGAAATGCTCTCCTTCCAAATAAAACTTGCAGAGTTATTGTTTGTATTGTGGGCAATTATATGCAAAATTGCAGTTCTTGCAGCGCGATGCGCTGCTCTGTGTTCCCCGCGCCGCGCAGGGGGCACGGACAAGGGGGCCATTCTCTTTCACAAAAGAGAATGGCCCCCTTGAACCCCCAAGAGAAAGGTTTTGATCGGCAGTCTCAGGCTTGAATGGCCCTTGTGCCTCCGGAATGAGAATACCTGCGCGCGGCGTTGCCGCGTTTGGTGTTGCTATACGACTTGGCCTACTTCTACTACCCGCTGCCGCTCTGCTCATCTTGTTTTTGTGCAGCCTAATCACCTACTATTGGCAATACATATCGTCTTGGTAATGCGTACTGCGGCGAGCGAAGCAATGCCGCCTTGGCAGGCAATAGCAAGTCTGTGCAAATCCGAAGTAGACGGAGATTGCGTAAGGCTAACGACACGCAGGCAAAGCGACAGCGAAGATAGAAGAAAGTCAAATCGTTTAGATACATCATCAAGCAGGCACCTGATTGCGCAGCGCGTGCAGTTCTTCAAGCTGCAATCTGACAATACAAAGTCTTTCTCTTGGGGTTCCAAAGGGGATATTCTCTTTTGCGAAAGAGAATATCCCCTTTGACCCGTGCAGCGCCTTTGGCGCTGCTTCCTCGCGGCACACGTGCCGCGACTCACTTTGCACCTAAGCAAAACTGCACAGAGAATTTTCCAAAAACCTATTGACTTTTTCAAAGTCAGAAGTTATACTTGAACAGCCGCTTTGAATGGGCTTAAAGTTTCGGAAGGTTTCGAGACTTTTCGAACGCCCCCGACAGCGAGTCCGTAATTAAGGAAAGAGGTGCAAGCAATGCAAGCGATCATCGTTACCGGCGGTAAGCAGTATGTTGTGAACGAGGGCGACACCCTGTTCATTGAGAAGCTCCCCGTCGAGGCGGGCGACGCCGTTACCTTCGATCAGGTTTTGGCGATCGTTGACGGCGAAAACACTAAGTTCGGCACTCCCGTGGTGGAGGGCGCGAAGGTGGAGGCCACTGTCGTTAAGAACGGCAAGGGCAAGAAGGTCCGTGTCTACAAGTACAAGGCCAAGAAGGGCTATCACAAGCGTCAGGGTCATCGTCAGCCTTATACCAAGGTTGAGATCGGCAAGATCTCCGTCTAAGGCATGACCACTGTTACATTCCTCACTGAGGGGAAACGCATCATCGGTTTTGATGCTAAGGGCCACAGCGGTTACAGTGAAGAGGGCAGCGATATCGTCTGCGCAGCAGTCACAAGTGCGGTCCGCCTTGTGGAAAGCACCGTGAACGATGTTTTAGGCCTCGCCGCTTCCGTCAAGGTCCATGAACGCTCCGGCGCTGTGGAATTCCGGCTCCCCGGCGGTCTGTCCGCCACGAATGAGAGCACCTGTCAGGCTCTTTTAACGGGTTTGATGCTGCTCTTTTCCGAGCTGCACAGCGAATATCCGGACAATATCGAAGTCATGGAGGCGTAAGCCCCCTGTTCCGATCATCTTACAGAAAGGATGGCAAATCACCATGCTGAACATCGGTCTTCAGTTTTTCGCCCACAAGAAGGGCGGCGGCTCCACGAAGAACGGCCGCGACTCTAACGCCAAGCGCCTTGGCCCCAAGCGCGCTGACGGTCAGTTCGTTCTCGCCGGCAACATTCTTGTGCGCCAGCGCGGCACCCACATCCATCCGGGCGTCAACGTCGGTATCGGCTCTGACGATACTCTCTACGCCAAGGAGAGCGGCGTGCTCCGTTTCGAGCGTCTCGGCAAGGATCGTAAGCAGGCTTCTGTTTACCCCGCTGAGTAATTGCACAATGAAGAGCCTCGAGCGAATGCTCGGGGCTCTTTTCTTTATCTTTTCCGCAGGAGGTCACTTTTCATGCTCAAGGCAGTTTTGATGGATATCGACGACACGCTGCTCGACTTCGGCAAATGCGCCGAGCAGGCCATGCGCACCGGCTTTGCCGAATGGGGTCTCCCCTATGACGATTCCACTTACGCGACGTTCACGCGCATCAATGACGGCCTCTGGCTCATGATCGAGCGCGGCGAGCTCACAACGCAGCAGCTTTTTCAGTTCCGCTGGAACCGCATCTTCGATGCTCTCGGCATCCAGGCTGACGGCGCCGCGTTTGAAAAGCGGTTTTTGGACCTCCTCTACGAGACGGCCATTCCCGTCGACGGCGCGGACGAGATCTGCCGCTACCTCAAGGAAAAATATATCCTCTGCGCGGCGAGCAACGCCTTCCACGACCAGCAGCTCAACCGCCTCTCTATGTCAGGGCTTCTCCCCTATTTTGACCATGTATTCGTCTCGGAGTCGCTCGGCTATCGCAAGCCCGAAAAGGCGTTTTTCGATGCATGCCGCGCTTTTCTTCCCGATGTTGCCGCGGACGAGTGCATGATGATTGGCGACTCGCTGACCGCCGACATCACCGGCGGCAAAAACGCGGGCATGAAAACGATCTGGTACAACCACACGCACCGCCCCGTTCCGGAGCGCTGCGAGGCCGACCAGATCGTCGAATCGCTGTCTGAATTAAAGAATCTGCTGTAGCTCAGGAAATCGCTTCCGCGCCGACGGTGTATTCCCAGCCGTTATCGCCGCGGGAGGCCGTGCACTTCGTAAAGTAATACGCGCCGAGCGGCGAGCGCCACTTTCCGGCGCTGAAGCAGACAGACGCGCCGTTGTCCTGCGTCTCCTCCGGCGTGATGGTGAAGAGCAGACCATTCGTGAACGAATAGGCCGTACTGCCGCCCTCCAGCTTTTCACCCGTGAGGTAGCCCTCCTCGCGCAGCTCGTCGAACGTCATCGTCAGGCCCTGCACGCCGTACTTCTGTGCGAACACATAGGCGACCGCCGCCTTTTCGCCCGCGGTCAGCCCGCCTGGTGCCTTGCTCAGATCGACGCTCACGATCTCCGCGCCGCCGTTGAGCCCATCGTCCGTGTTCCACAGGTCCTCAAGCACCTGTAAGTAGAGGCCGCAGAGGTCATACTGCGCATTCTCCTCACGCGAGAGGGACACGGCCACCACCTGCGCAAACTGCGCGGGATACGTCTCCTGCACACCGCCGGTGTACCACACCTCGGCGGTCATGCCGCTCTCGATCTCGGAAGCGGACACGCTGCCGCCGTCCAAATACAGCGTCACGCCGTCTATCGGCAGGGCATAGACCTCCGTCTCCCCTGCCAAAATGAGTGTGCCGTCTTCTCCGTCACCCACGACGCGCAGCGTTATCGTGTCCGCGCCGACGTACTGCGGTTTGGGGTCAGGCGTATCATTTCCGTCTTCGTTATCGCGCCCGCCCTTCGTGCAGGCCAGAAGCGCCGCCGTCACGGCGACGACCATCATCAATGCAAGCAGTCTTTTCAAGGTTTCCGCTTCCTTTCCCGTTGTGTCTTTTCCTTTGACGAAAGGGAGCACAAAAAAGTTCCCTACTTTTTTCGATTTTTTCTTTTTTGTGAAACGTTCCGTTTTTCTTGACGAATCGCCAAAAAACGGATACACTAATTGTTCAGGAATAACAAGAATCCAAGGAGGTGCCAACATGGCAGCATCTTTTATTGATAAGGCGCGCATCTTCTGCCGCGCGGGCAAGGGCGGCAACGGCGCGGTGGCGTTCCACCGCGAAAAGTACGTCTCCGCGGGCGGCCCCGACGGCGGCGACGGCGGCAACGGCGGCAACATCGTCCTCGTTGTCGACGACAACATGTCCACGCTGATGGACTTTCGCTACAAGCGCAAATACGTCGCCGACAACGGCATGGACGGTCAGGGCGCGCGCAAGTTCGGCAAGCAGGGCAAGGATCTCACGATCCGCGTGCCGCGCGGCACCGTCGTGCGCGACGCGGAATCGAACGAGATCATCAAGGATATGTCCGACTCCGAGCCGTTCGTTCTCTGCCGCGGCGGCAAGGGCGGCTGGGGCAACGCGCATTTCGCAACGCCGACGCGTCAGGCGCCCCGTTTTGCCAAATCGGGCCTTGAGGGCGAGGAGCACGATGTCGTGCTCGAGCTGAAGCTGCTGGCCGACGTCGGCCTCATCGGCTTCCCGAATGTCGGCAAGTCGACGCTTCTTTCCGTTGTGTCGAAGGCGCGCCCCAAGATCGCAAACTACCACTTCACCACGCTCTACCCCAACCTCGGCGTCGTGTACGTCGACGAGGGCGTTTCGTTCGTCATGGCCGACATCCCCGGCATCATCGAGGGCGCAGCCGAGGGCGCGGGCCTTGGTCACGACTTCCTGCGCCATATCGACCGCTGCCGCCTGCTCGTTCATGTCGTCGACGTGTCGGGCAGCGAGGGCCGCGACCCGGTCGAGGACTTTGACGCCATCAACGCAGAGCTCTCGCAGTATTCCCCCGACCTTGCCACCCGCCCGCAGATCGTCGTCGCGAACAAGACCGACATCATGGAGGATGAGAGCCTGCTCGAAAAGCTGCGTGCGCATGTCGAGCCGCTCGGCTATCCCCTCTTCGCCCTGTCCGCTGCGTCGCACACCGGCACGCGCGAGCTCGTGCTCAAGATTGCCGAAAAGCTCTCCACGCTCCCGCCCGTCACGGTCTACGAGCCCGAGTACGTTCCCAAGCCCGTGAAGATCGACGCGAGCGAGCCGCTCAAGATCACCGTCGAGGACAACACCTACATTGTTGAGGGCAAGTGGCTTGAACGCCTTATGAGCAACGTCAACTTCGGTGACTACGAGAGCCGGATGTTCTTTGATAAGATGCTGCGAGAAAACGGCGTTTTCCAGCAGCTTGAGGACCTTGGCATCAAGGACGGCGACATCGTCAGCATGTACGAGCTCGAATTCGAGTATCAGCACTAATTTCTTTCGGGAGATGATCTCATGTCCATCAGCCTGTGCGAGGACTGCGTTTATTACAGCTACGATGAAGAGTCCGACAGCTACTACTGCGACGAACAGCTCGACGAGGACGAGATGGTGTCGTTCCTGCGCGGCAAGCTGACCGCCTGTCCGTTCTACCATCCGGGCCAAAGCGACTACTACCTCGCGGGAAAGCAATAAAAATCGCAAAAAGGGAGCACGCGCAAGCGTGCTCCTTTTCTGTCAGTCTCGATCAAAATGTGATGCGCATCTGGTGCCAGACAACGCCGCCGTGCACGGACTTGTCTGTCACGCCCTCGTCGACAAAGCAGAACTTCGCGTAGTAATCGACGAGCCGCTGTTTGCAGGTCAGGACTGCACCCTTTCTCCCCTGCTTTCTCGCATCCTCAACGGCACGGTGGAGCAGTTCGCCCGCGTAGCCGTTTTTCCGGTACTCCGGCAAGGTGTTCAGACCGAAGAGCATCTGCCACGCGCCATTTTCGTCGTGCATGGATGCTTTCGCGTACATTTCGTCGGTCAGGTCGGGCTCATCCGTTACAAAGCCATCAAGAAACGCGATGAGCTTACCGCCATCGAACATCAGCCAGAAATGGTCGCCGTAGTATCTGATCCGCTCGGCGAATTCCTCTTTTGTCGCCGCTTCGGCCACAGGAAAGCACTCGGCTTCCACCGCCGCGACCGCGTCCAGATCGTTCATCGTTGCTGTTCTGATCTCCATGGTTCTGCCCTCTCTATTTAGTCCCACTTTTCACGGCTGAGCTCGCGCATGTAGCCCGCCGTAATGATACCGGTGGGCAGCGCGACGATGGCGATTCCCATGAACGACGACGTCATGCTCACGATGCGGCCGAGCCATATAAACAGCGAGTTCGTCTCCTTGAAGCACAGCGGCACGATACTCGCCGCGATGCACACGAGCATGAAGCGGTCGTAAATGAGACTGTCGCGGTCGTCCTTGTCCGCGACTTCGATGACCTCGTAAATCTTTCTTCGCAAACTCATGCCGTCACTCCCTTGCGCCGGGCAGGAAACGCTGCTCGACCTCTTCCGCGCTCATCTGCCCGCCGGAGAGCTCCGTGAGCGCAGCGGAAAAGTCCGCCGTCTTCTGCACAGGCAGAAGAAACGTGAGCGTCACGGCTGCGCCGTAATCGCTCGACTCGATTCTTCCCTCGTGTCCCTCGATCAGCAGCTTTATGCGCTCGAACATCGGATACGGGCATTCGAGCAGCAGCACGGAAAACGGCTGCATCCGCGCCTTGCCCGCTTTGTCAAGCGCGTCCTTCGCCGCCTTGGCGTAGGCGCGCGTCAGCCCGCCCGTGCCAAGCAGAATCCCGCCGAAGTAGCGCGTCACGATGCACACGACGTTTTCGACGTTTTCGCGCTGGAAGACGTTCAGCATCGGCTGGCCTGCCGTGCCCTGCGGCTCGCCGTCGTCGCCGTAGCGAACGGTGCCGTCGTGCAGGACGAAGCACCAGCAGTTGTGGCGCGCGTCGTAGTATTTCTTCTTCATCTCGTCGATGCGCGCGCGGGCCTCCGCCTCGCTCTCCACAAGGAAAACGTGGCTGATGAAGCGCGAGCGCTTTTCTTCAAACTCGCTCTCCGCGCTCTCGTATGGGACAAGGTACTCTGTCATGGGTTCAATGTTCCTTTCAGCGGGTTTTCTCCCACTTTTCTTTCGTGAGGGCGTAAAAAAGCGTCGGCCGCAGTGCATCGTCCACAAGCGACGGCCTTTCACAGGTCAGCTCATAAGAAAAGCCACACTTTTCGATCACGCGCTTTGACTTCTCATTGCCGGCATAGTGCGAACACCAGACCCGCTGTGCGCCTTTATCCCCAAAGCAGTACCTCAGCAGCTCTCGCACGGCTTCGGGGATAAGCCCCTGACCCCAGAACGGGCGGCCGATCCAATAGCCGATTTCCGGCTCACTCCCGATTTCCGGCGCTTCCGTCGGAAACACGCCGATGGAGCCGACAGGCTCGTCTGGCCGTTCCTTCAAAATGACTGCAAACGTGTCCGGCTCCGAGAGGACGGTTCGGATGATCTCGCGGGAGTTCTCCACGCTCGTATGCGCCGGCCAGCCTGCGGCGGGGCCGACAAACGGATCCCTCGCGTATCGATAGCAGCTCTCCGCGTCGCTCTCGCACCACGGACGCAGGAGAAGGCGCGTCGTTTCAAACGTCATTCCTCCCAGTCCTCCTTCGGCTCGCGGTAACCCTCGATATAGTCCTTGACCTGGCCGATGACGCGTGGCACGCAGGTAGCCACGATGTCGATGGTCTCGCCATATTCGACGGATTCGACCTTCGCCTCGCGGTAGAGCATATCGAGAAGCCCGCCCTTGTCATAGGGCAGGTGGATCGTCACGCGGCGCGTGCCCTTGTCGAGGAGCTTGTCGATGCGCGCAAGCAGCTCATCGATCCCCTCGCCCGTCTTGGCGCTGATGTTGACGCTGTCCTCCCCGTGCGGGCGGATATCGCCGAAGTAGAGGTCGGACTTGTTGTAAACGCGCAGGCAGGGAATTTGCTGCGCGCCGAGCTCTTCGATCAGCTCGTCCACGATCTGCGCCTGCTCGAGCCAGTGCGGGTCGGAAATGTCGATGACGTGCAGAAGAAGATCGGCGTATTCGAGCTCTTCAAGCGTTGCCTTGAACGCCTCGACCAGCTGGTGCGGCAGCTTGCGGATAAAGCCGACCGTGTCGGAGATCATGACATCCAGCGTGTCGGACACCGTGAGAAGGCGCGTCGTCGTGTCCAGCGTGTCAAACAGGCGGTTATTCGCGGGAATGCCCGCGCCGGTCAGCGCGTTCAAAAGCGTCGACTTGCCCGCGTTCGTGTAGCCGACGATGGCGACGACCGGGATCTCATTCTTGCTGCGGCGGTCGCGCTGCGTGGCGCGCACGCGGCGCACCTCTTCAAGATCGGATTTGAGCTTGTCGATCTTGCGGTGGATGTGGCGGCGGTCGGTCTCAAGTTGCGTTTCGCCGGGGCCCTTCGAGCCGATGGGGCCCTTGCCCGACGTACCCGCCTGACGCTCCAGATGCGTCCACATACCGATCAGGCGCGGCAGCAGGTATTGATACTGCGCAAGCTCGACCTGAAGCCGGCCCTCTTTTGTCTTCGCCCGCTGGGCGAAGATATCGAGAATGAGGCCGCTGCGATCGAGCACCTGCACGCCGAATTCTTCGCTCAGAACGCGCATCTGCGAGGGCGAGAGGTCATTGTCGAAGATGACCATTGTCGCCTCCTGTGACTTGACGAGCTCGCGGATCTCGTCCACCTTGCCCTCGCCGATGAATGTGTGCGGGTTCGGCGACGGCAGCGTTTGTAAAACCACGCCGATGCTGACGCCGCCCGCCGTTTCGACGAGCGCACCGAGCTCTTCAAGGCTCTCCTCGTCGGCATTCTCTTTTCGATCGAGCCGCGGCGACGAAAGGCCGACTAAAATCGCCCTGTCGCGCGGCGCGTTGTTCTCTTTCAATTCTTCCATAGATTCTCCTTATCGCGCCAAAATCTGCGCTGTACAAATCATTTTTATTATAGTGTATTTTCCGCCAAAAGAAAAGGCAGAAACGCTTTTCATTGACATTTCCTGCCCTCTCATGCGAAAATAAGGCAGACGCAACCTCAGGTTGACAAAAAGAAACGCCCGGTTGGTGGCGTTTTCTCCTGTTTTCCTGCTATGCTCTTCTCGCAGGGGCGCAGTGCACGGCGTCGAACGCAGCAACATTTCCCCAAGGAGGAACCTTTCATGGAACTATATGAAAAGCTCTACGAACTGCGCCGCGCGAGCGGCATGTCGCAGGAGGAGCTGGCGGAGAAGCTCGGTGTCTCGCGCCAAGCAGTCTCCAAATGGGAGAGCGGCACCACGCAGCCGGAGCTTAGCAAGCTCATCGAACTCTCTAAGCTCTACTCCGTTTCCGTCGACGAGCTGCTCAGTCTGGAGCATGCCAAAGAACAGCAGGACAGCACCCCTGCCGCTCCCGCCGCCGAGGGTGCATCGCAGGACACGGCCGAAGACGCTTCCGCAGCCAAACCCGACTTTCGCACCTTCTGCGCGCAGCACAAGAAGATCATCGGCGGTGCGGCCGTGGCGCTCGCCGCGCTCATCGCCGTCGGCGTGCATTACAACAACCGCATCAACTCGCTCAGCATGCAAGTGAATGACCTTCGCAGCCAGCTCTACAACGTGCAGAATAACCTCTCAAACCAGATCGCGGGCATCAGCAATAATGTCTCGGACATTTTGGCGCGCGAGTCGAGCCTGATCTCGCAATACAGCTACGAGGTCAAAAGCGTCAACCTCAAAAAGCAGGAGTGCACGCTTGCCTTTTCTCTTCTGCCGAAGACGATCAGTGAGAACACGATCGTCAACATCGGCGTGATCGACCATGGCAATTCCTCGCCGCTGGACAGCTATCGGCCGGGCTACTCTGCCGACCTTACGCAGGATGGCTTCGGGTATCTGCACGGTAGTGTAACCGTCCCTCTGAGCGACGAGCTCGGCGTCAATGTCAACTTCATGACGAACGGCGAAACGCAGTCGCAGGAGCTCGATACGATCAGCAATCTCAAATCCCAGTATCAGCCGCAGCTCAAAAGCTTTCTATCCCCCATCTCCTACGAGCGTCAGGCCGGCAGCAAATGGCAGTACCAGTTCACGCCGGGCAATGTCGGCATCCCGCTCGGCACCATCTCGCTCGGCGCGCTGTCCGATGTGTCCATCCGCAGCGCGTGTCTTGAATACACTTGCGCCAATCAGCTGCTCAGGCGCGTGCCGCTCGAAGCATCGTACAGCGATGGCAGCGCCGTCACCTATGTCGGCGATGACAGTGCCGAAGCCGTGGGCGCATCCGTCATAGAGGGCGTGTCGTACTATGACCTCGCCTATGCCTCCAGCAGCGAATCGGAGGCTTTCACGCTCCCGCTCGGGGCAACGCCGCTCGTCTGCGAGCTTGTCGTCAACCTTGCGGACGACACAGTACTGCGCGTCCGCCTCTTCCAGGTGCGCGCCATTGCAGGCGGCGACAGCTACGAGGAGATAAACTACCGCGACCAAAGTCTCAGTGAGCCGCTCCCCTTCATCGTCGAATATCCCAACGGGCAAAACTGAGCGTACCAAAAAAGCAGAAAAAAGCAGCTCTGCCGTAGCAGAGCTGCTTTTGTGATTGAATTAGTTCAGGCCGAACTTCTTGTTGAACTTGGCAACGCGGCCGCCGGTATCGACCAGCTTCTGCTTACCAGTGAAGAAGGGGTGACACTTAGAGCACACTTCTACCTTGATGTTCTGCTTGGTAGAACCTGTCTCAATCACATTACCGCAGGCGCAAGTAATAGTAGTCTGCTGATAATTGGGATGGATTCCTTCCTTCATTGCTCGTGTTCACCTCTTTCTGATCCAAATGTACTTTTCTAAAAAAGCCATATAGGATATTACCACGCTTTGTGTCAAATTGCAAGAGAAATTTTTGATCCTCTCCGCGCTTTTCTCTTCCTTAGCACTTTTTCCTAATTTCATCGTCAATTTTTCAACGCTCGTTATGCAATTTCTCTTTACTTCTGCCGTTTTCAGTCGTATAATGGCACTTGCGCGCCTTGCGCACGGATGATTGGAAGTAAAGGAACATCAGAATTATGTCGAAAAAACATTTCCTGCGGGGACTGCGCGACGGCATCCCCATTGGGCTTGGTTATTTTGCTGTCAGCTTCGGCATCGGCATCAGCGCGCATAACGCGCACCTGAGCATTTTTCAGGGTTTTTTGCTGAGCTTTTTGAACAACGCCTCGTCGGGTGAATACGGCGGCATCACCATCATCGCCGCTGACTCCGGCCTCTGGGCCATGGCGCTGATGATGCTGGTCGTCAACGCGCGCTATCTTCTGATGAGCTGTGCGCTCAGCCAGCGTCTCTCGCCCGATACGCCGCTTCCCTGGCGGCTCCTCATCGCCTATGACCTGACGGATGAGATCTTCGGCCTCGCCATCGCGCAGCCTGGGTATCTTGAGGTGTGGTATTACTTCGGCGCCATGTGCGCGGCCATGCCGGGCTGGAGCATCGGCACCGTGCTCGGCGTGCTGATGGGGAATCTCATGCCCGTCTGGGCCGTCAGCGGTTGCTCCGTGATGCTGTTCGGCATGTTTCTCGCCATCATCATCCCCGTCGGCAAGCAGAACCGCATCGTGCTCGGCTGCATCGGCGCGAGCTTTCTCTGCTCGCTTCTTGCAAGCGTTTTGCCGTTCACACGCGAGCTGTCCGAGGGCATGCGCATCCTGGTCTTGACCATCGTGATCTCTGCTGCCGCCGCCATTCTGTTCCCGCACAAGGAGGATGATCTCGTCGCATGAAAACGTATTTATATCTTTTCGTCATGGCGGCCACGACCTATCTCATCCGCGTCCTGCCGCTCACGCTGATCCGCAAGCCGATCCAGAATCCCTTCCTGCGCTCGTTTCTCTTCTACGTGCCCTACGTCACGCTCGCGGTGATGACGTTCCCCGCCATCATGAACGCCACGCAGTCGCCCGTCGCGGGCGCGGCGGCCATGGTCATCGGCATCGTCGCCGCCTGGTGCGGACTGGGACTTCTCCCCGTCTCGCTCGTCTGCTGCGCGACAGTGCTGATCTTAGAGCATTTTATCGTGTGAGCAAATCTTGTAAAACACCCTCCGCGGATTTCCCGCGGAGGGTGCTTTTATGTATTCACAGCACCTTTTCTTCGCCGACCGAGAAGAAATACAGCACCTTTTCCCTGACCTTTTTGCCCATCACGCGCATAAGGGCCATGGAGTATGCCTCGAGCTGAGGGCGGTAGTGCTCAGCTCGTTCTTCGATCTGTGTTCTTCCGATGCGGTCAGTCTTGAAGTCCACGACCACAAGCTCGCCGTCCTCTTCAAAAAAGCAGTCTACCACGCCCTGCAGCAGCACCGCGTCGTCGGCGTCCAGCGTGGCAAAGTCCCGCACCGGCCGCAGCAGCGAGAAGCGGTACTCGCGCCGCACCGTCTGCGCATTCTTGCGAATGCGCGCGGCAAGATCACTTCGCAAAAATCGGACGATCGCGCGCACATCGACGGCGCTTGCCTGCTCGTCGGTCAGCTTGCGCTGCGCTCTGAGCTTTTCGACCTGCTCACGCACGCTCTGCTCGTTAGGCTCGCAGAAAAAGTCAAGGTCCTGCATCACAAGGTGTAGCGCCGTGCCCCGCTCCGCACCCGTGAGCGTCGTTTCGCCCGCAAGGAATTTTGGTTTATATAGGCTGCGCAGCCGCGGTGGGAGCGTTGTATTTTCGGATATCTCCTCGTCCAGCGCGCGGCCCTTGAGCTGCGTGGCCGTCAGCTTGGCGGGAAAGGCCGTCTGCCCCGCGTAGGGGTAGCGGTACGACAGCGCAGCAAAATCCACCGGCAGCTCATCCTTCGGCGGCGCGGCATCCACTGGCGCGTCATCGGGCCGCTGCTGCGGCGTCACAAAGCTCAAACCGTCGTGCACGCGCACCGTCCACGGCGTTTCGTCAGCATAGAAGCGTCCCTCGCCGCTCTGCCCCGCAAGCTCGCGCAGGGACGCCGCTTCGCTGCGCTGCAAAAGCGGCAGCATGATCCAGTCGCCCATGCACTTGCCGCTGTCCACAGCCTCGGGCAGCACAGGACAATCGCTCAGCGCCAGAAGGTCGGCGACGCGGCTTTTCGCGTTTGCCTGCGTGTGCACCATGACGAGCTTTTCCTTCGCGCGCGTCATCGCAACGTACAGCACACGCAGCTCCTCGGCCTTCGCCTCGCGCCGCAGCGTGCGCTCGAGCGCCTGCCGTGCGACCGTCGGGTACTGGATGTGCCTTTGCGTGTCCACGCACACCGGCCCCAGCCCGAGCTGCGGGTGCACGAGCACCGAACTCAAAAAGTCCATATTGCTGAAGCGACGCGCGAGGTCCGAGAGGATCACGACCGGAAATTCGAGGCCCTTCGACTTGTGGATCGACATGATGCGAACGCCCGTAGAGGCGTGCGCGGTCTGCATCGTCCCCGCTTCGCCCTCGGCAAGCTGCTCGCGCAGCGTGCGCACAAAATCGAAAAGCCCCTGCCGCCCTGAGCGCGCGTAGTCCTCGCTGAGCTCCAAAAACGCGAGCAGATTTTCCTTGCGCTCCGCCCCACGGCGCATCGCGCCGAAGATACCGAGCACATTGCACCGGCGGTAAATTTCACTCAGCAGCTCGCGCACGCTCAGGTGCGCCGCGCTATTGCGCAAAGCGTCCAACGTACTGAGGAATTCTACGCTGTGGATGTCCTCACTCAAAAGCAGCGCATCGTAGAAGTCACCCGTGCGCTGCCGCGCGCGGATCGCCGCGAGCTCATCGGGTGTAAAGCCGAAGAGCGGAGAGCGCAGCACGGCAATGAGCGGCACGTCCTGCCGCGGATTGTCGATGACCTGCAAGAGCGCGAACAGCACTGCGATCTCCATCGAGGCAAAAAAGTCCTCGCCCGCGTCAGCGGCGCAGTGGAGGCCGCGCGCCTCCAGCGCGCGGCGATAGTCCAAAAGGCGCGTGCTCGGCGAGCGCATCAGAATGACGATGTCCTCCTCGCGCACGGGCCGCAGCTCTTTTGTTTTGTCATCCTGTATAGCAAATTCACTTATCAGCATATCACTGATATAGTCTGCGACAAACGCTGCCTCAGCCTCGCTTGCGCGCACGCGCTGCTCGCCCGTCTGCGTCGGCAGGTCGAGCAGGTGGAACTCCGCGCCGCACGCGCTCGATTCGGCATAATTCGCGCCGAGGCGCAGCATTTCATCCGCGCCGTAGTCGAGCTCACCCATTTCCTCGGAAAGAATATTGCAGAAGATAAAATTCGTCGCGTCCAGCACTTCTTTGCGCGAACGGAAGTTGCGCGAGAGCAGCAGCTTCGCGCTGTCGTGCTCCTCTGCGTCCTCAAGCGGCGGCCAGGTGTTATAATGCTGCAAAAAAATAAGCGGGTCGGCTAGGCGGAAGCGATAGATGCTCTGCTTGACATCGCCAACAGTGAAAAGGTTTTCTCCTTTACAAGAAATTGCGTCAAAAATGCGGTTCTGCACCTCGTTGGTGTCCTGATACTCGTCCACCATGATCTCGCGGTAGCGCGCGCTGACGATGTGCGCAAGCTCTGTCGGCGCGCCGTCCTCTCCGATGAGAAGGCGGATGGCCTCGTGCTCCTGATCGGAGAAGTCGGCAGAATTCCGCCGGCGCTTTTCCTCGTTGTACCGGCGGGAAAAGTCCGCCGTCAGGTCGATGAGCGCGAGCATTGCGGGCGCCATCGTGCGCAGGTCCTCCACCGCCTCGTCGGACGAGGCGGAAAAAATCTCGGCAAAGCCCTTGACGGTCTCCTTGCAGTTGTCCCACAGGCTTTTCATGCGCGCTTTCATCTCGCCGCCGTCGCTGTCCTTCACCGCGGCGAGACGCGGGAACGCGATGGTCACGCCGCGCGCGGCGTCCCAGCCCTCTGCGGTCTTCCCCTCCAGCGCTTCAAGCTGGTAGGAGGCGTCGAGGAACGCGGGCGCATACTTCTGGTTCAGCGCGTCATTCGCGCACATCTCCTGCGCCGCGCGCTGCAAAAGGTTTTTGCAGTGGCGCGCCTTGCGCCGCACCTCGTTGAGCAGGATCTTACCGTATGGCGTATCCTCGATCTTATCCGGCACGGCGTGCCAAAACGCGCGCTGCGCCTCGAGCCATTTGTCCTCATACGGCTGCGCCTGCAGCTTTGCGTGCAGCTCGAGCACCAGGTCCTCAAGCGCGCTGTCGTCGCGCCCCGCGCCGAGCGTGTCGGCCAGCAGCGTGCCGCCGGGCGTCAGATGGTCGTAAAAATCGTCCAGCGTGCGCGCGAGCACGCGCTCGCGCAGCACTTGCGCCTCGTTCTCGTCCAGTACGCGGAAATCGGGCCGCAGCGCGTGGCCGCGCGCGTCCTCGCCGAGCAGATGGCAGTTTTCGCGCAAAAGCGCGGTGCAGAACGCGTCCACCGTCTTGATGTCCGCACGGTAGACGCGCAGCATTTGCTGCCGCAGATGGTAGTTGCCGGGGTCGCGCTCCATGCGCTCGGTGAGCGCCTTGGCGATTTTGCCGCGCAGCTCGCTCGCCGCGGCGCGCGTGTAGGTAATGATGAGGAAATCGTCGAGATTCGCGCCCTCGCGCTCCACGTAGGAAAAGAGCCTCTCGACGAGCACCTTTGTCTTGCCCGAGCCCGCCGCCGCGGAGACGAGCAGACTGCGCTCGCGGCTGTCCACCGCCGCTTGCTGTTCGTTTGTCAGCTTTTCAGCCATTTTCGTGCGCCCCCTCTCCGTTCACCTCGTCGATGTACTGCCAGAATTCGTCGTTTTTCGTCGCCTTGATGTATTCCATGCGGTCGCTGCCGCAGCCGTTTTCAAAGTGACACGCGCTCGCAAACTCGCAGTAGGTGCAGGCCGACTGCTGCGGCGTGCGCGCGTAGGGGTCGGCGTCGATGTTGCCCGCGAAGACCTCCTGCGTGATTTCATGTAAAATATGGTCGACGTATTTCGAGAGCTTTCCGAGCTGCTCGGCAGAAGCAAGGCTTCCCGTCACCGCGCCGTCCCTTTTCACCGCGATGGGCAGGTAGCACGGCGATTCGAGCGCGCTGTGCTCCATCGCCTGCAGAACCGCCGGGTCCTCGAGCACCATGCCGCTGCGGCGCAGCTCCTTTTTGAGTGCTTTTTCGATCTTTTCGGGCTCCGTGTCGCGCGCGCAGCGCAGCATCGGCTCGCGCGCGGGCGTATAGAGAACACCCGCGGGAACGATCTCGTGTCCGCCAAAAAGCATCTGTCCCTCTTCTTTAAGCGTAAAGAGGTAGAGCAGCATTTGGAGCCCCAGCCCGTAGCGCAGCTCGGCGAGGTCGAAGCTCTTCTTGCCCGTCTTGTAGTCCACGACGCGCAAATATAGCTTGCCGTCGTGCAGCCAGCCGTCCACACGGTCGACCTTGCCGACAACGCGCGCCGTGCCGTTTTCCTCGCGGATCGTGATGGCGGGCAGCTGCCCGTCCGCACCAAATTCCAGCTCAAATGCCAGCGGCTCAAAGTCGGAGCTTTGCAGCTCCTCGCTCACCTCGTCCATGATGCGCTCGACCGTCGCACACAGGCGATTGAACAGATAACGGAAGCGCGCGCTTTTTTCGCTCAAGTCCGGCAGCACGCGGTCGATGTATTCCTCGATCGACGCGCGCACGAGCGCGTGCAGCTTGTCCTTCGATAGCGTATGCAGTCCGCCGCACTCCTTCGCCTGCCGCAGCGTATGCTCCATCACATCGTGCACGAACGTACCGATCTGCGGCGCATCAAAGCCCGCGCCCGTGCGCTCCCTGGCTTTTAGCCCGTAGCGCATGAAGTAGGCAAAATGACACGAGCGCGCCATGTCCATGCGCGAGGCGGACAGTGTCACCGCGCCGCCGTAGAGCGCGTGCACCGCGTCGCGCGACAGATGCCCGCGCGTATAGCGCGAAGCGTCCTTCATCGCGGCAAGCGCACGCTCCGCGTCGCCCTGTCCTTCAAAATACTGCCACAGCGCGCCGCCGATATGCTCGCCCGCATACTCGAGCGCCGTCGACTTTGCTGACAGGCGATATTCCTTGTCAGTGCTCTCTGTTTCGACGCTGATCGACGGCAGCAGACGCGCGATGCGCCCGATGACGAACGATGGCCGCTTCTCCGCGCCCTTTCCGTCCGAAACGGGATAGGACACCGTCAGCTTTTCCGTCGGCTGGGCCAGCGCGGCGTAAAGATTCTGAATTTCCAGATGAAACTGCTCCATCCCGTGCGGCGCAAGGAAGATTTGCTGCCTCTCGAGCGCCTCGCGGTCCTCGTCGCGCAGCACGCCGCCGCGGTTCTCCGCCGCAGGCAGCACGCCGTCGTTCGCGCCGAGCAGGAACAGCGTGCGCACCGTGTGGCGGTCGTTTCGCGTCATTTCGCACAGGTTCACCGCGTCGAGCGTCACGGGGATCGTGCCCACGCTGTACTGCGTCAGCACAAGGCGCATCAGGCTTGCAAATTCCTCGGCGTCGAGGGTCGTGTCTCCCAAAATTTCCACAAACTGGTCGAGCACACCGCAAAGAATGCCCCACAGCTGTGCCGTTTCCTCTGCCCGCTGGGCATCGCCCGCGGCAAAAAGCTGCTCGGTCTGCGCCTGCAAGGTCTCCGGCAGGTTCACCTCTTCCAAATAGTCGTACAGCGCGCGCACCTTCTGCTCGGCCTCGCCGCTGCCGCCCACGCCTTTTTTTAGGCGCGCAAACGGCCCCTGCACGCGCTCGCGCAGTGCGTTGACCGTCTTGAGCCGCGCCCTTGCCTCGTCCGTCCATTCTTCGCCGTAGCCGTCGGGATGCGCCGACCAGAGCGTCTCGCGCGTCCACATCGCGCCGCGGATCTCCCACTTGAGCGCGTAATTTTCCAGAATGTCGCACTCCGCCATGCTGAGGCCGGCGAGGCCGGTCTTGAGGCAGCGGAACACATCCTCGTACTCAAAGCCGCCGCTCGCGGCGTCCAGCGCGCCGAGCAGCAGCGTCAGCACGGGGCTTTTCAAAATGTCGCTGCGGTGGGCATAATAGAGCGGGATGCCGTAGCGGGCGAATACGCTCTCGATCGCACCTGCGTAGGAGTCGAGATCACGCGCCGTGACGGTGATCTCGCGGTAGCGGTAGCCCTGCTCGCGCACGAGCTGCAAAATCTGCGATGCGACCCATTCGCACTCGCTGTACGCGCTGCCCGCCTCATAGAGCGCGACGGCGTCAGTCGGCTGGGCGTATTCGTCCGCCGCGCCGAAAAAGCAGCGCTCGATATGGTCGAGCGCGCCGCGCACCTCACCCTGCGGAAGAATTTCCTCCTCGCATGCGACGCCGGCATCGCGCGCGAGCGCGTACAGCCGCTCGCGCACGCGCAGGCTCTCGGAAAAGAGCTCGCGGTCCTGCGTGTCGCCAAGGAGCGTGACGGTCACGCTCTTCGCGCGCCGCAGCAGGATACGCAGAATGCGCAGCTCACGCCCCGTAAAATACGAAAAACCGTCGAGGAAAATGTCTTTATTGTCAATATATCCCGACGCTTCGAGGTTTTCCTCCAGCTTTTCGAGCACGTCGCGCGCGTCGTGTCCCGGCGCGTGGAGCTTGCTGAGGTAAATGCCGTAGATGAGCGAAAGGTCGCGCAGCTTGTCGCCGCTCTCGCCCTCGATCTGCGCTACGCTCTCGGATAGCTGCTCGGGCGATACGGCGTAGGCCTGCAATTCCTCCATCACGGCGAGCAGGCTCTCCAAAAATGCCGCACGCTGCGACGGGCGCTTGTAGACCTTGAGCACCGGCGCAAGCTCCGTGAGCGTACGCTGGAGCGTCAGGAGCTTTCCGCCCGAATCGAGCGTCACGTCCGCGCTGCCGCCGCAGATGCCCAGCACGCGCGAGGCGAGCAGCTTGAACGTCAAGGCCTCGGCATGGCGCGACGCGGTGTCGCCGCAAACACGGCACAGGTCCATCTCCGCCACATGCGAGGCGTGCTCCGGCACGAGCAGGATTTGCTGCGACGAGTCCCCCAGCGCGGCGATCCTTTGCAGCACGCGCTCGGATTTGCCCGTGCGCGCGCGTCCCATCAGTATGTGCAGCAAGCGTCCTTCCCCCTTTTTCTCTCTTAAACTTATCAATATTTTATCCTAATTTTATCATAGTTTTCTTTTTCGGGCAACGCAGAAAACGCCGTACGCATATTTTCGCCCATCACGGGAAGACTACCGAAGACCAAACCATCTTTTTAAGGAGGGAACTTCATGGTCATCGACAAGATCGCGCTGACGCTTGCTATCATCGGCGCGCTCAACTGGGGCAGCGTGGGCCTTTTCGGCTTTGACTGCGTTGCCTTTCTCTTCGGCGGACAGATCGGCATGCTCAGCCGCGTGATCTACACGCTCGTAGGCCTTGCCGGCATCTGGTGTATCACGATGCTGTTCCGCGAGAAAGAGCCGATGGAAAGCGGCGGCCAGGCGTAAAAAATAAAAGGAGAGGGAGTCCCTCTCCTTTTATTTTTGCGTTAAAAAATTTCTTTACCGCTCCCCAGTCGCTTCCGCACCTTCCAGCTCGCGCATTGAGCGGCGGAACTGGCGGTAGAACGTGAAGCTCGTCAGCGCCACCGCGCCGAAGTCCGCCACGGGCTCGGCCAGGAACACCGCGAACGCCTTGTCCGCGAAAAAGTGCGGCAGAATATAGATGAGCGGGATGAGCAGGATGATCTTGCGCCACACGGCGAGGAAGAGCGACGTCTTCGCGTTGCCGAGCGCCACAAACGTCTGCTGGCAGGCGATCTGGATGCCGAAAATACCGCTGCACCCCATGTAGATGCGCACGGCCCACGCCGCGTATTCGACCAGCGCGGGGTCATTATTGAAAATCAGGATGAACGCGCGCGGGAAGAGCTCGACCAGAAGCCAGATGGCCATTGAATAAGTAAAGCACGCGCGCAGCAGGCAGAAGTAGGCATCGCGCACGCGCTGGACGTTCTTTGCGCCGAAGTTGTAGCTCACGATGGGCTGTGCGCCCTGTGTCAAGCCCTGAAGCGGCATGTTCGAAAACTGCATGATGCTCGTCAGCACTGTCATCGTGCCGACAGCCATGTCGCCGCCGTAGCGCAGGAGAGATGAGTTGAAGCAGATGGCGATGAGGCTCTCCGTCGACTGCATCACAAACGGGGAAAGGCCCAGCGCGATGCACGGCAGCACGATCTTCGCGTCCACGTGCAGGTTCTCGCGCTTTAAATGCCAGCGCGTCTTCTTTCCCGTGAGGAACGTCATCACCCACACAGCCGACACTGCCTGCGAGATCACCGTCGCCAGCGCCGCGCCGCGCACGCCGAGACCGAGCACGAAGATGAACAGCGGGTCGAGAGCCGTATTTAAGAGCGCGCCGATGAGCACCGTCTTCATGCTCACGGTGGCGAAGCCCTGTGCCGTGATGTAGGCGTTCATGCCAAGTGTCAGCTGCACGAAGATCGTGCCGAGGGCATAGATTCGCATATAGTCGAGCGCGTAACCGACGGTGTTCTCGCTCGCGCCGAACATCAGTAAAAGCGGCTCGGCAAAGGACTCGAACAGCACCGTCAGCACCAGCGCCGTGATCACAAGCATCGTCAGGCAGTTTCCCATGATGCGCTCGGATTTTTCGCTCTCGCCTGCGCCCTCGGCGATCGAGGCGCGCGGCGCGCCGCCGATGGCCATGAGCGACGCGAACGCCGAGATGACCATGATGATCGGCAAGCATACGCCAACGCCTGTGAGCGCGAGTTTTCCGACGGTCTCGGCGGGCTGCATGTGGCCGATGAACACGCGGTCGACCAGATTGTAGAGCATGTTGACGATCTGCGAGGTGATCGTCGGCACGGAGAGCGAAAAGAGCAGCTTTTTGACGTCCCCGTGTCCCAGATCTGCGCGCTTATCCAAAATCATCACCTGAATCTTTCGTATTTTTCCGCATATGTTGTCAGAATATCATGCCGCGGGGCGTTCGTCAAGCAAGCGGGCCGCGAAGCGCTCTATCATGGCATTTCCATAAAGCGCTTTTGGACATTTTTTCACTTTCTCCATTGCTTTTTCCGCGTGGGCTATTGTATAATTTGTTTTACAATCGCACCAGCGGAGCGCCCCGCGTTCCGCTTATCAAACAAATAACGGAGGAATCACCATGAACGAAAAGTTTTCCAAGCTTGGCTTTTATCCTTCCGACATTCTGCTGCCCAAGAAGGATGTCGATATGAGCAAGTGGGCGGTCGTCGCATGCGACCAGTTCACCTCTGAGCCCGAGTACTGGGAGCGCGTGGAGAAGACCGTCGGCGACGCGCCTTCCACCCTGCGCCTCATCCTGCCCGAGGCCAACCTGAAGGCCCCCAACGTCGACGAGTTCATCGCCGACATCAACGCCTCGATGAGCAAGTACCTCAAAGAGGGCATCTTCGAGACGCTCAAGGACTCCCTCATCTACATCGAGCGCGGCCAGAGCGACGGTAAGATCCGTCACGGCCTCATTGGTATGGTCGACCTCGACCAGTACGACTTCACCCCCGGCTCCGGCGCGCTGATCCGCGCGACTGAGGGCACCGTGCTCGACCGTATCCCCCCGCGCGCCCGCGTGCGCCGCAACGCCCCCATCGAGCTGCCCCACGTCATGCTGCTCATTGACGACCCCGAGAAGACCGTCATCGAGCCCCTGACCGCCGCGGCCGATAAGATGGAGAGCGTTTATGACTTCGACCTGATGGAAAACGGCGGCCACATCAAGGGCTACAAGCTCTCCGCCGAGCAGATCGACGCGGTCGCCGACGCGCTGACCGGCCTCACGACCGACGAGGCGATGAAGAGCAAGTACGGCGTCTCCGGCGTCGCTCCCCTGCTGTTCGCCGTCGGCGACGGCAACCACTCCCTCGCCACCGCCAAGGCCTGCTATGAAGAGCAGAAGAAGGGCAAAACTCCCGAGGAATACCTCGCGCTGCCCTCCCGCTACGCACTTGTCGAGGTCGTGAACAACCACGACGACGCGCTCCAGTTCGAGCCCATCCACCGCGTGCTCTTCGGCGTCGACCATGAGAAGTTCATGGAAGAGTTCAAGAAGTTCTATCCCAACACCCACGAGGGCAAGGGCGAAGGCCATGTCATCGAGGTCTGCTGGAACGGCCACGACGATTTCATCACCGTTCCCGACCCGAAGGTCCAGCTCGCCGTCGGCACGCTGCAGGCCTTCATCGACGAGTATCTCAAGCAGTTCGGCGGCGAGGTCGACTACATCCACGGCGATGAGGTCACCCGCGAGCTCGGCTCCAAGGAGGGCAACATGGGCTTCCTGCTTCCCGCGATGGGCAAGGAGCAGCTCTTCAAGACCGTTATGGCAGACGGCGTTCTGCCCCGCAAGACCTTCTCCATGGGTCATGCACAGGATAAGCGCTACTATGTGGAAGCGCGCAAGATCCGCTGATCAATTACAACCATTGCAGAAAAGCGCCGCCTTGCGGCGCTTTTCTCATCAGGAGGATTCATTATGGATTTGAAAACAGCCAGGATCTGGCAGGACGTATTGCTTTGGGGCGGCGCGCTGGTCTCCCTCGTCGGCGCATGGGGATTTCAAAACAATGTCGCCGCACTCATCGGTCTTATGATGATGGGCGCTTCGCTCATCGTCTGGGGGCGCTTTTACCGCTGTCCCAAGTGCGGCGAACACCTTGGCCGCGGCACACCGAAACGCTGCCCGCACTGCGGTGCATGGGTCGCCGACGAGCCGGAGCCCGAGGAGAAGAAAAAAATCCAGCACAAGAAAAAGAAGCACTGAGCGCACAAGGAGGCCGCGATGAACGACAAAAAGCCCCTGATGGACTATCGCAGGGTCCAAAAGCTCCAAACACCGCTGCTTCTTACCGGCGCGCTGCTCAGCGGCGTCGGCACAAGCGTCAGCGTACCGCTTGTTATTCTCGGTATCGCGATCATGCTCTTTGCCATCGTGATTGGGGTTCTTTACTACCGCTGTCCGCACTGCGGCAGACCGCTCGGACGCATAGGTGAAGGCGGTGCCTACTGCCCCCACTGCGGCAAGGCGCTGAATGCGCCGGTCGAGGAGCCCGTGCGCAGCATAACTGTCCCCGCCTATGCTAAGCTCAACCTGACGCTTGACATTCTTGGCAAGCGCGATGACGGCTACCACGAGATGCAGATGGTCATGCAGACCGTTTCGCTCCACGACGATGTGACCGTCACGCTCACAGACGGCAAAGGCATCACCTGCCGCGTCGACGGCGCGGCGCTTCCCTGCGATGAGCGCAACCTCGCCGTCAAGGCGGCGAGAGCCTTCTGCGAGGCGATGGACTACGGCGGCGGCATCGACATCGCGCTTATCAAGCGCATTCCGTCCGAGGCCGGCATGGCCGGCGGCAGCGCAGATGCCGCGGCGGTGCTGCGCGCGCTGCGCGAGCTCGTCTCCCCCACCCTCACGGACGATCGGCTCGAGCAGATCAGCGCAAGCGTCGGCAGTGATGTCCCCTTCTGCATCCGCGGCGGCACGCAGCTGGCCGAGGGCCGCGGCGAAAAGCTGACCGTCCTCAAGCCCGCACCGCGCTTCTTCGTCGCCGTCTGCAAGCCGGACTTCCCGATCTCCACGCCCGCACTCTTCGCGCGCGTAGACGGCGTAACGATCACCGACCGTCCTGATACGGACGCCATGCTCGCCGCCATCGAGCGCGGCGACGCGGACACGCTGTGTGCGAACGTGCGCAACGTCTTTGAGCAGGCGCTTGAGGGCGAGCAGAGGGACTGCATCGAAAAAATCAAGCATACTCTCCTGCTGCACGGTGCCAAAGCCGCAGCCATGACCGGCTCTGGCAGCGTGGTGTTCGGTCTTTTTTCCGATGAGACCTCCTGCCGCGCAGCCTGTGACGCGCTGCAAAGCGGCAGCATTCAAACTCTTTGCACGGAATTTGTTTAAGAAGCGAAAAAGCCGTCCATACTCAAAGCAAATTCTTTGAGATGGGCGGTTTTTCGATGAAATGGACGAAATGGGAGCTTTCCCTTGCCGTTGGCCTCGCGGTCATGCTGCTTTTCTGCGCCGCGCGCGGCACTAATACCCTCCAGTGGTGGAGCGCAGCTTTCTCCCCGCTGTGCGACGGCATCCTGACGCAGAGCGCCGCAAGCGGTGACGTTGTAGTGAAGTCGAAGCTTGCAGAACTGCTGGCTCTGCTGATGGGTAGAAAATGACATGCTCTGCCTGCCATTTGAGCGAGAAAAAGGGAGTCGGCACTTTTTACGCCGGCTCCCCTTTTCATTATCCCTCGCACAGGATGTCGATCAGCTCATCCTTCTGCAAGCCCGCGAAGTAGCGCGAAACGTCCACATCGCCGAGCGCCTTTTCATAGCCCGCGCGGTCCGGCGTGCAGCCAACAAAGTGCGCCGCCAGCTCGTCCGGTTCCGAGGCGCTGAAGAAGTCGCCCTTGAATGTCAGGGCCGCGATCTTTCCGTGCTCCACGGTGATGTAGGCCTCGATCAGGCCGCAGCCGTCCACGCGGCGGCGGCGCAGCATCGTGCACGCCGGAGAGAAACCGTAGTTCCAATCCCATGTGGCGTAACGCTCCGCGCGCAGCTTTTCCACCGCCGCAAGGTCGTCCTGCGTCAGCGGGTAGGCCTCGCCCGGATTCTCCTTCAGGATGTTTTCCAGCAGGATGCGGCGGAATTCCGGCAGCGTGACCTTTTCCGGCAGATGCTCGGCAACGTTCGTCACGCGGCTGCGCACCGAGCGGATGCCCTTGGTCTGGATCTTCGTTGGGTCGACGCGCAGCGCCTCGCTGACGACAGAGAGGTCCGAATCGAACATGATCGTGCCGTGGTGCATCACGCGTCCCTGGCGGATGTACTGCGAGTTGCCGGAAAACTTCTTTCCGTCGATCGTGATGTCGTTGCGGCCGTTGACCTCCGCCTTCACGCCGAGCGTCGCCAGCGTGCGCACGACCGGTTCGCAGAAGAGCTTGAGGTCCAGCGCATTGCTCTCGCCGACATCTGTAATGAACGTGAAGTTCAGATTGCCCATGTCGTGATAGACCGCGCCGCCGCCGGAAAGTCTGCGCACCACGCGAATGCCGCGCTCGCGCACGGCCTCTTCGTTGATCTCAGCGATCGTGTTCTGATACTTTCCGACAATGATCGCGTTGTCATTCTGCCAGAGCATGAAATACATGCGGTCGCGCGGGAGGCAGTCGAACACGTACTGCTCCATCGCCAGATTGTAGCTTGGATCGGTTGTCATCAGGTCCAGATATGATAGCTTCATGGTCGTGGTCTCCTTCTATCAGGGTCGTTGATTTTCAAGCCTTTTTCAGGGCTGTTATCCTTGTCTTTTCAGCTGCGCGCTCAGCCGCCGCGCCATCAAGCGGTGTCCCTCCGGCGTCGGGTGCAGACCGTCGAGCAGCAGCTCCGAGCGGATCGATCCGTCCGGCGACAGAAAATCCGCGCAGAAGTCGATATACGGCACGCCAAACGCCGTGCAGTACCGCTTGAGCCATGCGCGGTACCCTTTCATCGTCTGCTCTGCCGCTTCAAAATCGACCGCGGCCGCCCACGCCCGCGGCGCATGCGGTGCATCCGCCGGAAGCGGGATACCAACCATCGGCAGCACGCCCGCGGAAAAGAGCTGGTGGATCATCGCGCCCATATTTTCCCGCGCCGCAGCGTCGGAGCCGGAGTAGAACACATCGTTGCTCCCGCCCATCGGCAGCACATAGGGCCGGTCGGCGCCAAGGCCCCCCTCGCGCAGCTCCGCGAGCGCCCCGCCCTGCATGCGCGCCAGCATGCCGCCGGTCGTGTCGCCGTTGATGCCCTCATTGACAAGCTCCCAGCCCGTCTCCTGTGCGCACAGCCGCGTCCACCGCTGAGACAGATGCACGCCGTATCCAAAGGTCAAGCTGTCACCGATGCAGATCAGTTTCGTGTTCTTTCCACCCGCGTTTCTTTCGGATCGATGGTAAGCAAAAAAGCCTTGAAAGTTTACACTTTCAAGGCTTTTCTTGGTGGAGATAAGCGGGATCGAACCGCTGACCTTTTGACTGCCAGTCAAGCGCTCTCCCGGTTAGTGCGGTTACATACCCCTCTAAACCGGGCCAAAAGAGCGCTTCAATACGCGGGCAACCCCAAAACACACCCTGAATGTCTTTCATTATAGTCAAAGAAAGCCCGTATATCAAGGAAAATAATTTTTCGGCTTTGCGTCCCTCCACGGCATGATATAATTTTTGTGTCCATGTTGGAAAGGAGGTGCAGGCATGGGAAAAGAATATATTGCCGGAGAGACCCAACGATACGAAATTGGCGGTCGAGTTTTTATCGTTGAGCCACGGTACAGGAAAGACGGTGAAAGCATGGCAGACATCTTGCTAAAGCTGATGTTTGCCGACTTGGACGAAGAGATGCGAGCAGCAAATAAAACTACAACGGACTAAAATTGAAAGTATCAATCTGGCAGTCAGCAAGAGGTTTTTATTCTAACGGTAAGCTCCCGTTGCCTAAATCTTTATAGGCAGCGGGAGCTTACTGTTTGGGGGCTATTTTAGAAAATCAAAGTCCAATTCAAATGAGGGATCTTTCCTTTTCATTTCTTTTAGTTCCTCAAAGGTGTAGCCGCATTTTTCTTCTATTAGCTTTCGGAGCGCTTTCCTTTCGTCCTCGGATGGAGTAGTATCTTCAATCTCAATCGTTGCTTTACTGCATTCGCTCTGATGGGCTTTATAAAAATCCGTCGCAGCAGTACACAGTTGCCAACACAAAACACCCAAATCAATATCCAAACTCAGTTTTCCATCAGTTGCCTGTGCAGCTTGGACAAATCTGAGGTCTGGATCTCGATTATAATGAATTTCAAACTTATTAATATTCTTTACTGCATCAGCATTACCTAAATCAAAATTACCGCTATGGAGATATGCACAGCGCAATTTATAGCAAATTTCCTCATCAAAACCATCTTTGAATTTAAGCGCACTTATCGGATTTACATATTCACTATACCACTTCTTATAGTGGTCAGCTACTTTTGTATTTGGATAGGCAATATTCCCGCAAATATCTGGAAGAGTTAACGCAATGCCCAACGCCGAATATGGGTAGCCATCTCGCAAAAGGCCATTGATTTCATTCACGAGTTGTTCGATCATTTCTTCACACCCCTTATATCTAAAAGTTTTTAACATCATATCACACTTTTGAATGTAGCACTACCCCAAACAGAGACTATGGGGCGTGTTCATGTATAACACCACGAAGGGAGGTCACTTTCACCCGGCCAGTCTGCGGACTGGCTTTTTTCATACCACGAAAAGGAGGTTTGCAAATGGCAGATGATAAGAAAAACATTCCCGAGGCAGCCCCGCCCGCCGAGACTCCCGCTCCCACGGTAGAAAATGTAGCCGTGCCGGAGCAGCCCGCTCCCGAGCCTGTGCTGACCGACGCGGAGGCGGTCATGCTGGAACATGAGGGACAGGCGGCACTCTTTGAAATGGGCGAGGCCGTACCTGATCCCGCCGACGCTGTTACTCATGCCGAGGTGGAGGAGCCTGCCGCTCCCGAAGTCCCCAAGGCTGAAAAGGAACAGGAGCAGCCGCCCACTCCCGGCAAGGACGATTCCGCCCCGGCACATTCCGGCAAGGTGGTGGATTTTGCCGCTGCCCGTGACGAGGCGGCCAAGGAGGAGAAAAAGGCGGTCAAGCAGAAGCCGCCCACCGAAAAGAACAAGGCTGCCAAGCCCGGCAGAGGCCGTCCGTCCAAGGATGGCAAGGCCGCTCCCGATAAGACCAAGCCGTCCAAACCTCGGGACAAAAAGTCCCAAAGCAAGCCCATCCTGGAGAAGCCTGCCGTGGATAAGGGCGGCGCTCCCGCTGGGGCGGAGGCCACGCCGGAGCCGTCTGCGCCCCGTGACGCCACCCGTGCCGAAAAAGAGGAGATCGTCTATCTCAACCTGTCTGACCTGCACCCGTTCAAAAATCATCCCTTTGGTGTTCGGGACGATGCGGAAATGCAGGGGCTTGTGGAGTCGGTCAAGGCGGCAGGCGTCAATCAGCCTGCGCTGGTGCGTCCCCGTGAGGATGGCGGCTATGAGATCATCGCAGGCCACCGCCGCCAGCGGGCAAGTGAGCTTGCCGGATTTGCGAATATGCCTTGTATCGTCCGCAACATGACGGACGATGAAGCCATCCTCGCCATGACGGATGACAACCTCCGTCACCGTGAGCGCATTTTGCCCACGGAAAAGGCGCAGTCACTCAAAATGCAGGTGGAGGCCATCAAGCACCAAGGCTCCCGCCCCGGCGAGGAGGACAAGGACGCCGGAAAACGCTCCACGCAGGTCGTGGGAGATCGCAACGGCATGAACTACAAGCAGGTGCAGCGGTATATCCGCCTGACCGAGCTTGTGCCGGATTTGCAGAAAATGG
>ENA-UOIY01000663-UOIY01000663.1-human-gut-metagenome-genome-assembly--contig:-P114-NODE-663-length-52543-cov-12.640756_pt1 | contig 52543 bp, 45 predicted proteins | sample MGYA00242335_ERZ723882 | MGnify/ENA metagenome assembly ERZ723882
CAAGGACGTGACCAAGGGCTTCTTCATGCGCGGCGGCCGCGAGATGGACAACCACTTCGAGGTCATGTGGGACGTGTTCCGCGATGTGCCGAGCATCGAGACGCCGAACGTGACGGTGCTCGACGAATATTACTGGCTCAACAAGCACGACCCCAACTACTCGCTCTGCCGCGCGAGCGTCAACTGCGGTGAGGACGCCCACACCGATAAGAAGTTCGCCCTCGACAAGGCCTCCGCCATGGCGCTCTCCAAACTCTTCCTGACGCCGGAGAAGGATCTCGAGGATAAGAAGATCTCCGAGGTGCTGCCCGAGAGCTTCTGGAGCACGAACTTCTGGCTGTACTGGCAGACAATGTTCGCCTTCCAGCGCTGGTCGAGCGCGCTCGAAATGAAACGCTATCTCTGCCGCTACGTCCACCACATCGACGGCCTGCCCGACTTCAGCGCGCTGCGCTTCACGAAGTACAACCAGTACGAGAGCATGATCCTCCCGCTCGTGAAGTACCTCGAATCCCACGGCGTGCGCATCGAGTACGGCATGGACGTGAAGAACGTCGTCATCGAAAAGCATGGCGATAAGAAGGTCGCCAAGGCCATCGTCTATGTGAAGGACGGTCAGGAGCAGACGCTCGATCTCATCGAGGACGATCTCGTGTTCATCACGAACGGCTGCTGCACCGATACCTCCTGCTACGGCGACCAGACCCACGCGCCCGACCTTTCCGGCATTGAAAACGGCAAGGGCGAGAGCTGGGATATGTGGAAAAACATCGCCGCGCAGGCCGAGCACGGCGAATACGGCAACCCGGACAAGTTCTGCTCCGACGTGAACGCCACCAACTGGATGAGCGCGACCGTCGCCACGGCGAACGAGGAGATCATCCGCCACATTATCAACGTCTGCCACCGCGACCCGCGCGAGGGCAAGGTAACGACCGGCGGCATCGTCACAGTCAAGGACAGCACCGAGAACTGGTATCTCTCCTGGACGATCAACCGTCAGCCGCAGTTCAAGGCACAGAACAAGGACACGGTGCTCGTGTGGCTGTACGCGCTCAACACCGACCGCCCGGGCAACTATGTCCGCAAGCCCATGCGCGAATGCACCGGCGAGGAGGTCTGCCGCGAGTGGCTCTATCACATTGGCGTGCCCATCGACCGGATCGATACGCTCGCGAGCGTAGCATGCAACACCACAACGTGCTTCATGCCGTATATCAACGCCTTCTTCCAGCCGAGAAAGGAATCCGACCGGCCGCGCGTCGTGCCGGAGGGCGCGGTGAACTTCGCCTTCATCGGCCAGTTTGCCGAAACGCCGCGCGACACCATCTTCACCACCGAGTACTCGATGCGCACCGGCATGGAGTCGGTGTACACACTGCTGAACGTTGACCGCGGCGTGCCCGAGGTCTGGGGCAGCAAGTACGACGTGCGCGAGCTGCTGCGCGCGTGCTATTACGCCATCGACAAAAAGCCTCTCTCCGAGGCCGAACTGAGCTTCGGCGAGCGCGAGCTCATGAAGATCGTGCTCAAGAAGATCCGCGGCACGGACGTGGAGCTCCTGCTCAAAGAGAGCGGCCTCATCGAGTAAGCGTGCTTCCGCCAACCGGTATCCTGTAATATCGTTCCGATCCCGCCCCAGGACTACTGCCCCGGGGCGGGATTTTTCTTTGCTGATTTTACGTTGATTTTACGAAGCTTCGGTCGCGCAATTTACATTCCGCCGGTATCCTTAATGGCGAATGCAGAAAAGAGGGCCGCCATGGAAATTCGACTGGAGCAGATCGCCAAGAGCTTTGACAAAAAGCAAGTCATACAGCCAACCACGCTGACGATTCGAAATGGGCGCTTTACCACGCTGCTCGGCCCTTCCGGCTGCGGCAAAACGACGCTTCTGCGCATGATCGCCGGGCTGGAAACGCCGTACGACGCCGTCTGCGGCCGGCTCGTGCGGGAGACAGAAAGGCTTCTGGACGCGCACGCCCCGCTGCTCTTCCCCGTGCCGAAATACGGGCGCGGGCTGGAGATTTTAAAGCTTCTTTCCGACCGTCTGCGGGGAATTTCCTATTATGCGGACGATCTCTTCCGGCAGAATCTCGCCGCGCAGCGCGCAGGCGGCTTCTAGTACCGGCCGGTGCCGATAAAAGCCGCCGTGCAGCCGTACGAGGGGCAAACGCAGGGCATCGCATTCGTCAGCGATCCGCAGCTTCGCGGCGTTGCAGCCCAGACGGCCGCGGCACGCGTTTTGTCTCTCGGAGGGATGGCCGTTATGACTGGCACGCTGGAAAAGGGATCTTACAGCGAGAAGCTGTTTCAATCCGGCCAAATGGCGCTGCTGCGCTACCCGGTGCATCTCCATCATGCGCAGTTTTGCCGTCTGGAAAGCCAAAACGCTTTACGAGAGCCATCCCCTATCACAGCCAGGAGCTCACCGCGGAGCGGAAATACCGTTTCTGAGGGAAACTCGCCTTCATGTCCGTCCGTCCTTGCTTTCAGCTGGTTGAACCAATTTCTTCTTGCGAAAGCGGCAGCCCCCTGCTATAATACCGGTGAAAACCACCGGGAGGACAGAGCATGGAAACGACCAATACCGCCGCGCAAGAAGTCATTGCGCACATCCGCGGCATGATCCGCAGCGGAGAGCTCAAGCCGGGCGACCGCTTCCCCGCCGAGCGCACGCTCGCGCAGCAGCTCGGCGTCAGCCGGAACACCGTGCGCGAAGCGCTGCATTACTTTGAGGCGATCGGTCTCGCCTCCACGCGCCGCGGCAGCGGCACTTATCTGCAGGATGACAGCGAAGCGCTGCAAAAGGTCATGGACGCCCGCCAGATCCTCGAGCGCTACAGCTGGAACGAGATGATGCAGGCGCGGCGCGTGATCGAAATGGGCATTGTGCAGGCGGCGGCGCGAAGCGCCACGCGCGACGATAAGCTGCGTCTCCGCGATGCGCTGAAAAAGGTGGAGGCGACCGGAAAATACACGAAAACCGACGCCGCCATCGAAGCGCATATTCTGGCCGACTACGAGTTCCACCAGGAGATCGCGCGCATCACGCACAACGCCATCCTTCTCGAGCTGCACACGGTCATCAAGGGCGTGATCCTCGCGAGCGCGGATATCTGGAAAAACGTCCCCGACTCGGTCAACGTCGGCAACCCGCTCCACGCCCGCATCACCGAGACCATCGCCAACAACGATCCCGCCGCCGCGGCCGAGGCCATGGAGCAGCACATGGTGCACATGGAAAAGCTCTATCTTCTCAGCCAGCTCGGCCGCTGAACCGCCTCCCGGCTCACCCTGAATTGGTTTCCCTTCCCCCGTAAACTGGTCTCATGCCCTCGCCTTCCGCCGGAAGCTTCCGGCGGAAGGCGGTTTTTTTGCCTGTCGATACCGCAAAATTGGCCATACCAATATAACCGGTTTTTTGTTCAGGTTGCCGGTTTTCTCTTTTTCGCCCCGGCGCCGCGAAAACGTTTCCGCGGTGCCGGGGCATGTTGACCGTTTTTTCCGTTTCTCTCGCGTTACCCGACAATTCTGCGCCGTATTTCCCGGTTTTCCGCGCGGTTTGTTCCGTTTTTCGCCGCATTGCGGACGCGTTTTCGGCACATTTCCCCCGTGCGGCCGCAGGCCGGTTTTTGCCTCTCTGTAGAAAATGCAATCGCGTATTGACATTTGCTTCCCCGCTCGGCTAAGATTATATTGTCAAGACTGGTTGAACCAATTTTGTGTTTTGAGTACCAATTTCCGCCAACCGGAGGCGCCGTCCGGCATGGCGGGCGGCGCGGCATTTCCCCGGAAGTTCTCTGCGAAACCGAACCTGAAACACATGAGAGGTAGTAAAATGCCCGAAAAACTGTATGTACCGGTAGACAAGCTTCAGCGGCTCGTCACCACGATTTTTGAAAAAAATGGTCTTACCAATGAGGATGCGGCGACGCTGGCCGGCAGTCTGCTGGACGCCAACATCCGCGGTATGCACTCCCACGGCGTTCTCCGTGTGGAGAATTACATCAAGCGCATCCAGCAGGGCGGCACCGATCCCCACGCCGACATCCGCATCGTGCACGAAACGCCGTTTTCCGCCACAATCGACGGCGGCAACGGTCTCGGCGCGATCGTATCCTCCCGCGCGGTGGATATCTGCCGCCGCAAAGCGGAGGAGAACGGTATCGCCTGCGTCGCGGTGCGCAACAGCAACCATTACGGCACGGCGGCGTATTACTGCGAGCGCCTCGCCAAAAACGACATGATCGCCTTCAGCTGCTCAAATGTTGAGCCGCTCATGGCGCCGCCGGGCGCGACGCGCGTCGCCATCGGCAACAACCCGTTCTGCATGGTAGCCCCCGCCGGGCGGCACCCGTTCATCAGCTCCGACATGGCCACAAGCCAGGTCGCCTGGGGCAAGGTGCTCGACTACCGGCTCAAGGATCAGAAGCTCCCCGGCCCCTGGGGCGTAGATGAGAACGGCAGCGCCACCGACGATCCGCACGCCGCCCGCTTTCTTGCGCCGATGGGCGCGCACAAGGGCTACGGCATCGCGGTGCTGCTCGAGATCCTCTCCTCGCTGCTCTCCGGCGGCCAGTTCGGCACGGATATCAACAGCATGTACGGCACGCTTGACAAGCCCAACAATCTCAGCCACTTCTTTATGGCCATGAAGATCTCGGCGTTCCGCGATCTGCGGGAATACCGTGATGACATGGACCGCTTTATTGAGTATCTCCAGAGCATCCCCACCGCCGACGGCGGACACATCATCGTCCCCGGCGAGCTTGAAGAGCGCAACAAGCAGAAAGCATTGCGCGACGGCATCGAGATCACCGACGGTCTCTGCCGCGAGCTTTTGGAAATGGCGTTCGGCCCGCTCACCGGCGCGCCGGAAGACTATCTTGCGAAGGTCTGAGGATCGCACCTCAGGAAAAAGAAGAAATAGAAGGAGAAGGAACCCAATGAAGAAAATCGTGAGCATTCTGCTGTGCATCGCCATGCTGTGCACGCTGCTTGCCGCCTGCGGCAGCGCCCCCGCTGGGCAGAACGGCGCCGAAGCCACCGCCGAAAAGCCCCTCGTCATCAAGATCTCCCACCAGAACGCCTCCACGCATCCCATCCAGTACGGCCTGCTCGAGTTCAAGCGTCTGCTGGAAGAGAAGTCCAACGGCACGATCACCTGCGATATCTACGATTCCGCCGTTCTGGGCAACGATACCTCGAACCTGCAGCAGGTCGTCGCCGGCTCGCTCGACGCCGCGATGATCATGGGCGCCGTCATCTGGCAGGGCTACGACGGCCGCGCCAACGTGGAGGAGCTTCCGTTCCTCTTTTCCAGCTATGAGGAAGCCTACGTCGCCTACGACGGCGAGTTCGGCAAAAAGCTTGCCTCCGAAGTTCTCGAATCGCAGGGCGGCCACGTCGTCGGCTACTGGGACAACGGCTTCCGTCACTTTACGAACAATATCCGCCCGGTCGTGGAGCCCGCCGACATGAAGGGCATCAAGTTCCGCACCGCCGAGAGCGAGATCCGTCTGCAGATGTTTGACTGTTGCGGCACCTCCGCCATCACGATGGCCTTCTCCGAGCTCTACTCCGCCATGCAGCAGGGCACCGTTGACGGGCAGGAAAACCCGCTGAGCAACATCGTCGCCTCCAGTTTTTTCGAGGTGCAGAAGTACCTCTCCCTCTCCGGCCACATTTACAACACGTCCGTGTTCTTCTTCTCCGATAACTTCTGGAACAGTCTCACCGACGAGCAGAAGCAGATCATCACCGAGTGCTCCGACGAGGCAAAGGAGTTCACCCGCCGTCTGAATCAGGATTCTGAGGCGGAAAACCTCCAGATCTGCAAGGACGCCGGCATGGAAGTCAACGAAGTGGATAAGGAAGCCTTCATCGCCGCCGTGCAGCCCGTGTGGGAGACGTTCGAATCCAAGTACGGCAGCGAGCTGATCGATCTCGCCACCGGCAAGTAACTCTCCCGCGCCGGGATCCCCGGCAGAAAATCCGCCATGTCAGAAGCGTCCTTCCTCCGTTCCGGAGGGAGGACGCCAAGTCCAACGACAGAAAGGTTTCTCTGTATGAAGAAAATCGACACTCTCACAAAGGTCATCGAGGCCATCGTGGCGGCGCTGATGGTATTCGTCACGCTGCTGACCTTTGTGCAGGTCATCCGCCGGACGCTGTTCAGCTCCGTGTTTCCCTGGGCGGAGGAGCTTGCCATTTATTCCATGGTGTGGATCACGTTCCTCGGTGCGGTGCTGTGCCTGCGCCACAGCGAGCACACCCGCATCGACGCCTTTATCAATCTCTTCCCGCATAAGATCCGCAAGTGGATCGAGGTTTTTGATCTTGTGGTCTGCTTCGCGTTCATGTCCCTGCTCTCGTATCACACCATCGAGCTGATGCGGAACATGGGCCATTACACCTCCGCCGCCGCCCGCGTGCCCATGTACTGCGTATACAGCTGCGTGCTTGTGAGCGGCATACTGATGATCCCCTATTTTGTGCTGCTGATCGTGCAGAAGATCCGCGAGACGGACGCGCCCGCCGCGCCCTCGCCGCTGGATGACGGCGAGCAGCCGACGCAGATTTAAGGAGGCGCTTTCATGATCGGTTGGATGTTTGTTATTTTCGTAATCTGTCTCGCGCTCGCCGTCCCCGTCGGCTTCTCCATCGGCATCAGCGCCACGTTCTTCCTCGTGTTCGGCAGCAACATTCCCATCTCCATCGTCGTGCAGAAAATGGTGGACGGCATCAACTCGTTTTCCTATCTCGCGCTGCCGCTGTTCGTGCTCTCCGGCGCCATCATGGTCTACGGCTCCACGCCGCGCCTGATGCGCCTTGCCAACCTTCTGCTGGGCCGTCTGCCGGGCGGTCTCGGCGCAGCGGGCAGTCTCGGCTGCGGCTTCTTCGGCGCGATCTCCGGCTCCGGCGTCGCCACCACGGCCTCCATCGGTGCGATCGTCGCGCCCGAAATGGTGCGCCAGGGCTACGATAAGGGCTTCACCGCCTCGCTCATCGCCGCCTCCGGCACGCTCGGGCTCGTCATACCGCCAAGCGTATGCATGGTCGTATACGCGCAAAATGCCGGGGTGTCGATCGGCAGCATGTTTTTGGCCGGGTTCATCCCGGGCTTCATCGCCGTATTCCTGCTCGGCGGTCTGAGCGTCGTTGTCGCCATCCGGCGCAACTATAAGGGCGAGCGCGTCGCCGTTTCCACGGTGAAGGACGTCATCATGGTCGTTCTCGACGCTCTCCTCCCGCTGCTGATGCCGGTCATCATTCTCGGCGGCGTCCTCTCCGGCATGTTCACGCCCACGGAATCGGCCACCATCGCCACGGTGTACGCGTTTTTGCTCGCCAAGTTCGTCTATAAGGAGATCAGCTGGAAGCAGCTCTACCGCACGCTCGTAGACAGCGCCCGTGCGAGCGCCTCCATCCTCTTCATTATCGCCGCCGCAACGCCGTTCGGCTGGGTTCTCACGATGAAAAACGTCACGGCGATCGTATCGAACGCCGTTCTCTCCGCGCTGCACGGCCCTGCGCTCATCTATCTCGCCATCGTGCTCATTCTGTGCATTCTCGGCACGTTCATGGAATCCTTCACCATCATCATTCTCACAACGCCGATCTTCCTCCCCATCATCCAGAGCATCGGCGTAGACCCCGTCGCCTACGGCATCGTGCTCATGTTCTGCATCTGCATCGGCGGCGTCACCCCGCCGCTGGCGGTGTGTCTCTTCACCTCGTGCCGTATTTTGAAAATACGCATCGAGGAAACAATACCGGATGTGTGGCTCGTCATCGGCGTGCTGTTCGTTGTAACGCTGCTGCTGATGGTCTGCCCGCAGATCAGCCTGTTCCTGCCCGGACGGGCGTAGTCTCCGGCTTTCCCCGCCTCCTCTTCCACCCTGTTTCCGGCGGCAGACGCTTCGGCGTCTGTCGCCACTTTTTTGCCTTGACACGGCGGCGCATAGCGTGCTATATATGGGATAAGATGACTTTAAAGGAGGGACTACCATGGACGGCGGCAGTAACGGACGAATATGGGGCGTGGCGAGACGCATCCCAGGGACTTCGTATGGCCGCACCGGCCGGTGAAGTCTCTCTTTCCTGTTGCTCACCATTGCCCGGATCGACGTGCGCCGCACGCCGGGCAGCGGTGATATTTTTTTGCCCTGCCCCGGCGCGGTTATCAAAAATCGTTGAAAGCGTCGATTAACAAGGGCACGCACGTCGGGCAGGTAAGTCTTTTCGGTGCTTTTTGCTCTTTTCTCCTTGGCGGGCGACAGCCCGCCGTCGCCAAAGAAGAACAAAAATCCCTCAAAAATCCAAGGCTGTCCGATGCGAAGCAGTTCTGCCGGAGCAGAAATGCTCTCAGATTAGGAAAAAAGTCCGCAGAGAATACTTTGTGTATTCTCAAGGGCTTTGACGCAGTATGGGGGCATTTCCGCCCGGCAGAACCGCGTGTGCCCTTGTCAATCGACGCAACGGAGGGCAGAACTATGGAAAACAAAACCGAACTCATGCAGCTCTGCCACCCGGATTATGACCGGGAGCTGACGGAGCTTGTCCGCAGCAATCTCTCGCCGAAGGCGTTCCGCGAGAAGCTGCTTGACTACCACGAAAACGACATCGCCGCCGTGCTCGAAGCGCTCACAAGTGCCGAGCGGCAGAGAGTCTACCATGCGCTCGACGCCGCGGAGCTCTCCGCAGTGCTCGAATACGCCGAGCCGATGACACCGTATCTCAATGAACTGAGTCTCCGCCGGCGGGTGGACGTGCTCTCCCGCATGGACGCTGACGCCGCGGTGGACTATCTCAAAACGCTCGACCCCGCCGAGAAAAACACGCTCGTCGAGCTCATGGACGAGCCGAAGCGCCGCGAGATCGCCCGTCTCTGGGTCTACAGCGAAGACGAGATCGGCAGCATCATGACGACCAACTGCATCGTCATCCCCGAGGGGCTGAGCGTCAAGGCCGCGATGAGCCGTCTCATCGCGCAGGCCGCCGAGCACGACAATATCTCCACGATCTACGTTGTAGACAGCGACGACGCCTTCTATGGCGCCATCGATCTCAAAGATCTCATCATCGCGCGCGAGGGCGACTCTCTCGCCGAGCTGATCGCGACGTCCTACCCTTACGTTTACGCGCACGAGCGCATCGCAGACGCGCTGCCGCGCATCCAGGACTATTCCGAGGACTCCATCCCCGTGCTGGACGAGGAGAACCGGCTGCTCGGCGTCGTAACGGCACAAAGCCTCATCCAGACGCTCGACGACGCGCTGAGCGATGACTACGCCAAGTTTGCCGGTCTCTCCGCGGAGGAGGATCTCAACGAAACGCTTTGGCAGAGCGTGCGCAAGCGTCTGCCGTGGCTGCTCGTGCTGCTGGGGCTCGGCATGGTCGTTTCGAGCGTCGTCGGCCTTTTCGAGAGCGTCGTGGCACAGCTCACGCTCATCGTGTGCTTCCAGTCACTCGTGCTCGACATGGCGGGCAACGTCGGCACGCAGTCGCTCGCCGTCACGATCCGCGTTCTCATGGACAGCGAAACGACCGGCGCGCAGAAGAGAAAGCTCGTCTGGAAGGAAGCGCGCGTCGGCCTTACGAACGGCGCGATCCTCGGCGCGGCCTCGTTCGTGCTCATTGGAGCGTATCTCTGTCTCCTTCGCGGCGAAGCGCCGCTCATGGCATTCGGCGTCTCCGGCTGCATCGGCATCGCGCTCATCGCGGCGATGCTTCTCTCGAGCGTATCCGGCACCGTGATCCCGATCTTCTTCAAAAAGATCGGCATCGACCCGGCCGTCGCCTCCGGCCCGCTCATCACGACCGTCAATGACCTCGTCGCGGTCGTATCGTACTACGGCCTCACGTGGCTGCTGCTCATCGAATGGCTCCATCTGGCATAAAAAATGCGCCCCCGCTTCGGAAAATATCCGAAGCGGGGGCATTTGCTTTGATCTGTTTGCTTGATTATACGGCGCGGTAGATCGGCTCCCCGTGCAGGAAGGTCTCCACGACATTCTGCGCCGTTTTTTTCTGCAATTCGGCAAGCGCCGCCTCCGAGCACCAGCTTATATGCGGCGTCAGGATGACATTCTCGCGATGCAGAAGCGGGGACTCGCTGAAGTTTTCGGTACCAAGCACGTCAAGTGCGCAGTAAGAGATGCGGCCGCTGTCGAGCGCCCGTGTGAGTGCCGCCTCGTCCACGAGCCCGCCTCTTGCCGTGTTGACAAAAATCACGCCCGGCTTCATGCTTCGGAATTCCTGCTCGCCGATGATGCCTCTCGTTGCCGGAGTAAGCTGCAAATGCATCGTAACGACATCGGCCCGGGAAAGCGCTTCGTGCAGCTCCAGAAATTCAACGTCCGGATACAGCGACCGGTCGGTAATATAGGGGTCTACGGCGACCGTGTGTCCAAAAAACGCCCGCATTTTACGGTACAGGTTTCTGGCAATGTTTCCAAAGCCGACAAAGCAGATCGTGCCGTTTTCCAGCCGCAGCATCGGGCGCAATCCGTTCATCTCGAAATTCCCGTCCATCAGGCGGTCACGCGAAACGGATATGCGCCGCGCCGCGTTAAGAATATGCGCCGCCGTGGAATCCGCCACTTCGTCCAGGCAGTAATCCGTGCAGTTCGCCACCATGATGCCGCGCTCTTTCGCCGCAGCGAGATCCACCGTGTCCAGCCCAATTGCATACCGGGCGATCACCCGGCATTTTTCCAGCCCATCCATAAATGCCGCGTCGATCGGAGCGGCAAACTGCGTGATCAGCGCATCGCAGTCGTGCGCATAGGCAAGAAGCTCCGTGGGATCCTTGATCCCGCCCAGGCGGATCTTTGTGCAGTCAACAACTTCCACGTCATCACCCAGACGCCGGAATTCTTCCAGCTCTTCATGTATGTCCGGATAGTAATAATCCGAAATAACGATCTTATATTTCGCCATTGGCTCCGCCTCAACTTTCCTGCTACATCAATGAGTTCGGAATCAGCGTGATCATTCCGGGGAACGCCACGCACAGCAGGATGGTGATCACCAGTATCGCTATGAATGGCCAGATTTTCCTGCATATGTCGGTAAAGGAGCATTCGGCGATACCGGATGTGACGTACAGCAGCACGCCGACCGGCGGCGTGATCTGACCGATCAGGAGAGAAATCACCATGACGACCGCAAAGAATATCGGGTTGAATCCATAGGAGGTGCACACCGCCGAAAGGACCGGTGCAACAAGGATCATCGCCGCCAGAACCTCCACAAAGCAGGTAAGAACCAGCAGGAAGAGGATAAGGAGGAGAAGCACGATATACGGATTGCTCGTCAACTGTGCAAGCCATGCAACAGTGTGCTGCGGGAACATCGCCACGCCCATGAGCCATGCAAACGGGCCGGCCATTGCCGCGATAAGCAGCACGCTCGCCGAGGTCAGCGCCGACTTGATCAGGATCTTGGGGATGTCGCGGATCGTCAGCGTCCGGTATACAAAAAGGCCGATGATCATGGCGTAGAGAGAGGCAACAATGCCCGCCTCCGTAGCCGTAAACAGGCCGGAAATGATACCGCCGATGATGATGACCGGCGTAAGGAGGGCAAGGATCGCATTCAAAAATGCCTTTCCGAGAGCCTTCCATCCGACGAACTTTCCGTCCGGCACCAGATACGGGAATTTGTCCTTTCTTTTCGTTGCCAGGAAGGCAACATACAGCATGCACAAAACACCGATGCACACGCCGGGAATGATGCCGCCCATGAACATGGCGCCGACGGAAATGCCGGTCAGCGAACCGTATACGATCATGTTCATGCTCGGCGGAATGATGGGTCCCATGGTGGAGACCGCCGCCTGCAGCGCCGCCGTCCAGCCCTTGTCGTAGCCTTTTTCCCTCATGGCGGGGATCATTACGCCGCCGATCGCCGCAGCATCGGCGACCGAGGAGCCCGATACGCCGGCAAAGATCATGCCGGAGAGAATGGAGACCTGCGCCACGTTGCCGGGCAGATGGCCGACCGCCGCCGTGGCAAACTTGATAAGGCGCTTGGATATACCGCCCGCCGACATCAGATCACCGGCGAGAATGAAAAACGGGATAGCGAGAAGCGAATAGCTGTTCAGCATGCTGAACGTGCGCTGCACCACGACCTCCAGCGGGAACGTGCTGCCGCTGAGAATCAGCGCAAGCAGTGAGGAAAAGCCCATGCTGTAGGCGATCGGAGCGCCAATCAGGAGAAGAACGACAAAAGAAACAAAGAGAATGATCAGCACGGCTCGTCACCTCCCAACGGGTGTTTCAGGATGTATTTTTCATAAATGTCCACAATGGTATAAAACAGCATAAGTATCGGCCCGATCAGCATGGCGTAATATACGTAGCCCATCGGGATCCCCAGCGTAGGGCTGATCGTAGCGATGTTCACACGGATCATTCGGGGCGCAAGGGCGATAAACAGAATGAACAGCGCCAATGAAACAAGCTCGATCAAAACCTCCATTACCGCCTTTACGCGGGGGCTGACATTGCCGAGAACGACGTCCGCGGCAACATGCTTCTTTTTACGGATGCCATACGCCGCAGCGATCATGACCATCCATATAAAGAGATACTTCTGCGCCTCATCCGCCCAGACGATAGGCAGGGAAAATGCATATCTGGATATGATCTGCATCAGTCCGATAATAATGATGGCGCTGAAAAAAAGAACAATCAGAATTCTGACGATCTTGTCTACGACGGACACAAGAGTTTTCATATTTTTACCCCACTCCTCTCCGGGAGAGTGCCTCCCTGCGCGCGGCAGGGAGGTTTCCCTGATAGCATTGCAGATCTCGCTCAGCCGACGATCTTGTTATAAACGTCCGTCCAGCCCTTTTCTTCGCAGTATTTCACATTAAACTCATTGACAGCTTCGGCAAAGCTGTCCACATCGACCTCCACGATATCGACGCCAGAGTTTTCCATTTCGGCAAGCGAAACGGCTTCCTTTTCCGGAGCCATCGCCGTGTGGACTGCAGAGGCTTCCGCAGCCGCAGCCAGAAGATTCTTCTGCTGCTCTTCCGTCAGCTTCTGGAAGGAGATTTCGGACATGAAGAGACCCATGGGGCCGCACATATGCTTCGTGAGCATGTAATGATTGATTACTTCGTCAAAAGCGTTGGCAAGAGAGGTATTGCAGTCGTGCTCATAGCCGTCGATAACATGGGTCTGCAGAGAGGTGTAAACTTCGCCAAAGCCCATCGGCGTCGGGTTCAGACCCATGGCCTGCATAGTATTGATATAAACATCCGATTCAATGGTGCGGATCTTCAGATTCAGCGCTTTTGCCTCATCGAGATTGGTGAAAACATTCTTCTCGCCGACCGTACCCACGCAGCGGTAGCCGAAGGATACACTATAGGCAAGAATACGCACGCCAGCAGCATCCAGAAGTCCCTTGGCAAGCTCGGTACCGACTTCGCCGTTCAGAACACGGGCCATTTGATCGTAATCCTTCCAGATATATGCCAGATCCAGCACGCCGAGCGGCGCATACAGCTTGCCGTAATCCGCCGTCCCGGTAATGTTGATATCGATGGTGCCCATCTGAACGCCTTCCACCAGAGCCGCGCTGTCGCCAAGCTGCGCGCCGGGGAAGATCTCGATTTTGATGCCGTACTTTTTGCAGGCTTCCTTCAGGGCCAGCGCATACGCCTGTGCAACATTGTCACCGTCAGACTGTACATGCGCAACATTCAGTGTAACCTCATATTCCGGCTCTGCTTCTGTCTCTGCAGGCTCGGCGGTCTCGGAGGTCTGGGTTCCTTCCGGCTTGGTTTCAAAGGCGGAGTTGCTTCCGCACCCGGCGAGGAGTGTAACGATCAAAGCGACGGCGCAGAGGAGAGCGAGGAATCTGAGTTTTTTCATGGTCTTTCTTCCTTTCTTTTATCTTCTTCTCGTTTTATCGGTGATCACTCGCCGAATATTTCTTCACGAAGCTGTTTTGCCGCGGCTTCGAGATCCTTTTCCTCGGGGTACTTCGCATTGGCGTTCATTTGGAAAATGCCGTTCCAGTCCAGCCCATCGTCATATTTCGGCACAACATGAACATGGAAATGGCGCACAGTATCTCCGAACACACCGAGATTGATCTTTCCCGGATGGTACAGCTTCTTCAGCGCTGCCGTAACGCGCGCAAGATCCTCCTGCAGCGCAACGCGTTCTTCCTCCGTCAGCTCGCAGAATTCCTCCGCATGACGGTGAAGCACAAGTATGCAGCGTCCGGGATAGCTCTGCTCGCGGTTCAGATAAAGATCCGATGTGGAGAGTTCGCATACGGGATAGGTGAAGCCCTGCATTTTTTCGTTCTTTTCGCAGTAGAGACAGCCCACGGCGTTTTCCTCCTTTACTCCACTTCGGTCATGGGGATGACGTCCATATCGGGGAAGTCCTTGTTTTCGCCGCCCATCGCCCAAATAAAATCGTAATGCGTTGTTCCGACGCCGAAATGCATCTGCCACGCCGCAGAAACGATCGCCTGCTCGTTGCGCAGGATCACATGGCGGCTTTCCTTCGGCTCGCCGATGACTTCGATATAAAACGCATCCTCCGGCATACCGTAATACATGAAGCATTCCACACGGCGCTTGTGCGAATGCGTCGGGATGGTGTTCCATACATTGCCCGGCTGAACCGAATTGATGCCCATCTGGAGCTGATCGCTCTCCACCGGGCCACCCTTGTAAATATACTTCTTCACTATGCGCGTGCTTGCCGTTGCCTGATTTCCGCAGGGATTGAACTGGGCTTCCTTTGCCGGAATGTAAACCGTGGGGTGCTTTTCAAAGGAAAGAAGACTCGTCACATAGAACTTTGCCGGTTTTTCCGGATCTTCGCTGGAAAAGACCACATCTTTTGTGCGGCAGCCAATGTACGCGCCGTCCTCAAAGTCCATATTCATAACCTGGCCATCGGCAACGATCTTTCCTTTTCCGCCAATGTTGATTACGCCCATTTCGCGTGTCTGAAGGAAGTACTCCTGCCGGATCTCATCCTGCGGTTCCAGACGGATTTCTTTGTGAACAGGCATAATGCCGCCGAGAATAAAGCGTTCGTCAAAGCTGTACGTCAGCACAGCCTCGTCGGGAGCAAACACCGTCTTAATCAGGATCCGGTCGCGGATCTGCTCCGTCGTCAGGGTTTTCAGCTCAAACGGGGAAATGCTGTACTTGATCTCCATGGGTTTTTCCTCCTGCTTCTCTTTATTTTTCCGAACTCGTCTCGGAATTATGTTTTTTCACATAAGGCCCAGCTCGACCAGTCTTTCGCGGATATGCTTCTTTTCTTCCTCAGAGGCCGGAATAAACGGCGATCTCGGGTAAGTTTTCAAAATACCGCGGATCTCCAGCATGGCATAGATCGCCAGCTGCGTAGAACGCGCGAGATACATAATGTCCCGCATTTCATTGACGCGGAACTGTGTCTCGCGGCAGGCGGCGAAATCGCCCTCCATGCCCTGGCGGAACATGGTTTCGCAAATCTCCGGGAACGCGTTGCCGATACCGGGGATAAAGGCGCGGCAGCCCAGTACGCACGCAGAAAGCCACATGGCCTCCGTGCCGAGAGCAACATCAAATGTGTCGCTTTTCAGCGTGCGCATGTAATTTGCCATCGCCATGATGTCAAAAGTAGCATCCTTAATGCCGTTTACACCAACTTCCTCCTTCAGCCGGCGGATCGTATTCAGATCCATGGTATAGCCCTGGAAGGAAACGTTGTTGTAAACATATACCGGCACACGCCCATCTACGGCCTCTACGATTTTCCGGTAATACTCGCAGATCTGATCCGGATTGTGCTTGAAATAGAACGGCCCAACCGAGGCAACCGCCGCAGCGCCGACTTCTGCGGCGTGTTTTGCCAGCCGCGCAGCGGAATAGCTGTCCGCCGTGCCGATGTGCGCCACAACAGGCACTCTGCCCGCCGCCGTTTCGATCGTCTTTTCCGTGACAGCGCGGCGTTCCTCCTCGGTCATCATGACACCGGCGCCATAAGAGCCGTTGATGAAAAGCCCGTCCACCTGTCCGCTGAGATAATCGACCAGTGTGTGCAGCCCCTCAAAATCCACCTCCCCGGTCTCACGGAACGGCGTGATCATCGGAGGAACTACACCATACATCTGAAACATTTTTCTTCTCCTTTCCAGTCCCTTATGTAAAGTTTTTGGATGAACCTTTATGCAGCGCGATCGCTATATCGCCGTTGACCGTCAGCCGGTCCTGCGCCTCTGCGCCGGGGATACATTCAATCCGCAAATCCGTGCCGAACTCCTGTCGAAGCATATATTCGTACATCCGGCACCGCTCGGCATGTCCGTAGAAAACATACCGTCCGCCGACCATGCCCCAGCTCCGCATCTCCCGAAAGGCGTACATATCGTCCGCCGCCAGGGCAGCATCGGTGAATATCCGCCGCTCGTCGCTGTTCGTACGCATCAGCACCTGCATGAAGCGCGGCATCAGAAGCGTGCGGCTCAATCCGGCGTTTTTTACGCAGTCCGCAGCAATGCCGATCAGCTCCTCCCACGAGTAGCCTCCAGAAGGCTCTGTTTCGCATGGCTGGAGGCTTTTTCCTATGCTCGTCGCCGAGCAGATCGCCTCATACAGCTGTCCGCTCAGCGTTGTGTTCGATGCCGCAATGCGGTTGTTCTCATCCACATAGATCAGCTTCGTATGCGAGCTGAGAGCCACAATCGTACACGGCCCCTGATTCTCCGTTTCCGTAAGAATGCCCATGACCTGCGCTTCCTCACCGCGCATGAAGTCCACAGAGCGGAGCTTTTCCGCGCGTACATCCGCGCCGTAGTCGTTGCGGATACCACGGATAAAGTATACCGGGCAGGCGACCGGCAGCACCTCACCGGGTTTCGCTTCATAAATGGACTCGGCCAATTCATGAAGTCCCGCAGGCGCAACAAGATGCGGGATCTCCATCAGCCCAAGCTCGGAGGTGATCATGCCGGAGGCAATCACATAGGAGATATCCTTTTCTTCCATCCCAAGCTTGCAGAGCGTTTTGCGGAACAGTTTCGTTATTCCGCTGCGCAGCGCATCGCGGCTGCCGGTGATTGCCGTATCTCTTACACCGACCTTTTCCCTGCCGGAAGCAAGGATCGTGCGGTTTTCGTCCACAATGTAGACGCGCGTGGTGGTCGTTCCGCAATCCAGTACTGCGAACATTTTCCGCCTCCATAGTTTTATTAAATAAAACTTAGTTTTAATTTATTTCGTCAAAAACCGAGGTGTCTATGCCACCTCAGATTTTGACTTGGATTATCGCTTCATATAGCCCAGCTGTTCCGAGATCTTCGCCGCCGTCTGCCGGACCATCCGTTCGTATTCCAAACGGTTCGCTCCGTTTATCTGCTCCTTTATGCCGCAGAGGCTGATCCCTGCCACCATGCGTCCGTTTACATCGTATATCGGAGCGCAGAGACTGGCAATGTACAGATCACTCTCTCCCTGGTTAACGTCAAATTCTTCCGCTCTCGCGTGCCGGACCATAGCCAGGATCTTCTGCTTATCCGTTACCGTCTCCGGGGTGATCTGCTTCGGCGCGGTTCGATCCAGATACGCCGCGACCTCCTCGTCGGTATCCTGTGCAAGGAAGAGCCTTCCGATACCGGTGGCATACAGGTTTGTTTCCCCGCCGGACCGAACCATAAGCTGTGCCCACACCGGGACACTGCTCGGCACGACCTGTTCGACCATGATCAGCATATCTTCCTGCCGCACACCAAGATAGCAGATCATGTCAGTTTCGCGGCTGAGCGGGCGCAGATACCGCAGAGCGATCCGCCGGAAATCCAGCGTGTTCATCTTTGCCATGCCGAGCCGGAACACACATACGCCAAGCGAGTAGCGGCGGGTATTCTCGTCATACGTCAGGAAACCGTTTTCGCAGAAGGTGTAGGCTATGCGCAGCATCGTGCTTTTTCCAATGCCGGAAAGCTGGCTCAGCTCTGTCAGGGTATAGCTGCTCTTCTCGCCATCAAACAGCATCAGCACTTTCAGGCCGCGTTCCAATGCGGTAATTGTATAGTCTCGGGGCTCTTTTTTCATTGTTCCGATTCCTTATTGCCTATATAGATTGCATAATCCGTTTCTTGCTTTCTATACTATGGTTTTTGGGGCGCCCCGTCAATCCTTTATTTTGTCAGATATCCGCCATCCACCGGAATGATTGCGCCGTTAATATAGTCAGACGCGCTGCTGGCCAGCAGAACCGCGATCCCTTTAAAAACGTCCGGTTCGCCCCAGTCCCCCATCGGAATGCGGGCTTTGACCGATTCATACCGCGCCGTATCTGCCACCAGTGCCGCAGAAAGACCCGTTTTGATCCAGCCGGGAGCCAGCGCGTTCACGTTGATTCCCAAGGCGCCCCACTCGCTCGCGCATACTCTGGTCAGCCCCGCAACAGCGGATTTGCTCGCCGTGTATGCGGTCGTGTTGAATCCGCCGAGGAACGACATCATGGAAGCCAGATTGATGATCTTGCCGCGGCTCTTCTGCTTTACAAACTGCCGCGCCGCAAGCTGTGAGAGGAAAAACACCGATTTCTGATTGAGCTGGATGATCTGATCCCACATCTCCTCCGTATATTCCAGCGCAGAACAGCGCGGACATATCCCGGCGTTATTGACCAGTATATCCAGCCGGCCATAGCGCTCCAGTGTTTTTTCCACGATCACCGGAAGTGCCTTCATGTCGCTGACATCGGCATGGATCGCGAGAAACTCGCCGCCGATGCTTTCAACATATTGCCGCATCTCCATCGGCTCATGATGACCGTAGACGCAGGCGATCAAAGCCCCCGCCTCGGCCAATCCGCGGGTGATTCCTCCGCCAATGCCCGATCCGCCGCCTGTAATCAGTGCAACTTTCCCTTTCAGGCTCAAATCATCCAGAACCATACCGCTTACCTCCTATAGTTTTATTCTTTAAAACTTCGTTTTATATTTATATGATAGCACACTCCAATGGTTATTGTAAATGCGTAAAACTGGCCGAATATTTTCCGGGCGGATTGTTAACCTATCTAATTTGTCTTAAAAAAATGAAACTTGCGGACAGCCGAGCAAAATGCCCGTCACACGACTTCCGTATTTGCAAAAACCGGGTGCAGCCATTTCAAAAAAGCTGCACCCGGTTTTATTATGCCACGAGGAATTTGTACTTTGCCACACTGTAGAGCGGGACGAACGGCAAAAGGATGGGAACGCTCTTCACGTACGCCTGATACTCCGGATCCGCGCCGTAGCTCTTGTTCTGGCGCAGCTCCAGCCGCCGCGCGCCGGAGAACATCACAAATACAATGCCGATATACCCAAGCAGAGCGGGCAGCCACTGCCAGCCGTGCAGGATGTTCGCGCCCGAGACGAGCACGCCTGTCCAGAACAGCATCTCGCCGAGATAGTTCGGGCAGCGGACAATGCGGAAGAGGCCCTTATCGCAAAAGCGCTTCGGGTTGATCCTTTTGAGCTTCTGCTTCTGAATGTCGGCAGCGGACTCAAAGCACACACCGAAGAGCATGATAATCGCTCCCACGATGCACCAGGCGTCCGTGCCCGCGCCGTTCGCAAGGCGGTAGAACACCGGCGTCACCTGCAGCGCATACAGCAGCGCGCACGTGATCCAGATCGCGCACTTCACGCCGAAGGTCATAGACTTGCCGTCCTTGATCTCGGTTTTCATTTTGCTGTTGTAGGCTGAGCTCTTCACCTCGCGGTAGAGGAGATAGCCGCCCAGACGGCAGCCGTAGAGGAGGAACAGCACACAGCAGATGGCGGTGCCCGCCGTCAGGCTGCCGCCATAGAGTGCGAGGAGCAGAATGCCGATGCCCGCGATCGAGAAGCCGTAGCCAAGGGAAATGAACCATACGTACTTTTTAAAGCCGATGGAGCTGATGAGCAGCGCCGCCGCGATCACCAGCCAGATCGTTTTGGGAAATAGCATAATGCAAAACCTTCTTTGTTTGAAATATTATGCCGCGGCAGCGCGTTCTTTTCCGGCCTTCCGGAGAAGAACGGCAGCCGCAAGGAACGTTCCCTGCCCGAGGATGTTCACTCCCTCGGCGATCCAGTTCATCGCCGCAGCGGAGAAATCCCGCGAGGAGAGATAGCCCATGCAGAGGCTGCACACGAACGACACGACGAGCAACACGATGATGCCGCGCTTTTTCGCCCGGGCCGCAAGCGCGATGAGTCCGGCGTCAAGGAGCCCGAGGCCGAGAACCATGAGCGATACGAAGAGCGCCGTGCCGCCGTAGACCGCCGGAGCCGCGGCGACGCCGCAGACGGTCGTTTTCTTCGGCTTATAGAACAAAAACGCCGCCATCGCGAGTCCCGCGAGCAGGAAGCCGATGGACTGCACGGGGAAGAACACCTCGTTGAGCTTCGTAAAATCGCACACGCCGAGCGCGTAGAGCAGCTTATACACCGCCTTGAGCGCCCCGGCGCAGAACACGTCGATCGTACCGGTGGCAAACAGGGCAAACTGGCCCTTGCTGAGCCGGGGGTACAGCTCGCGCTGAAGCAAAATCGTGCCGATCAGAAAGAGGATAACCGGGACGAAATCCGCGAGCGCCATGGGAACGGAAAACTCCATAAATTTCTGCCCTCCTTTTTTCTCTCTATCTCTGCCGGGAGCTTACGCCGCCCTGCGGAGGAGGTCATTTCTCACTTTTTCTTCTGCTTCTCCTTGGCGCGCTTGTCGTTGATGATCTTCATGTGCTCCTCGGTGACGAGCTCGACGCCGTTTTCCTTCGCCCAGTCCACACAGCCCTTGAGCACGAGCGGCAGGAACACGCGGGGAACGTTCAGAATGGTCTTGAGCGCATCGTCGGTAAACCTGACCTTATCGTCGGCGCGGTCGGCGGCGTAGCGTACGGATTCGAGCGACGCCTCGCGGATGGGCAGCAGCTCCGCGCGCATTCGGCGGTGACGGTGGAACCAGAAGTTCTTGCTGTCGCGGTAGCCGTAGTCGATGGGCAGGGGCGGGAAGTCGCGGCTCTTCACGCCGGCGATGATCGCGTCGGAGTATTTTTTCTTCATGAGAATGCGGTCGATGCGCAGAATGAAGTGCGCGCCGAACTGGCTCGTGATGCCGTTAAAGTCGTGATACGGCGGCTCATAGCCGTGGAGCTCGCCGGGCTGGTCGCGGTCGGCGCCGTCCAGCTCGCGCATCCACGTGCACTCGAGCACCTGAATGGCGTCGGAGATCACCATCGGGCGCACATCGTCCGGGTTTTCCTCCATGATCTGGCTCTTTTCCAGCGGGAACTTGCAGTTGGGCATTTTGTCCTTCGGCTCGTCGCCCGGCCAGGAGAGCTTGACGGCTTCCTTGAAGTTCTTCGGGTCGTCGTTGATGAAGTTGATGGCGCATTTGCCGGTGCGGAGGATGTGCTGCGCGGTGTTGGACGAGTTACGGCAGTTGAGGAGCATGGCATAGTAGCCCTTGCCCGCCACATAGTAGGGCGCGATCAGGGAGTAGGGGCCGAGCGACGTGGAGCCGTCCTCGGCCAGGGTGCTGATGACAACGGTGGGCATCGGGTAGTAGAGCGAGGTCTGGTAGAAGTTGTCCACGATCCGCAGGTTTTCAAAGCTGCTCATGAATGGGGGCCTCCTTATTATTAATATATTCTTGCTTACCGGATAAACAGCCGTTCCAGCAGCGGCCAGAGACGCGAAAACGGCACATCCTCGCCGCTCCAGCTCAAAATGCTCTCGGCGATAAACTCCGCGAGAAACACGCCGTCCGGCACATCGGAGAAGCGGCGGCACGGCTCTTCGAGCAACGCGGCGATCTGGCGGCGCAGCAGCCCGTGGCGCTTTTGCAGCGCCCCGGCGGCGGAAGAGCGCGCACTCTCGTCGGAGAAAATGCTGCGGTTCTGCTCTTCAAAGGCGCGGACGGCCTCGAATACCGCCTCGACCGCCTCCTTCGCGCTTCGCGCCCCAGCGGTCTTTTCCCCCGCCGCGGCGAGCGCCGCCTGCCAGTCGTGCAGGAGGCACGCTGCGAGCATCGCGTCCTTGGAGGAGTAATAGTTATAAAACGTGCCGACGGCGACGCCGCACTCCTTTGCAATGGCGCGCATCGTCACGGCGGCATAGCCGTGCTCGGCGATGAGACGGCGCGCCGCGGAGAGCAGGTTCTCCTCCAGATTGTCAATGATCTTCGGCATTCTGTCCGCCTTCTTCCGGTTTTTATGAGCGTGTTCATTTAACATCTGCATCATACCCGTTTTCCGGCGCTTTGTCAACAAAATGTTGAATAAAGTTTTGTTTCTCTTTTTATATGCTATTACCGTATATTATTCCATGCACATGGCGGCAAAAAAATATCCCCGCCGTCCTGTCGGACGGTGGGGATGTTGCTATTCCATTATTTGTTTATGGCTTGCAAAATGTCTTCATATTCCGGGATGCTCGAAATACCGCCCGGCCGCGTCGTGGAAAGTCCGGCGGCAGCATTGGCAAAGGAAACGATATTGCGCAGCGCCGCTTCGTCCAGCGCCTCGGGCGCGGCGGCGCATTGCAGCAGCTTCCACACCGCGCTTCCGCCAAAAATGTCGCCCGCGCCGGTGGTATCCACAACTTGCAGCCCCGGCAGCGCCGCCTCCCAGCCCGCGGCGCGCGCGTTTCGGAAATAACACCCGTCCGCGCCGCACGTGACGAACACCAGCTTTACGGGGAAGTTCTCGCAGATGTACGCCGCACCGTCTTTCGCGCCGAAGCCAAATAGGAAGTGTACTTCCTCTTCGCTGATCTTCACCACGTCCGCCTGCCCCAGCCCCCAGAGGAGCTGCTCCTTTGCCTCCGCCGCGCTCTTCCAGAGCGGCAGCCGCAGATTCGGGTCATAGGTAACCAGCTTCCCTTTCGAGCGCGCATAGTCGACCGCCTGCCGCGTTGCGGAGCGCGACGGCTCATCGGTCAGCGAGAGCGTACCGAAATGAAACACGCTCGCTTCGTCGATCAGAGAGCGGTCGATCTCGGAAAACGAAAGGCAGGTGTCCGCGCCGGGCTTCCGGGCGAAGGCGAACTCGCGCTCGCCCCGCGCATCGAGCGTTACGAAAGCAAGCGTCGTGAACACGTCGGGCGCGGCGATCATGCCGCGCGTCTCGATCCCGGCCTTTTGCAGTGTTTCCCGCAGGAGCCGCCCGAAGGTGTCGTTTCCCACCTTGCCGAGCAGCGCGGTTTTCGCGCCGTATTTTGCCAGCGCCGCGAGAAAGTTCGCCGGTGCGCCTCCGGGATGCGCCGCCATCGTCGGATACCCGTCCGCATCGGCCGAAAGGCAGGTAAAATCGATCAGCAGCTCGCCCAACGCAACAACATCAAGCATAATCTTCTCCCCCACGCCCGCGGCCTTCGCCGCAGCGGTTTTATACGGTCTCCTGCCGGATGCCGCGAATGGCGCTGATGACCCAGTCCTGTGCCTGCTGCTGGAGCACCGTGCCGCAGTACGGACACCGGGCGCTCGCGTTCACATCCAGCGGCGCACCGCAGCCCGGGCAGGTGATGCGCTTCGTGCCGCCGCTCTCGGCGTCGGTCTTTGTGCCGGTCGGGCGCAGCAGATCCCATTCGTAGGTCATGAACTTTTCCTGATCGCGGCTGCCGCGGACGATCTGCTGCGTACCGTCGTTCACGGTGTAATCCGTGATGCGCGTCCGCAGCCGGAGAAGGATGTGGTCCTCGCCGCCGGTCTGGTGGAAGCCGAGCGGCGTCACATCCAGCACCGCAATGCGCTCGACAACGTTCGTTTCGCCGCGCTGCACATACCCCTGCAGCGAGCGCTCCATCTGTGTGAAGAGCGCGTCGGTGAAGTACGGCCGCAGCGACTCGATGTTCTTCGCCGTCCAGCCGTTCTGCATCTGCACATAGAGATTGGCCGCCTTTTCGCACAGCGCCGCCGAATTGAAATTCGGATCGATCTTCGTATATTCGCCGATGGGCGTGAGCGCGGCGCGGTTGGCACGGCTTGCCGCGCGCTCGGCGCGCTTCGCGCCCGAGCCGGCGGACGAGCCGCCCTTGCCCTTTTTGTCCTTTCCAAATACCTGCGCGACAATAATGATGATGACGATCACCGCGATGATCGTCCAGAGGTCGAGACCTCCGCCGCCACCGCCGCCGAAGATGAATATGTCTCCGCCGCCCGACCAGTCGCTGCCGGAATCGTAGGAATCGCTGCTCGACCAGCTGTCATCATAGTCGTAGCTGAAATCATAGTCCGAGCTGCCGGAAAAATCGCCGAAATCGGCCAGCGCCGTGACGTTCAGCACGACGAGCGCGCAAAGCAGAACGGCAAACAGAGTCAACACTTTCTTCTTCAAGGCGGCATCCACTCCCTTATCTTTTTTCTATGCGGAATATCCGTCTCCGATTATATATTTTGCCGCCGCGTATGGCAAGAGGCATTTCCCCATCTTCCCGCGCCGGAAACGCACAGCAGCCCCGCCTGAGAGTCTCAGGCGGGGCTGCCCTTTTTAATGTACTCGTCTGTTCCTTACATTTTCCCCTGCTTACGCCGAAGAGAGAGGCAGTCGGCGATCATGGCGATAAACTCGCTGTTCGTCGGCTTGCCCTTAATGCCGGAAACGGTATAACCAAAAAACTTTTGCAGCGTCTCCACGTCGCCGCGGTCCCACGCAACCTCGATTGCGTGGCGGATGGCACGCTCCACGCGGCTCGGCGTCGTGGAGAATTTCTTCGCGACCTCCGGATAGAGTACCTTCGTCACGGCGTTGATGGCGTCCATGTCGTTGATCGTGAGAATGATCGCCTCGCGCAGATACTGATACCCCTTGATGTGCGCCGGAACGCCGATCTCATGGATGATGTCGGTGACGACGCTCTCGAGCGAGGCGTTGTCCGCCTTCGGCTCCGGCGCGGCCGCCGAGACACGGCTCGCGGTGACGGGAAGCGGCTTCTTGCCCGTCTGGGCGCTCTGGCGCAGACGCTGCATAAGCTCGGCGGTATCGCACGGCTTGGACATGAAGTAGGCCGCGCCGAGATTCGCGCACTCGGCCACGACGTGAGCGTTCACAAACCCGGTGAGGACGAGCACCGGCGGTGCCGACTCTTTCTCGGAAAGCTTGCGCAGCACGCCCATTCCGTCGAGCCGTGGCTGTATCAGTTCCAGCAGCACAACGTCCGGATGCAGTGCCTCGATCTTGGCGAGCGCGTCCGATCCGTCGGACGATGTACCTGCCGCTTCCATGTCCGGCTCCTGCGAAAGCAGGTTCTTCATCAACAGCTGAAAATCCTCGTTCGGGTCGGCGATCAGCACACGGATTTTGGTTTCCATAACTTTGCCTCCATAATTATGAACTGCAAGCAGTTTGCTGATGTTTTTTTGTTCTTGGCTACATTGCTTGACTAATTTAGCATAAAGCGAGCAGAATATGGAGGGAAAATTCGTCGAAATCATCTTAATTTTTCTTCGTGCTCATTTTTCCGGATTCGACACGAGGTTGCATAGATTTACATAATGCAGTATCAAATCCTGCGGGACGCCGTCGAATTCGCTTTCGCGTTTTTCGTCGGCGTCCGCGGCGGGGCGGTTTTTGCCAGGATCAGGCGGCAGCTTTTGTGCGCCCTTCTTTGAGCATATTCTCCATCGAAATGCCGTATCCTTTAGTGGGGTCGTTCACGAGCACGTGTGTGACTGCACCAACGATCTTTCCGTTTTGCAAAATGGGCGAGCCGCTCATCCCCTGCACGATGCCGCCGGTCACGGCGAGGAGGTCGCCGTCCGTGATCGTGAGCGTGAGCTTCCCGCCGTCGCCGGAGCGCGCGATGCGCGTGATCACGGCATCGTAAGAGCGCACGCCGCCGCTGCCGACGGTGGAGAGGATCGTCGCCTCGCCGAGACGGATCTCGCTCTCCGCAGCGACCGGCATGGCCGGGAGCGTACCGAGCGGCGTCCGGCTCGTGCCGAAAATGCCGCGGACGGTGTTCTCCTCGATTGAGCCGATCGGCGAAGTGCCGAGAGCGCTGCCGCACAGCTCGCCCGGCGTGCCGCGCTCGCCCATGACGACGCCGGTGATGTCTGCCCGGTAAATTTCCCCGCCGGAAGCGCTCATCAGCTCGCCGGTCTCCGGCAGGCCAACGCCGTGGCCGAGCGCGCCGTACTCGCCGGTAACAGGATCATAAAATGTCACCGTGCCAAGCCCGCGCACTGCGTCGCGCAGCCACAGCCCGATCTGATACGTTCCGCTGCTGCCGAGCTTCGGGAAAACGGAGACGGTTTTCGCCTCGCCGCCGCGCTCGAGGGAAAGCGACACGCACTCCGAAGAAAACTCCGCTGCGCGGCGCAGAAAGTCCTCCGCACCCGTCACGCGCTCGCCATTCACCGCAACGATCCGATCGCCCGCCTGCACGCCCGCCTCGCCCGCCGGACAGCATGTGCCATCTGCTGCGGCGACATCTGCGAGCGCAGATACCACAACGCCGTCGCACCGCAGTGATATTGCCACCGCTTCGCCGACCGGCACAAGCGCGTCGCCCGGCTCCGCCGCGAGCGCCGCAGTCGTAAGACAGAGCGCCGCGACACACAGAGCGAAACCATCTTTTATCTTTCTCATAGGACTGCCACCCTTTTCCTTCCCATGGTTTTGCATTTTTGCGCCGCGAAGATCCCGATCTGCGGCGGCCTATTCAGTATGTCTGTCGAGAAAGAAAAGAACCGCGAGAAATTTGTCCTCTGTTTCCATCGACTGTTTTGCGTTTTCTATTAGTTAATATGGTATCCTCCCGTTTTTCTCTCATGCCTGCCAAAATTTTTTCATCGCGAGGAAATATCATGCAGATTTTAAAAACCGGCTCCACGGGCGCGGAGGTCGCGCTTTTGCAAACGGCGCTCCGCCGCGCGCAGCATGGCGGCCCCATGCCCGACGGCGTTTTCGGCGGGACGACAAAGAGCGCCCTGCAAAGCTTCCAGCGCTCGCGCGGTCTTCGGCCGGACGGCATCTTCGGCGCGGAGACCGAGCGCGTGCTTGCCCCCTGGCTTCGCGGGTACGCCGTGCACACGATCGCCCCCGGTGATACGCTCTTCTCGCTCGCCGAGCGGTACGATGCCTCGCTCGGCGCGATCGAAACGGCCAACCCGGCGCTCGATCCGTTTGCGCTGCGCGTCGGGCAGAGGCTCATCGTACCGCTGCCGTTTTCTGTTGTGCCGACGGATATCCCGTGGTGCAGCGCGCTCATGGACTACGCCGTGGACGGGCTCACGCACCGGTATCCGCAGCTCCGTACTGAGAGCATCGGGCGAAGCGTTCTCTCCCACCCAATATGGGCGCTCACAACGGGCAGCGGGCTGCGCCGCGTGCTCTACAGCGCCGCGCACCACGCAAACGAGTGGATCACAACGCCGCTTCTCATGAAATATCTCGAAACACTCCTTCACGCAACCGCCGCGGGAGAGACCGTGTTCGGCTACCCGGCGGAGGACATCCTTTTTCGCGCCACGCTCACGCTCGTGCCGCTCGTCGACCCGGACGGCGTCGATCTCGTAACGGACGCGCTGCCGGAGGGCGAGGCCAAGGAGCGCGCTGCCGCCATCGCCGCGGAGTTTCCTGCCATACCGTACCCGGACGGCTGGAAGGCGAACATCGCGGGCGTTGATCTCAATTTGCAGTACCCCGCCGGGTGGGACACTGCCCGCGCGATCAAGTTCGCGCAGGGCTACGACCGCCCCGCGCCGCGCGATTTTGTCGGCGAAGCGCCGCTCACGGCGCCGGAGGCGGCAGCGCTCGCTGCCTTTACCGAAACGCTCGACCCCGCGCTCGTCCTCGCCTACCACACGCAAGGGAACGTCATCTACTGGAAGTACTTAAATTTTGAGCCGGAGGGCAGCCGCGCGCTCGCCGAGCGGTTCGCCGCCGTGAGCGGCTACGCCTACGAGGACACGCCCTACGCCTCCGGCTTTGCCGGGTATAAAGACTGGTTCATTCAAAATTTCGACCGCCCCGGCTACACTATCGAGTGCGGTCTCGGCGAAAACCCGCTCCCGCTCTCGCAGTTTGAAAGCATCTGGAGCGCCAATCTCGGCATCCTCACCCTCGCCGCGCTGGGAATATAGTCGTGAAAAGAGCGTGCCGCAACTCTCAGCGGCACGCTCTTTTTATGTTACGCGATTTCTTTATACCGTGTAAAGACATATTCATAGACTTTCTCGCGGTATTCCGTAATGTCATCATTATTGTAGCATTCTGGCAACGTTTCCCAGAGGACGTCACGGATCAGCGTATCGACAACCGCCCGCGTTTCCTGCTTGTCCGTCCAATGATCCAGTTCGGAGATTTTTTCCTTAATTTTTTGAAGGAGGCCAGATGCCGCCGTCTTGAGCTTTTTGATGTCATTTTTGCTCAAATCGTCACGGAACAGCATATCATACAGCGAAAGCTCTTCGTCGCTTGCGAACCCCTCCCGTACGTAGCGCTGCTCCTCTCGGCTCATTCGATCGGCCAGATCCATCAGATCCAGGAACGTCTTTTCGATCGTCGCTCTGTCCTGCTCGCCGTTGTAATTCTGGATGATTTCCCGATAACGCTCGTAGTAATCGATACGCTTCGGATTGACAAACACCATCTTATCCAGCTGCCGCCGAATCGCCTCGTCCAGATCGCGCATGAGCAGATTCTTCCGCCGGGTTTTGGCAAACTCGCGGCGGAGCAGATCAAAGTCAATAGCGCTGATGTCGAAACGCGGCGACGCAGTTATGGCGTTTGGCTGCTGCGGCTCGATCTCCACATAGTCATTGATAATGGCGTTGATCTCCACCATCAACTCGGTCGTATCGGTATGCTTTCTCTTTTTTTGCAGCATACCGTAAATGGCCGCGATTGCCTCATACTGCTTGCGCATATGTCCGGTTACATCGTCGCGATCCGCATACTTCATCAGCCGCTTTAGTTCCGAGGCATAGGTCGAAAATGATTTTCTATCCTCAATGGTGCCGCACACGGCATCGGCCGCATCCTGCAAATACGAAAGTTTTGCAAATCCTTCAGCAGCTATCAGATGGTTCAGATCGACCTTTCTCTCCGCAAGGAACGCTTCTGCTTTGGCGATCGTATCGCTAATCCGCGCGATCAGTTTCTCTTTGTCAACCGTCGGGTCAGCGCCGCCGAGACCGCCGACATTTGCCGTGTAGTCCGCAAGTGCCTTTCGCAGTGCTTTTACAATGCCTATATAATCAATAATCAGGCCATTGCTCTTTCCCTCCGCCACACGGTTTGCGCGGGCGATGGTCTGCATCAGCGTGTGCGCTTTCAGCGGCTTATCCAGATACAGGCAGGACAGGCACTTGACATCAAACCCCGTGAGCCACATGGCGCAGACGAATACAACGCGAAGCGGGTTGCCGGAATCCTTGAACTCCTTATCCAGTTCGCGCTTTTCCATCTTTTCGCGGTGTGCCTTGATATCCAGCCCCCATTTTCTGAAGGTCTGGATTTCGTTTTGCTCCTGCGAAATGACGACCGCCATTTCCGTTTCCTGCATCCAGCGCAGCTTGCGTTCCAGCTCCTGCGCCTCCTGCTGCGTCGCCGATTTAATCTTCGCCTTGAGATTTTGAATTTCCGCTTGCCAATATTCCTGCACGAAGTTATACATGCGCACGCAGGTCACTTTATTCAGGCAGACAAACATTGCCTTGCCGCTCGTCCAGAGATCGGAGTAGTGGCCGGCAAAGTCTTTGGCAATAGACCGCAGACGCGGCTCCGCCGTCAGCAGATGGATCTCCTTGGCGAACTCCGATTCGAGCTTGTCCTGCTGATCCACGTCGAGATCCGCGTTTTCTATGGCGTCCAGAATCCGATTTGTGATCTCCGGGTTGTGAAGGTCAAGGATCTTCTCTCCGCGGTTCTCGTAATACAGCGGGACAGTCGCGCCGTCCTCCACGGCTCGCTTGAAGTCATAGACCGAAACATAGCCGCCAAAGGTGCGGGCGGTGATGTTGTCGCTCGACAAAAGCGGCGTTCCGGTAAAGCCGATGCGCGCCGCCGTCGGCAGCAGCTTCATCATGTTATCGGCAAAGATACCGTATTGGCTGCGGTGCGCTTCGTCCGACATGATGATAATATCGTGGTCGGGATAGATCGGCGCGGCGTCGGGCTTATTGAATTTCTGGATCAGCGTAAAGATGAAGCTGGGATTTCCTTTCAGTTTCTGCACGAGATCGTCCCCGCTCGCGGCGATAAACTTCGCTGCTTTGGTTTTTCCGAGCAGCCCGCAGTTTTCAAACGTGTCGCTGATCTGCTTGTTCAGCTCGTCGCGATCCGTCAAGATCACGAACGTCGGCGAACCGGCAAATTTTCGCCGAATCTTCTGCGCGAGGAACACCATGGAATAGCTCTTGCCGCTGCCCTGCGTATGCCAGAACACACCGAGTTTTCCGTCGTTCAGCTTGCGGCCGGCATAGGCCTTCACCGCCTCATTCACGCCGAGATACTGGTGGTTGCGGGCAAGGATCTTTGCCGTGCGCCCGCCGGAGTGGTCGTAAAGAATAAAGTTTTCCAGAAGATCGAGGAAATTATCCTTCCGGCAGATGCCGCGCAGCATCGTTTCCAGCGCAACGCTGCCGGGATCGGACTCCGCCAGACGCTTCCACTCGTGGAAAAACTCGTATTTGCTGCCGAGCGTGCCGATCTTCGCCTCCGTGCCGTTTGAGAGCATCAGAAAGGCGTTGTAGTAGAAAAGCTGCGGGATCGTATCGAGATAGTCGGTGTAATTGTCCTCATAGGCGTTCTGCACGTCCACGGTATTCTTCTTGAGCTCCATGAACAGCAGCGGGATACCGTTTACGAAGCCGACGATGTCCGTCCGGCGGCGGTAAAGGTCGCCTTGAATTTTCAGCTCCTTGATGGCGAGAAATTCATTATTCTCCGGGTTTTGAAAGTCGATCACCGCGGCTCGCTTCGTTTCCGGCTGACCGTTCGGCTTTTTCACCGTGACGGGGACGCCGTCCCGAATGAGAAAGTACTTTTCCTCGTTGACTTGCAGGAGGGACGCCGTAGAAAGGCGGCTTTCCAGCGTTTTCTGCGCCTCGGAAAGCTGCGAATCCGTCATCCACGGGTTGAGCCGCCGCAGAGCATTCTGAAAATACCGGGTCAGCAGTATTTCGTGATAGCTTGTCCGCCCGAACGTGCCGTTTTTGCCGAGCACTTCCGTATTGTAAGCGAACTGCACATCCCAGCCGAGCTCATCCCGGAGCAGATCCCCGGCGCTTTCCTGCACAAGTATATTTTCTGAGTAATCGTAGCTCATGCCGCCACCTCCTATCCTTCAACAATTTGCTTTTTAAATTCATCAAATGCTTTTTTGCGTTCTGCCTGCTCTAATTCCATAAATGCAAGAAGACACATTTGATAAGTTTCGTCATACCAATGTTCTAATTGCCCCTTGTCAAGTTCGGATACGATTCGTTTATATTTTCCTTTATTTGAGGGATCAACATTGTTATGTCGCAAATTCAAATTATTAAAGAGGAAAAACAGATCATCTTTCAAAGAAGATGAGATTTTCTGCAATTCTTTAGATTTTGCCTCAAGTATCTGGGCAAGTTGCAAAATAATATGTTTTTTCTTTTCAATGTCACCTTTAAGGGCATAATGATCATATTCCAGCACCTTGTATGATAGCTCTGCCGGAATTAGGTCGCTTTCTGATACAGCAATAGCTACAGGAGATTTTTCAACGAAGATCGTTTTTCCATCATCACTTGCAGATGTATATCCTATGGCTTCGATCACAAGTCGAATTTGTTCGAGGATAAATGGAATGTTCACTTCCATAGATGCAAAGCCGCCATATCCTCCAGAAAAATTAGCCGCTTGCAGGCCGAAGAGCATATTTTGCAGATATTCACAAAATGAAACCAGATAATCAATATTAAAATCATTTGGCTCTGCTTCGAATTTGAAGCCATACTTTTGATCGAATTCTTCTATGCTAAGGCACGTCCCACGAAAATAAAAATGTGCAAAGTTTTCCCCAAAAACTTCATATAGAGATTTCGTTCTATGATCAAAGGCTTCTTGATGTAATATCGAATACAGCTTACGATACTCTTGTCTGATATCTACGTTGCCTTCTCTTAATACTTGTGCAAAAGACTTCCTCATATCACACCTCAATTTCGCCGCTCATCAATTTGGGTAGCAGACGGTCACGGGCTTTCTTAGCCGATTCTATTTGCAAAGAACAATTGATTGCTTTTGAATATATCTCTTTGGCAACGCCATTATAATGATCCAAAATCTCCTCGGATGGTCTTAATACTAACGCTTGTGATAAGAAATCCTTCCATCTGTAGTTAACGATACTGCTTGCACTACGCTTATCGTATTCTTCCGTTTTGCCAGTTGCCCTTAAATGTTTAATACAATCATGCAAGTATTGTGAAAAGCCAAATTGAGGCCGAATCAATTTGCAGAAACTTGCACACATTACATCTTTTCTCCATACATTAAGCATTGACGATGTTATTAGCAAGCACCGTGCGACACCCTCTGTTCGGCTACCACCAGACACTTCAAAAACGATATCTCCATCCTTTAGCTTTCGTGAAGATAGATTGCTTTCGACGTGATAACGGAATGGGATGGACAGCAAATCACCATGCGCTATACCGTATAAATCTGTGCCACGAATAACATATGCTTCTCTAATACACTTTCCTGTCGGCGTTTCTTCACCCCAGCCTCCACCGATCTCATAACTTATCAAATTACCAACCGGAACCTTTTCCCACCCTTCCGGCACACCGTCAACGATAGGCGTATCCTCATATCCGGGAAAGCGGAAATTGACAAACCACTCCTTGTACAGCCGCTGCGCCGCTTCCTCCAATAGTTTGATTTGCCTTTGATTGTTTTTAATTGTTTTTTCATACGCGAACATTCGTTCAGCGATTTCTCGCTGTTCTTCGTAGCCGGGTGCATAGAACCGATAGTCATATATTTTACTTGGTGATGTATGGTGAACCGTTGAACCTGTTGACGTGTTTGCAATAAAACGCTGGTATGGATGCGTGCGCATGAGAAAATAGATATACCCCGGGAAACAATCGTTTGCCTTAAAAGAAACTAGACCTATTCGTTGATTATGCAGGTATACTCTGTTATCCGACTCTGGCACAAGGGCACTATATCCCAACGTATCTATCGTTTTACTCAAGTCGGTCATCGTTACGATGAAATCGCCGCTAGATAACACATAACCATCTGGAATCTCGCCAGAATAGAATTTGCACTTTTCCTCTTGAAATCCACCACCAATCCGAAAGTTGCCAGGGGTTACAAGCACTATGCCATTGTCCTCTTGAACAATGTGTTCCCCGTCAAACGCATAGCCATGTTTAATGGTGATAATATCTCCTAAACGGTACTCTTTCATAGCCCCATCTCCTCCAGATTCTTGGAGATGGTCTGCATCAGTTCGTTGGATTCCGCCTGCAATTTCAGCAGTTCCTGATGAATCTCCGTCATGCGCTCAGCAAAATCCACGCCGTCATCTTCGACTGCCGCAACGCCGACATATGCGCCGGGCGTCAGAGAGTAGTTCTTCTCCGCGATCTCCTCACGGCTCGACACTTTGCAAAGGCCGGGAATATCTCTGTATTCTCCCTCACCAAACTTTCCAAAAAGCCATTGTGCCGCCTTAATAATATCCAGGCATTCCCGTATCGATTGCTCATGGCTATCAATTACGGCCTTCACTTCTTTAACATACCAACGAACCTTTGCAGGCCCCCGTCCCGCTCGGCTCTCCAACAAATCTTTTACAATATGCTTCTGTTTGTTTTCTTCCAGATAAGGAACAAATTTAGCTACGGCGCTTTTTTGCAGTCTCAAAAAGTCTTCTAAAAGCTGGTGAATTTCTCCGCATTCGTTCAATGAAAAGCTTTCATTGAGCTTTTGTTTCAGTAGATACGCCTTTTCATTTGATTCTGAGTAAAACCCCGGCAGCATTATGCTGCTCAATGTTCCGGTTTGTGCTTCAACTGCGCCGAAAATGAAACTTTTAATTTCATCGACGTATTGGGTCAATAAATTTTGATATTTCTCCGTCTCTCCCCGGTACAGCCACACGATCGCGTTCAGGTTTTTGAGCTGCCATTCGCTCCACTCGTTCAGCGTGCGGTCTACGACCGTATAATAATTCCGCGCGTCGATAAAGAGCACCTTGTCCCGGATGCTCTCCGTTTTGCCCTTGTCGAAAAACCAGAGCGAGCAGGGTAGACTTTTGGTATAAAAGAAGTTGTTGCCGACGCTGACCATCACATCCACATGGCCGGTCTCCACCAGTTTCCGGCGGATATCGCGATCCTTGCCGGAGCTGTCAGTGGCGGAGGACGCCATAACGAACCCGGCGCGGCCGTGCTCGTTCAGATAACTGTAGAAATAGGAGATCCAGAGATAGTTGGCGTTGCCGACTTCCTTGTTTTTATTCACGCCCGGCATGCCGAACGGCAACCGCCCGGCGCTCTCGCACGATTCAGCTTTCACCTTGTCCACGTTGAACGGCGGGTTGGCCATCACATAATCACAGCTGCCGACAAGGCCGTGCGCGTCGTGATAAAAGGTGTTGGCCTCATCGCCGGAGCGAATCACGCCGGTCAGCCCGTGCACCGCCATGTTCATCTGGCAAAGCTGCGCGTTATACTCCACCTTTTCCTGCCCATAAAACGTCATGGCGCTGTTGGCGTTCATACCCGCCTGATTGACAAAATCGCCGGACTGGATGAACATGCCGCCGCTGCCGCAGGCGGGGTCAAGCAGCACGCCGCCCTTGGGTTCCAGCACATTGACGATCATCTTTACCAGAGATTTGGGTGTGAAAAACACACCATCGTCCGAGGCGATGTTCTTGGCAAATTTATTGAGGAAGTATTCGTAGATGCGTCCGATAACATCGCCGCCGACTTCGTCGAGCGCGCTGTTATTGAAAATACGGAGCAGTTCGGAGAGAATTTCGTCGGAAAAGTCGGTATAGGTTTTCGGCAGCACGCCGGTGAGCTGCTCGCTCTGCGCCTCGATCAGGGACATGGCGTTGTTCACCACTTCGCCGAGGCTGTTCATGGTATGGCCGTCTTTATTTTTGATCCCGGCTTCCGCGATATTTTCCGGCAGACTCAGCAAATAGCTGTACTGCGCTTCTTTCGGAAGAAAGAGTGCGCTTTTCGCCACAAAATCATTGGCTTCCACGGGCATCACACGACCGCCGCGGGACGGGCGGTTTTTCAGTATCTCTTCTTCCACCAGCTTGAAACGGCTGTAGGCGTATCGAAGAAAAATCAGCCCGAGTACCGGCATGCAGTACTGGTTGGATGTCAGTTTGGAGCCGGAGCGCAGAAGATCGGCGGATTCCCAGAGATCGGATTCCAGCTTGCGGATGTTTACCATGTTGTTCACCTGTATCTTTCTCTCAAATGCCCGCCGCGCGTGCCGCAAACCGACGGTTTTGTAATATTTTATTATATCGTATGCGTCAGAAAAAGACAACGTTCGAGCATAAAAATCCCGCTGCCGAAGCAGCGGGATCGCTTTTTCCGTATTCAGTTCCTCAGCGAGTGGAGCGGGGCGGGGATGCGGCCGCCGCGGGCGATGAACTCCGCGCTCGACGCCGCGTGCACCGGCATGACCGGCGCTTCGCCGAACAGCCCGCCGATCTCTACCGTGTCGCCCACGGTTTTGCCCGGCGCGGGGATGAGCCGGACGGCGGTGGTCTTATTGTTGATCATGCCGATGGCGGCCTCGTCCGCGAGAATGGCCGAGAGCGTTTCGGCGCTCGTGTCGCCCGGCACGGCGATCATGTCAAGCCCCACGGAGCACACGCACGTCATCGCCTCGAGCTTATCGAGCGTGAGCGTCCCCTCGCGCGCAGCGGCGATCATGCCCTCGTCCTCCGAGACAGGGATGAACGCGCCGGAGAGTCCACCGACGTGGCCGGACGCCATCACACCGCCCTTTTTCACCGCATCGTTTAAAAGCGCGAGCGCGGCAGTCGTGCCGTGGGTGCCGCACACCTCGAGCCCCATGGTCTCCAGAATGCGCGCCACGCTGTCGCCCACCGCCGGGGTCGGCGCGAGCGAGAGATCGACAATGCCGAACGGCACACCGAGCCGCCGGGACGCCTCCCGCGCGACGAGCTGCCCCATGCGCGTCACCTTGAACGCCGTGCGCTTGATCGTCTCGGCCACAACGTCAAAGCTCTCTCCCTTGCACTCCTGCAGCGCCTGATAAACGACGCCGGGGCCGGAAACGCCAACATTTACCGCGCTCTCGGCCTCGCCCGCGCCGTGGAATGCGCCCGCCATGAACGGGTTATCCTCCACCGCGTTGCAGAACACAACAAGCTTCGAGCACGCCAGCCCGTCCGTATCGGCGGTGAGCGCCGCGCACTTTTTAATGATACGTCCCATCTCCGCCACGGCGTCCATGTTGATGCCCGCGCGCGTGGAGCCGACGTTCACGCTCGCGCACACGCGCTCGGTGCGCGCAAGCGCCTCGGGGATGGAGGCAATGAGACTGCGATCGCCCTTCGTGAAGCCCTTTTGCACGAGCGCGGAAAAGCCGCCGATATAGTTCACGCCGACCTCGCGCGCAGCGCGATCCATTGCTTCGGCAATCGGCACGAGATTTTCGCCGCACCCGCCCGCAATGAGAGCCACGGGCGTGACGGATACACGTTTATTCACGATCGGGATGCCAAACTCCCGTTCAATAGCCTCGCCCGTCGGGACAAGATCGTGCGCCTCGCGGCAGATTTTTTCGTAGACCTTATCGGCGGTTCTCTTGATGTCGCCGGTCGCGCAGTCGAGAAGGCTCAGTCCCAGCGTAATCGTGCGCACGTCGAGGTGCTCCTGCTCGATCATCCGGATGGTCTGGACGATCTCGTCGGTATTGAGGAAATAGCTCATGGCGTGCCCTCCTCAGATCCTGTGCATGGCATCGAAAATATCCTGCCGCTGCACGTGCACCGCGAGCCCCCGCGCCTCGCCGACGGCACGCAGATGCTGCGAAAGCTTATCGAACGGCATTTCGCACTCGGCAAGATCGACGAGCATGATCATCGTGAAGTAGCCCTGCATGAGCGTCTGGCTGATGTCGAGAATGTTGATGTTCTGCTCGGCAAGCGCGGCGGTGATGTACGCGGTGATGCCCTTGGCGTCGCGCGCGAATACGGATACAATGGCTTTCATGGGCGTTCCCCTTCTCCGGTTAAATTAATAAAGAGTATTATACACGGTTTTTGCAATTTTTCAATGTCCGTCCTGCATGGAAATTGTGCTTGCTTTTTTCCGCCGCGGGTGATATGATGTACCGACCGAAAACAAATGCTTTTCATGGAGGGACATATATGGCAAACAAAAATCTCCCCACCTACTATCTGGTGGAGGCGGACATGCTGCCGGAGATCTTTCTCAAGGTCATGGAAGCGAAAGAGCTTTTGCAGACCGGCGAATGCGGCACGGTCGGCGATGCGGTCAACCGCGTCGGCATCAGCCGGAGCGCATTTTATAAGTACAAGGACTCGATTACGGCGTTTCAGGATCTGCGCCACGGCCACATTCTGACGTTCCAGGTCATGCTGCGCGACCAGACGGGTCTGCTCTCGGCGGTGCTGAGCGTTTTCGCCCAGTGCGGCGCGAACATTCTCACGATCAACCAGAGCATCCCGGTGAGCGGCTGCGCCACGATCACCATCAGCGCCGAGACCGCCGGGATGAGCGAGAGCATGGAAACGCTTATGAACCGCCTCGTCGCCGCCGACGGCGTCATCCGCGCGGAAATACTGGCGGGCTAACGCCGTCAAACGAGACCCGCTTCGCCGGGCTCTCGTTTGAGGGGATAACGGCTCGCCGCAGCGCACTCACTGCGTTCGCACGTTTGCGAGCCGAGAGGAATTTTCTCCGACGCACATGTCGCCGGAGAAAATGATCCCATTTTATTTGCTCTCGCGGGAGCAAACTCTGTGAGGCAGTTCAGGACAGGCAATCGCCTGTCCTTTTTTCTTTGTGCCCACGTTCGGCGCAGCGGAATACAATGGAGTGTCAAATCCCATTTTGCCATTCCGGAGGTTTTATCGATATGCTGATCGTGGAAAAATTCGGCGGAAGCTCGCTCGCCGGGGTCGAGCGCGTCCGCTGTGCGGCGCGCCTCATCGCCGACACGGTGCGCGCCGGGCACTCCGTTGCGGCGGTGCTCTCGGCGCAGGGGAAAACAACCGATGCGCTCTTGTCTACCGCCGCGCACTACAGCCCCAACCCCTCCAAGCGCGAGCTTGACATGCTGCTTGCGACCGGTGAACAGGCAAGCGTTGCGCTCATGGCGATGACGCTCGAGGAAATGGGTCTTCCCGCCGTGTCGCTCACCGGCTGGCAGGCGGGCGTCGGCACGGATGAGACATACGGCGATGCGCACATCCGCCGTCTCTCCATGGATCGCGTGCGCCGCGAGCTGAACGAGGGGAAGATCGTCCTCATCGCCGGTTTTCAGGGCGTGAGCCCCGGAAACGACATCACAACGCTCGGGCGCGGTGGCTCGGATACGACCGCCGTAGCCGCGGCGGCGGCGCTGCGCGCGGACGAATGCCGCATCTACACCGATGTGGAGGGCGTGTTCACCGCTGACCCCCGGCTCATCCCGGAGGCGCGGCGGCTTCCCGCCGTAGACAGCGAGGAAATGCTTCGCCTCGCCTCGCTCGGCTCACAGGTGCTGCACGAGCGCAGCGCAGCGCTCGCGCTGCGCTTTGCCGTCCCGCTCACAGTGCTCTCGAGTCTCGTTCCCGCGCCCGGCACCGTCATCCGGCCGCTGCCGCTGCCGGAAAATGAGGGCCGTCTCACCGCCGTGACGCGCTCCGGCGCGCTCGTCTCGCTCGTCGGCACGCACCTGCACACGTTCGATTCGCTCCCCGAACAGGCGGTCGCAGCGCTGCGGGAGGCAGGTCTCTCCCCGGACGCCGCACTGCTCACCGATGGGCGGCTTACGGTTCACGTCCCGGAGGAACAGAGTTTGGAAACGCTCCGCTGCCTGCACGCCGCGTTTTTAGCGCGCGAAGAACATTCATAAATCCGATACTATTATCGGATTTCTTGACGAAACAAGGTAAACGTGCTACCCTCTTGGAGAAGAATATTTCCGGGAGGGAGTTTTTTATGATCTATCTCGACAACGCCGCCACATCGCTCCGCCGGCCGGAGGGCGTCGTGCGCGCGGTGAGCGAGGCGCTGTGCTCGCTGGGCAACGTTGGCCGCGGCGCGAGCGAGAGCGCGCTCAGCGCCGCGCGCGTCGTATACGGCGCGCGCGAAAAGCTCTGCGCCTTTTTCGGCGGAGCCGATCCCTCGCGCGTTTGCTTCACGCAAAACTCGACCGAAGCGCTCAACACCGCCATTTTCGGCCTGCTGCGCCCCGGCGACCACGTGATATCGACCGATTTGGAACACAACAGCGTTCTGCGCCCGCTCTACCGGCTGGAGAGCGAGGGTGTGGAGACAACGTTCCTGCACGCCGACACGCGCGGCTGCATCGATTACGATGACTTCTCCCGCGCGCTGCGGCCAAACACCCGCGCCATCGTCTGCACGCATGCTTCCAATCTCACCGGCAACGCGCTGGACGTATCGCGCATCGGCGCATTCGCGCGCGAGCACGGGTTACTCTTTATTCTCGACGCCTCGCAGACGGCGGGCAGCTTTGACCTGAACGCGCAGCGCGACGGCATATCCGTCCTCTGCTTCACCGGCCACAAGGGCATGATGGCCCCGCAGGGCACCGGCGGACTCGTTGTCGCACCCAGCGTGGAGATTCGCCCGCTCAAAACCGGCGGCACAGGCGTGCAGTCCTACCGGCGCTCCCAGCCGGAGGAATACCCGACGCGGCTCGAGAGCGGCACGCTCAACGGCCACGGCATCGCAGGGCTTTCCGCAGCGGTGGATTTCCTGAACGAGATTACCCCCGCCGCCATCCACGCGCACGAGACGGCGCTCATGAGCACATTTTATAATAAAGTATCCGCCCTGCCGGGCGTGACGGTGTACGGTGACTTCACACAAGACCGCGCGCCGATCGTCTCGCTCAACATCGGCGACATGGATTCCGGCGAGGTGGCGGAGATTCTCTCGGACGATTACGGCATCGCCGTGCGCTCCGGCGCGCATTGCGCGCCGCGGATGCACGAAGCGCTCGGTACCGTCTCGCAGGGTGCGGTGCGCTTTTCGTTCGGCTGGTTCAATACGATGGAGGAAGCGGAGCAGGCGGCGGACGCCGTCCGCGATATTGCCCTATGAGAGTACGCGAAAAGAAAGAATACGTGATCTTTACATTCCACACGACCGCCGCAGCGATGGCGACGGAAAAGCTCTGCCAGGAGCGAAACATCCCCGGGCGGCTCATCCCCGCGCCACGGAGCATCACCGCCGACTGCGGCATTGCCTGGGCGGCGCCGCCGGAGGAACGCGAGCGCATTGAAAACGAACCCGGCCTTCCCGAGATCGCGGGCGTATACCTGCGCGAGCTTTGAGAGGAGAGAGCCATGCAGACACTCAATCTCAAACAGCTCGAAGCCTTCTGCGCCGTGGTAGAGCGCGGCAGCTTCACCGCCGCGGCGGAGGCGCTCTATCTCGCGCAGTCCACCGTGAGCGGCCACATCCTCTCGCTCGAAAAGGACATCGGCGTGCCGCTGCTCGTCCGCTCCGGCAAGCGGCGCATTTCGCTCACGGAGGAAGGGCGGCGTGTGTACGACCACGCGCACACCATTCTCCAGAGCTGCACCGAGCTCTCCCGCGAGCTGGAGGAGCAGACCTCCCGCGAGGTATCGCTCGCGGCGTCATCCATTCCGATGCAGTACATTCTCCCGCAGCTCATCACCGACTTCCACCGGGAAAACCCGGACTTCCGCTTCCTGCTCCGCGGCGGCGACAGCGCGGGCGTTCACCGCGCCGTATTGCAGGGCGAAACGCACATCGGCTTTGTCGGCGCGGTGATGAACGCGCGCGAGCTCGTCTATGACTGCATCGCCACCGACCCGCTCGTGCTCGTCGCGCCCGACACGCCGCGCTACCGCGCCATGTTCGACGCCGGAGAGACCGGCAACACCCTTCTGGACGAGCCGCTCATCTTCCGCGAGGGCGGCTCCGGCACGCAGCTCGCCGGGCAGAAGTTCTTCACCGAAAATGGCATTGACTCCGGTAAGCTCAGCATCGTCGCGCGCATGGATAATAGCGAAGCGGTGCTGCGCGGCGTGGCGTGCGGGCTTGGCTGCGCCGTCGTCTCCGGTCTCGCCGCGGGCGCGACGAAGGAGCTTTTATCCTTCCCGCTCGTCGGAAAAAACAACGAGCGCGAGATCTACATGATCCGCGCCCGCGACCGCCGCCCAACAAAGTCCGCGCGCGCGTTCATCGACTTTCTGCTCGGCCGCCGGGCGCTGCATTGACCGGATTTTCTATCTGTTTTACCGATAAAACAAAAGGCGATATCCGATTTACCGGCTGGCATTTTTCGACAGAGCGCCGTATAATGAAGTTGTTAAAACACAGTTTTGAGAGAGAGGAAAAACCTGTGAAAAACAACTGGTTTAAAAACAATTGGCTGATCCTCGTCACCGGACTTGTGATCGGTCTCGCGGCGCTCGTCCTGGGCGCGCACGGCAACCCCGGCAATATGGGCTTCTGCATCGCCTGCTTCCTGCGCGACACAACCGGCGCTCTCGGTCTGCACGGCGCGGAGGTAGTGCAGTACTTCCGCCCGGAGATCGTCGGCATCCTGCTCGGCTCGCTCATCGCGGCAGTCGCGGCGAAGGAATTCAAGGGCCGCGGCGGCTCTTCCCCGATGATCCGCTTCATTCTCGGCGTGTTCGTCATGATCGGTGCGCTGATGTTCCTCGGCTGCCCGCTGCGTATGGTCATCCGCATCGGCGGCGGCGACTGGAACGCTCTTGTCGGTCTCGTTGGCTTCATCGTGGGCATTCTTGTGGGTGTTGTGTTCCTCAAGAAGGGCTTCACGCTTGGCCGCAGCTATAAGCAGACGCTCGCCGAAGGCGCTGCTTTCCCGGTCATTTACGTGCTGCTGTTTGTGCTCTGGCTCGCCGCCCCGGCGCTCTTCAAGTTCTCCGAAAAAGGCCCCGGCAGCATGCATGCCGCGTGGGGTCTCGCGCTCGTCGCGGGTCTCGTTGTCGGCGCGCTGTGCCAGCGCAGCCGTATGTGCATGGTCGGCGGCATCCGCAACGCCGTCATGTTCAAGGACTTCGGCCTTGTCGCCGGTTTCGTGACGATCATCCTCACGGTGCTCGTCGGCAATCTCATTCTCGGCAAGTTCAACCCCGGCTTCGCCGGACAGCCCGTTGCGCACAGCGACGGCGTCTGGAACTTCCTCGGCACCGCCCTCATGGGCTGGGGCTGCGTCCTGCTCGGCGGCTGCCCGCTGCGCCAGCTCATTCTCGCCGGCCAGGGCGAGAGTGACAGCGCCATCACCGTTCTCGGCATGATGTGCGGCGCGGCGTTCTGCCACAACCTGAAGCTTGCCTCCTCGGCCGACGGCCCGACCGGCAACGGCAAGATCGCGGTGATCGTCGGCTTCGTCGTGGTGCTCGTGATCTCGCTGCTCTTCACGAAGAAAGTGGAGGAATGATCCATGAAAACCGTTGACGCGAGAGGCTTTGCCTGCCCCCAGCCGGTCATCATGGCGCAGAAGGCGATCAAGGCGGACGCCCCCAGCGAACTGGAAGTGCTCGTTGACAACAAATGCGCCGTGGAAAACGTCACGCGCTTCGGCGAGAGCCAGGGCTACACCGTGACCGTTGCCGACGGTGACGACGACGATTTCACCGTCACGCTGCGCAAATAACCTTACCCCCTTTACGGCTCTCCTGCCTCGCGCGGGAGGGCCGTTTTATTTTCCAATTCCCGCCAATCGCCGCGAAAACTTGACCAATCCGGCAAAGTCTGATAGAATAATACGAATTTCCCATGAGTGATAAGGAGGCTATCCTATGCCGCGTGATTATACCGAATACGATGACGAGCCTCAGGAGACCTACCGCAGCCCGCTCAAGCCGTTTCTGGTCGCGCTTGTCGTGCTCCTTCTCCTGTTTGCCGTTATTATCGTGCTGCTTTACATGCGTCTGCAAACCGCAAACACCCGCGCCGAAACGCTCTCGCAGCAGCTGACAACGGTGCAGACACAACTGGACGATCTCCGCGCCCAGCAGGCCGCGCCGACCGAAGCGCCGACGCCGGAGCCCGTCGCCACGCCGTCGCCCACCCCGGAGCCGACGCCGGAGCCCACCGCCACGCCCGAACCGACCCCGGAGCCGACGCCCACGCCCGCCCCGCTTCTGCGCGACACGATCACGGAGGAGATGCTCGGCTATGTCTACCGTCCGGCGGACGAATTCTGGTATGACGAGGCGAAAACCGCCACCGTCATCCCGTTCATGCTCGCCGTGCACTATGGCCCCGGCATGGACTGGGGCGAAAACATGGCGCTCAACGCGGGCGACACGGTAGAAATGCTCGCCAAGCAGAACGGCTGGGTGCTCCTGCGCACCGCGGACGACCGCTACGGCTGGGCCGCGAGCGAGCTTCTCCGCGAAACGACTGCCGACGCTGCGGTGACGGCGGCGCCCTCCGCTCCTGCGGCTGCTGCCGATCCGGCCGTGCCGGTCGCCCCCGCAACGGCGGCGCCCTCCCCCACGCCGGATTATACCGAGGTCTCCAACCCCGATCTCAAATAAAAAATCTGCAAAATGTCCCTCCCCTGCACCGCAGGAGAGGGACATTTTTTATGGCAGGCGGAATTGGGGAAGCACCGGTTCCGTCTTTTTATTTGCTTTTGTCCGGGACGATCACGGTGGCAAAGTAGCTGATCTTCTCCGGGAGGACGGTCATGGTCTTAAAGATCTGCTGCGTGGGGAGCCCGCAGTCGGCGACCATGGCGGACGCATCCGCCAACCCGTGCCGCGCAAGTGCCGCGGCGGTCTCGCCGATGGCTCTGCCGGACTTCATCAGCACCTTCGTCCCCGGCAGCACAAGCGCCGCGTCAAGATCCGATGCCCCGGCGGGATAGATGTGCAGCGGCTGCTCCATTTCCGTGAGACTCCGCCCAAGCGCCGCGGCTACGGCGCAAAAGCTCGCCACACCGGGAATCATCCGCGTATCGTACCCCCGGCGGCGCAGCGCGTCGAGCACATAGTACGCCGTGGCGTATATGGACACATCGCCAAGATTCACCATGGCAACGTCCCGCCCGGCGTCGAGCTCTCGTGCGATGGTGTCTGCGGCGCGCTCGTATCCTTCCGCGCGGACGGACGCCTCGCGGGACATTGCAAATTCAAGCGGGAGAACGGTTTTCCCGCCGAGGTCGACGGCGCCGCGCGCGATGGAAAGCGCCAGCATCTCGCCGGAGGCGGTGCGCGGCGCGGCGATCACGGGGCACATTTCCAGCACCCGGCACGCCTGCCGCGTCATCCACTCGGGATCGCCGGGGCCGACGCCCACAGCGTAAAAGGTGCCCTTCCCCGTGCTCACAGCGTCCACCCTTCCTTTTTCGCATCGAGAACGGCGAGACCGGCGGCCTGCGCACGCTCGAGCAGCGGCGCGTTCGGCACGCGGGCGGCGTCTCCCGCAAGGAGGATCTTGCCGCAGCGCCGCATCATTTCCATCGCGCGGCCGTATACCGTCTCATCCGGCGCGGAAAACGCCGGAACGGAGACCATCTCCGCGGCGAGGAGCCGCGCGAGCCGGTAATCCACGTCGTTTTCGTACAGCACACCGGTCGCGAACGGGATGTTCTCGCGCTGGAGCTTTCGGTAAACGGAGATTCCCGTTCCCGCGCCCGCGAGCACGAACACCTCCGGCGTGTCCCCGGCGGGCTTTTTTAGCTCGATGCTGCCGAAGAGCGGATCGAAGTACCCGTCCTCGATGTCGTAGAGCTTCCGAATGGCCTTCTCCTCGAATACCTCGCCGGGCGCGCCGTAGCCGAACTGCGTATCGCCCTTCACGGTGAGGATCCGGTCGGCCACCTTCTCCGCAAGATCGATCTCGTGGAGCGACATGATGACCGTAATGTTCTTCTTTCGCGCCATGCGCGTGAGGATGGTGAGCAGATCGAGCTTATGGCGCACGTCGAGAAACGACGTCGGCTCATCGAGCAGGATCATCTCCGGCTGTTGGGCGATGGCACGCGCGAGCAGCACGCGCTGGCGCTGGCCGTCGCTGATGGCGTTAAAGTCTCGCTCGGCAAGATCGAGCGCGTGAACGGTCTCCATGGCCTCGTCCACGATGCGCTGATCCTCGCCGCGGAGCACGCCGAGCCGCCCGGTGTACGGGTACCGGCCGGTGGCGACAACGTCGCGGCAGGTGGTGAGCTCCACCTTGATGCGCTCCGTGAGGATCACGGCGAGCTTTTTGGAGAGCTCGCGGTAGGAGATCGTCTGCATATCCCGGCCTTCGAGACAGATCCTTCCGCGGATCGGCTCCAAATCGCGCGCGATCGTTTTGAGCAGTGTGGACTTGCCCGCGCCGTTCGGCCCGATGAGCGCAATGATCTCGCCCTTTTGTACCTTCACGGAGATATCGCGGATGACCGGCACCCGGTGGTAGCCGATCGTGAGATCGTCGATGACGAAATAGGGCTGATCCGTCATTTCCGTCCCCCCTTCCGGCGCAGCATCATGTAAATGACGACCGGCGCGCCGAAAATGGACGTAACGGTGCTGATGTTCAGCTCCGTCGGCGCAAAGGCGGTGCGCGCGATCAGATCGCAAAGCATGCAGAATACGCCGCCGCCTAAGAATGTGGCCGGGATGACCACGAGCGGCTTGGACGTATTGAGACAATGCCGGATGAGAAACGGTACGGCGATGCCCACAAAGGAGATCGGCCCGGCAAACGCCGTCACCGTGGCGGAGAGGACGCTGGAAAGAAGAATCAGCGCCGTGCGGAACGCCTTGATGTTCACGCCCATGCTCTGGGCATACGCCTCGCCGAGCTGGTAGGCGCCGATGGGCTTGGCCATGAAGAACGTGATGCCGCCGGAGATGCCGACGACCGTCGCCGCCACGCCGACGTTGCTCCAGTTCATGCCGGAAAAGCTGCCCTTGGACCAGTTATGCAGGTTCACGATATCGGAATCCGCGGCGAACGTCACGGTGAAGTCTGTGATGGCGGTGCAGATGTAGCCGATCATGATACCGGCGACGAGCAGCGTGGACATGCTCGGGATGCGCCGGGAAAAGAGCAGGATGAACCCCACTGAGAGCAGCGAGCCGACGAACGCCGCAAGGATCAGCGTATACGACGACACGACACCGAAGATCTGAATGAAATAGATCATCGCGAACGCGACGACCATTTTCGCTCCGCTCGAAATGCCGAGCACGAACGGCCCGGCGATCGGGTTTTCAAAGAACGTCTGCAGCAGAAAGCCCGAGAGCGAGAGCGCGCCGCCGAGGATCGCCGCCATGAAAATGCGCGGCAGACGGATCTTCCAGATGATGTTCACCTCCGTAGGATTGCCGGTCTTGGTGAACAAAATCTCCACGATCCGCTCGAGCGGAATAGGGATGTTGCCGATGTTGATATTCAGCACCGTGATCAGGCAGAACGCCGCGATGAGCACGATGAACACAAGCGCATACCGGGCGCGCCGCCGCGCCTGATGCACGAGATACGCCCCGGCTTGCGCCGGGGCGGTATTGGCAGGTCTTTTCTCGCTCATGGGTCAGGAAACGCGCGTCAGGAACGTCATGTCGCTCTCCGCGCCGTCGGTGAGAACGAGATGGATGTCCCGGATCATTTCGCCCACGATATCCGTCGCCTGATAGAACGACTTGCCCGTGCACCAGACGTTGCCCTCCTTCACGGCCTTGAAGTCCGCGAACAGGGCGTCCTTGGCAAGCAGCTCATTGATGCTCGAAATGGGCGCGTCGATGGAGGCGTTATAGATGAGCACATCGGCGTCCACGGCGTTGCCGTAGAACGTCTCCATGGTGACGGAGATGGAGGTGTTCGTCTGGTCGGTCACAAAGTCTGCGAAGGCATAGTGGCCGCCCGCAAGCTCGATCATCTTGGGGATGTAATCGGTGGGCTTGCGGATGACAACGGAGCCGTCGGAGTTCACGAAGAAGAACGCCACGGTCTTGCCGGTGTTCTCAAAGCCCTCGAGCTGCGTGATGATCTCCGCCTGCTTATCGAAAAAGGCTTCGGCCTCGGCGTCCTTACCGACGAGCGCGGCATAGAGCTTGATCCACTCGGTACGGCCGAGCGGATGCTGCTCATAGCTCGAGCGGTCGACCAGCACGGGGATGCCGAGATCCTCGATCATCTCCTTGACCTTGGGCGTGTGATAGATCATCGTGGACTCGATCGCAAGATCGCACTCCTCATCGATCAGGCGCTCATAGTCGGGCTCGCTGTACTTGCCGGCGAACTCGATGTCGCCGCGCTGCATCGCCTCGACCGCCGCATCGATGTACCAGCCGGACTCGCGCGTGCCGGTGAGCCGGATGTGGTCAAGCGCGTCCACGGCGGAGAAGAGCGACATGGCGGAGGTCGCCGCAAGATATATCTTGTCCAGGGGCTGCTGGAGCACCGTAACGGAGCCGTCCAGCTTCGCCGGGACCGCCGCGCCCTCCGGCACGACGAGATAGTCCGCGTCGCCGTCGATGCGGATGAGCGTATAGCCGCCCTCATAGCGGAAGAGGCGGAACACCTTGGCGTATTTGAGCGGCGTCTCCTCCGTAAAGGTCAGCCCCTCGATGACCGGCGCATCGGCCGGGGAGGCGGCGGTATCTCCCGCCGTGTTCGCTTCACCGGCGGCCTCCGCCGGAGCGGAGGTCGTCTCGATGCCGGCGGAGGCGGGAGGGGTGCTCCCGCCGCATCCGGCCATAGTCAAAAGCAGCGTCAGCGCCAGCAGAAGCGCCGAAATTCTTGTTGCGGTGTGTTTCATTCGTTAACCCTCCCGGGAGGTAATTTCGCGGATCATACGGTCTGCCGTCGTCTCGTCGCCGAGCAGGACGCCATAGAGCTTCAGCCAGTCGGCCTGCGCAAGAGCGTCGGCCTCGTCGGAGGAGCGGTCGATGAGCATCGGGATATCCAGCACGGCGAAGCGGTCGGCCAGATCGTACAGGCGATCGCGGTATTCCACTGCGGTCAGCTCTTCGGCTTCGGCAGGCGCGGTCTCCTTGCGCTCGGCGAGCGTTTCCTCGCTCAGCGGCAGGAGCTTGCCGGAGGTGAGCACGAGATCGGTCTTGTTCTGCACGAGCTTTTTATACTCAGGCTTATCCCATGTGCCGCCGCATACCGTGCTGCCGTCGGCGAGCGCCGCGGCAAGCGTTTCGTTCTCGCTCGTCTCCGCGCCGAACACCTTGACGAGGTTGAGCGATTCAAAGATATCGAGCGTATCGACGGGCGTTTCGTCCATCACGTACAGGCTCTTTGCCGGCAGCGTCACGATGATGAGCTGCTTTTCAAGACCCGCGGGGAGCTCCGTTCCTTCGGGCACGAGCAGGTAGCGCAGAATGTTCTGCTTATAAAGCTCGGAGACATAGTCGGCCTTGATCTGCGCGTTGTCCACGCTCTCTTCCTCGGCGACAGCTTCCTCGGTTTCCTCCGCCGCGGCGGCCTTGTCCGCCTTTTCGATCTCGGCTTTGGCCTTCTCGGTATCGAGCACCGTGTCGGTCATAACGTCGATCTCCGCGAGGACGATGTTGCCCTCATAGCGGAAGAGCTTGAGATACTGTGCGTGGTCGAGCTTGATCTCTTCCTGGAACGTGAGACCCATGATCTCGGGGGCTTCGGTGCTGAGCGCGGTATTGTTGTTTTCGGTGTCCTTCTGGCCGTTGGCTGTCGTTTTGAGCTGCACAAAGATGATGTATTCGATCTCGTGCGCAGAGGACATCTTCGTGGTCATGCCGAGAATGCGGTTATTCTTGTTGAGCTCGACGGGGATCGTGAACGTGCAGCCGTCGTTGGAGTAGTACGTGTTGCCGGAGGCCTTCACGTAGGAGAACTGCGGCGGGTTGCCGCTGCTGCTCACGAAGCGGATGGTGGCATACGCCTGGCCGTTCTTCACCGTGACCTTGTCGCACACAATGCGCGTGCGGCCGGAGCCGCCGGAGAAGGAGAAGCTGTCGGGCGTGTAAGCGCCGTCCTTGAGCGTCGTGCTGTTGTTCACGCGGGAGGTGGAGCCGCTCGCGTCCGTTTCGTGGTTGGATTCATCGTCCGGCTTCGTCGGGTCGACCGGGGCGGGCGTCGGGGTCGGCGTGGGCGTGGGCGTCGGGCCGACGGGATCGGTCGCGTCGCCGGTCTTCTTGAGACTGCTCGCATCGAACGTTACCGTGCGGTCGTACCAGATGTTGTTCTTCTGGCTGTGCGAGGAGATGATGATGGGCTTGTCGAGCTCGGAGACGGGGATGGTGTAGGTATACTTGCCGTTCTCGTCCACGGCGAAGGGCGCCCAGTTGTCCTTGTCGTTTTCGGCCTCGTCGCCGGTGCCGGGGTAGAGATAATCGTAGCCGGTGCCGCTGAGCGTCAGCGTGGCCAGGATCGTGCCGTTCACCACGTTGAGCTTCGCATCGACGATCTTGAACATGGCCGCATCGCATTCCGCCGTCACGGAGTATTTGCCGTCCTCGGCAGTGCGCTTGAGATTTTCGATATCCAGCGTCACGCTGCGGTCATACCACTTGTTGTTCTTCTGGCTGTGGGACGTGACGGCCAGCGGGTTCGTCAGCTTGTCCACCGTGATGGTGTAGGTGTGCCAGTTGTCGCGCGTCTCGCCGTCGATCGTGCCGCTCACGACCTTCGCGGGAGACCACGCGCTCTTGCCGGCTGCGTCGGCCTGCGTGCCCGTTCCGGGGAAGAGGTAATCGTAGCTGGCGCCGTTGAGCGTCAGCGTCACATCATACTTGCCGTCCTTCGCCGTGATGACAACGCGGCGGACGCGGAACATGGCGGCGCCGGTCTCGGCAGTGGTGTAGTACGTGCCGTCCTTGATCTCGCCGGGCTCGCTCGGGTCGACCGGATCAACGGGATCGGTGACATCGCCGATGCGTGGCAGATAACGCGGTATCAGCAGCTGATCCTGCTTGGTGCTCCACTTTCCATTCTTGTTGTCGCTGCTCACGAACGGAATCTTTTCCGCAAGAGCGCTCTTCGGCAGCGTGACGGAGAAGTAGCGGTAGCTGTAAGCCTCGTCCGGGTTGAGAATTTCGGCGGAAACGGCATTTTTGTCGCGCGTGGCCGCATCGTCGCTCACGGAGCCGAAATACAGCTTGCTGTAGCCGCTGCTGCGCGTGACATACTTGATCGTGATGGTGTCGCCGGACACAGTCAGCGTCGCACCCGCGTCGACCGGGATGACGCCCTTTTCAGTGTAGCCATAGCCGAAGAGGTCGTACACGCCGTTCGTGAAGGCGGAGGCGTCAAACGTGCCGTTGAAGTTGGGAACGCTCAGGAAGTAGGACTGCGTGGTATCCCACGTGCCGTCCGTGTAGCCGAGCACGGCAGGCGTGTAGGAGCCCTGCCGTTCGGCGTTCACGGTGTAGACAAACGTTGTAGTGCCGTCGCCGTTCACGGTGCCGGTGACATAGCCGGATTTATCCTTATCGCTGCGGTCGCCGAAGTACAGCTTGTCCGCCGTCTTGGAGGAGTTGATGCCGGCCGGTTTGCCGGTGATCGTGCAGGTGATGGTGGTGCCCTTGAGCACCGCGGAGGACGAGGTGATCTTGAAGCTCTGCTCCACCTGGCTGCCGCCGGCAAGCATGCGGATACCGGCATCGTCCAGGCGGGTCTCGGTATCGTCCGTCAGACGGGGCAGATAATCGGTAAGAACCAGATAATCCTGCTTCTCCAGCCAGCCGTTCGTATCCTGATACCACAGCGGCGAATGGCGCACGAAGGGGATCTTGTCGCCGAGCGCGCTCTTCGGGAGCGTGATATAGAACACCTTGTAGTTCATGCCGATGGGCTCATAATCGGCGTTGCCGATCGCATTCGCCTCGCGGGTGGCCATCGGGTCGGTCACAAGGCCCATGTAGATCTTGTCGGTATCGCTCGCGCGGGTGACCCACTTGATCGTGACGGTGTCGCCGGATACGGTCAGCGTGGACTGCGTGTCCACGGGGAAGCCGCGGTTGTCGGCCTTGTCGAGATAGGGGTAGGCGTTGCCGTAGAGGTCGTACACGCCGTCGGTGTAATAGCTCGGGTCAAACGCACGGCCAAAGCTCGGGATGTTCAGGAAGAAATCCTGGTTCTCGTCCCAGCTGCCGTCGGCAAAGCCGATGACAACGGGGATGGATGTCCCCTGCTTGTCTGCGGAGACGCCGAACGAGAAGGTCGTCTGCAGACCGTTCACGCTGCCGGAAACGGCGGAGGACTTGTCCTTATCGTCGCGGCTGCCGAGATAGAGCTTCACCGCGGGCTTTCCGGCGTGGACGCCGGTCATTTCGCCGGTGATGGTGCAGTAGATCGTATCGCCGATGAGCGCGGCGGTGGAGGAGCTGATCTTGAAGCTCGACTGGGTGAAGCCGCCCGCAGCGACCATCTTCATCTCGGCATCGGCGATTGCCGTGCCGGTGTCGCCCGTGTCCGCGGGGATGGAGAGCACGAGATCCTGATTGGCGTACCACGTCCCGTCCGGCTTGCCGAGAGAGATCGGTTTTTGGGCGCCGCGATAGGACGCGGGCAGCTCAAATTCAAATACCCAGCCGCCGTCGGAGCGCGCCGTGCCCTGTACGTAGGGAGACTTGAAGGCATCGTCCTTGGAGCCGAAGTACAGCTTATCAAAGGAGGGGTTGGCGGTCTCAAAGCGGATGAGCAGCTTTTCGCCCGCAACGACCATGCCGGTCTTTCCCGCGGTGAACATCCTGAACGCCTCGCCGTCCGCAGCCTTCACGACCTTGATCCCGGCCTCCGAAAGATTGTCGGGCAACTTTGGGATCGCGGGAGCGGCCTCCGGCTTCTTGTCCGGATCCTCGCCCGGATCGGTGGTGCCTTCGGGGATAGCCGCCGGAACGACGAGCTCCAGCTCGCTGGAGTTGTAAGGGCTTCTCGCCGTGAGATCGCCCTTGAGAATGCAGACCGGAACACGCGTTCCCGCAGCGCTCGCCGGGAGCGTGAAGTGGTACGCCTGCGTCTCTTCCCCGGCCACACCGGCCACAACGTCAAACGCACCGCCCTGATCGAGCTGGTCTTTCAGCGCCGTGAGATTGCCGAAGTAGAGGTGAGCATATGTGAATGCGCCGCTGGCGGCCTTGTTCACCTGCACGGTCACGTAGATCGTTTCGCCGACCTTGACGGCAGTAGCTTTTTCGATCTTGAACATCGGGTAGACCGCGTCCGCGCTCTGCTTGGCGACAAACAGCTTGCCGCTCACATCCCGCTCGGCGCAGGGCGCGGCGGGGTAGTCCTTCGCCGTGGGAACGGGGTCAGCCTTTCCTTCCGGAATGTCGGAGGGAACAACGAGCTCCAGCTCGCTGGAGTTGTAAGGGCTTCTCGCCGTGAGATCGCCCTTGA
>ENA-UOIY01000664-UOIY01000664.1-human-gut-metagenome-genome-assembly--contig:-P114-NODE-664-length-52509-cov-34.597552_pt1 | contig 52509 bp, 51 predicted proteins | sample MGYA00242335_ERZ723882 | MGnify/ENA metagenome assembly ERZ723882
TGCATTCTACGATTGTGATGGTCTGACGAGCGTGACGATAGGCAATAGCGTAACGAGCATCGGTTACTATGCATTCCACAACTGTACCGGGCTTACGGAAATAAACTACAATGCCAAAGCTGTTACAGATTTGACGAGTAGTTCCGAGGTGTTTTATGGGGCCGGCAGAGCCGGAAGCGGAATCAAGGTAACATTCGGTGAGAAAGTTAAAAAGGTTCCCGATTACCTTTTCAGTACACAGTATTCTTTATTTCCCAAAATTCGCGAAATTGTATTTGTGGGAAATGCTCCCACTATTGGCAGCAAATCCTTCAATGGAGTTACAACTTCAGCATACTATCCATACGGAAATGACACATGGACTTCGGAAGTGATGCTTAATTACGGCGGTCAGATATTATGGGAGCCGTACAGCGATGCAGAAGCAGTATCGGTTGTTTGTAATGGCACGACAAGCTATGTTGTCGGGGATGAACTGGAAAAAAACAGCATTTCCGTAACGATCGAGCGTTCCGACGGATGCATCGAAAAATATAACTATGCTTCAGGGGAGATAACTCTCGGTGAGTATGATATGAGCAAGAGCGGCAAGCAGAGCATAACTGTCACTTGCAAAGACGTAACAGCTCAGCTCAATATTTATATTCACGACCTGACATCCGAAACCATGCCTGCAAATGATTATCCTGAGTCTTCACACAATTACGAGGATAATCTGGATAAGACCTATACCTATACGGCAGACGGTGCATACTCCCTTGATGTGACCTTTTCAAACGAAACTGAAGCAGAAACGAACATTGACTATATCTATGTCAACGGAACAACATACACAGGAAAAGAGCTTGCAAATAAGACCGTACATATTAACGGTGACACGCTGACGGTTCGCCTTGTCTCCGATGGCGGTGACGGTGCCTACGGTTTCTCCATTGACAGCATCATCGCAAACTACTTGGTGCATGAATACACGGATACGGTTGTTGCGCCCACTTGCACCGAACAGGGCTATACCACCCACACCTGCGCTTGCGGTGAAAGTCATGTGGACAGCTATGTGGATGCCCTCGGTCACAGCTTCGGTGAGTGGACAGTAACCACTGCGCCGACCTGCACCGAACAGGGCTATACGACCCACACTTGTTCCCGTTGCAGCGATAGCTATGTAGATACCTATGTTGACGCACTGGGTCATGTGTGGGATGACGGCGTGGTGTCGAAGCAGCCGACCGCAACAGAAAACGGTGTGAAGACCTTTACCTGCACTCGGTGTGGTGAAACACGGACGGAGCCGATTCCGGCAACAGGCGACGAGCCCTGCGACGGCGGGGAGGACTGCCCGAGCGCGAAGTTCGTGGATGTGAATCCGAAGGAATGGTACCATCCGTATGTGGACTACGCCGTGGAGCACGGGCTGTTCGGCGGCACCAGTGAAAACACCTTTGAGCCGGAGACGGCGATGACCCGCGCGATGCTCGTCACCGTCCTGTGGCGCTACGAGGGCAAGCCGATGGGCTATGAGAACACCTTCGTGGACGTGAACGCGAAGAGCGGAAGCTGGTACATCGACGCGGTCGCGTGGGCGGCAGCGAACAACATCGTCGGCGGCATCGGCAACGGCAAGTTCGACCCCGAGGGCAAGATCACCCGCGAGCAGATGGCGACCATCCTGTTCCGTTACGCGAATTGGAAGGGCATCGACACAAGCAAGCGCGGCGATCTGAGCGTCTTCCCGGATGCAAATCGGGTCAGCAGCTATGCCAAGGATGCGGTGCAGTGGGCAGTCGGAGAGAAAATCATCAACGGCTCCGACGGCAAGCTCCTGCCGCAGGGCAGCGCTACCAGAGCCCAGGTCGCAACCATCCTGATGCGCTTTATTGAAAACATTGTAAACAAATAAAAAGCACCCGGCGGGCTGATACTTCATCAGCCCGCCGGCTCTGCCATTGTATCATAAGCGCAGAATCTACATCATCTAGAGTAGGTTACATCACTGTCTACTACACTATTTTTATTTCAATAGGCCGGCACCCCGTACCCCAAAATCTCATAGTGACCGATGGGGTACCAGCGTTCGGCGCAACTATCACTTGTGTTGCCTTCTATGGTGTAGACATAGCCGTCTTCGACCTTTTCTACGATGCCCACATGGTCTGACAAGCCGTCCTGCGGGCCGCTGTCGCCCTTGTTGTCCCAATCGAAGTAGATGATCATGCCCGGAACAGGCTCCACGGAGCCGTCCACCCATTGGTTGCGTTCCTTGAACCAGTTCACGCCGGTGACGCAGCCTGCGGTGTTGGGGACGATGCCCGCTTCAAGGTAGCCGCATTGATCGGCGCACCAGCTTACGAAGCAATGGCACCATGCCACGCGGCTCTCAAAGCCGTACCAGCTCCAGTAGGGCTCGCCGCCCACATTGCCGATCTGCGACAACGCAACCACGACAATATCGCTGTCCCCGGAGTGGATGCCGTAGAGAATGGATGCCCACATGGAATTGTTGCCGGAATCGAGCATGGCTGCAAGCTGTTCTCTTTGATCTTCGTTGAAGCCGAATTGGTCAGCCATTTCCCACGCCGTTTTGTGGCTCACTGTGATGTAAAGTGTGGTGAGTGTCCGTTCCTCCTGCGTTTCAATGATGTTGCCGCTGCCGTCATCGGTTTCGACCGTAACAGTGACCGTGTGGATTTCCTCCCGGTAGGAGATCTCGTTCATCATCCAGAAAATCGACGCAAGAAGTGCCTCTTTTTTATCGGTCATGGTCGCAACATCCTGCGGATTGTCGGGGTCGGTGGTTGCTACGATGGAATAGATGGACAGCACCTCCGGCCATGTGGCACGGGAGCCTGTCATTTCCAGTTCCTCATAAATATGGGAATCCCGTATGTCCTGAATCTGCGCATTGTAGTCGGCGTTGATCTCCTGCACCACCTGCCGCAGCTCCGGACGGTCATCCCAACCGGCAAAGATGCCGAAGCAGGACATGACGATCATGGCAACCACCGCAATGATGAGGATGATCAGCAAAGCGACCCCGCCTCCTGCGGCAATGGCGGCAATCAGCTTGGCGGTGCCGGATGCAATTGCCTTTACGACAGCAGAAACTGACTTTGCCACCGCAGAGCCTGCGGACTTTGCCGTCTTTGCGGCAGCCTGCGCACTTTTCTTCGCCGCCTGCGCAGAAGCTTTGGCGGCTTTTTGTGCCGCCTTTTCTGCCTGCTTTGCGGTTTTGATTGCCATTTTGGAGCTCTGCTCGGCAGTTTTCACCGTGCGCTGGCCTGCCCTCGCCGTCTGCTTTCCTGCGGACTTGGCAGATTGTCGGATGGTTTTGCCGGACTTGTCCATCGTCTGAATGGATTTCCTGCTTGCCTTTTCCGCCTGTTTTTGTGCCTGCGTGAGCTGACCGGGCTTTCGAACGGTTCTTTGCTGTTGTTGTGTTCCGGCTCTTTCACGCATGGGGCGCTGGTATTCAGGTGCGGCTTGTGCCTCCTGCTTTGCTTTGACCTTCTCACGATGATGGCGACAGGCATCCTTACCGTGCTGAACCGTGGTTCTGGCACCGGATGCCGTATGCTCTGCGGCGCTTTCCGCCATTTCCTGCATTCGGTCGTTGGCGTATTCTTCGGTGGTAACCTGCCCGTCATCGGTCAGATCATCCATCTTTTGCTTTGTCTTGACCAAGCCGGATTTCATCCGCTGACCCAGCTCTTTGGATTTGTCAAGGGCGCGAACGCCCTTGACCTTCTCCTTCGTTTTAATGTCGCTCATGATGCTCTGCCTCCTGCAAAGGAGCCTTCACCCGGACGGGTGGTCATGAGCTGATAGAGCTTGGTGTCCTTGGGGAAGCGGTTGATAAACGGCACCAGCGCAGAGCCGTATTTGATGAGTCCACAACCGGCATCGGCATTGGTGATGTAGCTCATTTGCTCGTTGGAGATGTTCAGAAGCTGTGCCAGTTTATCCCGGTCGGATGCCGCCTGATTCAGCATGATAATGAATTCAGAGTTGGACAGCATCGTGCTTGCCTGCACGGAATCCAGCAGATACTCCACATTCTGCGTGATGGCAGTGGGATATGCGTTTCTCTTTCGGAACTGCCGCCACGCAGAATTGAAGAACTGGGCGGAAAACTCGTTTTCAAAGACCACATGGAATTCGTCGATGAAAACATGGGTACGCTTGCCCTTCTTCCAGTTGAGGGTAACACGGTTGAGCATGGTGTCGGTAATGACCAGCAGACCTGTGGGTTTCAGCTGGGAGCCGAGACCGTGAATGTCAAACACGACGATCCGCTTGTCCAGATCCACATTGGACTGCTTTCCGAAAATGTCCAGAGAACCTGTCGTGTAGAGTTCGAGAGACAATGCAATGTCCTGTGCCTCCGGCTCCGGCTGGGACATGAGCATATCACGGAGCGTGCAGAGGGTGGGAATGGTGCCGGTTTCCTCTGCGTTGCGATAGACGGCGGTAATGCAGCGGTCAATGATGGATTTCTGTGCAGGCCCGACACCGTTCTTGTCGATCTGCTCAATGAGGGACATGATAAACTCGGACTTGACCACGATGGGATTGTTTTCTCCGTAGCCGTCAACCATATACATAGCGTTCAGCCGGTCACGACCACCTGCGGAAACACGGATGACAGAGCCCATGTCGCCCATGGCTTCCACCAGAGGTGCGTACTCGCCTTCGGGGTCGCAGATGAGAATGTCGTCCTTGGTATTGAGCATCAAAAAGGTAATCAACTCCTTGGCAGAGAAGGACTTGCCGGAGCCGGGAACACCCAGCAGGAAGCCCGACTGATTCAGCAGCTTTTCCTTGTTGCACATAATCAAATTGTGGGAAATAGCGTTTTCGCCATAATAAATGCCGCCCTCATCCATGATTTCCTGCACCTTGAACGGAATGAAAACCGCAAGACTCTCCGTGGTGAGGGTACGCATGGCATCAATCTTGCGAACACCGATGGGCAGAACCGTGTTCAAACCGTCCTGCTGCTGGTACTTCAGCACAGCCAACTGACACATATGCTTTCTCGCCGTGGAGAGGACGGTTTCGGTGTCCAGGTCAAGCTGTTCCTTGGTGTCGGCGGTAATGACCATGGTGATCACGGAAAGCATCATCCGCATATCCCGGGTGGTCAGATCGTCGAGGAACTCCTTCGCCTCCTTCCGCTGCAATTCCATGTCGTAGGGAATGACCGCAGAGAAGTTGTTGTTCCGATTCTGCTTTCTCTGCCAGTTGGTGATGTTCGTCTCCACACCCAACAGCTTGTTTTCCACTTCTCTGACCGCTTCGTCCGTGGGAATGGGAATGACATCAATGGACAGCATCAGATTGCGGTTCAGTTCGGTCAGCTCCGAAACCATGCTGTCTTTAATGTAATTGGCATAGTCCTTGAGGTACAGCACACGGGCATACTGCGTTCCCATGCGGATGTGGTCGGCAGTCCGTTCCATGCTGTCGGGGCAGATATAATCCCGGAAATCATGCCCCAGCCGCATCTTCTTCTGGAGATCCAGAGAAAAGATGGTTTCATCGCCGGGACGGTAGAAGTCGTGCAGGATACGCAGGCGTTCCACCGCCGTCATCGGCTCACACTGTGCGCCGAGATCAGAAAAATGGGCACGCAGTTCGGAGCCGACACGGGCAAAATAGGCTCTTGCCTCCGTGACATCCTTCTTGGCGACAGAGATGGTAATATACTTTTCCTGCATCACGCCGTTTGCCCCCGTTGTCTTTTCCAGCAGCATATCGTTGTACTCCTGCCGATACTCGTCCAATCCATCCCCCTGCATGGGCATGAGAATACTTGCCTCGAAGTCACGCCTGTTCAGCCTGTGGTTGTTCAGCGTGATTTTTGTCGTTGCGCCGCTGTCCAGCGAGTTCAGCAGCTCCGAGTAGGTCAGGAACATCCGCTCCTTGTCCGCACGGCTGGCAATCAGATAGTTGATGTCCGTAAAGCGAAACGACATGGAATATTTGTTGCCCACCAGGAAGATGCCGTCGGGCCAGACCCGCTTGAGGGGAATGGTGTCCTGCACACAGCGGGGAATGCGATATGCTTCCCGATCCTGCGCAAAGATTGCCTTGATGCTTTTCATCATCTGCCTGTTTCCTCCTTCTTCAAGATTTCATAATATAGATTTGTGGGCTGGCAACGGAGCTGCTTCGGTTCCAGCAGTTCGGAGCGAAGCCACACCCACAAAAACTTTTCGGCGGACATCCCGTGGTAGCGGATGAAGCCAAGGGCGGCAAAGGGTGCCGCACCGAGAATACACATCCAGGATACCGTTTCCGTGCCCACATAGGGCTTCAGCCCGAAATAAATGCCCACAGCCACACCAATGGCGATGAGCGAAAAAAAGAACTGCCGCATGGACAGTCCGAAGAACATAGATTCGGAGTAATCTCTGATCTCTCGATTGATTTTGATTTCCATAAACCCTCCTTACAGCCCCATCATTTCACGCACAATGCGGTCGGCGGTTTTGACAGAGCCGACAAGCACCAGCATATTGAAAATCAGCTCCCCAATGTACGACCACACAATGTTCGCGGCATCTGCCGTCGTGTCCACAACGGGCGGTTCCGATGCAAAGACGCTGAAAATGATACAGGCCAGCACGATCACCGCCCCCTCCAAACAGACTGCGGCATAGCTTTTGAGAAAGCTCTTGCCCACATTCTGGGACGGCTCGCCGGCAAAGGTGGACAGCGGCACCGGCGCAATGGCGGTATACATATATAATTTGAAAAATCGTCCATACACCGTAAGGATCATCACGAATGCCAGCACCCACACAAACAGCGAGCCGATCAGCGTGACGACCCACAGGGGGATGGATTCCCAAAAGCCGGTATCTTCGCAGGCCGTAATGACCTCCTGCGGCAAAACCGTCGCCTGCGCTCCTCCGATGCCTCCGGCACTGAGGATGGACGTCACTACGCCCTGGATGATGGAAAGAATCGCAAGCATCAGCTCTAAGCCGCCGGTAATCACCATTTTGGTAATGGCGAAGCGGACAAACAGCTTCACGGCGTGCTCCGGGCGTTTGAGGTCGGCAAACGAGCCGCAGGTTTTCATCACGCCCACCACGAAAAACAACACCATGAGCGCATACGCAAGGGCCTGCAGGGCTCCGTGGATGTTGACCATCACATTCCAGATGGCACCGTCCTTGAATGTCGCCGGGGATTGGGTCAGAAGCTGCCAAAGCTCTGCCAGCTTCTCGTTCCACATTTCCAATGTACTTTCCAGATTGCCGGCAATCCAACTGTCCGACATACCTTACGCACCTCCTTCCGGGGCAGACCACGGCGGTCTGCCCCTTGTATGTCGAATGTCAGCCAACGATCAGGTCGAGGATCTCCTTGGCGAAGGTAATGATGATGCCGCCTGCCAAAGTGAGAAAACCGTTGGAACGCTGAGAAGGATCATGGCTCTGGAAGGACAGACCCACCTGCACAACGCCCCAGCCCAGCAGGATCAGACCCACGGCTCTGATCAGGCCAAAGATAAAGTCGGACAGGTTGTTGACCACCGACAGCGGATCATCGGCGGCAAAGACGGTGACAGTGGCAAAGCTCATGATGGTCAAAACCATGATGATTGCCGTGTAGCGAATGAAGCCGCGCTTGACCTTTTCGGGAGCAAGGCGGCTTTCTACGGGATTACGCTTTTTGTTTTTCTTCATGTTCGTTTTCCTCCTGTTGTTTCAAAAATTCTTCGATTTCTTCATCAGAAATCAGTTCGTACCGATCCTCGTCCACCTCCGGTTCCTGCCCGGTTTGCTCTTGCCGGGCTTCGTCAAACACGATGGACGCAATGCTGAGATTGTCCAAGCCATGCTGATACGGCGCGGCTTTGCCATCCGTGGTGAGGGTCACATTGGGATGCTTCAAAATATCGTATTTGAAGTCCTGAATCGGTCGCTCGCCGCGAATGAAAAGAAGCGCATACCGGTTATCCAGCATACGCACTTCGTCCGGGGTCATCAGTTCCCTGCCTGTGATTTGCCAGTTGGTGGAGTAGCTGCCGCTTCTGCCCTTGGACTGACCGTAGGTGTTGGTGTCGATGGTTTCCTTGCCCAGCAGTTTGGACACATACTCATGGGTGGACTGCTCGTTGCCGCCGAGATACAGAAATTCGTCGCAGTTGCCGACGATGGACTCCCACTCCTTTTCAAACAGCTTCTTGAGCTGAGCCAGGTTCTGGACGATGATGGACACAGAGATCTCTCTGGAACGCATGGTAGCCAGCAGCTTGTCGAATTCGTCCGGCAAGGCAACATTGGCAAATTCGTCCATGACAAAATGCACATGGACAGGCAAAGCACCGCCGTGAACCACATCCGCCTGATAATATAGCTGCTGAAAAAGCTGGGTGTAGAGCATACCGACAATGAAGTTGAAAGAGGCATCGTTATCGGGAATCACGGCATAGATCGCCGTTTTCTTTTCACCGACCTGAGCCAAATCCAGCTCATCCGTCTGCGTGATACCGGCGAGAGAAGTCAGATTGAACTTCTCCAATCTTGAAATCAGCGTGATTTGAATAGACTTCAAGGTCTTCCCCGAGCCGGAATGATAAGCCTTGTAGTATTTCAGGGCGATATGCTCCGGGTTCTTCATCTCCAGCTTGCGGAACAGAATGTCCAGTGGTGATTGGAAGGCTTCATCGTCCTCCTTGACCTCACCGGCACGAATCATCTCCATGACCATGGGGAAATTCTGCTCGTCCTCCGGGGCTTCATAATGAAGGTAGAACATCAAGGCAAGCAGGAGCATCATTGCCGCCTGATCCCAGAAGGGGTCTTGGCTCTGACTGCCCTTGGGCGTGGTGTTCTTGAACAGGTTGGTTGCCAGCTTCTGCACATCATTGTCGGTCTTGAGGTAGACAAAGGGATTGTAGCAATGGCTTTTTTCCATGTTGATCAGGTCGATCACCTTGATGTCATAGCCCTTGCTTTTCAGCAGGTTTCCCGTGTCTCTCAGAAGTTCGCCCTTCGGGTCGAGGCACACAAAGGATGTGTTGGCGTTCATAATGTTTGGCTTGGCGTAGAACCGGGTTTTGCCTGCGCCGGAGCCGCCGCAGACCAACACATTGAGGTTGCGGCGGTGCTTATGCCCGTCCAGACCGATCGCCACATTCTGCGTGAGGATCTTGTTTTCGGTTTTTGGCTTGGCGGCATATTTGCGGTTGACCTGACCGGCATTACCCCATTTGGCAGAGCCGTGTTCCTCCCGCTTGCGGTAATTACGGGCGGAGGACAGGTAGATGGCAAGAGCCCAGGCGTAGATAAGCGTGAAAATGAGGACAGTTTTAAGGCTGTCCTCGCACCATACAATATGAAACGGCTGGCGCATGACTGTGCCGAATTCAGCCAGAAGGCTGCGGAAGCCGTCATGCAAAGCCGGAGCCGCCAGCAGAGCCAGCCACACCACGGGGACAATGCCAAGACAGTAGAGAAGAATGTTGCCCTTGGAAAACTTATCGTTCCTCATGGCTCCTCCGTTTGGGCTTTTTCACGGGAGCGTCAATGATTCGAAGCAGGAGATCGTCCACATCCTCTGTAGGCACTCCTTCCTGAATCACCTTGTTTCGGAACTCCATGATAGAGTTGACCAGCAGGCGGTGGTCAAAGTCGTCGACCTCGATCAAGCGAATATCCTTTGACATATTCGGTCTCCCTATCTGGCCTCATTGTGTCGCTCGCTGTGAGGCTCCCGATTTTTTACGCCCAATTCCTGCTCCATGCCGCCGGAGATTTTGTTGGCGGCGTCCCGAATCACATTCAGCTCCGCCTGCATTTCCGCTGCGTTCTTATCGTGGTACGCAGTCTTCACATTCGAGAAGTCGAAGGCATCCACGGATACATGGAACCGCTTGCACAGGATATATGCCGCGCAGCTTGCCCGGAACGACCAATCGCCCCGCTTATAGTCCTCGCCGTCGTGCATGGCGTGGACGATTTCCTGTGCCACAAGGCGGAAAATATCCGGTGCATCCATGCCGGGACGCACGACGATGGACTTGGTGTTCGGCTGATATGCGGCATTGATTTTCGGATTCATATCTTCCCTTGCCTCGACCTTGCAGGGAGCCTGCCGCAGCAGCGCCTTGAGCAGGACACGGGGGTCATACTGGACGATGGGCGCAGCCTTGTGCAGTGCGGTCGTCTGGGAAATGTCAAAGACACGCTTGGTATCAAAGCTCTGCTTCTCGGTGCCGTCCTTTGCGATATAGGTCTTGCCCGGAACCAGCAGTACAATGCCGGTTTCGCCCCTGGCGATGGAAATGCCCTCTTTCTTCCACCCATCGAAGTCCTTGAAGGCCGTACCTTCGGGCTTGGAGGTGGCGATCAGCAGGCAGTTGTTGACGGAGTAGCGGTCAAATTGTGCCTGCACATTCAGATAGTTTTGCAGCAGCGTGGGACTGCCGCTGATTTGCAGAGCGGCATCCGCCGCTCTTGCAAACGCCTCCTCCCGTTCTGCCTTCTTCCGATTCTTCCACGATGCTTTGTCATAATCGCTCTGCTCTGCCGGTGCAGTCTCCGTAAGCAGTTCATCATAGTTTTCCATCATCAACGCTCCTTTCTCTTTTTCTTCCTGGGTGCCTTATGCTGCTGCACAGGCTTGGTGGATTGCTTCCGTTTCTGCTGTTCAGCCCGAATACGGGTCAGCTCTTCTCGGACGGACATACGGGATTTCGCTTTTTCGGCAGTCATCGAAGAAGGCACGGACGGACCGGATTCCGCCCTCCGTGCCCCAGTGGGGTTTGCGTGGATTACCGCCTCCTTCGCCGGTTCCTTCTTCATCAGCTGATCCAGAAGATCATCCAGCTCGTCCCGCTTAGGTGCGGTCTTTTCGGGGGCGGTCGGCTGTTCGGCTTTCTGCCCCTCCTTACCACGCTTTTCCCGGACTAAGGTTGCCTTGACGCTGGCACGATCCACGGTGGAAAGCCGGAAGCGTTCCATGATACGGTTGATTTTGGAGGCGTCCTCCGCCCGAACCATCACATCCGAAATGCCGTCCTTGGCGTTCTTATCCTTGAGAATGCAGTAAAGGACGCCGTATTTCTTCGCCGCCTCACAGAATTTTTTCAGGTCGCCGTCCTTCACGGCAAAGACCTTCAGCTCCTTGCCGGAGCGCAGCATATGGGACAGGCGCATTTTTCCCTTGGTGCGGTGCTGATCCTTGAGGACGGCATATAGCATCACGGCAATGTTCTTGGCGGCCGCACCGGTCAGCTTTGCTGCGACTTCAGCACCGTTAAGCGAGATCCGCACGACTTGTTCGGCTTCGCCGGAATAGCTCATGTTGTTCTTTCTCCTTTCTCTGTTCAGATTTTTCCTGTTGGATTTCTTTGAGGTTGTCCGAAACCTCAGTGGAGCGTGCTTCTATTTCACTGCATAATTTCACCTTCTTTCGCAGCTTCCGCAGCTGGGCGGAGATCTCAGCAATTCGAGCCGATACGGTATCCTCTCTACCTGCTCGCTTTTCACGCTTTTGCAGATTTCGCAGCTCTGTTCGTTCCGCAGTCAGCGTGTCGATCTGCTCCTGCAAGCCGTCCCGATACGCCAATAACTGCGGAATAGTTTCGATGTTCTGAGAAGCCAGCAGCCGTGTTTGGGCATCCAGGCGATTCAGCTTGGTCAAGTCCTCCCATAATGCAGGATGCACCCGCCTGGTTGCAGACGGGTGCTTGGCGATGATATGCAATTCGCAGCAGTACCGCAGATACAAAGCCCGCAAGCCCTTGACTTTCGGGGCAGAATGAAAGCTGCCCCTCACGGGAGCAGCCCTGTGTGTAATTGTCGGTTCTTCCATTGGATTCTTTCGGCGGCGATTGCGATAGACCCGTCCCATGATCTCGTCGAGTGAATATCCCTCGCCCAACCGGTCAAGTCGGAAATAGCGTTCCGACCCCTGCGGCTTGATTGCCGGATGTGCCAGCGGCTTGCCGCCCTTGCCATACAGCTTGATTTCATAGCCCAACTGCCGAAGCATTGACCAAAACTCCTGCTCGGTCAGGGATGCCTCGATTGCCCGGTCAAGGTCTGCCTTGATGATGCTCCTTCGGGTGGGCTTGCCCTCCCGTTCGGCAACGACTTCGCCGTAGTTCTTTCCTTTGCCCTCCGGGTATTTGACAACGGACAAGCCATACTCCTTGCACAGTCGGTCGGAGACTTCCCGCATACGGCGATAGTCGGCGTGTGAATTTCGGAACTTCTTACCATCTGCTTCTGAAACAGAATTGATGATAAAGTGGGAGTGGTAATGATTCGTGTTGCAGTGGGTGGCGACGATCACTTGGAACCTGTCGCCCCAAAGCTCGGTTGCAAGGGCAACACCGATCTTATGTGCGGTTTCGGCATCGACCTCACCCTCACAGAAAGACTGATACCCGTGGAAACAAACTCTCCCGTCAGTTTTTCTCTCCATCCATTTCGTGTGCATGAACTCCTTCGCAGCCGTTTCCACACTGCTCACATTGATGCCGGTCACATACTGACATTGCTCAGTTTTCATTTCATCTGCGGCATAATCAAGTACACCCTCGATTTCATGGAGCTTTTTTCGGGAAGCCTCCGTGGTCTTTTCCGGATTTCGAGCGTAGTCGATAACCTTATCCACTCGCCCTTTGATGGGCCAAATCGAAGTAACAGCCATCAGCGTTTCCCTGTGTAGGCAAACACGATTGCTTCCTGAGCCTCCCGCAGCTCTGCCAAATCCTTTCGCAGTTGTACCGTGTCCAAGAATCCCACCGTATTCGCTCGGTGGAGAATTTGATTGATGTTGCCACCGATCCTTCTCATCACTCGAAGCAGCTCCTTCACATCCACAGTAGGGGCTTCCCGAATCTCCTTCTCGCAGATGGTCTTTCGTAAAAACTCGCCGCAGGACATTCCGGCTTTCTTCGCTTTCGCCGCAAGAAGCTCCCGTTCGGCTTTGGACAGACGCAATTCAAAGCGATTATCCTTTTTCAAAGGCATCATCCTTTTTATGCAGTCTGTTGATCTGAAGCAGGCACATCATGGTTTCGCCGAAGAAGCCGACTACCATTGTGCCGATGAAAAATGCAATCATGTTTCCTCCCTTCCGGGGTCTTAGGGTGCCTTGCCCCTAACAAGCGGAACCTGTACGGACAGGTTCGTTGCTTGCTAAGACAACACCGTCGTCCCCATTTTCAAAGTTGTACCGCTTCCCGGAGGAACGATTTCCCCGATGCGGCGATTCTGAAAGTGACTTTGACCCGTGTTCCAACGGGCATATCCGCAAGACCGTAGAAGTCGGTCGTATTCCATGCCGCCGTCAACAGCTTTCTGCCATCGTCCAAATCGAGGTAAACCAGCAGATTTCGGCTCTTGTTCCAGCGCTTGCAGGCAATCGTAGCAAAACAAGTCCCTTCAAAATCGGGGAATTCGTAGGCTCGACCATCAAAATCCGAATCCACGAACTCCTGCCAGGTCATGGCTCTTTTATCGTCCATTATCGGATCTCCTTTCTGCGTGGCATCATTTCTGATGCCATGGTATTTTTTGATTAACAGGGTGGCATCACTTATAATGCCATTAAAAACTGTTGACAAAATCCAGCACCGTGAGATCATCCTCGGAGAAGCCCGCTGGCTCATCAACCTGCTGAGGCGCAGCTTGCAAAAGACCGGAGAGGTTCTGTTGCAGATACTCTCGCAAATCTTGCATCTGCCTGGTCAGGTTGATCATTCGGATGATTTCCCTGTTGATGGATTCTGTACGCAGGCTGTGCAGGTACTCCCATGCATCCAGCTCGTCCTTTTTGTTCAGGTTAAATCGAACGGACACACGCTTTGTCATGCGCGGTCACGCTTTCGCAACGCCATCTCCGCCATATACTCATATCCCTTTGCCGTTGCACAAATATCGCTGAGAATCTTCACCCGGCTGGAATCCACCTTGGCAAAGTTGCGAATCAGGCATCCACCGCCGCCGATGATATGGAGCTTCATCAGTTCGGGGCTATACTCGTGGTCATAGAGAATATGGAAGATTTCGTCCACATAGCTTCCGGCGGTCTGTCGAATAGTATCAAGAATATCCTTTCGGATGTCTGCTGTGCCATACCGCAGGACTTCTGTCACGATGCTTTCCGGGACGGCAACATGGTAGGTGCGCATGACCGCTTCCTTCGCCATGAGCATACACTGATGGGTTCCGTACTTCTCGGTGAACATCTTCCCGGCAACCGGCTTGCGGTCTTGAATCATCAGAATGTTCATGGTGCCGTTGCCAATGTCGCAGAGCATATTCGTTCCTTTGAACTCGGACAGGTTCTGTGCCACTGCCGCAAAGCCCTGCGGGAACACTTCTGCGCCTACGATCTCAATGGAATAATTCTTTCCACGGAAGGTGAAGTGCACACGCCGGTTGCGGCAAAGGTAAGCCTTGAACTGCTCCTTTTGCGTGCTGACCCATGTGAGGGGCAGGCCGACTGCCAGCAGGACTTTTGCCTCCGTGAGATTGCGGAAGCTCAGTTCCCTTGCCATAGCCGCAAGGGTGAGGATGTAGGTTTCTTCGTCCACGGTCTTGTCTGCGGTGAACGCCTTATGACCTTCGCCAATGAGATAGTACCGATTCTGGTAGATCAGCAGATTGTCCTTAAAGACAGGCTCATCGTCAAAGGCGCTGATGCCTGTGGGAAAGCACCAGCCTGCCGTTTTCACATTGCCGTACCCATGGTCGATGCCGATAATCATGGTATCCCGGTAGGATTTCATCGTGCCGCCTCCTTGTGCTTTTCTCTGCGAATGACTTCATCTGCCCGACTGCACATGGCATCGAACACATTTTCCATATAGTCTGATTCCCGGTGTTCGAACGTCCGGAACACATCTTCTAACGGTGTATGCGACTTCAAAAGTGCCTGACACTGCCGGTCAGACAGGTCATTGGTTTCCAGTGCAAGCAGGATGTCCTCCCGTACAGTGTAAGTATAGCAGTGGTTGAGGATTTCTTCCGGCGGCTGTCCCAACAGCCATTCACGAAACTGTTCCTGCTCATAGAACATTTTCTGATAAAGTTGGGTATTCAGTTCTTCATTCGTCATAGGCTTCTCCTTCGTTATCTTTTGCCCGTGTATTGTGAAGCAGGAACAGCCACTCCTCCCGGAGCTTCTCCATGGCCTCATCGTATCGAGATTCCCGCAGCCATTTTTCGTGTGCTTTGGCAGCTTTCCTTCGCTGTTCCAGCTCCTTTTTTGAAAGTGCTTTCAACGAGCCTCTCCCTTCTGCTGCTCTCTGGGGTGATAGGGAATAGCCAGAATCTCGCCGCCGATGCGGACAAACTGCTCCGGGTTGCGGAACTGCCGCTGATACCGGCGGCATTGTTCCTCGCTCAGACTGCCGAAGCGTTCCCCACTGCAGTCGCAGAGAAACGCAGTCCCGGCGATGGCATCGTAGACCGCCCCGCTGTCATCCCGCATGGCACGGTTCAGGGGCAGACCATTGATCTTGCCTTCCTCATTGCAAACAATGCAGACATTCTCCTCAAAGGGATAAACCGCTTCAATGCAGCCGCCGACCACGGCCTGCAAGTCCTCCAACTTGGTTCCAATCTCTGTAATTCTGGCGGTTTTGCCGGGTTCCAGCAGTACCACCCGGATTTTGTTTTCTTCGGACTTTCCTGCCTTTTCGGCATCAAAGGCAATCTCCTGAAAGCCCACTGAATCGCAGAAATAGAACTTGCCGTCCGTTTCCACTACGTCCGATACGGACATGGAGCGTCCGGTGAAGTCTGCCGGATGGTCGAAGTTGAACAGATGGAAGACTTCTTCCAAGTCCTTGCAGTTCACTTCTCCGCTGTAAACCAGATCGTAGATGGCAGGATCGACCTCTGCGTTGGGATGGGTGTGCCGGAGATTGTCCAGCGACAGGAACGCCGCCGAATCCTCGTCCCTGTCCATGTTTACCTGATAGAGTTTGATATTCATCGTGTTACCTCCTGTTTCATATGGATTTTGTGCATCAAAAAATCGTTGACGTCCTTGCCGGAAACCGGCGGTTCGTCAACGATTTGATACCTGTTTTGAAGCCCTCTGACGATTCCTGCAACCGCGCCCCTGCCGACGGCATCGTTATCCAGATGCAGGTGGATCGTTCGGATTTGGGGATGCTCCTTCAAATACTGCTGCAATGCCACCGGGACAACATCGTCACGCTTGGTTTTGAACACACCTGCCAGCGACAGCAGATGATCCTCATGCCAGTTCTGCCCCTGATAAAGCATCAGCGTGGCAAAACTCAAGGCATCAATGGCAGATTCGAAGACGTGGACGGTGTCGCTCCGGCCGGGCAGGCGGAAGGAATAGTGCTTGTCACTGCCGGTTGCTTCTCCTTTGTAGGCACTTCCCGTGCTGCGGATTCCGGCGTAGCGGATCACTCCTGCGGAATCTCTGCCAAGAAACACCGCCGAATGATACCGCTTGTCCTCATAGAGCAGGTCGTTGTCGATACAGAAGTCGATGACCGTATCGTGAATCCCTCTGCTTTTGAGGTATCTGCGTACAACGGCGGTCGAGGAATTGGGCTCAGGCAGACAGATGGTTTTGGGCTTCGGCCGTGACGGCTGGGAAATGGCCGACACAGAAGTGGAATAGCCATTGATTTGCTCCACCGCCATGGGCAGAGAAAAGCCCTTGACTTTGATGAGATAGTCAAGGGCTGAGCGGCCACCAATATGGCGGGAAAACCAATGCCATTTTCCGTTGCTGATTTTCAGCGAGTCATGCTCACGGGTGCAGTAGGTGTCGCCCGACAGATGCACCAAATTCTGCGGGTCGCAAAGCTGCAGGTAGGTCAGCAGATCCATCTGCTTCGCCGCCTGCAAGGATTCTTTTGTAATGTAGGGCATAGGGACTCCTTTGATCGTTTTTTGTTGATGATTTTGGGAAAGTGTGGTATGATGGATTCAGAAAATCGAAATTTGTTATATCTGATGCAATATTAAAGAATTATTCTAAGAGGTGGTCTTTATGAAAAGAGTGATTTCAATCGTGATAATTTGTATGCTGTGTCTGGTAGGTTGCTCACAAGATGGGGCATTAGGGAATGACCCACAAAAAACCGTTTCAGACAAATATCGTATAGGGGATGAAATCGATATAGCAGGAACTATGTTCAATGTATACAAAGTTGATGACGACAATCAAGTTCTTTATTTGATGGCGCAGAGGAATGTTGCATTCACTAAATTTTCTAACAGCGAGCGTGAACGAAGATATCTGAATGATTATGAGGGAAGTTTAGTTGAGGGTTATGTTAACCGATTTGTTGATGACTTAGAAAATTCGGGAATTGTTGTACAATCATCAGGTATTATTGATAAATACGATTTAATTGACCTTGGCTTTGAGCAAGACGGTTTAGGTGGTGTACGGCATAAAATTGGAACTGCACCGGACTTTATTAAATACGAGAATTCTTTTTGGGTTGGTGGATATTGTAAATATGACACTGCTGCTTGGGCATACAGTTATGGAACATTATCTTCCGAAAGTTGTGAAGAAGAATATGGAGTAAGACCTATTATCGTAATAAGTGCAGATGAATTAGATAAGCCGCTCCAAAAAGTAGATAGTGATTCAACTATTAAAGAAATAGTAGAAACAGAATGTGCGTGGTCGAGTGAGGGAGGAATAAGTAACCCTTATGACCGCTTCTATTTCGACTGTGAAAAGATGCTGTTTATAAATACATTTGAGTCATCTGAATTAAGCACTGTTAGTGAATATAACATGGTCTTCATAGACGAAAAAACAATTCAAGTAGATGGGGTGAGGAGCGGATATGAAGTTCCTGCAGAAATCACCATTATCAATGAAGGGAAACTTAGACTTAGATTTATTGACAACTCATATAACACTGGTGATTATTATCTGAATAAGGTTGTTGAATAGCAAAAACGAAATGAAGAGGCGAGGTAGAACTCCCTTCATGTTTGAATGCACAAACAACGATCATCGAAACTGATATTTCATTTATTATAACGGCGCTGAATTGGCCATTGGGGAAGTCCATCGTCATTTCCTTATTTGTACCGCTTCACCAGTTTGAGAATCAGCTCGTCCACATCCTCGGTTGGTTTTCCCTCACGGATGAGTTTGTTGCGCCACCAGAGCAAAATGCCCTTCACCATGGCAAGATCGTCGGCGCTCAGGCTCAGGTAGTATTTCGGGGTTTTATAGCGGTGGAACATTGTCGGCACCTCCTGCTTTTTCTGGCTTCATTGTAGCCGGCAATGTCCACCGCCGCAAATGTGCGGATTATCTCTCCTGACTTTTTTCTGCTCGTTCCGGCTGTTCCTCCTCCGGCTCGCCGTCCACGATCTCGTTATCCGCCTTGTCCATGTTCAACAGGATATTCAGCTCGTCCAAACGGGCTGTCTTGCTTTGCAGCTCTTCCTCTCCGGGGAAGGGCTTTGCGATTTCTGCCTTGGCGTTCTCCATCTGTACCTGCACATTTTCCAACTGCTCCCGACAGGCTTCCAACTGTGCGGGAAGTGCCGCAAGGGTATTGTCCAGACGGAGGATGTTGCCGAACAGGTCGGTGCCGAGCGGCGTGGTGTAGCACAGTTCATGGCCAAGGGTGATCTTATACTCATGGCTCACCGTGTCAAAGCCTATCTTCATGTCGAAGCCACGGTATGACCCCAGCGGAACCGTCGCCGGATTCTTCATATTGTGGCAGAATTCCAGAATGGCAGAACCGGCGGCTTTCTTGTCCGTATAGGTCTTGCCCTCAACGGTCATTGGGCAAAAGCCCTCTGCGTTGGGAACGCTGTATGCCGCAAGGTGGGCAATATCCTGCTCCAAGCCGGAAATCCTCTGCTCCAGGGCTGTGATTTTCTGCGGGAATTCCCGAATCAGCTGGTCTTCCAGAGCATACCGCTGGCTCAGATGGCTGGCTTTCAGCAATTTCAGCTTCCCAACATCAATGTCCAAGTCCATTTTCTCTTTGATCAGCGGGTTGCCCGTGCAAAGAGCTTTGATTTCTGCATAGGAAAGTGCGGTTTCGTCAATGTCCTCGGCGGAGCGAACGGGGCACTTGCTGGTCATGATTTGCCCAATGAACTTTTGCTTGCTCTCGACTAACTGATACAAATAGCTGTCGAAAGTCCCCTCGGTAACATAGGTGTAGATGTCCACTTCCGGGTTCTCATTGCCTTGTCGGATAATACGGCCTTCCCGCTGCTGCAGGTCAGAGGGTCGCCACGGGCAATCCAAATGGTGCAATGCTATCAGCTTCTGCTGCACATTGGTACCTGCGCCCATCTTTTGGGTAGAGCCAATCAGAACACGAATCTGACCGGATCGCACCTTGCCGAACAGTTCCTTCTTGGCTGCTTCGGTACTCGCAGAATGGATATAGGCAATTTCCTCTTTCGGGATGCCCATTTCCATCAGCTTATCTCGGAGAGCATCATAGACATTGAACTTACCGTCATTGTGGGGCGTGGACAGATCGCAGAACACCATTTGCGTTGACCGCTGGGGTGTGGTTCTCTGCCAAATGTCGTAGACATTGTTGGCACAGGCTTTGACCTTGCCGGTGTCGCTGTCGGGGAGCATGGGGTTGACCAGCCGCTGATCTAGCGCCAGTTTTCTGCCGTCATTGGTAATTAAGAGCATATTGTCTTCACTGGAATTGACCATCTTGGCTCTGACCTTTTCCGCACGGTCGGACAGGGAGGCTACCATTTCCTTTTGATGCTCAGAGGGCTTGAGGACTACATTATGATAATGTGCCTCCGGGACGGGCAGCTTGAGCATATCTGCCGTCTGCACGTCCGCCACCTCCTTGAACATACACATAAGTTCGGGGAGGTTGTAGAATCGGGAGAATCGGGTCTTTGCCCGGTAGCCGGTGCCTTCTGGTGCAAGCTCAATGGCGGTGACTGTCTCGCCAAAGGTACTCGCCCATGCGTCAAAGTGGAGCAAGCCGTTTCTGCGGAGGGTATCGTATTGCAGGTACTTCTGCATGGTGTACATTTCCACCATGCTGTTGGAAATGGGCGTGCCGGTGGCGAAAATCACGCCTCTGCCGCCGGTCAGTTCGTCCAAGTAACGGCATTTCATGTAGAGGTCAGAACTCTTCATTGCCTCCGTCTGGCTGATGCCGCCAACATTTCGCATTTTTGAAAAAGCGGCGAGGTTTTTGTAAAAATGTGCCTCGTCCACAAAAATTCTGTCAATGCCCAGCTGTTCAAAGGTCACCACATCGTCCTTGCGGGTCTGGTCGTTCAGCTTGTCCAGCTTCGCCTGGATGCTTTTCTTGGATTTCTCCATTTGCTTAATGGAGAATCTGTCCCCACGGTTTCGCCGCAGATCCGCAATGCCGTCCATGATCTCGTCCAACTGCTGTTGCAGAAGTGCCTGCTGCCGCTGGATGGAAATAGGAATTTTCTCAAACTGGCTGTGACCGATGATGACGGCATCATAGTCGCCGGTGGCAATTCTGGAACAGAAGCGTTTGCGGTTCTTGGCTTCAAAATCCTTTCGGGTCGCCACAAGAATGTTGGCGGCGGGATAGAGCTGCAAGAACTCGCTTGCCCATTGCTCTGTCAGATGGTTCGGGACAACAAACAGACTCTTTTGGCACAACCCCAGCCGCTTGGATTCCATTGCCGCCGCTGTCATCTCGTAAGTTTTCCCTGCACCTACTACATGTGCCAGCAAGGTGTTTCCACCATAAAGAATGTGTGCCACGGCGTTGACCTGATGTGGTCGAAGCCGGATTTCCGGGTTCATGCCCACAAAATTGAGGTGACTGCCGTCATACTCACGGGGTCGGTTGGAGTTGAATTTCTCGTTGTAGAGGGTGGTCAGTCTTGCTCTGCGTTCCGGGTCGGACCAAATCCAGTCCTGGAACGCCTGCTTGAGAAGCTCCTGCTTGCCCTGGGCAATGGCGGTCTCCTTTTTGTTGAGGACGGCAATCTTTTTGCCATATCCGTCCTCCAAATAATCGAAGATACGGACATCCCGCAGATTGAGGGTTTCTTCCATGATTTTGTAGGCGTTAATGCGTTCGGTGCCGTAGGTGCTGTTGGCTTTGACATTGCCACGGTCGTAGTTTTTGCCCTCAATGTTCCACTCGCCGGTAATGGGCGAGTAATGCACCTTGATGTTCCAGCGGGCGTATCGGGGTGTGCTCAACTGCTCAAACATGAAGTCGGTAATCACATCTTCGGGAAGCCATGTGGCCCCCAGACGGACAGAGATTTCGCTGGCGGTTAGGTCTTGCGGCTGTACCCGCTCCAATGCGGCCACATTGGGGGCGTAATCCTCCGGGTAGAGTTCGGCGGTTCGACGCGCCAACGCCAGCTTTTCCCGGACGTTGCCGGAGAGGTATTCGTCCGCAGGAAGATATTTGGGATGGCTGTCATTCTCGTAGATATGTTCGGGATTGAGAAAAATCACGCCACGGAGGTCTTCGGCAAGCTGTTCTTCTGTCTTGCCCGTCAGCGACTGCATATAGGGCATATCAATGCCTGCTTTTTCCGCCAGTGACAGAGCCAGAGCCTCTGAAGCGGTATCCACGGTGGTTACAATGACCTTTTTTCGGATCGTCCGTTTCGTAAACATATCCGCCTTGCGGATAAACTTGCCCTCATCATCGGTAACTTCAAGAGAGGTCAGCAGATAGTAACTGCTGTCATCCCGGAAAGCGGAGTTGTTGGCACGGGAGTTGATTCGCCCGTATTTCTTCTCGAACTCGTCATACAGGGCGTTCAGCTTTTCCTGTTCTGCCTCGATCCTGCTGTCCGGGTAATCTTCGGTCTGATATTCAATCAACTGCCGGACACAATCCCGGATGGCGATCATGCCCTTCACACGGCCTTCGGCGGTGACGGTCAGCTCCACGGGATTCATGCGGGAGTTTTCACGGAAATATACCTTGCCGTCCACCAATGCGAAGCTGAAATTGCGAACCGTCGGGTCGGCGGGGATGGAGTGGTCTTCCTCATCGTCCGACACATCCTGCACATCGTATTCGGTGATTTGACCGTGGATGCCTGCCACGGCATCTGCCAGCAGGTCGGACAGCTCCTGCCCCTCATAGGGGATGCAGGCACTTTCGGGACCGTAGGGACCGCTGACCATTTGCATCTCGCCCATAATCATGTCGGGGTGATCCACAAAATATTGATTCATCTTGATCCCGTTGGCATCCACACCGAGATGCACCCAATCGGGCTCCATGTCGATGAGAGATTCCCGTTTTTGCAGAATCAGAATGTCAGAAGTGACCTCCGTGCCCGCGGCCTCCTTGAAGGTGTTATTGGGCAGACGGATGGCGGCAATCAGGTCGGCCCTCTGGGCAATGTACTTGCGGACGGAAGGGTTTTCCTTGTCCATCGTGCCCTTGGAAGTGATGAACGCAATGACACCGCCGGGGCGAACCTTGTCCAAGGTACGGGCAAAGAAATAATCGTGGATGAGGAAATTGTGCTTGTCGTAGCGGCGGTCGGACACCTTGAACTGTCCGAAGGGGACATTGCCGATAGCCGCATCGAAGAAGCTGTCGGGCAGGTCGGTTTTCTCAAAGCCCTGCACCGCAATGCTGTTGTGCTGATACAACTGCTGGGCGATCCTGCCGGAAATACTGTCCAGCTCAATGCCGTACATTTTGGAACTGCTCATGCTTTCAGGGAGCAGACCCATGAAGTTGCCGACACCGCAGGAGGGCTCCAGGATGTTGCCGGTCTGAAAGCCCATGTTGGCGAGTGCCTGATACATCGCCTTGATAACCACAGGTGGCGTGAAAAAAGCGGTCAGAGTGGATTCTCTGGCCGCCGCGTATTCTTCCTCCGTCAAGAGGTCTTTCAGTTCTGAATAGTGGCTGTTTCGCTGGTCAAAACAGTCCGCCAGACCGCCCCAGCCTACATAGTCGGCAAGAATGTCCTGTTCCAGTTCGGTTGCCAATCTTTCTTCGGCTTCCAGCTTTTTCAGCAGACGAATTGCCATGACATTGCGGGAATAACGCTCCGAAGGCGTGCCAACCCCCAAATCGTCCCCCAGAATTCGATGGTTCCGACGATTGGTGATTTCGGGGTGCAGGATGTTGGGAGCGGCTTTCCGTTTTGGGAGCATTGGCGGTGCAGAAAGAGGTTCTTCCTCCGTCATTGCCTCTGTGTTGGGAACTGCGATGACTTCGCCGTTTTCCGCAGCACTCTGACCCAGTTCCACGTCAGTCGGTTCTTCCTGTTCCGCTTCGTTGGCAGTTTCTTCCGCCGGTGTAGGGGAACTTGCGGTCAGCGGCTCTACAGGCTGAAGGTACTTGTCATTCAGCGGGTTTTCAGCCAGCTTCTCATAAAATTCGGCGGTGGGCATCTCCTGATTGAAAATAGGGAACTCCGTGTCGTACAGCACCACCGTTTGTTCACCAAGGGACAGAACATCGTATTCGTGGGTTCCGAGGAAAATCGTATCTCCCAGACTGAGCCTATATTCCTTCGGCGGTTCGGGTGGCGGATTCAGTTCATCGTAGGTCGGCTCCAAGGGTGCAAACAGGGGCATGCTGAGCTTTTCCAAAGCACTTTCGGCTCGCTCGGTAAGGTGCGTTTTCTCCGCAATGATGGTCTGTAAGGCCTCACGGAGCAAGGGCAGAACATAGTTGTCCTTCGTCAGCGTCCATGTGGTTTTCTCGCCAATGCAAAGGCTGGATGCGCAGGAGAACAGGACATACTGATTCAGCACAGCGTCCTTGTTGCCAAGCTGGGTTTGGAAATCGTTATAGTCCGTTATGATGGACTTGATTTCATCTGCAACCGCACCACGCTCCTGCCGTGCCCGCTGATTTGCCAGATACTTGGGGTATTCTGCCTTCTCCGCTTTGGTCAGATACCGGTCTGCGGCAATAAGTTCACGGATTCGTTTCTCCACCATGCTCCAGGACAGCAGGACACTTGCTTTCTCTCCGGCATGCAAGCGGGAAATGGAGATGCCCTTCCCGTCGTGATCCTCCCAAAGACCGGTGCCGGGTATGGCGTCCGACTGACCGCCGATTCCGTAGGCCTCCTTGAGAAAGCGAATATTGTCGATGGGAGTTTTCTTCTGAATGAAGAACTTATACACGCCGAATTTCCCATGTTCGACGCCTGTGCCATGGGTGAGTACATAGTCCACAGCCGCTTGGGGCAGAGCGAAGCCAATTCCGGTTTTTGTTTTTGCATAAAGGATTTGTTCTTTTTGTTGCTGTTCTGTGGGAAATACCACCTCGCCCGGAGCAAGCCATTGATTCATGAGGATCATGCCCTCAATGCGTCTGGCCACAGACGGCCACAGCAGATATTCCTCTCGCTCCCGGCTCAGGTACGAGCCACGCCACAGGTGGAGCAGATCGTCATAGGCGCGGCAGCCCACACGCTGACCGCTTTCCAGAATTTGCTCAATAAAGGTATTATCAAAGAAGCTCTTAACAAAATTGCCGCGTTCTTTTTCATCCGGTTGAGATGCAAAGAATGCGGCAATTTCCATGCGATGGTTATTCAGTTTTTCGCAGGTTCTGAGCAGTTCGTTCTTTTCCTCATCCTGATGGAAATACTCCGCTTCCCATCGCAGATCCCCGTTTCGACCGCTTAGCTGTAGATCAGTTCCATGAGAACGATCTCCTCCGCTGCGTTGCGGATATTGTTCATCCTCTGTACCCACAGGAGCTGATTCTCCGCCTTCATCGCTTCGGTCACGCCCTGCTCCTTCTTCATCTGTGAGATCAGGCGATCCAGCATCTCGTTGGCCTGCCGGTCGATTTCCTCCAGATGCGAATTCAGCTTGCCGCTGAACAGCATCCCCGTGTAGATCGGGCTGCGATGCTCCCGCAGGAAGGTCTGCCGCAGCATCCCGAACTTGCCCACCCTCGGGTTCTCCGGCAGCTCCAAGTCGGGAATCAAATAATCGCCCGCCTGCTTGTAAGTCAGTTCCATGTTCCTTGCTCCTTTCGGTGTTTTTTGTTCCGGCATCATTGTACTTCTCTTTTGCGGGTTCCGCAAATGTGCGATTCTCTGCCCGCTCCGCTTTTTGCAATGAACGGACAGTTGTGGCAATCTCCCGCAGGACGCCCTCTGCCATTCGGCTGGCGGCATCGCCAAGAACGGAGGCCGTGTCCTCCGTGTCGAAGTCCATGATGTGGGCGAAGTCCTCTGCACCGTAGAAATCACGGGGTGCATAGCCGCACCGGGCGAGGATCATGTAGCTAACACTGGCCTGCAAGGGTTCCCTGAGCCATTGCCGCAGACTGTCCTCATCCAGTTCCTCCAGCAAGCTGCCTTCGGTCTGCTCTTTGAGCAGTTCAAGGTAATCGGGCAGATTGTCCTCCACCATACGCTCTGCCACAGCCATTGCCACATTGGGGAAGAAGCCGCCGGCATTCAACTCGCCATAGGCGTTTTCCAGCGATTCCATGACGGAGGTTTCGTATCTGGGTTTCAGCTCCCACAGAGAAACTTCTCTGCCGGCACGGGAGTTGGTGTCGGAAATGTCGAACACATACCGCAGACTGACCGGTGGATTATCCACCAACAAGGCGATGCCCTTTGTACCCTTATTGACCCAGCGGCCAAGCCTGTTCCATGTTTCAATGTCTGCACAGGCCGTAGCGTCGGGCTTTTGTGCGTGAATCAGCACCTGCTCACGGTAATTGTACTTGTAGTTCTGCGCGGCAGTGTCCAGAAAGTCCATATACCGGCTGGGAGAGGACATGGTGGCACGGATTTCCTCGGATGCAAGTGCAATCACGGTCTGTTTTTTGCTCGGCATGGTCAGCCTCCTACGGTGATCTTCAGATTGACGGTCACATTGTCACCGGTGATAGATGCGAACAGCAGTCCCGACCGGGCATTGGAAATCTTGGTGACAAGGGCGTTCAAACGGCACACGGTGTCGTTGATCTCTTTCTGATTGTCCGCATAGTAATAGCCGCACTGGTCGCTGCAAATGGGATGTCCTTCCTGCCGCAGAGCGTTGATTGCCCGGCGGACAGATCTTCCGTCCAAAATAAAAAGCCGTTCCAGCTCACGGCTGAAAACGGCGTTTTTTCTGCCTGCGTGGTATTTTCTCAAATACTCGCAGATTGCAGTTTTCTTATCCATGGATTCCTCCTATCTTTCTTGATCTTGGGGCTTGCGACCCAGCGGGATGCCGTTTTCGTCGTAGTGCTTCGGGTCGGCGGCGGGAACCGCAAAGCCAAACATGGAGCCGGCTTTCATAGCCGCCTCCTGCGCCTTGGTTACACCCAGCTGGCTGTTCTGCTCATCCACAATACGTTCTGCTTCTTCCCTGGAAGTAAAAGGGGTATCCGTTGTGTAGTAGCCAGTTTCTCCTTTTTTCAGGATGACCACTTTTCCGGTCTCCAAAAGGGTGCTGCAGCACTTGTCGGGCAGAGAGGCACGGAGCGGAATCAGCCCTTTGCTTCCGGCTTGCTCCATGCGTTCTGCAAATTCGCAGATATGGAACAGATTCATGCCGATTTCCGCATGATAATCATCCACATACCGGACGGTCTTATCCTCACAGCCGCCCTGTGCGTTCAGGATACGCACTTTATCCCCGTCAGCAAGCGTGAACAAAGTCTGGTAATTGGGTGTAATAAAGCGGATGCCCTTCTGTGCCTGCTGCAAATGGTGGTCGAGCCAATCACGGCGGTAGCAATAACAGTAAATGTTATAGTCACCTTTGGTGGGATTCAGCCGCAGCAGGTAGGCATAGTCCGGCGTGTTCACCCGGATGCCGAACTCTTGGGTGTAATTGCCCGCAAAGCCGCATTCCGGATGAGCGGCGCAGAAAGCTGAAAGCGCAGAACGGCTTTTCAGAATGCTCCCGCAGGAGACATACGCTTCCTCCTGCCAGTTCGGACGGCGCGCAAAATCAACCGCCCCATCGGTGACTTTCTTGATGCCGCCGTCCGGCGCCCACCCGGAAAGCGTGGAATAATACTCTTTCGTATTCGGATGTGCCGCAAGATATGCAGGATTGGACACCGAAATACCCAGAGAGCCGTCTTGCAGGCGGAAAACCTCTTTCTCTGTTCCATCCTCAAATCGAAGGTAATCATGTTCGCGGATTTCTGCACCGTTCTTATCTACATAGCGGCTGCCTTCCCTGAGGAAATCAAAGACAGTATTGATTTCGCCCTTAAATGCGTCCGATTTCAGATCTTTCCGGAAGTCAAAAAAGCTTGAAAAGAACTGCTTGCCATTGCTCCCGAAGTCTGCTCTCAGATGACCAATCAACCCGGTTTGCATGGAAATCTGCTGGCTGTTGGCGTAAGTGTAAAGGTGCTGCGCTTTGGGCAGTGCAATGATTTCCATTATCTCGCATCTCCTCTCTGTTTTTCTTTGCGGTCGTGTTCGATCTTTTTCAATCCTTTCTCTGCCCACTCGGGGAGCGCATCCCGGTCTACGGTTGCGAGGATGTCGCTTCGCTCAAAGCGGCTTGGCTTGCCGCTGTAGAGGTTCGTGCAGTAGACGGCGGAACCCCTGCTGTTGGGACTGGCACCAAAACCTCCGGTGCAAAGCACCAACTGGTGCGTTGCCCTCTGATACTCGAATTTCAACACATTGGGATTGATAACCAGGACTTTCCCGTTCAGATCATCCGAACCATTCACCAAGTGCCAACCGTCACGGACTTTGCAAACGGCAGGGGTTACAGGCTCGTTTTGAAAAGCATCCTTGTCCTCAATCTGCAACTGTTCGCGTACCTGTCGTGCCTGCTCTGCAACCCGATGAGCAAACAGTTCCACGATCTCTGCGTAGTCATTGCTGAGTGCAGCATCCCGGTAGACGGCAAAAAGATCGTTCTGCTCACAGAAAGCCGTCATGAAGTGAAGCCCCTCCTTTTGCTCCCTGGCATAGCCCAGCACGACCTCCTGCGGTCCAATGGAAACCGCCTGTATAATCTCAAATTCCTGCGCCATTCGTTTTTCAGTCAAGCGGATTACTCCTTTCGCAAGTGACGATCACTCGTTTGGAATTGGGATAACTGCAAGTGAAAATTGTCAGCAGGTCACGCTCTTCCTGTATCGTAAGTTCATCGGTTTTTCTGGGGTCTGCTGTCCGTACGCTTTGGACCGTGTAGGTCAGCGTTTCCCAGGGATTTTTGATGTAGATTGTGCTGCCTTCCGTCAGTTCTTCCAGTCCTCGGAACATGACGGCACCGGACCAGCTTCGGTGTCCGGCGATGACACAATGGGTGTTCTCGCCGCCAATGGGCAGGGATGTCTGTCCCAAGTGGGCAGCACCTTGATTGAGATTTTCCGAATTTGCACCCAGATAGATGGGATACTCCATGCCGATTTCCGGAATGGAGAGACAGGCAAAGCACAATTCCTCATAGCCAAAGTCTGCCGGATTCAGGGCAGGCTCTTTCTGATTTTCCTCCGTCCAGCTTTCCTGCTTCGTCAGATACAGATTTCGGTTATAGGCACAGCAGGCTTTCCAAAGTTCGGGATAGATTCTTTCTTCTTTCGTTCCTGCTTCAGCCTGTTCGTTCTGTTCTTGAATCGCATTTTCAAAGCGTTGAATTTCTGCCTGTGCGGTCTGCTTCTGTGCGGCGGTGCGGAAGGACGGATAGAGAAAAACGCCTGCACCGATGAGAAATACGAACACGCAAAGGGAAATCAAGATTTTCTTAATCATGTCCATGCCTCCGCATTTTTCGGATGCCGTTCACCGCAAGGACGGCAATAACGAGGAAGCCGAGGATTTCTGCGCCCAATTTCAAGCCCATGATATACTGCGCTTCCCATGTGGATTCCACTTCTACGGTTTCCGTATTTTCAATCACGGCTTCTGCTATTTCCGATTCAATGCGCTCGCCTTGAATCAGCAGGCGGTGGGTATTGACCCCAAAGGGTGTGCAGGTAACAAGGGTGCATTTATCCTTTCCCTCTACACTCGTCAGGAGCTTGGTGTCCTCCGGCAGAACCGTGTCAATGGCTCTGACTTCGTAGGCAAGCTGCTGATTCAGCACATGAATGAAAAAGACATCCCCGATTTCCAGTTGGTCAAGGTCGGAAAACAGCCGCTGTCCGGCCACGCCGGAATGTCCTGTCAGAACAGCATGGTTGTCCACACCGCCAATGGGCAGAGAAGAACCGGTCAGATGCCCAATGCCTTTTTCCAGCACTTCTGTGGTTGTGCCGTGATAGACTGGAAGATTCACATGGATTTTGGGAATCTCCACATAGGCCATAATGCCGTTTCCATAGAGGTTCAGCAAATCGTCATAACCGACAGCCGCAGCATCCAAAGCCACTTTGGTGTACCGCACCGGGCGAAGTGCCGCATTATAGGCATTGGCAGCTTCCAAAGCGGCGGTCAGCTCGGAATCCTCCATAGATTCCATCTGCTTTTCGTACTCCACCTGCACTTCGGATTGGTGCCTGGTGTTCCAGTAGTCACTGATCACCGGGTAAAGCGTACCGACCAAAGCCAGCAGGAATACAAGAATCGACACGCCAATCATGATTTTCTTCTTCATATCGTCCCCCTTTCGGGGACTGCCCTCGCGGACAGCCCCCAATCGTCAGTGATTAGTTTTCAGCGGGTTTCTTCTTGCGGCAGACGATGACAATGGTACCGACAGAAGCGGCCATAGCCAAAATGCCGATCACACCGTACATCCAAACACCGTTGTCGCCGGTCTGGGGCAGGTCAAAGCCCTTGGTGTTTACAACGGTCAGCGGGACGATGGCAGAAACGGAGCTGTCGTCTTCTTCCATCTGCACGGCGTTGCCGTCCACGGTGGCGGAGGCGGTCAGCAGTTCAATGCCGCAGGTGTTGCAGTATTCGCCTCTGCCGTCAGCGGTAATGGTGATATGAATGCTGTCCTTCAGAAGCGTGTAGCCCTCATCGGTCTGGACTTCGGTGAAAATATAAGCATCATCCTCCATGCCCTTGATGCGGATGTGGCCGTCCTCGTTGGGAACAAAGCGGGTGGCATTGGCTTCATCGGCAGTGCCGGTGACATAGTAGATGCCGTCTTTCAGCTCGGCAGTCACATAGTATCTGTCGGTGTCGTTGCAGACGGTGAACTGCACCTTCTCGAAGTTTCCTTCCTCGTCGGAGAACTGCTTTTCCAGATCGACGCCGTAGACATAGACATGGCAACAGTCCTTGATCGTGTCGTAATACTCGGTGTTGGTGCGCTTCCAGGTCAGAACGACTTCGTTGTCGTTGGAGGTGTTGCCCAGAACCGCATCTTCTGTGAGGGTGGCGGAGTAAGTAATGCGGAGATAGCACTGCGAGTAACCGGATTCATGGGTGCCGTTATGGACAGCGGTGGACTCGTTGATTTCCTTCAGACCGTTTTCCTGCATGGTGATGGTCATAACGGAAGTGCCGTCCTCGTTGGATACATAGCTCACGCCGAAGTTTCCGTCACCCTCGTTCCAGGTCGCGATCTTGTCTGTGCAGGCAGCGTCACGGAAGAATTCCAGAACCACATCATTGCAGTTGTACAGGATTCCCTTGCAGATGGTGTCCTCGAAGGTGTAGGTGGTCAGATAGGAAGCCTTGGAGGTAATGACGGGCAGGCGGGAGATGATCTGGTATTCCACGACATCACCGACAGAGGCGGTTGCCGTATGGTCAAAGCCATCATCAATCATCCCGGTGCCGCTGTTCTTGCCGGTGGATTCCTTGCTCTCACGGGCGGTTTTGGTCAGGTCCGGGTTGGAAGTACCGTTCTTGGGGTAGACGCAGACATCGTACATCCACTGTGTACCGTCCACGGTGGTCATAGGCAGGCTCAGCAGGAAGGGTGCGGTGGTTTCCGTGACCATTTCGGGAACACGGGTTTCTACCAACAGATACAGACCGACCGGCAGGTTCTTCGCTTCGGAATGACCGTAACTGTCGGTTTCGGGCATGGCGGTGCCGGAAGTCTTAACGATACTTTCCAGCGCATTCTTCGTGCCGGTGGCATTGGTTTCCAGAGCGCTGCGCAGGGCGGTGAGCAGGGTGTCAGCGGTGAAATACAGCTTGCCGTCATGGTCAGCGGGAGCATAACGGTCAGCATCCGTCAGTCCAAGTGCGGTAATCAGATCGGTGTTTTCGAAGCCGTAGAGAACTTTCACGACAAGACTGCCATCTTCGGCACGATCGGAATACTGATAGATGTCTGCAACACGGGCATAGGTGAATTCGACGCCCTTGATGGCGTAGCCGTAGGACACCTCGCCATTGCCCAAATCTACGACACGGTTGGGATTACCCAGAATGTCGTTGACACCGGGCTTGTCATAGGTGCCGGTGGATACATAGCTGTTGTCCCACACGCCGTCTGCTTCGGCGGCGGTCAGGTCGTACTTGTACAGGTCGATGGAGCAGAGGCGGTCAGCATCAATGACGGCATCGGCAGGCGCGGCGGCAAATGCGGCAGGAATCATAGAAAGACAGATGGCAAGTGCCATGAACATAGCAAAGAGTTTCTTCATCGTTATCAAATCCTTTCTCAGTTGGTAGTGTTGTGCGTTTTCTTTCGGGCAGAAAAAAAGACCGCCAGCAATGCGGCACCCATCACAAGGATGCTGATTGTTGCGGTCATGAATCCGTTGGAGCCGGTGAAGGGCAACAGGAATACTTCGTTGTTGACGGCACGGATGGTGATTTCCTTATCCTCCGTCAGAGAACCTTCAAAGAGGATTTCTGCCATAAGCTGTTTGCCGTCTTGAGATTTCACTTCCGTCAGCCGGTAGGTTACATCCTGGATGGCTAAGCCGTCAAAAGTGACAGAACCGGTTTTATCGGTGGTTAAGGTGCCGTTGTCGAGGCTGGGGCTGGAACAACAACCAACAAAGAATTGGCCTGCACTGAATTCCACAGGCTTCCATGTCGTACCATCCTTGGAATATTCCAAAAGGAACGTGGTTTGAGTCAGCGGTGTTCCGTCCTCTTTTGATTTCTCCACAGTAATCTTCCCAGTGGGCAACAGGTGGTTCTTGCAAACGATATTCAGCTTTCCACCGGCAGGAACCTTGAACACAGCAATTCGAGTACCGCCGCTGTCGGACATCTTCCAATCGTCTGTGCCGGTGATTTCCCATTCGGGCATTTGATCTTCGGCGGGCAGGAAGGTCTTTTCCACGAGGTAGTACCAATGGCCGGGGATCAGCTTTGCCACAGTCGCTTTGCCGCCTGCATTGGTGGTCAGTTCTGCGAACCGCTTGTCCGCTTCGTAGTTGCTCCAACCGTCATAAAGGTAGAACACACGGTTCGCCGTGTTTTTGCCGTCATCCGTGACCTTGGTCAGCGTGGCATCGGCATAGTCCCAATCGTTTTTGCAGTTGATCTGGATGGTACTGCCTGCAACGGCGGTGAACCATGCCACATCTGCACTTGTGCCGCTTTTCTCTGCCCCGGAAATCGTCCAATCGGGCTTCCGCTTGCTATTCTTCGGCACGATCTCACGGACATAGTAGTTCTTTCCTGCAATCAGACCGTCCGCATAGGTCACGCCGTCAGCGTTGGTGTAGACGGAGGCAAAGACCTTGCCGTTGGACAGATTGGTGTATCCCTCATAGATGTCAAAGCGGATATTGGACTTGTTCATGCCATCGGGAGCCGTTTTGACGATTTTCAGCTTGCCAACGGAGGGCAGCTTGACGGTCAGCTTTGCGAACAAAGGGTCATCTGCCACGCCGGTGACACAGCTCTGCTCTCCGGTAAAGGCACACAGGGCGTTGCCGGTTGCAATGTTCAGCTTTCGCTTCAAGGTGATGCCTGCCTCGCCGCCGTAAGCAGTTGCCCAGACCTTCAGATTGTTGCCGCTCTGCCGAACTTCAACACCGGGATGTGTTCCTTCCATGCTCCACTGGTCATTTTGGAATGTCCCGTTGGAATCGGTCAAGGTAACGGCATAAGTCTCACCAATGTTTTTCAGCTCAACGGTCTGCCTGTGAAAGCTGGGTTCCGTCTGGTGGCGCTTGATATTCGACAGGATTGCATCATAGGCTTCTTTGATCTTGGGATACTTGCCAAGAGTTGTGTTGAAGAACGATACTGTCTGACTTGCATCGGTGCGAACACCAAGCTGGTATTCCCAAATAATGATTTGCGTGGCCTCGTAGCCGTACACATTGTCATAGTAGGAACTGCAGTTGGGAACACCGTAAATCAGTGCAAGCTGAATGCCCTTCTTTCCGGCACTGGAAATTGCTTTCCATGCCGGGGTTTCTTCCAACGGAGTTCCGGGCTTTGTGGTTGCACCATTGGCATTTCCGTGTGCATAGAAGTCGATGCAGTAAAACAGATCGTACTTGCCGCCGCAGGAACCCCAATCGTAGGGATCGTTTCCGGGCCAGCTTGATTTGCTCGTCAGGAACGGGGAGCCGTCGATGCAGTTCATTTCCGAGATGACGAAAAACGCGTGAAAATAGTTGTAGACGGTAATGTTGCTGCCCGCTGTGTAGCGTGTGGCGAACTGGATTTCCTCCGGAACCTCAATCACGGATTCCTCAACAGGATCCGTGACATCATGCTCAGTCGGTTCCTCCGATAAAGGAACCTCCGGCTCGATAGGTTCTTCGATCACCTCCGCGGGATCGGTGCCTGTATCCGTGGCAAATGCCCCAAAGGGCATCATGCCAACTGCCATCAGCACGACCAGAAGAAGGGCGAAGACCGATCTTGTGTATTTCTTCATAGAATTCTCCTTCCGTTTCTTTTTTGAGATAAAAAAAGCAGAGGCTCATTAAGAACCTCTGCAAATCAGGCAATATGCTTTTGTCCTACCACCAAAACGCTCCGACGAAACGCCAGTTATCGCCGTCTGCCCAATAGAGGGGGTAGTACGAACTATACCCCATAGAAGCGATGTACTCTGCATCCTCGAAGAATGTCCTTCTGATATAGGCAAGTCCTTCTTCACGGGTTGAATAGCCATCGCTGTATCTTGAGCAAGTACAGGATGCCGTCCAGTTCGGGCAGGTGGGGTCGATAATCAACCCAAGGGATTCTGCGTAGGCACAAGCCTCTGCACAGATCGCCAGAATATCCGCTTCGGTGATGATTTCGACTCGTTGCACCGGCGTGTAGCTGTCTATGTAGATGTCTCCGCAGGCAGAACAGGTATGCTTGGTGTAGCCCTGTTCGGTTTCGGTCGCTGGCACAACCGTGTCGGCATAGGAATGACCCAAAGCGTTTGTGTAGGAATCCCTGTAGGAGTCCCCGCAGGAACAGGTATGGGTCGTGAAGCCGTTGGAGCTGCAAGTCGGTGCTGTGACCGAAGCCGTGTAGTTGTGGGTGTGAGGAGCAGTCGGAGCCTGCGTTTCGGTCGGCTTCGGGGCATCAAGCGGCTCAACCGCTTCTGTGGGTTTCTCTGTTGCTTTGGTGGTCTCGGGAGCATCTGTCGGTGCGGCGGTTTCCTCTGCCGTTTCCGTCGCGGGATCTTCGGTCGCAGCTGCTTCCGGGGTTTGCTTCTGCGTTTCGGCAGTCGGTTCTGTGGTTGTTGCCTCCAAATGCTCGTTGCCGGTGTTCGTAGGTAGCGTTGTAGATTGGCAGACCGTCAGCATCATCGCTGCGAGGACAATCAGGATCAGTAGTTTTTTCATGTTCGAGCCCTCCCTTCCACATCATGCTACCATTTTATCACGCTCTCTTCCATTCTGCAACGGAATTACTTCTTTCGCTTTGCTCTGATTTTGAGGAACACCAGACCGCCCACGATAAACAGAAGCAGACCGATTCCAAGAATCATTTTGGCATCCATCCTCAACACCTCCCTTCGGAAATACTCGTTTACCAGCTGGTAATACAATATAGGGGAGAGTGTGAGAGGGGGCAGAAAGCAACCATCACCGTGCCGACCGGCTGGCCTGCCGTATTTGGTACTCTCGGTAATGCTGCAACGCCCGCATCACATACTCCTCTGTCTTTTCTCTCGGAACGGAATCCGGGATATACTGTCTCAGACGATCAGCACGGAAGCTGATTTTCTCCTTTTGGTTCGGCTTTTCCTCACTCATGATGGATTCAATGACCTCTGCACTCAGCTTGCCCTCCTTTGCAAAGTTGTGCATTTTGATTGCCTGTGCCAGAGACGGCGTGGCATCGTTGTAGGTCATTTCTTCCAGCAGGTATGCTTGCTCCGCTTCAGAGAGGTAGGACAGCTCCACCGCAGGACGGAACGCAATTCGCCCCTCATCAACCATTTCAAGGATGTCGGGAATCAGATTCGTAAGGCGGATGTATCGTCTCACTTGAGTTTGACCGTCACCGTTCTTCTCGCCTACAATAGCTGCACTTTCTGCACCTTTTGACTTCCAACCCATTGGGTCGGAAGTCAAATCCGTCCGTTGACCCTGTCTTTTCATTGCCTCAAGCCGCATTTTATAGGCAAAGGCTTTTTCGCTGGGCAGGATTTTTGACCGCTGATAGTTGGATTCCACCATGAGAATCACCGCTTCATCTCTGGTCAAGTCTTTGATTTCGGCTCGGAGGGTGGGAATCCCGGCAAGCTCGCAGGCTCTTTTTCTGCGGTGTCCGGCGACGACTTCATACCTTCCGTCCTCCTTTCTGCGGAGTGTGACCGGCGTGAGAATGCCATTGTCCTTGATGCTCTGCACAAGCTGATCCATGTCCTCGTCCTCCTTGACTTTATACGGGTGGTCGGGGAAATCGTCGATTTCCGAAAGCGGAATGTCATATATTTTGGGGAGCTGACTTTCCACGCGCTCCTGCTCGGTGGAAAAGAGCTTATCGAGCCCGGTCAGCCCCAAGTCGAGCTTTTTGCCTGCCTTCAAGGTCTGCCACCTCCTTTGCAAAGGCTCCGTATGCCTCCGCCAGCTTGCTGTGCGGGTCAAGGGCAAACACGCTCTTGCCCAGCATACTGGCTTCTGCCGCCCTCACAGAGCGGGGAATCTCCGTTTGGAACACCCGGATGGCATCGCCGTAGCTTGCTCGAATCGTGGTTGCGATGTCCCGTGCATTGTTCGTGCGACCGTCCACCATCGTCAGCAGAATACCGCTGATGTCCAGCGTGGGATTGATGGAACGCTTGACCTTTGCCACAGAGTGAAGCAGAAGGTCAAGCCCCTTTGCAGACAGAAAGCTGGGCTGAGAGGGGATGATCACGCTGTCTGCCGCAGCCAACGCATTGACCGTCAGCATACCCAACGACGGCATACAGTCAATCAGAATGTAGTCAAAGTTGGGGCGGTGCGTGTTCACGAACTCTCGCATGATGTACTCACGGCTCATGACGTTGATCATAGCTGTTTCAAAGGATGCCAGCTCGATGTTTGCCGGGAACAGCTTCGCCCCCTCCTCGTGTGTCCGAATGCCAATCGCAGGGTCAATTGGCTCATCCTCCACAATGGCCTGCAACGCATTGGTCAGCGTCGTGTTCAAGGTGTCCGCATCCCGAATGCCGAATGAGGCGGTCAGGCTGGCCTGTGGGTCTGCATCGATCAGCAGAACCCGTTTGCCCTCCTGTGCCAGCTTGGTGCCAAGATGAAAGGTCGTAGTCGTTTTTCCGACACCCCCTTTTTGATTTGTGATCGCAATGACTTGACACATATTCGTTCCTCCTTCCATTTTGAATTTGATCTTGCGACCCACCAAAACACAGAAAATGGTTCTGTGCTTTGGTCGCTGCACTTCATTCGACCCCGTCCCCTAAGTGCAGGAAAGGAAATCATCAGACGCTCGATTGCGAGTCGAGTCCATGGGAATCTCACCCCTGCCGGGTTCTCCGCCAGCTCCGTAGAGAAGTATCATTGTCCCAAAGCGTTTCATCGCCATGCTTGGAGCAACCAAGCATTTGGGTGTGACCCGGATTCGCTGTCCACCTTGCTATCCGCAATCTCCCTTTCGGGCAGGTGGGTCTCGGCGTATCACACCTTTGGCTGAGACTTTCGCCTCCGCTTTGGAATGTATCTGATGTTTGCCTGTTCAGTTTTCAAGGTTCATGCAAGGCTTTGTACTTGCCTTCCATATACATACTAGTGAGAGGGAGCAAAACTTAAGGTCCTCCGAAAAAATTTGTCAAAAAATCATGAAAAAGAAAAAGCCACCTGCGATTGAAGCAGATGACTTATAGCGGCATATAGTAATGAAGGCATGAGGATCATGCGTTCTCATGCCTTCATTAGATTATGGGACAACGCCTACATTCAATTCCAAATGGGACAACAAATGGGACAACATCGAGGATAAGCGCCCGCCAAGCCTTGAAAATCAAGGGCTGAGCAATTTTTTCACTGAAAAGTACGGCCTCAAAGCCGCTCGTCGCGCTCCGCAGTTCAGCAAGCGTTAATCGACTGCTCAGACTATATCAAAATGGCTCAAAAACCCCGGAAAATCAAGGTTTTCCGGGGTTTTCTTATGCCAAAAATCGCTGATACTGTTTGTCATGATTTGAAAGGATTTGGCGTGTTTTGACCCTGTTTTTAGTAGTTAACGATGGGGGAACCAGCGTTTTTGACCCCATTTTAGTTAACAGATGGGGGAACTTTTGCCCCAAATCGGGGGTTCCTGGAGAGTGTTTTTACTGCTGTTTTCTGATGTCTGTTATTGAAAATGCTTCCTTAAAGTGATGCTGAGCAAAAGTTGAGCTGAAATGGAGCGTTATTGTAAAGCGCATTGATGTTCTGATGTCTCAGGACAGATTCCTTTCTGATCAAGACCGTGAAGCAATGGCAGGCTATGAAATCAGGCAGCTTGCCAGAAGTATCCACAGTTTCTTTATAGATGCCCCGGAATTGTATCCACGGCCTTATCAGGCCAATGCTATTGCGGACTATTGGGAGGGCGTCGAGGAGGTTGCCGAGCAGCTTACCAATCCAAACCGTGTAGAGGAAATCTATCAAATGATGCTGCCGCTGTGGGAAGGAACCCCGCAGGACGACCGGCATTATCAGAGCCGCAAAACAGGGCTGGAGAATATGCAGGCATACCGGGCTGGCACTTACTCCGTATTTAACCGGGCGCAGACGCTCCGGCCTCTTTTCTCCGGCGCAGAAACACTGGCGGCGGAACCGGAACCTCCAAAGCCGGAATTGCCGATGGCACCAGCCGAAGAAAAGCAGCCCGATCCTTACCATAATCTTGCCGCAGGGCTTTTGCGTTTCTATCAGGAATATGGCCCGTATGACTACCGTGACAACATGGAGCTGGGAGAAACAGACGAGGACGCTTTGGCAAGTTTGGAACAGCAACTCCATGATCCAGACCTACGAAGAGGTATTCTGGATACGCTACAGTCTTTCCTTGATGATACTGACCCGGAGGAAGAAATCGCCACCGATCTGGAACTGTTCATGGAGCAGCTTCAGGAGCTATCAGACCAAAATCGCTCAAATGCTGGATTGGAAGAAGCCAAGCAGCTCATCAACAAGTATTGTCTGGAGGTGTTTGATCAGGAGGCGGATTTCTCCGACCTCAGCCATGTGGATCTGGCGTTCAGCTCTACTTCCGACAGTGAGCATACGGTGGAAATCTTTGCCGACCTTGCTGCTTTTCGGCTAGTGTATCAGGTGGACAGCGAAACCGTCCATGAGATTGCCTGCAAAAATTTGTCGGAACTGAATGGCTACCTGGCAAATCTTGATTTCGATGAAATGGTTGCCCATGCGGATGACCGGTATCAGCAGGAACACGCCGACCGGGGAGATACTGCTGATAATAAGCCGGACACGCTGACCGTGGAGAGATACCTGTCTGACGATGAGAACATTGTCATTCAGAAATATCCAAACGGTCAGTATTACAACCGCTATGGCTACAATGAGCAAAACGGAAATGCCGCATCCACAGCAGGCGGCTTTGCGACTCTGGAAGAAGCCGAAGATGCACTCCTTTCCCATCGCTCGTCTGCGATCAAGATAGCGGAGCCTTCCAAGGAACCCGCCGAAAAAGAACAATCTGCCGTCCTTGCCCCTCCGAAGCCGAAGCGTGAGCGTGTGGTGTTCACCACCCTGCACCCGGAGATACCTGCAGACCAGCGCCTCAACTTCCGCATTACCGATTCAGAGCTGGGCTATGGAACCCGCAGAGAAAAATATGCCGCCAATGTTGCGGCAATCCGTTGCTTAAAAGAGATCGAAGCTGAGGAGCGCCTTGCCACGCCTGAAGAACAGGAAATCCTCTCCCGGTATGTGGGCTGGGGCGGTCTGGCCGACTGTTTTGATGAGCGCCACGGCAAATATCTGGAGCTGAAATCCTTGCTTGACGAGGACGAGTATGCCACCGCCAGAGCCAGCTCCCTTACCGCCTTTTACACTTCCCCGGTCATTATCGGGGCCATGTACCAGGCACTTTCACAGATGGGATTCCGGCAGGGAAACATTCTGGAGCCGTCCTGCGGCGTTGGCAACTTCATCGGTATGCTGCCTGACAGCATGGCAGACAGCAAAGCTTACGGTGTGGAAATCGACTCCATCAGCGGGCGGATTGCACAGCAGCTCTATCAGAACAGCAGTATTGCCGTGAATGGCTTTGAAAAGGTGCAGATGCCCGACAGCTTCTTTGATGTGTCCATCGGCAATGTGCCGTTTGGCGACTTTAAGGTGCGAGATAAGAAGTACGACAAGAACCACTGGCTGATCCACGACTATTTCTTCGGAAAGACGCTGGATAAGGTGCGCCCGGGCGGCGTGATCGCGTTCATTACCTCCAAGGGTACGATGGACAAGGAAAACTCGGCTGTTCGCAAGTACCTGGCACAGCGAGCCGATCTGATCGGGGCTATCCGGCTGCCCAACAATGCGTTTAAGGCCAACGCCGGAACCGAAGTTACCAGCGACATTATCTTCCTGCAAAAGCGGGACCGCATGACGGACATCGAGCCGGATTGGGTGCATCTGGACACTGACGAGAACGGCATCCGCATGAACCGATATTTTGTGCAGCACCCGGAAATGGTGCTGGGCGATATGGTCATGGAATCCACCCGGTTCGGCATGGACATCACCTGTCGGGCCTACGAGGACGCAGACCTGTCCGAGCTGCTTTCCGAAGCTGTGCAGAACCTCCATGCGCAGATCACAGATTATGAGGTGGAGGAACTGGACGAGGAGGAAGATCGCTCGATCCCCGCAGACCCTGCGGTGCGCAATTTCAGTTTTTGCCTTGTGGACGGCAAAGTGTATTACCGGGAAAATTCCCGTATGCAACCGATAGAGGTATCCGTCACCGCTGAAAATCGTATCCGGGGCATGATCGCCATTCGGGAGTGTGTCCGCAGGCTGATCGAGTATCAGACCGAGGGCTACCCGGATGAGGATATTCAGAAAGAGCAGGCGGCGCTGAACCGTCTGTATGACGATTACACGAAAAAGTATGGCCTGCTTTCCAGCCGGGGTAACAGCCTTGCTTTTGGCGAGGACGCCAGCTATTGCCTGCTGTGTTCTCTGGAGGTACTGGACGAGGAAGGCAACCTCAAACGCAAGGCGGATATGTTCACCAAGCGCACGATTCGCCCCCATGAAGCTGTCACCAGCGTGGACACTGCCAGCGAAGCCCTTGCCGTATCTATCTCCGAAAAAGCGCGGGTGGATATGGAATATATGGCGGAGTTGTCCGGGAAAAGCGAGGAAGAACTGGCCGCTGACCTGTCCGGTGTTATTTTCCGGGATATTCAGTGTGCCGAGGAAGCTGCCGCCATTCCCAAAGCCTTTGTGCAGCTGGAGCAATTCCCCTTTGTAGCCGCAGATGAATACCTCTCCGGCAACGTACGCCGCAAGCTCCGAATGGCAAAGGCGCTCTATGAGGTATTACCGGCTGAAAAGAAACCGCTGATTGCCAAAAACATCGAGGCGCTCGAAGCAGTGCAGCCAGTAGACCTGACCGCCGCTGAGATCGGCGTCCGTATCGGTGCCAACTGGATACCCATAGATGTTTACCAAAAATTCATGGTGGAGACCTTTGGCACCAGCTATTACGCAGGAAGCCGCATTAAAATCCTGCGCTCCGGCGCTACCGGCCAGTGGGCCATTACCGAAAAGAACGCTGACCGGGGCAATATCAAAACACTGACCACCTACGGCACCAAGCGCATGAATGCCTATCAGATTCTGGAGCAGACCTTAAACCAGCGGGATGTGCGTGTGTTTGATTATGTGGAGGACGAAAACGGCAACAAAAAGCCGGTTCTCAACAAAAAGGAAACCGCCATTGCCCAGGACAGACAGGAGCTGATCAAACAGAAATTCTCCGAATGGATCTGGAAAGACATTGACCGGCGGGAACGGCTGTGCCGCATCTACAACGAAACCTTTAATTCCATCCGGCCCCGTGAGTATGACGGCAGTCATATCCGCTTTTCGGGCATGAACCCGGAGATTACCCTGCGGCCCCATCAGGTCAACGCTATCGCCCATATCATGTACGGCGGGAATACCCTGCTTGCGCATGAAGTAGGTGCGGGCAAGACCTTTGAAATGGTGGCAGCCGCCATGGAGATGAAGCGGCTGGGGCTTTGCACCAAATCGTTGATCGTGGTGCCGAACCACATCACAGAACAGTGGGCGGCGGAATGGCTCCAGCTATACCCCTCCGCCAATATCCTTGTGGCGACCAAAAAGGACTTTGAAACCCAGAACCGCAAGAAATTCTGCGCCCGTATCGCCACCGGCGACTATGACGCCGTTATCATCGGTCACTCTCAGTTTGAAAAAATCCCCATGTCGGCAGAACGGCAGGTTGCCATCTTACAGCAGCAGATCGACGAGATCATGTTCGGCATTGAGGAAGCCAAGTCCGCCAAAGCGGAACGGTACACCGTCAAGCAGTTGGAACGCACCCGAAAATCGCTGGAGGCGAAGCTGGAACGGCTCAACGACCAGAGCCGCAAGGACGACCTTGTGACCTTTGAGGAATTGGGCGTTGACCGGGTATTTGTGGATGAGAGCCATTATTTCAAGAACCTCTTTCTGGCGACCAAAATGCGGAATGTGGGCGGCATCGCCCAGACCGAAGCACAGAAGTCCTCCGACCTCTTTATGAAATGTCGGTATCTGGACGAGATCACCGGGGGCCGGGGTGTCATCTTTGCCACCGGCACACCCATCAGCAACAGTATGGTGGAGCTTTACACGATTCAGCGGTATTTGCAGTATGATACCCTCCAGGAGATGGGCCTGATCCACTTTGACGATTGGGCCAGTGACTTTGGAGAAACCATCACCGCCATTGAGCTGTCGCCGGAGGGCAGCGGCTACCGTGCTAAAACGCGGTTTGCCAAGTTCTTCAATCTGCCCGAACTGATGGCCACTTTCAAGCAGGTGGCTGATACTCAGACGGCAGATATGCTGAAACTGCCGGTGCCAAAGGCCAACTTCCACACGGAGGTCATTCAGCCGTCAGAGCTTCAGCAGGAAATGGTGCGGGGGCTTGCGGAACGGGCTGAAGCTATCCGCGCAGGCGGCGTTGACCCCAGGGTGGACAATATGCTCCGTATCACCAACGACGGCAGAAAGCTGGCACTGGATATGCGGCTCATCAATCCGCTGGCCGCCGATGACCCCAACGGCAAGGTTGCCACCTGCGCCCGCAATGTCATCCGCATTTGGGAACAGACCAAAGAGCAGCGCAGTGCCCAGCTTGTGTTCTGTGACCTCAGTACCCCCAAAGACGACGGTTCTTTCAGTGCCTATAACGACCTGAAAAAGAAACTCATGGAGGCCGGTATCCCGGAGGAGGAAATTGCCTTCATCCATGACGCCAACACCGAAGCCCGGAAAAAGGAGCTGTTTTCAAAAGTGCGCTCCGGTCAGGTGCGTATCCTCATGGGCAGTACCCAAAAGATGGGCGCAGGCACCAATGTTCAGGATCGGCTTATTGCCCTGCATGATCTGGATTGTCCGTGGCGTCCTTCCGACCTTGCCCAGCGGCTGGGCCGTATTGTGCGGCAGGGCAATCAGAATCCGGAGGTTGAGATCTTCCGGTATGTCACGGAAGGAACCTTTGATGCCTATTTGTATCAGCTCGTGGAAAACAAGCAGAAATTCATCGCACAGATTATGACCTCCAAAGCGCCGGTGCGTGTGGCAGACGATGTGGATGAAACGGCCCTCAGTTACTCCGAGATCAAGGCACTGGCTACCGGCAACCCACTCATCATTGAAAAGTGCAATCTGGACATGGAGGTGGGCAAGCTCAATATGCTCAAAGCCAGCTACCTGAGCCAGAAATATGCGCTGGAGGACATGGTTTTGAAGAAATATCCGGAAGCCATTACCTGGCTGACGGAACGGATTGCAGGCTATGAGCAGGATGTGCAGCTAGCCGCCTCCCACCCGAAACCCCAGGAGGGATTTGTGGGTATCACAATTCTGGATCAGCCCTACGCCGACAAGGAGGCGGCTGGCATGGCGATCCTTGATGTTTGTACCAAAATGACAGGCTCCGATGCTGTTTTCTTAGGACAGTACCGGGGCTTTTCTCTTGTCCTTTCCTATGATGGGCCGAGCAACGAGTACCGCATGACCATGAAAGGCACGCTCTCCCACACGGCTGTTTTGGGAGCCGATGTGTTTGGCAATCTGATCCGTATGGACAATGTGATTGACGGGCTTTCTGGCAAGTTGGAGGCGGTTCGTGCAGAACTGGCCGACACCCAGGTGCAGCTTGAAAATGCCCGCACCGAGCTGGCAGCGCCCTTTGCCAGAGAAACGGAACTGTCTGAAAAGACAGCACGATTAAAGGAGTTGAACATCCTGCTGAACATGGATCAGAAGGACAAATCCCTGATTGACGATGTGCCGGACGAGGATGCGCCGGAGCGCCCTCGTTCAAAAGGAATGGAACGGTAAACAGAAAAAAGACAGGAACAGGTCTTTTACAGACTTGTTCCTGTCACCATGTTTGCAGTATTATTGTTTACGAAGATGCGCATCCCTGCGGAGCGTTTCTTTCAGCGCCTGCGCCATATCCTTGACCATGCGGATTTCATATTCATCGCAGTCAGCAAGGATTCCGGCGATGTCCTTTTCAAATTGGACTTTGGATTTTACCACGCTATCACAAAGGAGGTCATCAACCGTAACGGACAGAGCATTTGCAAGGCTTACAATCGCGGTCAGGCTGACGCGGGTGGTGCCAGTTTCGATGTTGCTCATGTGTGTCGGAGAAATCTCAACCATTTCGGCTAAACGCTCTTGCGTGAGGTCGGCTTTGATCCGTGCGATTTTGATCCGCTTGCCGATGGCCTTGTAATCAAGCTCCATACTTTCCCTCCTTTGCTTCAGAAATATTTCTGAGAATATTGTAACCACGGAGAGAGCGTATTATAATAACCTATAACCGTATTCTACGGATATAGATTAGAATTATAAAAAAAGGACGCTTTCTATGACTACTTGCATATTCGCAGGGCATCGGGAAGTGTATCAGCCGATGATGGATGCGAAAATAGAGAAAGCAATCCGGAAGCTTTTACAGACCGACAGCGAGTTTATCTTCTACACCGGAGGGATGGGCGAATTTGACGGAAAATGTGCTTCGGCAGTCCGTTCCGCCAAACGGCAGTATCCTCACTTGAGGATTCGCCTTGCCCTGGTTCTTCCGTATATGTCCAATAAGCTGAATACGGAAAAGGCATACTACGAATACTACTATGATGAAATCATTATTCCAGAGGAGCTGTGCGGCGTTCACTACAAAGCCGCGATTCAAAAGCGTAACCGCTGGTTGGTGGACAGAGCCGATTGCCTGATTGCTTATCTGTTTCGGGATTTTGGCGGTGCTTATGAAACCGTAAAATACGCGAAAAAGCAAGGCAAGCCGGTCATCAATCTTGCAGAGCAGAAATGAAATTGCACATTTGATATTGCCCTGCCCTATGGGTATAGTAAAAGAAAAACAGGAGTGAAAACCATGAGTGACACATATTTCGATTTGCCCTCCCGACTGGAGGATTCCTTCCCGGAGATCGACAGCGATATTGTAACTGACCTGCGGAAAACCAGTGAGGAATACGATGAGATTCAACAGCAGATTTCTGACTTGAAAAAGCGGTTTCCGTGTATTATGAAAGTGATGGAGGACAAAGGTGAGATTCACCTGACCGCAGAGGAACACGCCGCATTTGTTCAATGCCTTCGGTTATCCCGAAAGCTGGATGATATGGAGCGCCTGCAGCTTTACTTCCGCGGACATACGGATGCGGTGGCTTACCTCCAAAAAATCAAAGCAATCTGATTTTAACGGCTCGGAACAATCCGGGCCGTTTTTGCGCATCGCATTCAAAAAGTTAACACACAATTTGATTGACTATTCCTTATTTGTTGGTTATAATATAGATGGGTGATAATATGAGTTTATTGACGGAAGCTGTTGCACAGGAGCAGCGGAGGATAGAACGGATGATCAGCCAATATGAAACGGAGCTTTCCTGTTTACCTAAAGGTGTGCTGATCACAAAATCCATTAAGGGAAATCAATACTATTATTTGCAGTACCGCAATGGAAAAAAGACCGTTTCTGAATATATTGGGCGACAAAGTGATAAAGTCGAAGAACTGCAGAAGCAAATTGATCGTCGCAAGCATATCCAGGCAATGCTGAAAGCACTGCATGAAGAATATGCTACAGCACAGAAAATGATGGAGGTTCGGGTATGATTGTATATCATGGCAGTAATATGATTGTGGATCAGCCAAGGCTGGTTCATCAGAACAGAACGCTGGACTTTGGATATGGATTCTATACAACAACCAACCAGAACCAGGCAATTAACTTTGCCGGCAAAGTGACAGATCGCAGGGAAAGTGGTTCTCCCTGTGTCAGTATGTATGAAGTGCCGGAGTTAGACGAACTGAAAAGCAAATATAAGGTTCTGATCTTTCCGGGGCCTAATGAAGAATGGCTGGATTTTGTATTTGCCAACCGAAACGGAAGTTACAACGGAGAGCATTATGATATTGTTTTTGGCCCTGTTGCAAACGATACAATTTACCGGACATTTATCGCCTATGAGGAAGGTATTTTAATCAAGGACGAGACGATTGCCAGGCTTAAGGTGAAAAAGCTGTTTGATCAGATGACTTTCACCACAGAGTTGGCTTTGAAAGAGCTTAAGTACATCGGACAATTTGATGCAGGGAGGGATCAGAATGGGTGAAACGAGTATCAAAGCAATGCTGGAGTTTATCATTCCTCGCTTGATTCGGATGCTGATGGAGAAGCAGTCACTGACAGAAAAGGAAGCTCTGACACAACTGTATAGTTCCGAACTGTACCGTCAGTTGGAGCGTGAAGAAACGAAGCTCTGGCATTTGAGTGTTCCCACATTATATGATTTGTGGGTGGAGGAAAAAGAAACCGGTCATATCACTTATCCAGAGGAGGCTTAAATATGGATGAGAAAACCAATTTCATTGTATATTGCATTGAGGAATATAAAAACGCAAAAGGGTTGAATGGGAAAAGCGTGATTGATCTGTTTAATCGTTATCGTGTGATTGACTATATCCGCGATTATTATGAAGCATTGCACACCACTGGTAGACAATATATCGTGGACGACATAAGTATGTATATTGAAGCCCGGCAGCCTTTCATGGCTTGACGAACGATTGGACACGGCGTAGAGCAATCTGCGCCGTGTCCCAGTATATGAAAATTAGACTGGGGGGAAGAAAATGGATATTCGCGAAATAGAAGATATAATTGACATTTTGCATAAGAATCATCCTGCTTTTTCAGGAACAAAAGAACAACTGATGTATGAGTTATTGTCTGCTTTTGAAGATAAGTGCTCTATTGCAGTAATGAAAAGTGTGTTGAATCCGTTAGCTGTAAAAGAAATAACAGACAATATGGATGCCCTAAATCAAGCACTATATTGGGTGGAAAAAAGTGAATTACCTAATACAACGTCGCCAATCGTGACCGAAATTTCAGAAGCGAGATACAACCAGTGCATTTCTCTGCTTACTGACTATGCGTATCCGTATTCGGTAATATGTAGTGGCTATATTTCATATTCAAGGGAACGTTTAATAGCCAGGGTTGATAACGACACAGTTACTTTTGATTTTCCAGAGGATCACAATAATTCAGCATGGAGTGATATTCTCAGGGAAGCGAGCCAGTCTACACTCGGTAGCTTTATGGATAAAATTAACCCAGTAAAGATCGCAAAAGCTAATGCAGAATTACAAAAAGTAATTCATATTGAAGATGGATGTTTGTGTTACAAATTAACAAACGAGATAATTGAGCCATTTCTTGAAATTGCAAATGAACAATGGAATTCCACAAAAACCTTGCCCGACTCATGGAAGTTTGACCTGTTTACGTTAGATGATTATCGACGAGCATGGACATATATTGCAGCGCTTTGCTACATACATTTTTTCGGTTGTATAACGATAAAAGACCCCATAATCAGATTGCGCAATAGCACAATAATTCTGCCGATTAGCAGGATAATAGATAGTATTGCATCGTTAAGCGGCCTGGAAAAAGGTAAGGTAGAAAGTATTTTGAAATATATTACTTTTGAACCGTCCAGACGTAATGTTGATATCATGTATCAGCCAATAGTGGTCTTAAGCAACAAAATAGCGATCATAGCTCCTATGTTATTTATGGGTTCCCGTCCGGAACGGAATCTGCTTGCAGTAGTAAGCTCAAAAATAGATTCAGAACATTCAAAAGAGGTAAACGACTTAGAAGATCTGATGGTGCAGGAAATTGAAGCGGTTATCCCTTGTGCTGGTAGTCTAAAAACCGCAAAGCACAAAAAACTTGGCGGGCGTTTACCTGATGTGGATTTTGGACTCTTGGATACGGTCTCAAACGCTGCGTTACTCTGTGAACTTAAGTGGTTCGCTGCTGCAGATTCTTCGAAAGAGGTATACGCCCGAGAAGATGAAATCACTCATGGCTGTGAACAGTCTGAATCAATTATGGCATATGCCATGAGTGATCGGAAACGGTTTATTAAGCAAGTATTTGATATTGACGATGGTGACAACATTGATTTGTTTTGTTGCGTAGTTGCAAGGCATAATATAAGAACTCAGCACAAATACGTTCCGGTAATTGATTTAAAAAAGTTCAAGGAATTGTTTTTGAGCCAACCAATTAACAGTGTGTTTCATACTATTCGCAACCACGAATATGAGGAGCCGCTACCCGAGGATGCATCAATAACACATCAGGAAATAAAATATGGGGACTTTACATTCAGAATCCCTGCAATTTGTTTCGAGTCAATGCCACTATTGCCGCCGCCATCTATGCGGTGCTGAAAAATCGGGATAAGAACAAAATCAAGGGCCGTCAGCGTCTCACCGCCATGCTGAAAAGCGGCAAGGAACTCAAGGTGTTTACCATTTCCGAAGAACATCTGAAGCAGTTTGCCACCGAAGCCAAGCGGTACGGCGTTGTCTATTGCGCCCTGCGCGGCAAAGAGAAATCCGCAGACGGTATGGTGGATGTGATGGTCCGGGCCGAGGACGCATCGAAAATCAACCGCATTGTGGAGAGGTTCCACCTTGCTACGGTGGATACGGCGTCCATCAGGAATGAGATCGAAAAGACACGGGCTGAGAAAGGTGCCGGGGAGAAAAAGGAGGCTCCCGCTGTTCCCGAAAAGGGACAACCCGAAAAGAGCGATGAGGACAAACTGCTGGACGAGATGATGGGTGCGCCCACAAGGAAGGAGGAGCCTGCACCGGTAAACCCCTCTGCGGCGAGGACGGAAAAATCCCCTCCGTCCGCGCCTACCTCAGAGCCGCCCAGCAAAGCCGCCGAGGGTGCTGCTAAAAGCGCAGAGCAGCGTCCTTCCCTCCGTAAGGAACTGAGGGATATTCAGGCGCAGCGCAGGCAGGAAGAAGCGGCAGCCCCGGTCAAAGAGCCGGAGCGCACAAAGAAACCGGCGGCCAAAGCCAACCAGCATAAACAGCCGCCCCGAAAAAAGAAGAAAGCAAAGGAGAGATAAGCCATGAGTAATTTCGATGATATTTTTGAAGGCAATGCCTCCCGGAAAGGCCAGACCAACCAGCCCTTTGACAAGGAGGCATGGGCTGAGAAAAAGCAGGCCGAGCGTCAGGCGGTCTACGGCCTTGCCGACACTACAGCAGAAGCCGTCAGCGCAGACGGCAGGAAATTTCAGGCGTATCTGGATGTGCAGACCCGTTTCAGCCGTTATTCTGCCACCAATGTGCTACTGATTCTGGCACAGAAGCCGGATGCCACCCAACTGAAAGACTTTGACGGCTGGAAAGACGCCGGTGCGTGCATCAAGCGCCAGCAGAAAGGCATTTCCATTCTGGAACCCGGCGAGGAATATGAGCGTGAGGATGGTTCTATCGGAACCTCCTACAATGTGAAAAGGGTCTTTGATATTTCCCAGACCACCGCACGGGCCAAGGCGCAGCCCTCTGTCAGCATGGATGACCGGCTGCTTTTGAAAGCCCTGATCTCCCGTCCCCCGGTGCCGATGCAGACGGTGGACGATCTGCCAAACCACATGGGCGCGCTGTACGACCATGATCAGCAGGTGATTTTCGTGCGCCGGGGCATGGACGCCGCCGACATTTTCCGCAGCGTTTCCAAGGAGCTGGCCCATGCGGAGATCGCCGGCATGACCAAGGACTACACCCGTGAGGGCGCAGCCTTTGCCGCGTACAGCGTTTCCTATATGCTCTGTAGGGAATACGGCATTGATGCCAGTGGGTATGATTTCAGCCGCCTGCCTGACAGCTTCCGGGAGAGTGATGCCCAGGGCATCCGTGCTACGCTGTCGGAAATCCGGGATACTGCCGGAAATAAGCCACATTAGCGATTGCGCCATGATGTACCAGGAAAACGACAGCGGGAACGCCACCTGATTGCTTGTACGGTTCGAGGTCTGTCCTGTCTGATACGGAGCGAGAACAGTCGGCTATAAGTACCGGGCAGCTCCCGGTATGGCGATGACAGGCAATAGGGATAATGATACTCCTGTCCAGCCACAGTCCGAGCGTGATAAGCGTTCTCAGCGCGAAGCCGTCGCAGGCAATGGGGGCAGCCGAAAAGCAGAGATCCTGCCGGGGGTGAAAGGCCCGTGGAGCTGATACGCTGTCAGCCGTTCGATGAATGCCCACAGAGATTCGGGGTGTCGGGGACAAATGGAATCTCTCTACATATCTGTGTGTATGGGATAAAATGGACAAAACGAAAGGAAAGGGGGTGTGACGGTGGTAGTACCAAAAAAGACGTTTTGTCCTGTGATGGGGCGGGAGGAAACCGTGTACATTTATGCGGAAGCGAACGAGCAAGGGGAAAAGAAGCTCTGGTTCAACGGCTGTGAAATGTACAGCGGCGATCCTCGATGCGGAGAATGCCGGGATGCTCAAATGACGGCGTTCTTCGATTTCTTGGCAAAGTCTAAATCCGAAGCGGGTAGGTTATAAACCGTCTCGATGCTCCGGATTCCGAGGCGGAGCGCATCGGCATAGCACGAAAGCCCGTGCGCTCCGTTCATCGTGACGCGCTCGTGATAGCTGAGCAGGCAGCGCAGAAGCGCAACAGCAGATTCCGCCTGGGTCAATTGCTTCACTTCGTTCATTCGTTCACCTCCTGTTTTCACGTTCCGCAGCATCGCAACGGCGGATTCCGGTACGGGTGTGAAGCACTCCATACAGTCGATTGCGACATGCAGCGCGCCGATCAAGTTTGCATACGGGTTTTCCAGCTTGACCTCGCCGGAAGCAGGGTCTTCTGCATAAGTGCGGTCGTTGGCAAACTCAAGATTTCGAACGTGGATGCGCAGGGTTTCTAAACTTTGCGAAATCGTCATTGGTTTGCCTCCTTTTGTTTTTCGCGGGTATATTCCGGCTCGATCGACTGATTCAGCGCGTCCGCCAGCTTCCGAATCTCTTCGAGCTGGCGGATCGCCTTTTCTGCGTGGTGGGTCAGGCGCTTCAAGTTCCGCGCGTTCCGCTTGAATTGGCGGAGGTTCTTCGATTCAATCCAAATCGGAATCCCGCAGATGCGGGCGAAGATGCAAGGAACGCTTTCGCCGGTCGGGGTCGTACAGTTGGTCATAGCGGTTGCCTCCTTTCTTGTTCTGCGGGCGTTTCGCGCGCCGCCGTGGTTGCGGTGTTTTATTTGGTGTGGTATAATAAAATCAAAAACGGGGGGTAATCTGATGGGATATTGGTTGACGAGAAAAGAGGAGCAACTGCTCCGGGAGATTTACAAACACGGAAGCGGCGGAATGATCTGGGAGAAATCCGACGAGATGGAAGCGCTTTCCGGGCTTGATTTGGTCGATCCCGTCTGCCCGCGCTTCGGCGAGAGCGGAAAAACGCGCGTGTTCCTCACGGAAGCGGGGCAAAGGTACATTGCGATACTTGCAAGGCAACGCAGGAAGGAAACACGGCGCTATTGGATCACAACGGCGATTGCGATTGCCGCGCTGGTGGTCTCTGTTATTTCGCTAATAAAACAACAAGGCTAATCGCAATTGCCACAATAGAAACGGTAAGCGGGAGGATAAAATACGGGTCGAAGTTCCTCATTATTGTTTCACCTCCCTTGGTTTGGTTTATTCCGTGCGGTTTCTAGCTTGTCTATATAATACACTAGGCAGGCTAGATTGTCAAGAGGGATTTCTAGATTATCTAGAAATTTTTCTTGATTTTTTCTTGACTGCGTGATATTGTATAAATGGAAAGGAGATGATAGCCAGTGGAAACGGTTGGAGAGCGTGTCCGTTCTATACGAAAGCGCGAAGGGCTAACTATGGAAAAGTTCGGTTCACGAATCGGGATTTCAAATCCGTCTGTGAGTACGATTGAATCTGGGAAGAGCAATCCGTCGAATCAAACGATTCTCGCAATCTGCCGCGAGTTCGGTGTGTCTGAAATGTGGCTGCGTACCGGCGAGGGCAAGCCCTATCCGGAGCGCGGTCGGCTCGAAGAGCTGTCCTACATGGCCGGGCGCTTTCTGAGCAACGAGCCGACGGAGTTTCAACGGCGGTTCGCTATGATGATGTTCTCCCTCACGGACGAGGAATGGAAGCTGCTCGAGCAGAAGGCCAGAGCGCTGCTGGAAGAGCTGCCGGAACCGTAAAAAAAGAGAGCCGTTAGAAAACGGCTCCTTTTTTCAGCCCGTCAGGCCGAGGGCAAAGGCGTATAGCATTCTGAGCGCTTCCTCTGAAGCGTTCTCGACCGCCTCCATCAACTTTTCCCGCGTTTTTTCGACGTTTTCCCACATTTTGAACGCTCCTTTCGTGATTTTGCACCAAAATAATCCTGTAAAATTGGTCGGTTTTACCGCTTGCGCTTTGCGAAATGCGTGATAAAATGGAATTGAAAGAATTACTGGAGAATGCCGCGCGGCTTGTCCGCTGCTTTCCCGACGTCCGCGACGCAGGAGAACAGCAGCGGGCTGCCCTTGATAAAGGGTAGTTTCGCGGTTACTAACGGGTTACTAACAAAAAAACGCAGCATCAAAACGCGGATTTTTACTGTAGAAAATAAGGCTCTCTGTCAATAGTTGGGGTAGAGACAAAAACGCAAATAATTAGGTCGTG
>ENA-UOIY01000677-UOIY01000677.1-human-gut-metagenome-genome-assembly--contig:-P114-NODE-677-length-51750-cov-85.937924_pt1 | contig 51750 bp, 48 predicted proteins | sample MGYA00242335_ERZ723882 | MGnify/ENA metagenome assembly ERZ723882
TTCCCTTTCACACTATCCTTCCCTCCGATACTTGTAACCGGGCAGGTTTTTTTGACAGTCTGAAGCGCAAAAAGAGAGCGCCCCTGCGGGCGCTCTCTTTTTGCGTTTTACAGATGCGCCTTTGCGTGGGCGCAGATGGCGTCAAAGGTTTTCTGGCTAATGTCGTGCTCGATCTTGCAGGCGTCGGCCTCGGCGGTGGCGGCGTCGATACCCAGCGCCATCAGGAACCGCGTCAGCGTGTGGTGCCGATCCAGCATATTTTCCGCGATGGCCATGCCGCTGGCGGTCAGTGTGATAAGCCCGTCCTTATCCATGGTGATATAGCCGTTTTCCCGCAGCCGTTTGGTGGCGTAGGTCACGCTGGGCTTTGTCACGCCCAGATGCTCCGCCACATCGATGGAGCGGATATATCCGTGCTGCTGCTGCATCATCAGCATCGTCTCTAAATAGTCCTCGGAAGCGCGCAGTATTTGCATGAAGTTTTCACCAACTTTCCCCGGATCGCTACCGGCATGATAACACATTTTTCACAAATATACAAGGGAAAGAAAAAATTTTTATTCTCCCTATTGACAAAGGGGGTTAAAGAGGCTAAACTTCACATTGGTTAGGGAGAGCTAACTGTTAGCTGTTGCACCGCCTTTCAGAGTGCGCCCAACCGATTTTTTCAGACAAGCGGTTAGCCTAAACTAACCCGAACGGAGGGATACACATGATGCCTTTGGTACTGGCAGACGCCGGAACGGAACAGCTCATCCACAAGGTGGGCGGCAGCCCGGAGTTGAAGAAGCATTTGGAGGATCTGGGCTTTGTGCCGGGCGGCGCGGTGACGCTGATCTCCGCCATGGGCGGCAACGTCATCGTCAAGGTCAAGGAATCCCGCGTGGCCATCAGTGAAGAGATGGCGCGCAAGATCATGGTATAAAATACATTACATAAAGAAGGAGAGTTCATCATGAAGACACTGCGTGAAGTCAAGATCGGCGAAACTGTCAAGGTCGTCAAGCTCCACGGCGAGGGACCCGTCAAGCGCCGCATCATGGATATGGGCATCACCAAGGGCGTGGAGGTCTATGTCCGCAAGGTAGCGCCTCTGGGCGACCCCATGGAGGTCACGGTGCGCGGCTATGAGCTGAGTCTGCGCAAGGCCGACACCGAAATGATCGAAGTCGAATAACCGCGTATTTCATTTTCTACATAGGTTCAATAAGATTAACCGGAAGGAGAGACAATATGGAAAAACAGATTAAGATCGCGTTGGCGGGTAACCCTAACTCCGGCAAGACTACCCTGTTCAACGCGCTGACCGGCTCCAACCAGTTCGTGGGCAACTGGCCGGGCGTCACGGTGGAGAAGAAAGAGGGCAAGCTGAAGAAGCATGATGATGTGACCATCATGGACTTGCCCGGCATCTACTCCCTGTCCCCCTACACGCTGGAGGAGGTGGTGGCTCGTAACTACCTGATCGACCAGCGCCCCGATGCCATCCTGAACATCATCGACGGCACGAACCTGGAGCGTAACCTGTACCTGACCACCCAGCTGACCGAGCTGGGCATTCCCGTTGTCATCGCCATCAACATGATGGACGTTGTCCGCAAGAACGGCGACAAGATCAACGTGCAGGAGCTGAGCCGCGAGCTGGGCTGCCAGATCGTGGAGATCTCTGCCCTGAAGGGCGAGGGCGTCATGGAAGCGGCGGAGGCGGCTGTGGTTGCGGCCAAGTCCACCAAGACCGTCCCCATGCACACCTTCTCCGGCCCCGTGGAGCACGCCATCGCCCACATCGAGGAGGCGGCGGTGCACAACATGCCCGAGGAGCAGCAGCGCTGGTACGCCATCAAGATCTTCGAGCGCGACGACAAGGTGCTGGATAAGCTGCACATCGACCCGTCCGTCATGGCGCACATCGAGGAGGACATCAAGGCCGCCGAGAAGGAGCTGGACGACGACGCCGAGAGCATCATCACCAACGAGCGCTATGTGTACATCGCCGAGATCATCAAGGCCTGCTACAAGAAAAAGAACGCCGGTCAGCTGTCCGCTTCCGATAAGATCGACCGCATCGTGACCAACCGCTGGCTGGGTCTGCCCATCTTCGCTCTGGTCATGTTCCTGGTGTACTACATCTCCATGGTCACTGTTGGCTCCGCCGCTACCGACTGGGCGAACGACGGCCTGTTCGGTGACGGCTGGCACCTGCTGGGCATCGGCTCCGGTGAGTACAACGAGGTGGCCGACGCCTACGGTGAGGCTTCTCTGGTCGTGGACGGCTACGAGGCCTACATCGAGGAGCACGGCGCTCTGGCGGCTGACGGCACCTTCACCTACGACGTGGAGGACGAGGAGACGCTGGCCGTTACCACCGAGACAGCGACTCTGGCTGACTACAAGGAAGCCAAGGCCACGCTGGACGAGATCGGCGATGAGCCTGACCCCGCCGACTACGGCGTGTGGGTGCCCGGCGTGCCCGTGCTGGTGGGCAACGCGCTGGAGGCCGCCGGTGCGTCCGAGTGGCTCAGCGGCCTGATCCTTGACGGTATTGTGGCCGGTGTGGGCGCGGTGCTGGGCTTCGTGCCCCAGATGCTGGTGCTGTTCCTGCTGCTGGCGTTCCTGGAGGCCTGCGGCTACATGGCGCGTATCGCCTTCGTTCTGGATCGTATCTTCCGCAAGTTCGGCCTGTCCGGTAAGTCCTTCATCCCCATGCTGATAGGTACCGGCTGCGGCATCCCCGGTGTTATGGCCTCCCGTACCATCGAAAATGAGCGCGACCGGCGTATGACCATCATGACCACCACGTTTATCCCCTGCGGCGCCAAGGTGCCCTTCATCGCCATGATCGCCGGCGCCATCTTCGGCGGCAGCGCATGGGTGTCCACCTCCGCTTACTTCATCGGCATGGCCGCCATCGTGATCTCCGGTATCATGCTGAAGAAGACCAAGATGTTCGCCGGCGACCCCGCTCCCTTCGTTATGGAGCTGCCCGCTTACCACTGGCCCACTCTGGGCAACGTCCTCCGCTCCATGTGGGAGCGCGGCTGGTCCTTCATCAAGAAGGCCGGTACCATCATCCTGCTGTCCACCATCTTCGTGTGGTTCACCAGCTACTTTGGCTGGGTGGACGGTCAGTTCCAGATGCTGTCTGACGATCAGATCGACTGCTCCATCCTGGCTGCCATCGGCGGCGCTATCGACTGGATCTTCGCACCTCTGGGCTGGGGCAACTGGCAGGCGGTGGTTGCCTCCATCACCGGTCTGGTGGCCAAGGAGAACATCGTCGGTACCCTGGGCGTTCTGTACGGCGGTGGCGGCGGCAGCGTGTATGACGCCATGGCCGCAGCCTTCACTGCCATCACCGCTTACAGCTTCCTGGTGTTCAACCTGCTGTGCGCTCCCTGCTTCGCCGCCATCGGCGCCATCAAGCGTGAGATGAACAGCGCCAAGTGGACGTGGTTCGCCATCGGCTATCAGTGTGGCTTCGCCTATGTGGTCGCCCTGATGATCAACCAGTTCGGCAGCCTGTTCACCGGCAACGCCAACATCCTGGGCGTCATCGTGTCCGTGCTCCTGCTGGCCGGCATTATCTACATGCTGTGCAAGCCCTATAAGGAAGCCACCAAGCTGGCTGTCAAGTAAAACAGCCTATATCAGATTTTGAAAGGAGTGACATTTCATGCTGGAATGGCTGACAGCGAATCTGGGCACCATCCTCATCAGTGCCGGTCTACTTGTCGTTGTGATCCTCATCATCCGCTACCTGCTGCGCCAGAAGAAGGCGGGAAAGTCCTCCTGCGGCGCCGGCTGCGCCCACTGCGCCATGCACGGCCAGTGCCACAGCCAGAGCTGCAAGCACTGAACAGGGCAGGGGGAACGTGGAAACACGCTCCCCCTGCGTCCCAAAGGGAGGTATCACTATGATCGAAACGATTCTGAAGGTGGACGGCATGGCCTGCGGTATGTGCGAGAGCCACATCAACGATACCGTCCGCAACCGGTTCCCGGTGCAGAAGGTCACGTCCTCCCACACCAAGGGCGAGACGGTGATCCTGTCTCCGGAGCCTCTGGATGAGCAGGCGCTGCGCGCCGCCATCTCCGCCACCGGCTATACGGTCACGGCGGTGGACGCTCATCCCTACGAAAAGATGGGCTTGTTCTCGTTCCATAAGAAGTAAGCCCTTGCTTTCTCAACAGAAAAGCGCCCTGCGGCGCTTTTTTGAAAACCAACGGTTAAAGAACTTTAACCGAGAATAAACAGGTGCGCTGCGCCGAAGAATACGATAGAAACGAACAGAAAGGAAAGTGAGATATGAGCGTTGTGATCCTGGGCGGCAACGAGTGCATGGAGCGCCGCTACAAAGAACTCTGCCAGTCCTACAAATGCTCCGCCAAGGTGTTCACCAAGCCCGCCGGCGGCCTGAAAAACAAGCTGGGAAGCCCCGACCTGATGATCTTCTTCACCTCCACCATGTCCCACAAGCTGGTGCAGAGCGCGCTCAGCGAGCTGAAGGGGACGCCCACGCGCATCGAGCGCTGCCATACCAGCTCCCTGTCCGCTCTGCGGAGCATTCTGGAAAAGCACGCCGTGTAAGGGGGTGGCCGCATGTCCGAAGAACTGATGGTGCGCCAGTGCGCGCCCACGCTGGCCGGTATCAAGACCGGCAGCCTGTTCCCCTGTCCTTGCACCAGCCGGGAGGAGCTTCTGTGCCAGGTGCGCAGTCTCAACCGCCGCCTGTCCCCCAAGGGACTGTGCCTGCTGCCGCTGCGGTTCACGCCGGGCAGCGTCCTGCTGTATCTCTACCGCCCTGCCACCTTGCGCCGCGACCTCAGCGATGGTCTGGCGCGTGACATACTGGCGCAGGCGGGCTATGAGGGCGACAGCTGCGGGCGCTGCGTGGCCACGCTGATCCGCCGCCTGCGGCAGGGCAGCGACTTTCCCCACGAGATCGGCCTGTTCCTCAGCTACCCTCCTGAGGACGTGCGCGGCTTTGTGGAGAACCACGCCTGCAACTACAAGTGCGCAGGTCTTTGGAAGGTCTACGGAGACGAGCGTCAGGCACAGCGGCTGTTTGACCGGTTCAAGCGCTGCACGGACACATATTACAGACTCTGGCAGGCCGGTGCCACCATTGAGCAGCTGGCTGTGGCGGGGTAAAAGAAAGGAAACGAATACCATGAAAAAGACTGCTGTTATCTACTGGAGCGGCACCGGCAACACCGAGGCCATGGCCAACGCCGTGCTGGAGGGCATGAAGTCCGCCGGCGCGGATGCCGCCCTGCTGACCGTCGATCAGGTGAACACCGCCGATCTGGGCAACTACGCCGCCATCGCCTTCGGCTGCCCGGCTATGGGCAGCGAGGTGCTGGAGGAGATGGAGTTCCAGCCCATGTTCGACGCCTGCAAGAACTGCCTGGGCGGAAAGGCCGTGGCGCTGTTCGGTTCCTACGGCTGGGGCGACGGCGAGTGGATGCGCTCCTGGGAAAAGGACTGCGCCGATGCGGGCATCAATCTGGTCTGCGACAGCGTCACCTGCTGCGAGGCTCCCGACGATGCCGCGCTGGACGCGTTGCGCGCCATGGGCAAGACGCTGGCGGAATGACCGCCGTTATGTTCCTGCGCCGCCGCCTGCGGCAGCGCGGGCAGACGCTGCTGCCGCTGCTGGCCGTACTCTCCGCGGCCGCTGCGCTGAGCAATTGAGCAGCTGAAAAGCGCCCCGACGGGGCGCTTTTCAGACTGTCAAAAAACCTGCCCGGTTACAAGTATCGGAGGGAAGGATACCATCGATTGGCAAGGGCAAACACGCCTGACAGCGTGTCTTTCCGGCGCTTTTTGCTCTTTTCGCCTTGGCTTGCGCCAGCAAGCCTGCGGCTCAAAAACCAAAAATCACTCGAAAATACATCGCTGGCAGGTGCGGAGCAGTTTTGCCGGAGCAGAAATGTGTCCAGACAAGAAAAGACCCGCAGAGAATACTTGCCGTATTGTCAAGGGGCTTGACGCAGTATGGGCGCATTTCTGCCCGTCAAAACCGTGTCTGCCCTTGTCAATCGATGGTAGTGTGAAAGGGAACCGTCAGGGTTCCCTTTCGCGTTCAATCACCCGCCGCAGCGACCAAAATCGCAAAATAAAATACTGTTTTTTATTTTGCGAATTTGCCTCAGCTTGTCAAAAAAGTCCGTTCGGACTTTTTTGACAAGCTGAAAAGCGCCCCGACGGGGCGCTTTTTTACAGCCATTTCTTGTGCCGGAAGAACCACAGCAGCCCCGCCACCAGCAATACACTGGCGGCGATGATGGCGGGATAGCCCCACTCCGACTGCAATTCAGGCATGTTCACAAAGTTCATGCCGAACCAGCCGGTGATCAGCGTCAGCGGCAAAAACAGCACCGTCACGATGGTGAACACCCGCATCAGGTCGTTCTGCTGGATGGCCAGCTGGCTCTGATAGGCCTCCCGCAGCTGCGCCACCAGCTCCTGCAGGGAGCAGACCTTTTGCAGATAGCGATCCGTCCGGCGTCCCAGTACGGTCATCCGTCCCAATATATCCTCTCGCAGCAGGCCGTTGTCGTTGTCGCCCATCTCGTCGAAGATGGCGTCCAGCTGCTCGTAATACCGCTTCAGCCGCAGCAGCTCCCGCCGCCACGCGGCGATGCGCCGGGGCGCGTCGTCCTTGGCGCGTCCCTCCAGTATGATGCCCTCGCCCTCGTTGATCTTGGCCTCCAGCTTCTCCAGATACGCCATGTCCCCCTTGAACAGCCCGGCGAAGAACCGGTACAGCAGCTGCTGGTTGTCCGTGACGCCGCCGTTCAGCTCCTGCACCGCGCCGCGGACATACTGCGCCGCCGCCTCGTCCCGGCAGAAGAAAAACAGATCCTCCTGATCCAGATACACCAGCACCTTTTCACTCTTGCCGCCCTTACGCACATCGTACCAGTCGAAGGCCAGCAGGTCGAAATGCTCCAGCGCCTCGAAGCTCTCCGTCTGGCGCTCGCCCACATACTGAAACACGGCGGGATCCATCTTGTCCGCCACCTGCGCCATATCCTTCCACAGAAGCACCGCCTGCATAACGCCACCGTCCTTTCTCCCGCAGTATAGCCTACTTCCGCCCGTCCGTCAAGTTGACTTTCCGTCCCCGCACTGGTACAATAAGGGCAGCAAGACACCATTCTGAACAAAGGAAGTGGTTTTATGCAGTTGACACCGCAGCAGCAGGCGCTGCTGGACGGCGCGCAGGGCGAGACGATGGCCAAGGTGGTCAAAACACTGGTCATGTACGGCGATACCTTCGGCGCGCAGCGCATGGTGCCCGTCACCAGTGAGTACGGCCACACCGTCATCTCCTTCGGTCTGGCGGTGATGAAGCCGGTCTACGACCTGTACGACCGTCTCATCGAGGCCGGACTGACCAGCGGCCAGAAATTCACCGCCGATCCCCGCCCGCTGGACAAAAACGTGCCCACCAGCCTGCTGGAGGACATCGTGTTCCGCAAGATCATGTACACCCAGCAGGCGCGCTACGAGGAGCAGCTCCGCAAGCTGGGCATCACCGCCGACAACGGCTACACCTGCACCTGCTATCTGGAGCAGGTGGGCAACCAGCCAAGAAAGGGCGATATCCTCAGCTGGGCGGAATCCTCCGCCGTGGTGTACGCCAACAGCGTGCTGGGTGCCCGCTGCAACCGCAACAGCGGCATGCTGGAGCTGATGGGCAGCATTGCCGGCTTCGTGCCGGAGTTCGGCCTGCTGACCGACGAGGGGCGCAAGGCCCACTGGCTCATCGAGGTGAAGTGCCAGAGCCGTCCGGAGCCGCAGCTTCTGGGCTCGGCCATCGGCATGAAGGTCATGGAGGATGTGCCCTACGTCCGGGGTCTGGACACATGGCTGGGCACGGAGCTGAACGACGAGAACCGCGCCTATCTGAAGGATTTCGGCGCGGCCACCGCCAGCAACGGCGCCGTGGGACTGTATCACATCGAGAACCTGACGCCCGAGGCCAGGGAACAGGGCGAAGCCCTGCTGCACGAGGGCTATCAGACCTATGTGATCGACGACGCGGAGCTGGAGCGGGTGAAGCGCAGCTACCCCGTGATCTGGAAGGATCCCGCCGCCCGGCCGGAGCTGTGCTTCGTGGGCTGTCCCCATCTGACGCTGGAGCAGCTGCACCAATGGACGGAAAAGCTGCACGACGCTCTGCGGCAGCAGAACCGCCTGCAGGTGGCGGTGCCCACGGTGTTCACCGCCGCGCCCGCCGTGCTGGACGCCTTCAAGGACACCGTGGAGGGCTACAAGCTGCAAAGCATGGGCGTGATCCTCAGCTACATCTGCCCGCTGATGTACATGAACAACCCCCTGTGCAAGAAGAAGGCGGTCATCACCAATTCCAACAAGCTGCGCACCTATACCAGCGCCCGGTACTACACGGACGCGGAGATACTGGACATCCTGTCGGGAAAGGAGGGACGCTGATATGAAGCAGTTCAAGGGTCGTGTCGTCGTCCCCGGCACCTGCACCGCGGAGGCTCTGGTGAGTCACGGCGGGTTCAACACGCTGGCCAGCTACCAGATGGCTATGATGTTCGGCGACAAGCAGGTGAAGTGCGGCGACCAGAATAACCCCGACCTCTACAAAAAGCCCATGATCGGCAAGGCGCTGTGCCTGCCTCAGACCATCGGCTCCACCACCGGCGGCATGGTGCTGTTCACGGTGTGCTCCCACGGCAAGCAGCCCGCCTGCATGCTGTTCTCCCTGCCCATCGACTCGCTGGCCGCCTCCGGCGCCATTCTGGGCGACGTGTGGACGGATAGCAAAATGCCCGTGGTGGACTCGCTGGGCGATGAGTTTTTGCAGTATGTACAGACAGGTATGACCGTCACCGTGGGCGAGGACGGCCTTGTGACAGTGGAGGAGTAAAGTGGACGATATTTACAGCAAGAAACCGGAGGAGTGCGCCTACTCCTTCACCCAGCACCGGGCGTGCGAGTTTTTTCCCTGCCATAAGACGAACCATCCGGAGGACTTCAACTGCCTGTTCTGCTACTGCCCGCTGTATACGCTGGGCAGCAAGTGCGGCGGCAATTTCAAGTATCTGGAAAACGGCGTCAAGGACTGCTCCGACTGCCTGCTGCCCCATGGCCGCGGCAGCTACAGCTACATCATATCCAAGTATCCGGAGCTGATGGAGCTGGCAAAGAAGAACCGGTAAGGACAAATATGTATACGAAAAAACCGCGCCAAAGCGCGGTTTTTTCATTGTACGATCCTTGCCCCGCTGTAGGGACGGACGACCCTGTCCGCCCCGTGTGACCGCACATTTCCCGCCGGGGCGATGTGGGCATCGCCCCCTACGAATCCATCCACCGGTAATGCGTTGTAGGGGACGGCGTCCCCGACGTCCCGCCAGCGCGAAGCGCTGTCATTCCGAGCCAGTGACCGTGTCACTGGCGTGGGAATCCGTTAGCGCTCCTTTGGGGCTGAACCGATTATCCCCCAGTTCCGCATATTCCCAATGATGTATGCTTCAAAATCCGCCCATTTTACAGGATAAGGGGAGGGGTCCTCGTCCTGAACCCGTGCTGCCTTTTTCGAGGCTCCGATATATGTAAGCTGTTTGCTCGGAACAGAGGTAGAGGTGTCGCTCAACAGGGTCAGCAGGTACAGACGCTTTCTTGCGGGGTTCAATGTGTATGCCTGTGGAGCAAAGAATTGCGGCATGTACGCTGACGCTTCGACGTCATCGAGCGGCAGTAATCGATCCGTCACTGCTTGGTAGAAATATACGTTTGGTACGATGTGCCCTGGATGCCATTTGCCCGACTCGACCTTGACAAAATACAGGTACTTGCCGTTCAGGCGGTGCGCTGTCGCCACTTGTCCCTGCAATTGGTATGCGAAGACATCCCCATTTTTCCACGGACAAATATACAAAGACTGCGGGCGGATGCGCTTCGGCCTGGGCGGGGGTGACAGCAGTTTTTCCTTTAATGCAGAGAGACGATCCATCTCCGACTTTTGCGAACTATTTGGGCAGTTGAGCACATTAAAAGCACTTTCCCCATATTCCAAATAGAACAACGCCTTATCCTTGACACCTTTTTCCAATCGCCCGAGATCCCACTGCGTATCAGCTAAAGCAAGCCAAAAGGCGGGGGCGTCCTCCGGGTCGGCAAGGGCGTCCTGATACTGCTCCACGAGCTCCTGCGTAATCGTGGAGCCTGATTTCCCGTTTCGCAGCTGTGCCTCAAAATAGGCGCGGACGTCACTTCCAATGTCGTTTTCGTAAAGCGAGATTCCCCATACTCCCATATAATCGTCACCTGCCTGTCATTGTACGCTGGATACAGTGTATCATCTCGCCCTGATTTTTGTAAAGAAAAACCTGCCAAGGTGGGTCGAGGAAGGAGCCGTAGGGTACGCGGCGGCGTGTTTATTTGCAGGACGGACGACCCTGTCCGCCCGAACAGCGCGAAGCGCTGTCATTCCGAGCCAGTGACCGTGTCACTGGCGTGGGAATCCGTTTCCTTCGCCCTATTGCGCGGCCTTTGCCGTGATGACCTCCGCCAGACCCTGGCCGAACAGCTGCGCGGCCTTCAGCGCCTCGTCCAGCGAATTGCCCGCCGCGCCGATCTCCACCAGCAGGCTGCCGGTGGTGAAATACTCGTTGTAGTCCGAATTCCGCAGCGTCAGTGGCCGCATGAGGGTGGGGTGACTCTCCGTCAGGTGCTGCTGCACCGCCACGGCGAACTTCAGATTCTCCTGCCAGCCCTCCCAGCTGCTGCCCATCACAAGGCTCACCTGCGCGCAGTCGGGATCCTCCCGCGTTACCACCTTGTACTGGTGCCCGGCTTTGTCTTCCAGCGCGTCCCGGTGAACGTCCAGAATGAACCGGATGCCGGGGTATTTTGCCATGTATTCCTCGATGGCGTCCTCCGCCCGGTAGTACGCGCCGTTGTACTCCGGATCGTCATACAGCGCCCGGTCGTGCAGCACGGACAGGCCGTAGCCCGACAGCACTCTGGCCAGTTCGTCGCCCACCCGGATAACGCTGACGGAGGCATCCGCCGTGCGGAAGGAGCCGGTGTCTACGTATTCCTCCCCGGCGGGCATGGTATACGCCTCGCTGCCGTGGGTGTGAAGTATAAGCACTTGCGGGGACTCGTCGCCGGGCGCGGCGGCAAATGTGCCGTCAAACCGTATGCCGTCCAGCGTCTGGCGGGAGGCGTTTTTGATGAACACATCCCCCACGCGGATGTAGCCGTTCTCGTCCGTCACCACCACCGACAGCGGCGGCGACGGCTCGGCGGTGTCGCCGTCCGGCTGCGGCTCGTCCTGCGCGGCTGGCTCGTCCGACGGGGCGGGAGCCTCCGCCTTTTCCGGGGAAACGGCCTGCATCCGGCTGATCTCCTCCTGCGCGGCCAGCAGCTGCGGGGACTGTCCCAGCGCCAGCAGCGCCGGCAGGGGAAGGGAATCCGTGGGCAGCAGGTCGGCCAGCTCCCATTGGAGCAGGCAGCGCGCCAGCTCGCTTTGCCGCACCGCTGCCGCCGCCGATGCCAGATCGTCGCTTCCGGCGCACACCGCCGCCAGCCACAGCACCGCCGCAGCCGCCACCGACGCCGCGCCCTGCCGCCAGCGATTCTTTTTCATACGTTCACCGCCTTTCAGACAAGCCTATGCGGGGTGGATAGAAAAAAGTACAGTAAATCCGGGAGCGTCCGCTCCCGGATTTACTGTAAGGTAAATTCACTTTACTGACGTTGACATATCAGGAAAATCGAACATATCCCACGGTGCTATGGCGGGCGGACGCAGGTCGAAGGTCATGGGCGCGCCGGACTCCGGGTGGCAGAAGGACAGATGACACGACCACAGGGCGATGGGGGACACGGGATCGTCCGCCAGACCGTAGCGCCGGTCGCCCACCAGCGGCAGGCCGCGGGAGGAAAACTGCACGCGGATCTGGTGCGTCCGCCCGGTGAGCAGCTGCACCTGTACCAGTGTCAGCCCGGCGCGGCTGTCCAGCACCCGGTAGCGCAGGCGGGCCTCCTGAACGCCCTTTTCCCTTGTGGTGACAACGTGTGTCAAGCGTGTTTCCTTGTCACGTGCCAGCAGGTCGGTGAGGGTGCCCTCCCGCTCCGGCGGGGCGCCGCGCAGCACCGCCAGATAGTGCTTTTCGAAGGTGCCCTCCCGTATCTGGCGGGACAGGTCGCCGGCGGCGTAGGCGCTGCGGGCAAACACCATCAGGCCGGACACCGGGGCGTCCAGCCGGTGGACGGTGCGGATGCATTCGGTGTGCAGCTCCTGCCGCAGAAGGGCGGGCATGCCGCCCGGCTCGTCGGTGGAGAGGACGCCGGAGGGTTTCACCGCCACCACGATGCGCCTGTCCTGAAAGAGAATATCCATGTTGAAATTCCTTTAATTTTAAATTTAAATATATGTTATACATAACATTATATATCAACTTTTCGCCGGCTGCAAGAAAAGCTCTTGACAAGAGTGGTCTAATCGGTTAGACTATACGCAAGAGGTCTAATCTGTTCGACCTGAAAAGGAGGGATGACCATGGACACACCGAAGATATTCGACAGCGAGCTGCGGTTTTGCGAGATCCTCTGGCAGCACGAGCCGGTGAAGAGCAGCGAGCTGGTGCGGCTGTGCGCCGACGAGCTGGGGTGGAAAAAATCCACCACCTACACCGTCATCAAGCGGCTGACGGAGCGGGGCGTGGTGCACACGGAGAACGCTGTCGTCACGGCGCTTGTGGGGCGGCAGGATGTGCAGAATGCCGAGAGCCGCGCCTTTGTGGACAAGAACTTTCATGGGAGCCTGCCGGCGTTCCTGTCGGCGTTTATCGGAAACAAGCAGCTGACCCAGCAGGAGGCGGACGAGCTGCGGCGGATGATCGACAAGTTCGAGGAGGAGCACCATGGATAAGCTGTTCGACACGGTATTGGAGCTTTCGTGGCAGGCCGGGCTGATCGCACTGGCGGTGATGGCGGTGCGGCTGGTGCTGCGGAAAAAGGCGTCCCGCCGGGCACTGTGCATGCTGTGGGCGCTGGTGGCGCTGCGGATGCTGCTGCCGGTGAGCCTGACGGTGGAAAGCCCGGTGAGCTTACAGGCAGAGGAAGCGCCGGTGAGCCGGGCGTACCACGCCATGCAGGAGGCGAGGACAAGCGTCCCGGAGGAGGCGGCTCCCGCGCCTGCGGAATCCTCCGGCGCCGCCGCTGCGGTCGTACCGGCGGAACCGGCGGCGGAGCCGGTGACGCTACGGACGTTCGCCCGGTGGCTGCCGTGGATATGGGTCATCGGCATGGGCTGCATGGCGGCGTATATGCTGCTGAGCTTTATCTGGATGCGGCTGACGCTGCGGAGAGCGGAGCACATTCGGGACAACGTGTACCGCTGTACCCAGTGGAGCACGCCCTTTGTGCTGGGCATTATCGCGCCGTGCATCTATGTGCCGGAGAGCGTGTCGGAGGAGGATCTGCCCCAAGTGCTGGCGCACGAGCGGTGCCACATCCGGCGGTGGGATCATGTGGTGAAGCCCTTTGCGTTCCTGCTGCTGGCGGTGAACTGGTTCAACCCGGTGCTGTGGGCGGCCTATGTCCTGCTGGGGCGGGACATGGAGAACGCCTGTGACGAGATGGCGCTGAAAAACGCGGACACGGCGCAGCGGGCGGCCTATTCCCGGGCACTGGTGTCCTGCGCCGCCCAGCCGAAAATGGCGGCGGTGTGCCCGCTGGCCTTCGGCGAGGTGGCGGTGAAGGAACGGGTGAAGAACGTGCTGGGCTATAAGAAGCCGGCGATATGGGCGGCGGTCATACTGGCCGCCGCGGCGGTGGTCATCGGCGTGTGCCTGCTGACGAAGCCCAGCTACAAGAACGTGGGGACGCTGGACGCGGAGAAGCTGTTCGCCCTGCGGACGCCCTACGTGGACAACAACTCTGCCGTGGGCGCGATACTGGACGCGCTGGGGTTCCGGGAGCTGGGCAGCAGCGGCGCGGACTACGGCTACGCCGTGCATCTGAGCACGGATAGGGAGCCCATGGGCATCACGGTGCTGTATACCTACGAGGGAGCGGTGCCGCAGAGGAGCGAGGAGCGCTATCGGCAGATCGCCATGCGGGGTTATATCGCGTTGGCGCTGATCGACAACGCGGAGTGGTTCTCGTGGCAGGAGCATGGCGCTGACGGAACATCAAATAAAGCGGACAGCACGGCCAGCGATTCGCTGTACCCGATCGTTTACCCCGGATATCCGGATACGGTGCGGGAGAGCGCGGAGGGCTTGCAGGCGTATATCAACATGTTACAGGAGTGGATGAAGGACGGCGTTGTGCCCTATGTGTACGGAGAGAGCGAACAGCGTGACGGCTGGGCATGGAACGCGGACAGGCTGGACGAGTATCGCTGGAAGTGGGAGTTGAGCGAGGCGGCGCTGTACGACGACGTGATGCGGCTGGGTATGCAGACACGGGCGAGTATGGCCGGGTACGACTGTCGGGCGCAGATCACCACGGAGGAGGACAGCACCGGCGTGGATGTGTTCCTGTACCCCATGAGCGGGGGCGCGACGGCGGAGGAGATAGACGGCGAGCTGGCGACGTGGATGCGGGGCGCGCTGCACATGATGCTGGCGCTGAACGACAAGGCGCAGTGGGCGCGGTTTTCCACGGTGGACGCGGACAACGGGGCGCACTGCTGGGGCCGGGCTTTCGCGGACGCCTCGGCATACGACATCGCCGGGGCGCGGGAGAGCAGAGAGGGGCTGGAAAAGCTCATCAGGGCGCTGAAGGACGACATAGAGCGCGGTCAGGTGGGCGAGAGCTTCGCCATGATGGAGGACGGCGCGGAGGTGCCGTCCGCAGCACCGGCTTCGCCGCTGGGAACCAGCGGGGAGAGCATCAAGTGGCCGGTGACGCAGTACAACGACCCCCACAGCGTGAAGGCCGAGGACTATAAGATCGTGTACGACGCGGAGAAGCTGCCGGACTGGGATACGTGTGCGCTGAGCTATCTGTGCGCCTACTATCTGAACGCGGACGGGGCGTATGCCGAGGGCGCCATGGACGTGTTGGCGCAGCGGTATAGCCAGCTGCCGGAGCAGGTGCGGAGGTATATCGGGACTCTGTCCGGGCAGGCCGACCCCCGTGGGAACGGCGACGCGGCGGAGGTACTGCTGCGGGATATTTCCCGGTACATGACGTCCCAACTGACCGGCGGGCTGCCGGTGGCCGCCAGTTATGAGAGGGACCAGCTGAGCATCTCCGTGTCGGAGGTCTATTCCGTGACGTACCGCACGGTGACATACGACGAGAATTACAGCGAGGACATCCCGGTGTATGAGGTGGGCAGCGGCGCGCAGCTGTCCGTGATAAAGGGTGAGGGCTTCACCCTCTACGGACGGTACAATGAGGAGAACGTGGCGCTCCACAACGGAGATGTGGTAGAGCTGACGGAGCAGTTCGTGGGCCTGGGCATGGATGGACAGTACGCTGTACGGTTCCAGTACCGGAGCGCGGCGGAAACGGCGGAGAAGACCACCCTGTCGTTCAACGACAACGGCGCGGGCATGGTTAGCTATCCCGCCTACGTGTTCCGGGGCAGCGGGTACGCCATCACCGTTCTGGGGAATGCGTGGCATCAGATGACCTTAAGCAGCGGCTGGACGGATATTTGTGTGGACGGCTCACCCGCCATCAACGGCAAACCGGCGGAGGTGTGGCAGAGCACCGAGGACATCAACACCCAACTGGCGGTGGTACATCTGGGCGCCATGACGCTGAAGGGAGCGCAGGAGTGGTCGAAGGGCGCGGCAGGCGATGGGTTCACCCTGACGGAGAGCAAGCAGGGCGATATGTCCGGCGATGGGAAGAACGGCTCCACGGAGATGTACTGGACGTGCGGCTTCTACGGCACGGGCAGCGACCGGCTGGCGGTCATCAAGACCTATCCCGTGGCGCAGACGGAGCATCTGGGATATGCGTTGAATGCTATGGCGGATACGTTCACATTAACCTGAAGAAAAATAAGAAAGCCACCCCGATGGGGTGGCTTTTCTGCGTGGTCGGAAATGCGGGACGTCGAGGACGCCGTCCCCTACGGGCGGACAGGGGCGGCCGCCCTACACAGTGCAAGGAAATCCCCCTGTAGGGCGGGACCTATGTGTCCCGCCGCGGGATGCGCGCTGACCCCGGCGGGGCACACGGGCCCCGCCCTACGGGATAGCAGCGCTTCGCGCCGTTCGGGCGGATGTGGCCGAATGACGCGGGCGTCAGGCGTGGTAGTAGCGCTTGGCGCAGAAGTCGCGCTGGACGCGCACCTTGCCGGTATCGGTGAGCCAGTCGGTGAAGTTGGCGAAGTTGCGCTCCACGATGCTGAATTTCAGCTCCTGCCGGGTGCGGATGTTCTCCCGCTGGCAGAAGGCGTATATCCAGTCGGAGAAGGTCATGCCGTCGGTGAGGTCGTCCAGCAGCTCCCGCTCCTTGCGGTGGATGAAGGCGATGTTGCTGTCAATGAGGGCAGACAGCTCCGCGCGGTCGGTGACGACCTGCTTGTGGGCGAGGATATAGGCGGGGTAGTCCGTGGCGCGGAGGGCGGCCTTGCTGTCCAGATCCTTGGCGATGAACATGCTGGTGGGCAGCTTGGCCGCATCGATCTCGTGCTGGTCGATGAGGCAGTCGCCCACATAGGCCGCGCCGTCGGGGGTGACGAAGCCAATGTGTCCGGCGGAGTGGCCGGGGAGGGAGAGGACGCCGAAGCGCGCGCCGTCGATGTCGATGTGGTCGTCCTGGGGGAAGATCACGCGGTCGGCGGTGAAGCACTCCTCTAAGAATATCTCGCGGCTCTTGCCGTAGGTCAGCGCCACATAGTTGGCGCGGTAGCTGTCGGGGTTCACGGAGATGCCGGCCTCGATGAGGGAGATGGCGGCGGGCGCGCCGTAGCGCTGCTGGAGATAGCGGACGTTGCCGGTGTGGTCGAAGTGGGCGTGGGAGCAGAGGATGGCGCGCAGACGCCAGCCGTTGGCGTCGATGAGCGATGTCAGGCCGGCTCTGTCCAGCTTGGCGTAGCCGGTGTCGATGAGCACCACGTCCCGGTCGGTGAGCTTATAGACGGGCAGCAGGGCGGTGGCGGCCACCGCCGCCCAGGTGTTGCCCAGAACGTGCAGAAGTTCCATGGATATCAGCCTCCTGTGGCTATTTTTTATCTATCATACTACATGTGGGAAGAAAATACAAAAAAATTTGTTTTCCCTCTATGCAAAACGGGAGAAATAAGGTAAAATACCGGATAGAAAATAAGGGAGGCACAGCGATGGAGCAACCAATATTCAAGCGGGTGCTGCTGAAGATCAGCGGCGAGGCGCTGGCGGGCGACAAGCACTTCGGACTGGATTTCCAGGTCATGGGACGCGTGGCGGACGTCATCAAGAGATGCGTGGACATGGGCGTGCAGGTGGGCATCGTCATCGGCGGCGGCAACTTCTGGCGCGGCGTGAAGGACGGCGAGGGCTATATCGAGCGCACCCGCGCCGACCACATGGGTATGCTGGCCACGGCTATGAACTGCATGGCCATGGCGGACGTGCTGGAGCAGAAGGGCGTGGATGTCCGGGTGCAGACGGCGCTGGAGATCCGCGCGGTGGCGGAGCCGTACATCCGCGCCAGAGCCATCCGGCATCTGGAAAAGGGACGGGTGGTCATCTTCGGCTGCGGCATCGGCTGCCCGTTCTTCTCCACCGATACGGCGGCGGTGCTGCGGGCGGCGGAGATCGGCGCGGACGTGATCCTGCTGGCCAAGAACATCGACGGCGTGTACGACAGCGACCCGGCCAAGAACGCCGATGCCGTGAAATTCGACAGCATTACCTATGACGAGGTGCTCAAGCGCCATCTGGCGGTGATGGATTCCACCGCCACCAGCCTGTCCATGGACAACCATATCCCGGTGCTGGTGTTTGCCCTGAAAGACCCGGAGAATATCATCCGCGCCCTGCGCGGCGAAAAAATCGGAACGATCGTGAAGGAGGACTGACCCCATGTTGAAGGACGAGTACAAGGTTTACGAGGAAAAAATGAAGAAGAGCATCGAATCCGTGATGAGCGATTTCGACACCGTGCGTGCCGGCCGCGCCAACGCTTCCGTGCTCAACCGCATCAGCGTGGACTACTACGGAACCCCCACGCCCATCCAGCAGATCGCGTCTATCGGTTCCCCCGACCCGCGGACGCTGGTCATCACCCCCTGGGACGCCAGTATCCTCAAGGGGATCGAGAAGGCCATCCAGGAGTCCGATCTGGGCATCAATCCCCAGAACGACGGCAAGTGCATCCGTCTGGGCTTCCCCCAGCTGACGGAGGAGCGCCGTAAGGAGCTGGTGAAGCTGATCCACAAGTACGCCGAGGGCGGTAAGGTGGCCGTGCGCAATATCCGCCGCGACGCGCTGGAGAACTTCAAGAAGCAGCAGAAGGCCTCCGAGATCACCGAGGACGAGTTGAAGATGGCCGAGAAGGATCTGCAGAAGATGACCGACGACAGCTGCAAGGAGATCGACAAGATCCTGGACAACAAGGAAAAGGAACTGATGTCTGTTTAATGGGACTGTTTACGAGGAAAACGCCCCATACGGCGGGGGAGGTGGACAGGAGCCGCCTTCCCCGCCATATCGCTGTTATTATGGACGGCAACGGCCGCTGGGCGAAAAAACGCGGCCTGCCCCGCACGGCGGGGCACAAGGTGGGCGCGGAGGTGTTCCGCGACATCGCTACCTATTGCAAGGAGCTGGGCGTGGAATACCTGACGGTGTACGCCTTCTCCACGGAGAACTGGAAGCGGCCCGCCGACGAGGTGAGCACCATCATGGGGCTGCTGGAGCAGTATCTCCACGAGGCCATCGACACCATGGAAAAGGATCACATCCGGCTGCGGTTCTTCGGGGACATGAGCGCACTGTCACCGGAGCTGCAGGCGCTGGCGCACCGGACGGACGATATCTCCGCCCATTATGACGGCTTTCAGGCCAATATCTGCCTGAACTACGGAGGACGGGCGGAGCTGCTGCGGGCGGCGCAGCGCTGCGCGGAGCGGGGTCTGGACTGGACGGAGGAGAATCTCTCCGCCAACATGTACTCCGCCGGTATCCCCGACCCGGAGCTGGTCATACGACCCGGCGGGGAGATGCGGCTTTCCAACTTCCTGCTGTGGCAGTGCGCGTACAGCGAACTGTATTTCTGCGACACGCTGTGGCCGGATTTTACCCGGCAGGAGCTGGATAAGGCCATTATCGACTATCAGCGGCGGGACCGGCGGTTCGGCGGCGTGAAATGAGGTGACGACCATGAAACAGAGAATATTGGTGGCGGTCGTGGGCGTGCCGGCGCTGATCGGCGTGCTGTGCTTTGCCCCGGACTGGGCCACGGCGGTGCTGGTGGCGGCGCTGTGCGTCATCGGGTGCCACGAGTTTATGGGCGCCGCCGCCCCGGAGAAGGCGGCGCACTGGTGGGGACTGGCGGCTACGCTGTCGGTGTTCACGGTGTTCACGGTGTATTTCAGCGGCGACGCGTTTGCCGGGAGCACCGTGCAGAAGATCATGACATGGCTGCTGGCGGCGCTGATCGTGGTGATGTTCATCGCGGCGGTGCAGGCCTACGGCAAGGACGACGAGCTGGATTTCCCGGACATCAGCGCCATGGCGGTGTCGGGACTGGTGATACCGCTGGCGCTGGGGTGTCTGGTGCGGCTGCGGATGCTGGAATACGGCGCGGGGCTGGTGCTGATCCCGCTGGTGTCGGCGTTTATGAGCGACTCGCTGGCGCTGTTCGGCGGGATGCTGTTCGGAAAGACGAAGCTGGCGCCCAGGGTCAGCCCCAAAAAGACCCGCGAGGGCGCGGTGAGCGGTCTGGTGGGCGGCATGGTGGGCATGATCCTGTTCCGCATCGTCTTCTTCCTGTGCACGGAGGTGCAGCTGCACATCGGCTGGTGCGTGGCGCTGGGCTTCGTGGGCGCGGTGATGGGTCAGCTGGGCGACCTGAGTTTCTCCTGCGTGAAGCGGCAGTGCGGCATCAAGGATTACGGGCGGCTGCTGCCGGGGCACGGCGGCGTGCTGGATCGGTTTGACAGCGTGATCTTTGCCGCGCCGGTGACGTGGATGCTGGTGAACGCGGCGACACTGTATTGAGGGAATACATAATGACGAAAACCATCGCCCTGCTGGGCGCCACCGGCTCCATCGGACGGCAGACCCTTGAGGTGGCGCGGGAGCTGGGTATATCCGTGGCGGCGCTGACCGCCCACAGGCAGGTAGACCTGTTAGAGCAGCAGGCGCGGCAGTTCATGCCGCGCCTTGCGGTGCTGTATGACCCCGACGCGGCGCGGGAGCTGGAAGGGCGGCTGCGGGGCACCGGTATCGAGGTGCTGGCCGGGGAGGAGGGGCTGCTGGCGGCGGCCTCGCTGAACGAGGCGGACACGGTGGTGACCGCCGTGATGGGCAGCGTGGGGCTGCGTCCCACGCTGGCGGCCATCGAAAAGGGTAAGCGCATCGCGCTGGCCAACAAGGAGACGCTGGTGTGCGCCGGGGAGCTGGTAATGGACGCGGCGGAGAGATACGGCGCGGAGATCGTACCGGTGGACTCGGAGCACAGCGCGGTGTTCCAGTGCTTACAGGGGTGCCGGGATCGCCGGGAGGTGCGGCGTATCCTGCTGACCTGCTCGGGAGGGCCGTTTTACGGTAAGACCTTCGGGGAGCTGGAGGACATGACGGCGGCGGACGCCCTGCGCCATCCTAACTGGCACATGGGGCCGAAGATCACGGTGGACTCCGCCACGCTGATGAACAAGGGACTGGAGATCATCGAGGCCATGCGGCTGTACCGGCTGCCGGTGGAGCAGGTGCAGGCGGTGATCCACCGGCAGAGCATCGTCCATTCGCTGGTGGAGTTCCGGGACGGGGCGCTGCTGGCGCAGCTGGGCACGCCGGACATGAAGCTGCCCATCCGCTACGCCATGACGTATCCCCACCGGGCGGAAAGTCCGAACGCGCCGCTGGATCTGCTGACGTGCGGGGCGCTGACCTTCGACCGGCCGGACGAGGAGGCGTTTCCCTGTCTGCGGCTGGCGCGGGAGGCGGCTGCCGTGGGTGGTACGGCCTGCGCCATACTCAACGGCGCCAACGAAGCGGCGGTGGGACTGTTTTTGCAGGGGAAGCTGGGCTTCAACGACATCCCCCGGCGGGTGGAACGGGCGCTGGAGCGCACGGAGGTGCAATATCAGCCAAGCCTTGCGGATATACTGGAGGCAGACAGGGCGGCGCGGCGCGCCGTGCTGCTGTGACATCCGGAAAAGGAGCTTGCATACATGATCGTGTATATCATAGCGGCGCTGCTGGTGTTCGGCGTACTGATCGCCGTACACGAGCTGGGTCACTTTCTGGCGGCCAAGGCCTGCGGCGTGCGGGTCAATGAGTTCGCCATCGGCATGGGGCCGGTACTGTGGAAAAAGCAGAAGGGCGAGACGCTGTACTCCCTGCGGGCGTTCCCGGTAGGCGGCTTCTGCGCCATGGAGGGCGAGGAGGAGGAATCCGACGACCCGGCGGCGCTGAGCAACCAGGGCTTCTGGCAGAAGCTCATCATTTTCGCGGCGGGCGCGGCCATGAACTTTCTGACGGGGCTGGTCATCATTTTCTGCCTGTACGCGCCGGCACAGGGGTTTTATCAGCCGGTGATCTCCGGCTTTGCCGAGGGCTGCCCGCTGGAGAGCGCCGGGGGCTTGCAGACCGGCGATAGGATCGTGGCCATCGACGGCGAGCGGGTGTATGTGTACAGCGACATCAATTTGCTGTTCAGCCTGAACAAGACCGGGGTATTCGACCTGACGGTGGAGCGGGACGGACAGAAGGTGCAGCTGAAGGACTTTGCCATGGAGCGGCAGACGTACACCGACCAGAGCGGGAACGAGTACAGCGGCTACGGCATCTATTTCGGCGCGAAGGCGGCTACCTTCGGCGACAAGCTGGCGTATACATGGAACAACGCCGTGGATTTCGTGCGGATGGTGCGGCTGAGCTTACAGATGCTGCTGAGCGGGCAGGCGGGGCTGCGGGATCTCAGCGGCCCGGTGGGTATCGTGTCCACCATGGTGCAGGTGGGCGAGCAGGCGGAGACGACCCGGGCGGCGGTGGAGAACATCGCCTATATCGCGGCGCTGATCGCGGTGAATCTGGCGGTGATGAACCTGCTGCCGCTGCCGGCGCTGGACGGCGGACGGATATTCTTCCTGTTCGTCAACGCGGTGGCTATGCTGCTGTTCAAAAAGCAGATACCGGCCAAGTATGAGAACTATATCCACTTTGCGGGGCTGATCCTGCTGCTGGCGCTGATGGTGGTGCTGGTGTTCAGCGACGTGGGGAAGCTCATCAAATAACAGGAGGCGAAGGACTGTGACAAGAAGGATCCAGGTGGGCGCGGTGCCGGTGGGCGGCGGCGCGCCGGTGAGCATACAGTCCATGTGCAATACGGCTACCGAGGACGTGGAGGCCACCGTGCAGCAGATCCGCCGGCTGGAGCAGGCGGGCTGCGACATCGTGCGGGTGGCGGTGCCCACGGAGGAGGCGGCGCGGGCGATACCGGCCATCAAGCGGGGCATACGCATCCCGCTGGTGGCGGACATCCATTTTGACTACAAGCTGGCGCTGCTGTGCATTGACGGCGGCGTGGACAAGATACGCATCAATCCGGGCAACATCGGGTCGAAGGAGCGGGTGCGCGCCGTGGCGGACGGCTGCCGGGAGCGGGGCATCCCCATCCGGGTGGGCGTCAACGGCGGGTCGCTGGAAAAGGATCTTTTGCGGAAGTACGGCGGCGTCACCGCCGAGGCGCTGGCGGAGAGCGCGCTGGGGCATGTGCGCCTGCTGGAGGACTGCGGCTTCGGGGATATATGCATCTCCGTGAAGTGCTCCCGTGTGCCGGTGAATATGGCGGCCTATGAGCTGCTGCACGAGCGGGTGGACTATCCGCTGCATCTGGGCGTGACCGAGGCGGGAACGCCGGAGATGGGTGTGCTGAAATCCGCCATCGGCATCGGCGGGCTTTTGTGCCGGGGCATCGGAGATACGCTGCGGGTGAGCCTTACCGCCGACCCGGTGGAGGAGGTCACGGCGGCGAAGAAGATATTGCAGGCGGTGGGCATACGGCGGACGGAGCCGGATCTGATCGCCTGTCCCACCTGCGGGCGGACGCAGTACGACATGCTGCCCATCGCCCGGGAGGTGGAGCGGAGGCTGAAGGACTGCCATAAGCCCATTACCGTGGCGGTGATGGGGTGCGTGGTCAACGGCCCCGGCGAGGCCGCCGCCGCGGACGTGGGCATTGCCGGAGGCCGCGGCGAGGGACTGCTGTTCGCCAAGGGCAAGATCCTGCGGAAGGTGCCGCAGGAGCAGCTGGTGGACGAGCTGTTCCGGGAGATCGAGAAGCTGTAATGGGCGATAGGGGATAGACATGGCGGAAAGAGTACCGTTTTTTACATTGTTTGAGAGCTTTCAGGCGCCGCGCCAGCTGCGGCTGCTGCTGCACGACGCCTGCGCCGTCAGCGGTGTGCTGGATCGGGAGGCGCGGACGCTGGAGGTGCAGATCGAGTGCGGCGAGACGCTGCCACAGGCGGCGCAGGACGCCCTGCAGCAGATGCTGGCGCAGCAGTATGACCTGCGGCGGGTGCTGCTGCACTTCCGGGGGATGAGCGCCCAGAAGGGCGACAGCGGGATGGTATGGGGCAAGCCCTTTACCGGGAAGGTCACGCCCATACGGGAGCTGAATATCAAGATGGGGAATGCCGTTGTGGAGGGGCGCGTGTTCAAGGCGGAGTGCTATGAGACGCGGCGCAAGGGCATGTGGACGCTGAATTTCAACATCACCGATGAGCACGGCTCCGTGGCGGTGCGCAAGGCCATGGACGAGAAGGAGGCCAAGGTGCTGGGCGGCGCCGTCAGCGACGGCATGTGGCTGCGCATACAGGGCAAGGTGGAGCTGACCTACGACGGCAGGGACATCGTGCTGCGGCCGGTGAATATCATGAAGGCCGCCCACCCCGGACGGCAGGACAACGCGCCGGAGAAGCGGGTGGAGCTGCATCTGCATACCCAGATGAGCAGCATGGACGCCCTGACGGACGTGGGCAAGGTGGTGAAGCAGGCGGCGGCATGGGGACACCCGGCCATCGCCATCACCGACCACGGCACGGTGCAGGCGTTCCCCAAGGCGCGGGACGCAGCCAAGGGAAAGATCAAGGTGCTGTACGGCGTGGAGGGGTACTACGTCAACAATCTGGACGACCGGATCGCCGTACACGGCGCGCAGGATCAGGACTTTGACGACGAGATTGTGTGCTTCGACATTGAGACGACGGGTCTGAAGGTGACGCGGGAGGCCATCACGGAGATCGGCGCGGTGGTGCTGAAGAACGGAAAGATCACCGAGACGTTCCAGACCTTCGTGAACCCCGGCCGGCGGCTGACGCCGGAGATCATCGGGCTGACGGGCATCACCGACGCGATGCTGGCGGACGCGCCGTCCCTGAAGGAGGCGCTGACGGCCTTTTTGCAGTTCGTGAACGGGCGGGTGCTGGCGGCGCACAACGCGGAGTTCGACATCAGCTTTATCCGCGCCGGATGCCGGAAGGTGGGGTTGGAATTCGAGCCGACGTACATCGACAGCCTGATACTGGCGCAGAACCTGCTGCCGGAGCTGCACAAATACAAGCTGGACATCGTGGCGGAGCATCTTGACCTGCCCGCCTTCAACCACCACCGGGCGTCGGACGACGCGGGGATGGTGGGCTATATGCTGGTACCGTTCTTCGAGAAAATGCGGCGGGAGCTGGGTATTTCCCGTTTGCAGGAGATCAACGGGGAGATGGAGAAGCTGCGGCCGCTGGGCGGCGGCAGCCGTCACCCCAAGCACATCATTATTCTGGCCAAGAACAAGCTGGGGCTGAAGCACCTGTATCAGCTGGTGTCCGCGTCCAACCTGAAATACTTCAAGCGCTATCCCATCATCCCCAAGACGGAGCTGGTGACGCACAGGGAGGGACTGATCATCGGCTCGGCCTGCGAAGCGGGCGAGCTGTTCCGGGCGGTGGCGGATCACAAGGACTGGGCGGAGCTGCGGCGCATTGCGTCGTTCTACGACTATCTGGAGATACAGCCCATCTGCAACAATATGTTCATGCTGCGCAACGGCACGGTGCAGTCGGAGGAGGAGCTGCGGGAGCTGAACCGCACCATCGTCCGGCTGGGACGGGAGCTGGGGAGGCCGGTGTGCGCCACCGGCGACGTGCATTTCCAGGAGCCGGAGGACGAGGTGTACCGGCACATTCTGCTGGCCAGCAAGAAGTTCGCGGACGCGGACGCGCCGCTGCCCATCTACTTCAAGACCACGGAGGAGATGCTGGAGGAGTTCGCCTATCTGGGTCAGGAGGAGGCACACCGGGTGGTCATCGACGACCCGCGCTCCATCGCCGACCGCATCGAGGAGATCGAGCTGCTGCCGCCGGGACGGTTGTTCCCGCCGCGGCTGGAGAACTCCGAGCAGGAGCTGCACGACAAGGTGTGGAACAAGTGTCACGAGCTGTACGGCGACGAGCCGCCCCAGCTGGTCGTGGATCGATTGAACGTGGAGCTGAAGAGCATTCTGGGCAAGTACGACGTGGTGTATATGTCCGCCCAGAAGCTGGTGCAGCGGAGTCTGGAGAACGGCTATCTGGTGGGCAGCCGAGGATCGGTGGGCTCGTCGCTGGTGGCGTATATGTCGGGTATCACGGAGGTGAACTCCCTGCCGCCCCACTACCGCTGCCCTAAGTGCCGCCACACGGAGTTCGTCACCGACGGCAGCTACGGCTGCGGCGCGGACATGCCGGACAAGAATTGCCCGGAATGCGGGACAAAGTACGTCAAGGACGGGTTCGACATCCCCTTTGAGACGTTCCTGGGCTACGGCGGCGGCAAGGTACCCGATATCGACCTGAATTTCTCCGGCGAGTATCAGGCGCGGGCGCACCAGCACGCCATCGAGATGTTCGGCAAGACGCAGGTGTTCCGGGCAGGCACCATCGGTACGCTGGCGGAAAAGACCGCCTTCGGCATGGTGAAGAAGTATCTGGAGGAGCGGGGCGAGAGCGCCGGAAACGCGGAGCTTGATCGGCTGACGCTGGGCTGCGTGGGCGTGCGGCGCACCACGGGGCAGCACCCCGGCGGTCTGGTGGTGGTGCCGGACGACATGGACGTGGAGGACTTCACCGCGGTGCAGCACCCGGCGGACGATCCGGACAGCGACACCGTGACCACCCACTTTGAGTACCACTGCATGGAGGACAACCTGCTGAAGCTGGACATGCTGGGACACGATGACCCCACCATGATCCGGATGCTGGAGGATCTCACCGGCGTCAACGCCCGCGCCATACCGCTGGACGACCCGGACACCATGAGTATTTTCACGTCCTCCAAGGTGCTGGGCTTTGAAAACGACGAGATACTGGGCCCCACCGGGGCGGTGGCTATCCCGGAGTTCAACACCCGGTTCACCCGCGGCATGCTGATGGACACCATGCCCAAGGACTTCAACACGCTGGTGCGGCTGTCCGGCTTCTCCCACGGCACCGACGTGTGGCTGGGCAACGCCCGCGACCTGATCGTGGGCGGCACGGCCAGCGTTCTGGAGACGGTGGGCTGCCGCGACGATATCATGCTGTATCTCATCTCCATGGGGCTTGACCCCAAGATGAGCTTCAAGATCATGGAGGCCGTCCGCAAGGGCAAGGTGAAGAAGGGCGGCTTTCAGGAGGGCTGGGAGGAGGCCATGCGGGAGCATCAGGTGCCGGACTGGTACATCGGCTCGCTGGCCAAGATCGGCTATCTGTTCCCCAAGGCCCACGCCGTGGCCTATGTGATGATGGCCTTCCGCATTGCGTGGTTCAAGGTGCATGAGCCGCTGGCGTTCTACGCCACGTTCTTCTCCATCCGCGCCAAGGCCTTCGACGCGGAGTACTGCTGCGCCGGCATGGACGCGGTGAAGCAGAAGATACGGGAGATCGAAAACAACAAGGACGCCACCGACGTGGAGCAGAACCTGCTGGTGACGCTGGAGGTGTGCTACGAGTTCTATCTGCGGGGCTTTCACTTCGACACCATCAGCATCTACGATTCCGACGCCACGCACTTCAAGGTGACGGAGAACGGCCTGCTGCCGCCCTTTGTGACGGTGCGTGGTCTGGGCGAGACGGCGGCGCTGGACACGGTAGAGAAGCGGCAGGGCAAGACGTTCGTCTCCGTGGAGGAGTTTGCCACCACCTGCAACAAGCTCAGTAAGACACACATCGAGCAGCTGAAGGCGCTGGGCGCCTTCGCGGGAATGGCGGACACCAGTCAGGTGGCGCTGTTCTGAGGAAATAAGCAAAAAAAGGAGCACCCGGCGGGTGCTCCTTTTTTGCGCTGCTTGCGTTATTCCGCTTTTTTCTTCACGGGGAACTGGATCTGCGCCAGGATCACGGCAATGAACATCACCGCGCAGCCGATGTATTCCCGGACGGACATCTGCTGCTTGAGAATGATGGCGCCGGCGATGACGGCGAACACACTCTCCAGACTCAGCAGAATGGTGACCACCGTGGGGTTGGAACCTTTCTGCGCCAGAATTTGCAGGGTGTAGCCCACGCCGCAGGAGAAGATGCCCACGTACAGCAGGGGCAGGATGCAGCCCCAGATGGCGGCGAAGTCCACGTCCTCGAAGAGGAACATGCACACAGTGGAGATAAGAGCCGCAAACAGGAATTGCAGGCAGCTGAGCTTTACGCCGTCCACGGTAGCGGTGAAGTGGTCGATGACAAGGATATGTATGGTGAAGCATACGGCGCAGGCCAGGATCAGCAGGTCGCCGGGGGCGAGGGAGAATTCACCGTTGATGCACAGCAGATACAGCGCGATCACGGACAGTGCCACGGCGATCCAGACGGGGAGGCTGACCTTCCGCTTGAAGAACAGACCGCATACGGGAACCAGCACCACATACAGCGCCGTCAGGAAGCCGGCCTTGCCGCTGTCGGTACCGGCGACCATGCCCGCCTGCTGGAAGTTGGAGGCCATGGCCAGCGCCGCACCGCAGCACAGGCCGCCCAGCCACAGCTGCCGGTTGGCGGCCTTTTTCTCGGCGGGGGAGAGGACGGGCTTGTCCTTTTTCAGCTTGTCGCTGATGACGATGACCACCAGCAGCGCCAGCACCGCGATAGAGTAGCGGCTGGCGTTGAAGGCGAACGCGCCGATGGAGTCGGCGCACATATCCTGCGCAACGAAGGCGGTGCCCCAGATGAAGGCGGCCAGAATGGGGAAGACCACCTGCCGCATCTGATTGTGTTTCATGTCAGTGATGTCCTTTCTCTGTTTACTCTTTCTCTTTCGGTGTGCCGGTGTGCCATTGGAATTTGCGCTCCTGATGATGCAGCAGGCGCGTGATATTCTCCCGGTGGCACCAGATCACCAGCGCGGCGATCAGCACGGCCAGCACCGTATAGAGGATGCTCTGGCCGCAGAAGAAAAATGTGGTGACGGGCATGGAGGCGGCGGCGCAGACGGAGCCGAGAGAGACGTATTTCGTCAGCAGCCACAGGGCGGCGAACAGACCCCACGCAATCAGACCGACGCGCCAGTCCAGCAGCCACACCAGCGTGCCGCCGGACAGGATGCCCTTGCCGCCCTTGAAGCCGAAGAACACCGGGAACATATGCCCCAGCTCGCAGCCGAGGCCGCCCAGCAGGACACCCAGCTTCCAGTCGCCGACAAGATAGCGCATGACCAGACCACCCAGCAGACAGGCCAGCACGGTCTTGCCCATGTCGAACAGAATGACGCCCAGAGCATATCTGGCGCCGTAGGTGCGGTAGAAATTGGTCAGTCCGGCGTTGCCGCTGCCGTGCTGCCGCACGTCATCCCGGATGACAAAGTGACTGATCATCACCGAGCCGTTGAGACAGCCCAGAAAATAGCCCAACAGCAGCAAAATGAGCCATGACAGCAGATATATGCCCCAAATGCCGTTCAATTCTCGTCCTCTCCCTTCTGCCGGATGGTCAGCACGATGGGCGTGCCCTCCAGACCGAATACGCTGCGCAGCTGGTTTTCCAGATAGCGCTGGTAGGAGAAGTGGAAAAGCTTCTTGTCGTTGCAGAAGATGACGAAGTGGGGCGGCTTCACGCCCACCTGCGTCATGTAGTAGATCTTCAGGCGGCGTCCCTTGTCCGTGGGAGGCTGGACGCGGGTCTGGGCATCGGCCAGCACGCTGTTCAGTGTGCCGGTGGTGATGCGCATGGCCGCCTGATCGTTGACGTAGTTGATCAGCTCAAAAAGCCGGCCTACCCGCTGCCCCGTCAGGGCGGAGATGAACAGGATGGGCGCGTAGGGCATGTAGCTCAGATCCCGGCGGATGTCCTCCCGCATGCGATCCATGGTCTTGCCGTCCTTTTCGATGAGATCCCACTTGTTCACCACGATGATGCAGGCCTTGCCCGCGTCGTGCGCCAGACCCGCCACCTTGGTGTCCTGCTCCGTCACGCCCTCCTGCGCGTCGATGAGGATGAGGCATACGTCGCTGCGCTCGATGGCCATGGTCGCCCGGAGGACGCTGTATTTTTCAATATTGTCGTCCACCTTGGACTTTTTCCGCATGCCGGCGGTGTCGATGAAGTTGTACTTGCCGTACTGGTTTTCAAAATAGCTGTCGATGGCGTCGCGGGTGGTGCCGGCTACGTTGCTGACGATGACCCGCTCCTCGCCCAGAATGCGGTTGGTGAGGCTGGATTTGCCCACATTGGGCTTGCCGATGATGGCTACCTGCACCACGTCGGAGTCGTCGGCCTCGTCCGTCTCCGGCGGGAAGTACTTGATGCACTCGTCCAGCAGGTCGCCGGTGCCGTGACCGTGGACGGCGGAGACGGCAATGGGGTCGCCCAGACCGAGATTGTAGAACTCGTAGAAGTCGGGATCGACGGCGCCCACGGAGTCCATCTTGTTCACCGCCAGCACGATGGGCTTGCGGCTGCGCTGGAGCATACCGGCTACCTCCTGATCGGAGGCGGTGAGGCCGGTCTTGATGTCCGTGACGAAGATGATGACATCCGCGTTGTCAATGGCGATCTGCGCCTGCTCGCGCATGAAGGCCAGGATCTGACTGTCGGTGTTGGGCTCGATGCCGCCGGTGTCCACCAGACGGAATTTACGTCCCACCCACTCGCTCTCGCCGTAGATACGGTCACGGGTGACGCCGGGGGTGTCCTCCACGATGGACAGCCGCCGGCCGATGATCTTGTTGAACAGCATGGACTTGCCCACGTTGGGGCGTCCCACGATCGCTATTAAAGGTAATGCCATAGTTTATCCCTCTCTTTCCAGCATGGCGTCCAGCAGGTCGCCGCCGTCTATCCCCACGATCTGCACCGGGCAGTCCAGCTCGGCGCTGAGCCGCTCCACGGTGTAGTCGTCCAAAAATACGTTTTCTCCGTGCCGCAGCATGTGCAGCGGCAGCAGCACGCGCCCCAGCTCCGGCACGCGCCGCAGCTGCGCCGACAGATCCTGCCCCGTCAGCAGACCGGCTACGTCGATGGTGTGGCCGAAAAAGTCGTTCTCCACGGCGATCACCTGACCCCGCAGGGCGGGGAAGTACGCCTTGGCCTGCTCCAGCAGGTATGTCATGAACGGCGCTGCCGCCGTGCCGGTGGCGATGGTGAAGGGGGAGGGCGCTTCGCCGTGCTCCTCCATGCGCATGGCGCTGAGGAAGTCCTGCTCCAGCGAGCGCAGCATGCCCACGCCGTTTTCCAGCTGGCGATAGCCCTCGTAGTAGTCCTCCTGCGGCAGCTCCATGCCCGCACGGAGGAACAGCTCGTCGGCGCAGAAAAACCGCCGGGTGCCGAAGCGCCGCAGGTTCTCCTGACCGAACGCCTCCGCGATGGCGATGATGTCCCGCGCGCCGTCGGCATCCACGGGACGCAGCTTCGCCAGACCCTTGCGGTACTTGGTGATGCCCACCGGCACGATGGAGCAGCTGGAGAACTCCCACTCCGTCAGGTCGCGGAGGGTGCGCCGCAGTTGGTCACCGTCGTTCCAGCCGGGGCAGACCACGATCTGCCCGTTCATGACGATGCCCGCCTTGCAGAAGGCCTTGATATAGTCCAGGGAACGGGCGGCGTCCTTGTTGCCCAGCATGGTGCAGTGGAGCTGGGGGTCGGTGGCGTGGACGGAGACGTTGATGGGGCTGATGTGCAGGTCGATGATCCGCTGGGCTTCCCGCTCCGTCAGGTTGGTCAGGGTGATGTAGTTGCCCAGCAGAAAGCTCAGCCGGGCATCGTCATCCTTGAAGTACAGCGTCTGGCGCATGCCGGGCGGCATCTGATCCACGAAGCAGAACACGCAGTGGTTGGCGCAGGAGCGCATTTCGTCCATCAGATAGGTGTCGAAGTTCAGCCCCAGATCCTGCCCCTCCGCCTTGCGCAGCGTCAGGGAGCGCTCCTGTCCGTCCGGCGTTTTCAGTTGAATGTGCGACACGGGGTCGTAGCCGTAAAACCGGTAGTCCAGCACGTCCACGATGGGGTGGCCGTTGATGGTCAGCAGCTGCTCGCCCACATGGATGCCGGCGTGCTCCGCCGGGCTGTGCCGGTCAACGGAGGTGATGATGGTACTCATAGCGCGTCCTCTTTCGTAAAGCGGAACAATACCGCATGTTAACCGTGTTATTATACCGTTTTTTGTCGCCGGACGCAAGTATAATATAAGTATATCCGGCAGAGGGGCATTTGTAAAACGATGGTTATCGATGCTTCTCATGACAAAAAGTGATAGACGGCAAAAAAACAGGAGGGAAGCGGCGCTTCCCTCCTGCAAAGGCACATAAGAACTTATTTCGCGGCCACAGACTTGACGACCTTGACTTCACGGCCGTTGTAGCTGCCGCACTCCGGGCACATTCTGTGGGGGAGATGCAGCGCGCCGCACTTGGCGCATGCCACCAGCGTGGGAGCTGCCAGCTTCCATACGGAAGAACGTCTCTTATTGCGTCTTTGCTTGGATACTTTTCCCTTAGGGACTGCCATGTTGACACCTCCTTGGCTTAACTGCCTGAGCAGCAATATAATAGTAAATTCACTCGTTGTTCTGCAGCAGCTGCGCCAGCTTTGCCAGCCGGGGATCTACCGCCTTTTTGCATCGGCAGGCTTCCCGGTTCAGGTTGGCGCCGCAGCCGGAGCACAGCCCCTTGCAGTCCTCGGAGCAGAGAAACTTCGTGTCCATGTCGAGGATGAAGGCGTCCCGCGCCAGCTCCTCCACGTCCACCTCGTCGTTGTCCAGAACGATGATGTCGTCGCTTTCGTCAGAGGCGCGCTCCTCGGCCAATACACAGTCGTAGCGCACCGTCTTGTCCGCGTCGTACTCCTCGCCGCACCGGTCGCAGGTGCAGTGGAGCGTGGTGGTCAGCGTCATCCCGCACAGCAGCAGCCCGGCCTTGTTTTCCAGCCGGCAGTCCACAACAACCGGACGGGAGACAGGATAGGAACCGCCGAATTCCAGATCGGACAGATCCATTTCAAAACGGACGTCCTGCCGGGCATCGGGGGTATGCAGCAGCTTGTTTACGTTCAAACGCATAATACACCTCACAATGGCACGTGTAGTATTATAGCCGAGACGAAATGCCTTGTCAAACATTTTCTTACAAATATTTTGACTTTTTTCAAAAAACCGATACAATGGTCAGAGAAACACACGGGAGGATGCCATCATGCGGGAGCTGACCATCGGAAAAAACGACGCCGGGGCGCGGCTGGACAGGTTTCTGGGCAAGGCGCTGCCCCTGCTGCCGCCGGCGCTGGCGCAGAAGTACATCCGCATCAAGCGGGTGAAGGTCAACGGCGGCCGCGCCCAGCGGGACCAGCGCTTGCAGGAGGGCGACGTGCTGCAATTGTACATCAACGACGAGTTCTTTGACAAGCCCTCGGAGGAGAATATGTTCCTGACGCTGTTTAAGCCGCGGCTGACGGTGGTGTACGAGGATGAGCATCTGCTGCTGGCGGACAAGCCCCAGGGCATGGTGGTGCACGCCGACGAGACGGAGAAGGTCAACACGCTCATCAACCACATTCAGGCGTATCTGTACCAGAAGCGGGAGTGGAACCCCAGGTGGGAGAACGCCTTTGCGCCGGCGCTGTGCAACCGCATCGACCGCAACACCGGCGGCATCGTCATCGCTGCCAAGGATGCCGAGACGCTGCGGCTCATCAACGAGAAGATACGCCTGCGGGAGCTGGACAAGCGGTATCTGTGCGTGACGGTGGGGCGTCCGAAGCGCGACAGCGGGCGCGCGGAGTGCTTCCTTTTGAAGGACGAGCAGAAAAAGCAGGTGACTGTGTATCACAAGCCTGTACCCGGCGGCAAGACCGCCATCACCGACTATCGGGTGCTGGAAACGCGGGGCGAGCTGAGCCTGGTGGAGATCGGGCTGGAGACGGGGCGCACCCACCAGATCCGGGCGACCATGGCCGATCTGGGCTGTCCGCTGCTGGGGGACGGCAAGTACGGGCGGGGCGACGTGAACCGGCGGTATGGGGAGACGCGGCAGGCGCTGTACGCCTATAAGCTGAGCTTCGACTTCGCCACGGACGCGGGGCAGCTGAACTACCTGAAGGGGCAGAGCTTTCAGGTGGAAAACGTGCCCTTCCGGGACAAATATTTCGGATGAATATACAGCGGCGGACGACACAGACTGTCCGCTGCATTTTTTTAGGAGAAAAACGGGAAAATCCATTGACTTTCCCGACGCTTTTATATATAGTGTACTCGCCAACTTTCGACGGGGAAAGCAGTGCGTGAACAGACGCGCTGCCGTCACGACGGAGGAGGGCTATTTTACTGATGAATGGAGGAGGATAAATGTCCAAAGAGTTGATTCGCCTGCGGGATCTCTGCATGGCGTTTGACGACGAGCTGGTTCTCGATCACATCAATCTTTACATCAACGATTCCGAATTCCTCACGCTGCTGGGCCCCAGTGGGTGCGGCAAGACCACGACGCTGCGTATCATAGGCGGGTTTACCACGCCCACAAGCGGCGACGTGACCTTTGACGGCGAGAGGATCAATGATGTCCCGCCTCATAAGCGGCAGATCAACACGGTGTTCCAGAAATATGCGCTGTTTCCGCATCTGGACGTGTTTGAGAACATCGCCTTCGGCCTGCGCATCGCCAAGGTGCCGGAGGACGAAATACGCCAGCGCGTCGGTGAGATGCTGGAGGTCGTGAGCCTGAAGGGGTTCGACCGCCGGCGCATTGACCAGCTTTCCGGCGGTCAGCAGCAGCGTGTGGCCATCGCCCGCGCACTGGTGAACCGCCCGAAGGTGCTGCTGCTGGACGAGCCGCTGGGTGCGCTGGATCTGCGCCTGCGCAAGGATATGCAGAACGAGCTGAAACGCATCCAGCAGCAGATGGGCATCACGTTCATATATGTCACACACGATCAGGAGGAAGCGCTGACCATGTCCGACACCGTGGTGGTCATGGACAAGGGACGCATCCAGCAGATCGGCACCCCGGAGGACATCTACAACGAGCCGAAGAACGCGTTCGTGGCAGATTTCATCGGGGAGAGCAACATCCTCAACGGCACCATGGTGCGCGACAACGTGGTGAAGATGTACGGCAAGGAGTTCCCCTGCGTGGACGGCGGCTTCGAGGAAAACGAGCCGGTGGATGTGGTCATCCGCCCGGAGGACATCGACATCGTGCCCGTGGAGCAGGGTCAGCTGGTGGGTACCGTTACCAACGTGACCTTCAAGGGGATGCAGTACGATATCATCGTGGACTTCCGGGGCTTCAAGTGGCTGATCCAGACCACCGACCATTCGCCGGTGGGCGCGCGCATCGGCGTGAAGATCGACCCGGACGGCTTCCATATCATGAAGAAGAGCGAGTACTCCGGTCTGTTCGGAGACTATTCCTCCTACTCCGAGGAATACGAGGAACTGGCGGACGCCGGCGCCGAGCCGGAAGAGGAGGAGAGCGAGGATGAAGAATAAGCTCTCCCGTTTTGCCGTGCCCTATGTGGTATGGATGGCGCTTTTCGTGGTGGCGCCCATTGTCATCATGGTGGTGTACGCCTTCGCCGGCAGCGACGGCGGCTTCACGCTGGACAACTTTGTGCAGATGGGCGGTTACGCCGCGGTGTTCGGCCGTTCGTTCAAGCTGGCGCTGATCGCCACGGCCATCTGCCTGCTGATGGGCTATCCCGTGGCCTATCTGCTCAGCCGGGAGGGGGAGTCCTTCCGCCGCACGGCCATGGTGCTCATCATGCTGCCCATGTGGATGAACTTCCTGCTGCGCACCTATTCGTGGATGACCATTCTGGAGAACAACGGCCTTTTGAACCAGCTGCTCCAGAAGCTGGGCATCATTGCCCTGTACAACCACCTGACGGGCAGCAATCTGGAATATTTTACCATGATCGACACCCAGGGGGCTGTGGTGCTGGGCATGGTGTATAACTACCTGCCCTTCATGATCCTGCCTATTTATTCCGTCATCTGCAAGCTGGATCACTCGCTTTTGGAGGCGGCACGGGATCTGGGCGCCAACACGCTGACCGTGTTCCGCAAGGTCATCCTGCCCCTGAGCCTGCCGGGCGTGCTGTCGGGCATCACCATGGTGTTCGTGCCCTCCGTGTCCACGTTCGCCATCAGCCGGATGCTGGGCGGCGGCACGGAGCTGCTGCTGGGCGACCTGATCGAGCGGCAGTTCCTGGGCGGGGCGTATAACCCGCAGCTGGGTGCGGCCATTTCACTGGTGATGATGCTGATCGTCGTCGTCTGCATGCTGGTGATGAACCGGTTCGGCGAGGGCGAGGAACAGGCGGTGATGCTATGAGCCGCCGCCGCAACAGCGTGGGCGACCGGGTGCTGATGCTCCTGGTGGGACTGTTCCTGTATGCGCCCATTGTGATCCTCATCGTATTTTCCTTCAACGCCGGCAACAGCTCCAGCGTGTGGAAGGGGTTCTCCCTCCACTGGTACGCGGAGCTGCTGAACAACAGGCTCATCATGCACAGCGTGTATACCACGCTGCTGGTGTCCATGCTGGCGACCGTTATTGCCACCATCGCAGGCACGTTCGCGGCCATCGGATTTTACGGCATGCGCCGCCGGGCACGCACCGGCCTGATGGCGGTGAACAACATCCCCATGATGAACGCGGACATCGTCACCGGCGTCAGCCTGTGCCTGCTGTTCGTGGTGTTCTTCAACGGCTGGCACAGCTTCGCCGTATGGGTCAACGGCTGGCAGTCCCTTGTGGTGCTGCCGGAGCGGCTGACGCTGGGCTTCGGCACGCTGCTGATCGCCCATGTGTGCTTCAACATTCCCTACGTCATCCTGTCCGTGGGCCCCAAGCTGCGGCAGATGGATCGGAACCTTATCGACGCGGCGCAGGATCTGGGCTGCACATGGATGCAGGCCTTCTGGAAGGTCATCATCCCGGAGATCAAGCCGGGCATCGTCTCCGGCGCGCTGACGGCGTTCACCATGTCTATCGACGATTTCATCATCAGCTACTTCACGGCGGGCACCTCGTCCTCCACGCTGGCCATGACCATCTACGGCATGACCAAAAAGCGCGTCAGTCCGGAGATCAACGCCGTGTCCACGCTGCTGTTCGTCACGGTCATCATCCTGCTGGCCATCATCAATCTGCGGGAAAACCACCAGCAGAGCCACAGCCGCCGCCATGCGGAGGCCGCCGCTCCTGCGCCGGCGCCGAAAAAGCATCCCGGCCTGGGCAAGAAGATCGCCGCGGGTGCCATGGCCTGCGTGATGGTGGCACTGCTGATCGTCACCGGCACCGCCGCCCGCAGCGAGCGGGTGGTGAACGTGTGCTCCTGGGGCGAGTATATCGACGAGTCCCTGATCACCGAATTCGAGGAGCAGACCGGCATCCGCGTGAACTATCAGACCGCTGAGAGCAACGAGGCACTGTACTCCCTCATCAAGATGGGCGGTGCGGACTTTGACGTGATCGTGCCCTCCGACTATATGATCGCCCGGCTTATCCAGGAGGACATGCTGGCGGAGCTGGACTATGACGCCATTCCCAACTTTGAAAAGATCGATCCCCAGTTCACCCACCTGAGCTTCGACCCGGAGAACAGGTACACCGTGCCCTATACCTGGGGCAGCGTGGGCATCATCTACAACACCGCTATGGTGGACGAGCCTATCACCAGCTGGGGCGCCATGTTCGACGAGAAGTACGCCGGGCAGGTACTGATGATCAACAACTCCCGCGACGCGCTGATGGCCGCCCTGTGCTATCTGGGCTATGACATCAACACCACGGACGAGGCGCAGCTGACCGAGGCCTTTGAGCTGGTGAAGAACGCCAAGGACAAGGGCGTGTATCAGGCCTTCGTCATGGATGAGATCTTCGGCAAGATGGAGGGCGGCAACGCGGCCATCTCCATGTACTATGCCGGCGACTACCTGACCATGCTGGAGAACAACGAGGATCTGGCCTTCGTCATTCCCGAAGAGGGCAGCAACTGGTTCGTGGACGCCATGTGCGTGCTGAAGTCCAGCCAGCATCAGGACGAGGCATACGAGTGGATCAACTTCATCGCCTCCACCGACAGCAATCTGGCCAATATGGACTATATCTGGTACGCCTCCCCCAACGCCGAGGCGCTGGCGGAGTATCCCGCGTACTACGAGGAGACGTACGGTGAGCCGCTGGACGAGGAGCTGTACCACATCATGGCCATCCCCGATGAGGTGCGGGCGCGGTGCGAGATCTACGTCAATCTGCCGCAGGAGACGCTGAAGTTCTATGATAAGCTGTGGACGCAATTAGGCGTATAGCATTCGCGAGCTCTTTTCCGCCCTGCCTTCGCCGAATGAACTTGAAATACACAAAGTATTCCTGCGTTCCTTCAGCATCGGCAGAACGAAAAATAACACCGCGATTGCGTGCACAGCAAGAAATGCTTTCAAGTTTGGAGGAAAGACTATGATCGAAGTCGGCATGACCTATACCGCTGAAAAGACCGTTACCCCGGATATGACCGCCAAGGCCGTTGGCTCCGGCGGGCTGGAGGTGTTCGGTACCCCGTTCATGATGGGCTTGATGGAGTACGCCGCCATGCAGTGCGTGCAGCCGGAGCTGCCGGAGGGCAAGGGCACCGTGGGCGTGGAGATCAGTTCCAGCCATCTGGCACCTACGCCGGTGGGCATGAAGGTGTCCGCCACCGCGGAGGTGACGGGGATCTCCGCCAACGGCAAGATGATCACCTTCAAGGTCACGGCGCACGACGCCGAGGGCTTGATCGGCGAGGGCACCCACACCCGCGCCGTCATCGACAATGCACGGTTTTTGCAGAAGTGCAACGACAAGCTGGCGAGAGTGTGAGAGACAACGGAGGGAGAGGCATCGTGACCGATGCCTCTCCCTTGCGTATGCGCTGAATTTTTCGTTGACTTTCCGGCGGCGCTTCGCTACAATAGAGCCTGCGAGTACGCCGGACAGTCGCGGGGACATGGCGAAAGCCCGTCCGTGAGGAAAGTCCGGGCTCCATAGGGCGAGGATAGCGGGTAACGCCCGCCGAAGGCGACTTCAGGAAAAGTGCAACAGAGATATACCGCCCGCCGGCTTTCGCCGGCGTGGTAAGGGTGGAAAGGCGAGGTAAGAGCTCACCCGACGGCGTGTGAAAGCGTCCGTCGCTGTAAACTCTATCCGGAGCAACACCGGTATGGGAGCAACAGGCTGGCCCGGCCGCTCCCGAGGTGGCTGGAGCGCACCGGCGACGGTGCGCGTAGATAGATGACTGTCAAGACAGAACCCGGCTTACAGGCATACTCGCACGCATATAAGGAGGCCGCAGCGTGAATCGCTGCGGCCTCGACCTGTCGATAAACCCGCCCGATCACAAATATCGGAGGGAAGGATAGTGTGAAAGGGAACCGTCAGGGTTCCCTTTCGCGTTCAATCACCCGCCGCAGCGACCAAAATAGCAAAATAAAATGTTGTTTTTATTTTGCTGTTTTGCAGACAGCTTGACGGAAAGAGCCGAATGGACTTTCCGTCAAGCTGTCCGCAGCGTGAATCGCTGCGGCCTTTTTTATGTTTTGTACAAATCGGACAAGAAAAAACAGAATAATTTGGAATACAAGACTATTTACATTAGCTCGGTAAAGTGGTAAATTGGTAGCGTAGTAAACAGAGCGCCGGAACACCGGCAGAAAACAAGACAAAGACCGGACTTCCGGCGGAAAAGGAGAAAAAACAATGAAAAAAATACTTGCATTGATCTTGGCCATGGTAATGGCACTGTCTCTGGCGGCCTGCGGCAAGACCGAGCAGAAGGACGAGAAGAAGGACGACAACGCTGCCGCAAAGACCTTTATTATGGGCATCGACGCGGAGTACCCCCCCTTCAGCTACATAGATGAGAGCGGTGAATACACCGGCTTCGACGTGGAGGTCTGCAAGGCCGCCTGCGACCTGCTGGGCTGGGATATGCAGGTGTTCCCTGTGAACTGGGATCAGAAGCTGGTGCAGCTGGATGCCAACGAGTGCGACTGCGTCTGGTCCGGCATGACGATCCTGGATTCTATGAAGGAGGCCGGCTACGTGCTCTCCGCCCCCTACTATGACAACACCCAGGTCATCATGGTCAAGGAGGGCAGCGACATCAAGTCCTCCGCTGATCTGGCCGGCAAGGTCGTGGCTGTCCAGCTGGGCACCTCCGGCGAGGCGCTGCTGGCCGATGGCGGCGACCTGGCTGATCTGAAAGCTACCTTCGCTGAGCTGACCACCTGCGACAGCTTCCTGAAGTGCTTCACCGAGCTGGGCGGCGGCGCTGTGGATGCCGTGATCGTGGACAAGCCCGTGGCTGTCTCCTATGCCGAGAAGAACGAGGGCTTCACGGTGCTGGACGAGGGTCTGGGCGCTGAGCAGTACGGCATCGCCTTCCGCAGCAGTGACGCGGAGCTGTGCGAGCAGGTCGAGGGCGCTGTGGCGCAGCTGGTCGCCAACGGCACCTACGCCGAGATCGCGGCCAAGTACCCCGACATCGTGAACAACCTGACGCTGCTGGGCTGATCCCGCGGGACGGCTGACGGAAAAACATACCGGCTCCCGGAGGCGATCTCGCCTCCGGGAGCGTGTGTGCGTGAATTGAGGATACGATATGACCTTACTGACAATGATCGTGAAGATGGGCGAGGGACTTTCCAAAACCTGCGCCATTTTCTCCCTGACGCTGCTGTTTTCTCTCCCCCTGGGCATGATCGTTGCCCTGCTGCGTATGAGCAAGAACTGGCTTGTCTCCAACGTTACCCGCTTTTTTATCTCCATCCTGCGCGGCACGCCCCTGATGCTGCAGCTGCTGGCTGTGACCTACGGCCCGTATTACCTTTGGGATGTGCCGGTGGCGCGCAACAAGCTGATCCCGGTGGTGATCGCCTTTGCCATCAACTACGCGGCCTACTTTGCCGAGATATACCGCGGCGGTATCGAATCCATGCCGGTGGGACAGTATGAGGCGGCGGAGGTGCTGGGCTACACAAAGGCGCAGACCTTCATCCACATCATCCTGCCGCAGGTGTTCAAGCGCGTCATGCCCAGCATCACCAACGAGGTGGTCACGCTGGTGAAGGACACCTCCATGGCCTTTACCGTCTCCTATCAGGAGATGTTCACCATCGGCAAGCAGATCTCAAACTCCGAGGCGAGCTTCGTGCCGTTCCTGGTGGCGGGCGTATTCTACTTTGTGTTCAACGCGGTCGTGGACTTCGTCATGGGCAGAATAGAGAAGCGCATGAGCTATTACAAGTAAGGGGGAGACTATGAAACTGTTACAGATGAACCACGTGCAGAAGAGCTTCAACGACGAGACGCTGCACGTACTGAAGGACATCAGCCTCTCCGTGGAAAAGGGAGAGGTGGTGGCCATTATCGGCCCATCCGGCAGCGGCAAATCCACACTGCTGCGCTGCGCCACGCTGCTGACCGAGATGGACTCCGGCGAGCTGATCTACGGCGATATTCAGGCCGTACACAACGACGCGGACGGCAAGGCGGTCTATGCCGATAAGGGCGAGCTGAAGAAGGTACGGGAAAAGTTCGGCCTCGTGTTCCAGAGCTTCAACCTGTTTCCCCACTATTCGGTGCTGAAAAATCTCATGGATCCCCAGATACGCGTGCTGGGCCGCGACAAGGACGAGGCGCAGCAGCGCGCCCGCAAGCTTCTGGAAAAGATGGGGCTGTCCGACAAGGAGAACGCCTATCCCTGCGAGCTGTCCGGCGGACAGCAGCAGCGTGTGGCCATCGCCAGGGCGTTGGCCATGGATCCGGAGATACTCTTTTTCGACGAGCCGACCTCCGCGCTGGATCCGGAGCTGACCGGCGAGATCCTGAAGGTGATCCGCGATCTGGCGGAGGAGCACATGACCATGGTCATCGTCACCCACGAGATGTCCTTCGCCCAGGATGTGGCTGACCGGGTGATCTTCATGGCGGACGGCGTCATCGTGGAGGAGGGCACCCCGGAGGAGGTCATGGTGAACACCCGCGAGGAGAGGACGCGCCAGTTTTTGGGACGGTACCAGAGATGAGAAGGCTGCGTATCGTTCGAGCCGATCCCGCCGGAAATATCACCCTTTTTGTGCTCACACCGGTGGAGAAGGCGGCGTGCGCCGCCATTGCCGCCGACCTGATGAGGATCAAGGAGTTGAAGGCAGAGCAGGTGGGATTCGTATTCCCCAACGGCCACATGGAGATGGAGGCGGGGGAGTTCTGCGGCAACGCGTCCCGGGCGTATGGCTATTTGCTGGCGAAGCAGCAGGGGCTGACCGGACGCCATACCATGCACCTGTCCGTCAGCGGGTGTGACCATCCCATCGCCGTGACGGTGGATATGGACGCGGGTACCTCGGAGGCGGAGATGCCCCTGCCGCGGTTCGTGCGGCCGGTAAATGTGGACGGCACAGCCGGGACGCTGGTGCATCTGGGCGGTATCGCCCATCTGGTGGTGCAGGGTGTCACGCCCAGCCGGGAGTTCTTCGAAAAGGCGGAGCCGCTCTTTGAAAAGGAGCCGGGTCTGGAGGCCTACGGCGTCTGCTTCCTTGCGGGGGAGCGCATGACGCCGCTGGTCAAGGTGCCCGAGGCGGGCACGCTGGTGTTTGAGGGCAGCTGCGGCAGCGGTACGCTGGCCAGCGCCATCGCCCTGAGCGAGGGGCACGAGGGGCGGTTCTCTGCTGCGCTGACACAGCCGGCGGGGACGGTGTGCGCCTCTGTCACAAGACAGGCGGGCGCGGTCGTGGCGGCGTCCATCGGCGGAGCTGTCACGCTGGGCGAGTCCTTTGAGGTCACGATCTGAAAAATCGCTGAAAAATCACACCCTGCGGGGTGTGATTTTTTGTTGTACAATGGCTGGCAAAGAGGTATAATATACCAGTTATAAGTAATGCGTCAAACGGAGGGATACCACATGACTTTGCGTGACTATATAGAGAGCCTGCGGCACAAGACCGTGGCGGTCATCGGCATCGGCGTCAGCAACACGCCGCTGCTGGAGCTGCTGCTGGCGGAGGGAATCCGCGTCACCGCCTGCGACAAGCGCAGCCGGGAGCAGATGGGCGAGCAGGCGGAGCATCTGGAGCAGCTGGGCTGTGAGCTGCATCTGGGCGCGGACTATCTGAAAGACTTGGACGCGGACGTGATCTTCCGCACCCCCGGCCTGCGTCCGGACGTGCCGGAGATCGCCGCCTGCGTGGACAGGGGCGCCGTGCTCACCAGCGAGATGGAGGTGTTCTTTGAGGTCTGCCCGTGCACCATCATCGCCGTTACCGGCTCTGACGGGAAAACCACCACCACGACCATTATCGCCGAGCTGCTGAAGGCTGCCGGAAAGCGCGTGTGGGTGGGCGGCAACATCGGCCACCCGCTGCTGTGCGAGGCGGATGGGATGCTGGCTACGGACTACGCGGTGCTGGAGCTGTCCAGCTTCCAGCTGATGACCATGAAGCACAGCCCCCACATCGCCGTCGTGACCAATCTGGCGCCCAACCATCTGGACGTTCACCGGGACATGGCGGAGTATGTGGCCGCCAAGGAGAACATCTTCCGCCACCAGAGCGGGGAGGACGTAGCTGTGTTCAACGCGGACAACGATATCACCGCGGAGCAGTCCCACCGGGCGCCGGGACGCGCCCGGCTGTTCAGCCGGCAGGATGAGGTGGCCGACGGCGTGTTTCTGCGGGGCGAGGACATCGTCTGCCGCAGCGGAGGACACGAGCGGGTCGTTATGACCGCCGGGGACATCAAAATTCCCGGCGTACACAACGTGGAGAACTACATGGCGGCTATCGCCGCCGTGGACGGTCTGGTGCCGGATGAGGTCATCCGCGATTTTGCCCGGGAGTTCGGCGGCGTGGAGCACCGCATCGAGCTGGTGCGGACATACCGGGGCGTGCGGTACTACAACGACTCCATCGCCTCCAGCCCGTCCCGCACCATCGCGGGGCTGCGGTCGTTCCACGAGAAGGTCATCCTCATCGCCGGAGGGTATGACAAGCACATCCCCTTCGACGTGCTGGGGCCGGAGATCGTGGAGCATGTGAAGCTGCTGGTGCTGTGCGGCGCTACGGCGGATAAGATCCGCGCTGCCGTGGAGAACGCGCCGGGGTATGAGCCGGGCAAGCCGGAGATATTGGACGTGACGCCCTTCACCGCGGCGGTGGAGGCCGCCCGCGACCGGGCGCAGCCCGGCGACGTGGTGACGCTGTCGCCCGCCTGCGCCGCCTTCGACCAGTTCAAGAACTTTGCCGAGCGGGGCAAATTCTTCAAGAGCATCGTCAACGGCTGGCAGGAATGAGGAAAAGCCGTGCCGTCATACACTCCCCTGAGAGGGGGTGGCTGCATGGGACGGCTGCGGTATATACGGCTGACGCGGCGGCAGAGGGTGCGCGTATGGGCAGCGGTGGTGCTGATAACGGTCACGGGGCTGCTGACGGCGATCCTGCTGCACCTGCGACCCATGCTGGTGAAGCTGGCCACGGCGCGCTGCTCCAACACCGTCAGCCGCATCGTGGTGGCGGCGGTGAACGACGCCGTGGAGCAGGGCTGGATGGAGTACGGGCGGCTGGTGAGCTTCGACAAGGACAGCGACGGCCGTGTGACGGCGCTGCGCAGCAACATGGCGGAGTTCAACCGCTTGCAGACGGCTGTGGCGGACGATGTGCTGGAACGGCTGGGACAGGTGTCCGCCAGCGAGCTGGCGGTGCCGCTGGGTACGCTGACAGGCTCGCCGCTGCTGGCAGGCCGGGGGCCGAAGCTGACGGTGAAGATGGAGACCATGGGCACGGCGGCGGCCGCGTTCCGGGACAAATTCACGGCGGCGGGCATCAACCAGACAAAGCACCAGATCCTGCTGGATGTGGACGTCTATGTGACCATCCTGCTGCCGGGCATCACCACCTATACGAAGGTCAGCAACGAAATATCCGTGGCAGAGACGGTGATCGTGGGCAGCGTGCCCCAGACGTACACCTACTTCAGCACCACGGAGGATAAGATCGAGGATTACGCCGACGAATACATTATGAACAACGGATGAGGGCTTGACTATGGACTATCGCAAGGAGATACAGGAGCTGCGCCGCACGCTGACGGAGAACGGATACCTCTATTATGTGCTGGATGCGCCCACCATGTCGGACTACGAATACGACCATCTGCTGCGGCGGCTGGAGGAATTGGAGGCGGAGCACCCGGAGGAGATCACACCGGATTCCCCCACCCAGCGGGTGGGCGGACAGACGCTGACGGAGTTTCAGCAGGTGACCCACGCCGTACCGCTGGAGAGTTTGCAGGACGTGTTCAACGATGACGAGGTCTGCCGCTTTCTGGAGAAGATACCGCTGGAGGACGCAGCCTACAGCGTGGAGCCGAAGGTGGACGGCCTGTCTGTGGCGCTGGAATACCGGGACGGCGTGTTCGTCCGGGGCGCTACCCGTGGCGACGGACGGGTGGGGGAGGACGTGACGGAGAATCTCCGCACCATCCGCTCCATCCCCATGACGCTGCCGGAAAAGCTGCCCCGGCTCATCGTCCGGGGCGAGGTGTACATGGCGCGCAGCGTGTTCGAGGAGATCAACGCCCGGCGGGAGATCGAGGGCAAGCCGCTGATGGCCAATCCCCGCAACGCCGCCGCCGGCTCCCTGCGGCAGCTGGATCCCAAGATCGCCGCCCAGCGGCGGCTGGACATCGCGGTGTTCAATTTGCAGATGGCGGAGGGGCGGACATTCGCCACCCACACGGAAACCATCGACTATCTGGCCAGCCAGCATTTCAAGACCATTCCCCACAAGCGGCTGTCCAAGCCGGCGGACATCCTGGCGGAGATCGCGGCGCTGGGCGACGGGCGGGAGCAGTTCCCCTTTGACATCGACGGCGCTGTGGTGAAGCTGGACGACCTGCGCCAGCGGCAGGAGATCGGCAGCACGGCCAAGTTCCCCAAGTGGGCCATCGCGTACAAATACCCGCCGGAGGTGAAGCCCTCGGTGGTAAAGGATATCATCATTCAGGTGGGGCGCACCGGCGTGCTGACGCCCAAGGCGGAGCTGGAACCGGTGCGGCTGGCGGGTACCACCGTCACGTTCGCCACACTGCACAATCAGGATTTCATCACCCAGAAGGACATCCGCATCGGGGACACGGTGCTGGTGCGCAAGGCGGGGGAGATCATCCCGGAGGTGCTGGAGGTGGTCATGGACAAGCGTCCCGCCGGGACGCAGCCCTATCTGCTGCCGGAGACGTGCCCGGTGTGCGGTGCGCCGGTGGTGCGGGACGAGGACGGCGCGGCTCTGCGCTGTACCGGCGCGGAGTGCCCTGCCCAGCTGCTGCGGAATCTGACCCATTTCGCCAGCCGGGGCGCCATGGACATCGACGGGCTGGGGCCTGCGGTGATGCAGCAGCTGATCGACAGCGGCCTTGTGAGAACCGCCGCCGATCTGTACGGCCTGACGCCGGAGCAGCTGGAGCCGCTGGAGCGCATGGGCAAGAAATCGGCACAGAATGCGGTGGAGGCCATCGCCAGAAGCCGGGACAACGACCTGTGGCGGCTCATCAACGCGCTGGGCATACGGCAGGTGGGGGAGAAGGCCGCCAAGACGCTGGCGCAGCGGTTCGGCACCATGGATGCGCTGGCCGCAGCCACGGAGGAGGAGCTGACCGCCGTGGACGACGTGGGGCCCATCACCGCGCGGTATCTCTGCCAGTGGATGGAAAGCCCGCAGTCCCGCGACCTGCTGGCGCGGCTGAAGGCCGCCGGGGTGAATATGAGCTGCAAAGAGGAAGCGCATGACAGCCGCTTTGCCGGGATGACCTTTGTGCTCACCGGCGCGCTGGAGAAATTCACCCGGGACGAGGCGGGAGAGATGATCGAAAAGCGGGGCGGCAAGGCGTCCGGCTCCGTGTCCAAAAAGACCACCTATGTGGTGGCGGGCGAGAATGCCGGCAGCAAGCTGCAAAAGGCGCAGGAGTTGGGCATCCCCGTGCTGACGGAGGATGAATTTCTGGAACTTCTGAAATAGGAGGCAAAAGAGATGGCACAGAATACGGACAAGACCCTGATGCACAAGCTGATATACAGCGTATTTGTGCGCAATCACACGCCGGAGGGCACCTTCCGGGCGCTGGAGGGCGATCTGGATCGCCTGCGGGCGCTGGGAACGGACATTGTGTGGCTCATGCCCATCCACCCCATCGGGGAGGAGGGGCGCAAGGGCACGCTGGGCAGCCCCTACGCCATCCGGGACTACCGGGGCATCAACCCGGAGTACGGCACCATGGAGGACTTCCGCCATCTGGTGGACACCATCCACGACCGCGGCATGAAGTGCATCATCGACGTGGTGTACAACCACACGTCGCCGGATTCCGTTCTGGCGCACACCCACCCGGAGTGGTTTTTCCACGATGAGCAGGGCAGACCCAGCCGCCATGTGGCGGACTGGTGGGACGTGGTGGATCTGGACTACGGAAACAGGGAGCTGTGGCGCTATCAGATCGACACGCTGAAAATGTGGGCGGAGATCGTGGACGGCTTCCGCTGCGACGTGGCCAGCAGCGTGCCGCTGGACTTCTGGACGGCGGCGCGGCAGGAGGTGGAGACTGTCCGCCCCGGATGCATCTGGCTGGCGGAGAGCGTCCACGGGCTGCACGTGCTGGGGCTGCGGAAAATGGGCGCGTACTGCGCCACGGACACGGAGCTGTACCGGGCGTTCGATATGACCTACGACTACGACATCTGGCCGTGGTTCGAGGGCTGCCTGACCGGGAGGAACACGCTGCAGCAGTACATCGACATGCTGAACTATCAGGAGCTGACGTACCCCTCCGGGTTTATCAAGATGCGCTGCGGCGAGAACCACGACACCCCGCGTTTGGCACAGCGGGTGCCGGAGGAGCGCCGCCTGCGGCACTGGCTGGCGTTCCTGTACTTCTGCCGTGGCAGCATGCTGCTGTACGGCGGCACGGAGTTCGCACCGCAGCATCAGGTGGGGCTGTTCGACGCCGAGGACAATTTCGGCGACAAGCGAGCCGACTTACAGGGCTTCCTGTGCCGCTGCAAGGACATGAAAACGTCCCTGCCGCTGGACGGCGCGGTGTGGTACGAGGTCAGCGGCGGCGCTGTTATCGGGCACTACAAGTCCCCGGCAGGGGAGCGCACCGGCGTGTTCGATCTCTCCGGCTGCGGCGGCCGCGTACCGGTGGAGTTACCCGACGGCGTGTACAAAAATCAACTGGGCGGTGATTTGGACATCACCGGCGGACAGGTCGATATCAGCGGCGAGCCGATGGTCATCTGAGTTGTACTTTTCACCAAAACAGGGAGCGATTTTGTAGCAGTTGTTACAGAATCGCTCCCTTTGCATTGATTATTTAAAGCGTGAATGGTATAATTGGTACTGTTTTGGTAAGCCCGTCCGGAAAGCGGGTAACTTCTATTTTTATAGAGGAGGAAAGAAAAGAATGAGCAAGATCATGAAGATCTGCGACGGCAACGAAGCGGCGGCGTATGTGGCATACGCGTTCTCCGAGGTCGCAGCCATCTACCCCATCACCCCGTCCAGCCCCATGGCGGAGCACGCCGATGCGTGGTCGGCCAACGGCAAGAAGAACATCTTCGGTCAGCCGGTGCGGCTGGTGGAGATGCAGTCCGAGGCCGGCGCCTGCGGCGCCTGTCACGGCGCGCTGGAGGCCGGTGCGCTGGCCACCAGCTTCACCGCCTCTCAGGGCCTGATGCTGATGATCCCCACCCTGCACCGCATCTCCGGCGAGCGTCTGCCCGGCGTGCTGCACGTGGCGTCCCGCACCGTGGGCACCCACGCGTTCTCCATCTTCGGCGACCACTCCGACGTGATGAACTGCCGTCAGACGGGCTTCGCCCTGCTGTCCAGCGGCAGCGTCCAGCAGGCCGCCGATCTGGCGGCTGTGGCGCACCTGAGCGCCATCAAGGCGCGTATTCCGTTCCTGCACTTCTTCGACGGCTTCCGTACCAGCCATGAGATCCAGAAGATCGACGTGCTGACCTACGACGAGTACGCCAAGCTGGTGGACTACAACGCGCTGGCCGCCTTCCGCGCCAACGCCCTGAACCCGGAGGATCCCCGGATGCGCTCTCTGGTGGATAACCCCGACATCTACTTCCAGCTGCGCGAGTCCAACAACACGGCCTACGCTGAGCTGCCCGACATCGTGGAGGGCTACATGGCCGAGATCAGCAAGCTCACCGGCCGCGAGTACCATCTGTTCAACTACTACGGCGCGCCCGACGCCGAGCGCGTCATCGTGGCTATGGGCTCCGTGGGCGGCTGCGCCCAGGAGGTGGTCAACTACCTGAACGCCAAGGGCGAGAAGGTGGGCTTCCTGCAGGTACACCTGTTCCGTCCCTTCTCCCGCAAGCACCTGATGGCTGCCATGCCCAAGACGGTGAAGAAGGTAGCCGTCCTCGACCGCGTGAAGGAGATCGGCTCCATCGGCGAGCCGCTGTACGAGGACATCTGCGCCGCCTACATCAACGAGAGCGACCGCCCCGCCATCTACGCCGGACGCTACGGCCTGAGCAGCAAGGACACCACCCCCGCCCAGCTGAAGGCCGTGTTCGACAACCTGCTGCTGGATGAGCCGAAGAACCACTTCACCATCGGCATTGTGGACGATGTGACCCATCTGTCCCTGCCCGTGGGCGCACCTCTGCTGACCGAGCCGGAGGGCACCATCTCCTGCAAGTTCTGGGGTCTGGGCTCCGACGGTACCGTGGGTGCCAACAAGAACTCCATCAAGATCATCGGCGAGACGACGGACATGTACTGTCAGGCGTACTTTGAGTACGACACGAAGAAGTCCTTCGGTATCACCAAGAGCCACCTGCGCTTCGGCAAGAAGCCCATCAGCTCCACCTATTACGTCTCCAACGCGGACTTCATTGCCTGCCACAACCAGACGTATCTGACCAAGTACGACATCATCCACGAGCTGAAGCCCCACGGCAGCTTCCTGCTGAACTGCGAGTGGAAGGAGGACGAGCTGGAGCAGCACGTCCCCGGCGAGATCCTGAAGTACATCGCCGACAACGACATCAAGTTCTACATCATCGACGCCAACAAGGAGTCTCAGACGCTGGGTCTGGGCAACCGCTCCAACATGGTGCTGCAGGCCGCCTTCTTCAAGCTGGCCAAGGTCATCCCCGTGGAGGACGCCGTGGAGCACATGAAGGCCGCCGTGAAGAAGACCTACGGCCTGAAGGGTGAGAAGGTCGTCAACATGAACATCGCCGCCGTGGACGCCGGTATCAACGCGCTGGTGGAGGTCAAGGTGAAGCCTGAGTGGACGAACCTGACCGGCAAGGCGCTGAAGCCCGCTGACGACAGCCTGCCCTACGTCATCAAGAACATCCTGGTGCCCATCAACGCTCAGAAGGGCGACGAGCTGCCTGTCTCCGCCTTCAAGGGCATGGAGGACGGCACCATGCCGCTGGGTACCTCCCGCTATGAGAAGCGCGGCATTGCCACGCACCTGCCCGTGTGGGACGCTGCCGAGTGCCTCCAGTGCAATATGTGCTCCTTTGTCTGCCCCCACGCTGTCATCCGCCCGTTCCTGCTGGACGAGGGTGAGGTCAAGGCGGCTCCCGTGGACATGACGCTGGTGGACGCCAAGGGTCCCGGTCTGGCCGGCTTGAAGTATACCATGGGCGTGTCCACGCTGGACTGCACCAGCTGCGGCAGCTGCGTGGCCTCCTGCCCCAAGAGCGGCAAGGCGCTGAAGATGGTGCCCGCCCACGAGGTGTCTCTGGATCAGACCGACTGGAACTTCCTGACCACCGTGAAGGAAAAGACCTCCCGCGTGGACAAGTTCACCCTGAAGGGCAGCCAGTTCAAGCAGCCCCTGGTGGAGTTCAACGGCGCCTGCGCCGGCTGCGGCGAGACGCCCTATATCAAGCTGCTGACCCAGATGTTCGGCGACAAGATGTATCTGGCCAACGCCACCGGCTGCACCCAGGCCTGGGGCGCGGCTATGCCCTGCGTGCCGTACTGCAAGAACGCCGAGGGCAAGGGCGTTGCGTGGAGTAACTCCCTGTTTGAAAACAACGCCGAGTTCTCCTACGGTATGTGCCTGGCTGTCAAGCAGCTGCGCGACTGCGTCACCGGCTACGTCAAGGAACTGTACGCTCTGACCAAGGACGAGGCCGTCAAGGCCGCCATCGCCAAGTGGCTGGAGACTTACGACGATCTGGATGCCTCCACCCCCGCCACTGCGGAGCTGGTGAAGCTGCTGGAGAGCGGCAAGTTCTCCGCCGAGGAGCAGAAGCTGGTGGACGAGATCCTCAAGCGCAGAAAGGATCTGTCCAAGAAGACCATGTGGATGTACGGCGGCGACGGCTGGGCGTACGACATCGGCTACGGCGGTCTGGATCACGTGTTCGCCATGGGCGAGGACGTCAACGTCCTGCTGGTGGACACCGAGGTCTACTCCAACACCGGCGGACAGTCCTCCAAGGCCACGCCTGTGGGCGCTGTTGCCCAGTTCCAGGCCAGCGGCAAGAAGACCAAGAAGAAAGACCTTGGCATGCTGATGATGACCTACGACAACGTCTATGTGGCCCAGTGCTCCATGGGCGCCAATCCCAACCAGCTCATCAAGGCCATCAAGGAGGCCGAGGCTCACAAGGGTCCGTCCATCGTCATCTGCTACGCGCCCTGCATCAACCACGGCATCAAGAAGGGCATGAACAACGTCCAGCAGGAGATGAAGGACGCGGTGGCTTCCGGCTACTGGAACCTGTACCGCTACAGCCCGGAGACCAAGACCTTCACGCTGGATTCCAAGGAGCCTACCATGCCGCTGTACGACTTCATGAAGGGCGAGGTGCGCTACGCCTCCCTGGAGCTGAGCTTCCCGGAGAACGCCAAGGTGCTGTTTGCCGAGGCGGAGGAAGCCGCCAAGGAGAAGTACGAGTCCTACAAGCGCCGCGCGGAGAAGCAATAAGCGTAAAGCGTTAACACGTAGCGCCCGCAGCCGTCGGCTGTGGGCGCTGCAGCTTGTCAAAAAAGTCCATTCGGACTTTTTTGACAAGCTGAGACAAAATCGCAAAATAAAAACAGTATTTTATTTTGCGATTTTGGTCGCTGCGGCGG
>ENA-UOIY01000683-UOIY01000683.1-human-gut-metagenome-genome-assembly--contig:-P114-NODE-683-length-51153-cov-24.603742_pt1 | contig 51153 bp, 35 predicted proteins | sample MGYA00242335_ERZ723882 | MGnify/ENA metagenome assembly ERZ723882
GGAAGGTTGCCCCATTCGTCAAGAATGTAGTACACATTCCTTTTCAGCACCGCCGTATCCGTCTGTCCTCTGCGGTTGTTCAGGTTCGCCTTTTCGACCAGCTCCTTATACATCTGCGTAATGAACAGCGTAACAAATCTGTGCCGCGTGAATCGTTCGTCCGGCACGATGATAAACACCGCGTTCGGCTGTTCGTCCATGTTTACGATATCCAGATCGTTTTCGCTCGTAAGCGACAAAATGCCGTCGTCCGCAAGCTGCTGCATATACGCATTGACTTCCGAAAGATACGATGTAAGCGTCTTGTCCGACGTAATGAGCACGGTATTGACAAGCCCGCGCACCTTTGAGAACTCGTCCCGTCCTTCCAGCAGATATTCCCGAAGTGCCGTCGTGTCCTCCGAGCAGTAGCGCGTGATGTTGTGATAGACGTTGAATAACAGCAACTGTTTTTCGTCCATCTTGCCCTTGATGCAGTCCTCGCAAAACGCAAGCACAAGTCCGAAAATAAGATTTCGCGCACCCTGTTCCCATGTCGGCTGATCCCTGTTCTGTACGGGACAGAGCGTATATACGAGGTCTTGCGCGTTTTCATATATCTCGTCTTTGAGTTCCTGTACCCTCGTCCGCGCGTCCCTGTACGAAAGGAACACTTCGCCCGCGCCGTAATACTTGCCGTCCCTGTTTTGAAGATTGTTCTGCAAGTCCTTGACCAATCGGATACGGCGGATGAGCACGTTCATGGGATTCCAGCGCGCCGAGGAATACGGTTCGCGCAAATCGAGAACGCTGATCTTGTACCCTTCGCTCTCCAACTGCCTTGCGTGCTTTGCGTAAAGTTCGCTTTTCGGATCTGTAATGACAAGGCTGGGTTTTGTCTTGCTTCGCGCCAAAACTGCTATATTCTGATCGACGAATCCCGTCGTCTTTCCGCTGCCCGTCGTGCCGACAATGAGCGCATGGAGCTGGTCGGTCGTCAAAATCTCCACGCCGCCGCCCTTTTTCTCCGCACCGATAACGATCCCGTCCGCGTGCCTGTCCATACCGTTCCATGTCGTGACGGTAAACTCCTTCATGTTCCGAAGACGTTTTGGCGTAAGCCATTCGGTATCTTCGAGGTCGTTTTCATTCATGGCGATATTCTGCGCGTCGATACGGTACATCATGAGATATGCCACGACGAGCAGCCCGCACACAAACCCCAAAGCATACCAATAGGTGCTGTTGCCGAGGATTTCCGCAACGCTGTCCACGCCTGCAAGCGTGAACAAAAACATGATGAGCACCCCGACAAACGCAAACGTGATGAGCCACAACAGCGTGTTCAGCTTTCGGGATTTTTTCTTTTTATGGCTTAAAGCCGTCTTTCTGTTCACTCTTTATAGTTCCCCTCCTTCCGGTTTTGTTTTTCGCGTTCCCGCTCCATTTCTTCCTCAATTTCCTGCAAACGGCTCTTATATTCACGCTCAAGGTCTTCGCTCGCACTTCCGAAAGTGTGCAGAAACTTATCCATCGCACGCCCGACTTTACGGCGGGAGATCGTGAGATACTTTTTCATGCGGTTGTCGTTCGCCTTGTATTTTCTGCCTTTCTTTCGCTCGTAAAATTCCGGCTTAATGAACTTGGCAAGTTTGAGAACGAGATTTCCCTGTCTGCGCTTGTAGTCCGCTTCGATCTCCTCTGCGATTTTGATACTTCCCGTATCAATTTTCCCATGATATTGCGGAAGCGTTTCCAGCCTGTCCATCGGTGTGTTTTTATCCGAGAAAATAACGGGCTGACCGCAGATTGCGGCAATCTGCCGCTTGCGTTCTTCCAGCGCTTCGTAAAACCGCCTGTCCGCTTTCCGTGCTTTCAGGTTATTGTCTAAAAGCAGTTTTACGATTTTATCTACCCGTCTGCGGAACGGCTCCATATCCTTGCTTGCATACGCAAGCCTGCCCGCGTTCGGCAGCGATTTTGCAAGCGCGATGATCTCGCGTTTTACTTCCTCATTGCCAGTCATTGTCCGTCTGATATTCGTCGCCGCGCGCAGTTCTCGGATCGCCGCGTCCCTGCCTTTATATAATCTGTCCTTTCTTTCGGAGACGAACAGCCCCAAGCGCACAAACATTTGGTCTATCGCAGCTTTGTCGATCTTGCCCTTGCTGCGGTAGTGCATCCTGCCGTCTTTGCCTTTATACTTCGGTTCCTTTTCCCAAAAGACGAAGTGAATGTGAAGGTGGTGCGGTCTGTCGAGGTGCAACGCACACATCAGGTCTATATTGTCGGGGTTGAACTTTGCGTCCCTGAAAAATGCGTTGAACGTACTCTTTACGAGCGCGATACACTTTTCGGGCGTGTCTATCTTCGGGCTGTCCTCTTCCGACAACGAGATGAAGCCGTGCCAGATGTTCTTTTCACCGTCTTTGACGCGCTCCTGCATTGCGGCTGCTTCCTTTTCCGAAAGCATACCGTTTCCGTTGAATACACCCGTACTCTTTTGCAGGTAGTCCAGAGCATTCGCACCTTTCCCGGCACGTTTGCCCTCCGTCGTTATGTAACGATACACGTTCTTCGTTCCCGTCATGTCGTAAAACGCCCGCGCCTCCGCGTGCGCCGCAAGTTCTTTTTCCGTCGCGTTTTTCTTTAAGCGGTACGGCGTGTACTGAATATCGAAAATGATCGGTTGGTTGCTCATAGCCGCTTACCTCACTTGCGCAGCGAACGCAGGCTTCTTATTTCGTAGTCGGATAGATAATCGGGTGTTTCCGCATATCTGCCTTCCTCGAACTTTTTGCCGCTCACGCTCTCTTTGTTCAGCGCCCTTGCCCTCTCGTTGTACAGCGAACATAATATGGATTTATTCACCGTAACGTCGATAATTAGCTCTTTCAGAAGTTTGGCGATGTCCGAAAAATATTCTTCGTTCAGCCCGTCCACCCTGCGTATAAGTTTTGTTCCGGCGGGTTTATCTTCGACTTCCTCCACCGTTTCAAACAAGCGGGCAATGAGTTCGTCCAGCCCGAAATACAGAGCGTCGATGATCACTTTGTTAAAGCTCTTGGAATACTTGTCAAGCGTCATGATCTTGTCGATCTTCGCCCACATATCCCCGTCGGTGATGCGGATATAACGCCGCATCCTGTTGTCGATTTTCGTCTGTTCCTTATCCATTTCCTCCTCAAAGAAAAGCGGGTTTCCCGCCTTGTTCTCCGCCGCCTGTCGGCGGCTTCAAAAGCGCCGCAGCCTTGCCTGTGGCACTTTTCTTAACCTGCTTGCCATTTCCGAGCATTTGCCACGGGTTACGCCTTTACGCCGTTTCCGTCTTTTCGATGCGCAGCGCTGCCTTTTTACAGAATACGGGGTTGATTTCTATGCCGATGTATTCCCGCCCCAGCCGCTTTGCGACGGCTCCCGTCGTACCGCTGCCGAAAAACGGATCCAGCACCGTATCGCCCGCTCTGCTGCCGGCAAGGATACACGGTTCAATGAGCTTTTCGGGAAACATTGCAAAATGCTCGTCCATCCGAAAAGTGTTCGTGCTCACCTCCCATACATCCCTTTTCCGCTTGTACTGCCGCTCTTTTTCCATTACTGCATCCTGCTTTTTGTCGATGCCCTGACCTTTCCCGGCTTCGGCGTACTTCGCCTTTCCCGACCTGCCGCGCTTATATCGTTCTGCCGTCACGTCCTTTATAGGCTCTCGTATAGCCTTATAATCAAAGTAATACTTCGGCGATTTCGATAAGAGAAAGATATGCTCGTAGCACTTTGACGGACGGTCTTTTACGCTCTCCGGCAGACAGTTTGTCTTGTGCCAGATGATGTCCGAACGAAGATAATATCCGAATCCCCGCAGCGCGAACGCGAGCATCCACGGGATACCGATCATGTCTTTCGGCTTGACGCCCTTCCACTTTTTCGGCACTTCGTAGATGCGGCTTTTCATGTCATACAGATCTTTGTTTTTTCCGTTCGCTTCAACTGCCAGAGTCATCGGACCTTTTCCGCTGCCCGCATAACTGTCCGCAATGTTCAGCCACAGCGTTCCGTCGTCTTTGAGCACTCTATGTACTTCGGCAAATACTTCCGTAAGCCGCGCGATGTATTCTTCCGGAGATTGTTCCACTCCGATCTGCCCGTCCGCGCCGTAATCACGCAATCCGTAATACGGCGGGCTGGTCACGCACATTTGTACGCTTTTCTGCGGCAGGGTTTTCAGCCCTGCCGCCGCGTCCGCACAGAGGATTCCGCTCACTTTTTGCCCTTGCTGTCCGCCGCGTCTTCCGCAACCGAAAGAACGATGCCTTTCAGTAGCATACCCATAGGATCGCTTTCCGCCGCGGAAGGTTTGACGGGCGATGCTTTTGCTCCGCGCATACGCTCCGCCACGAGCAGCCCGCCCTTTCTGCCGTTCTCGCGGCTCTTGACCGATACGTCCAGCGCCGTCTTTGCATACGCATACGCCGACGCGATCTTGGCGTCTTTCGTTTCCATAGGCACGCCGTCGAAGGCGTAACCGCACAGCCCCTTGATGAACTGCCCCGCCTGCTTTTCCGTCATATCCAGCATTGCCTTGTAATCCTGTTCCCTCAGTTTGAAATTTCTGTTTGCCATTCTTTCTTCCTTTTTGAATTTTTAATGTCTGCCGAACTTTTCCGTTTCGTTACCCCAACAGTCCCAGCCGCCGACCGTCTGCCTTGCGAACAATTCTATTTTCGGCACTTCGCCGTACAGCGCCTCGATACGCGCCCGTGCTTCATCGGGTTTTTTGCTGTGTTCCTCGATATGAGAAACGATGACCGACGACACGCTGCGCGATTTGCGCTCCAATATCTTCCCTCTTGTCGCAAGCAGACAATATTCTGCGTTCGCTCTGGTATAATAACCAAGTCCCGTAAACAGCCTGTCGCTCTTTCTGCACTGCTTGATCCATGTGAAGGCGACTGTTTTATAGGTAAAGCCCCATGCGTCGATAAGTTCAAACGCTTCCGTAAGGCACGGGGCCGTCGCCCATAAAAACAATACGCTGTCTTTCGCGCTGATTTTCGGTACGGGCAGAGCCTGTATTTCGCGTTTCGGCATTGTCGGGTAATGCTTTTCCGCGCCCCTTCCTTTGCCTTTATCCGAATATGTTGCAAACCGCCACGGCGGGTCGGCATAGATCACGTTATACTTTTTATCCGTCGTAAAGATGTCCGTCATTCCTCTTTACGACTTTGCGTTCAGTCCGAAATGCGCCCTTCCGCCCGCAGCGTTCATGCTCGCTGCAAGCATATCCGTTTTCATCTTTGCAATAAACGAAAGCGATTCGTCCGCAAGTTTTTCGTAGTGCGCGTTCGGCTTTTCGTCGCGGAACTGCGCGGACGACTTAAAGAGCCGCATGAGCTGGGCTTTATCGTCCGTAAACATCGCAAACCGCGCCATGAGCGAATACTCGTCCTTGTCCTCGTTCCCCGTTAAAGAGATACCGTTATAGAGCTGAACGAACTTCGCGCCGCCTTTCGATTTTTCCGCGCGTTCGACGATCTCTCTGTCGTCCATCCGCGCCAGACTGTCCTTGCCGCGCGATTTCATGACGCTCTCCCGCCTTTCTTCCGCCCTTTCCGTAGCCAGAGCCGCCGCTTCGCTCGGCAGCATATATATCTCCGACTTCGCTTCTTCTACCGATGCGAGCGCAGCTTCCTTTTCCATCACCGCTTCTTTTTGCAGAACATACTTGGCGATTTTATCAGCGTCGGCGATTGCCGTAAACAGCGCGTTCGGATCGCTCTTTATCGCCGATTTCCAGCTCCCGACATACGCGCCGCTGTTGCGCACCGCGTTTTCGTCCACGTCGATGCCGAAATCCTGCTCCATAAACACCGAAGCAATCTCCGCTCGCAATTCTTCCATCGCGTATTCTTCCGAACTCCTGTCCGCGTTCAAAGGTCTGTTCAGCCGCGTCTCGTGTCCCGTAGAGTGCCCCATTTCGTGCAAAGCCGTCGAATAGAATTCCTGCATATCATAAAAGTCCTCGCGGACGGGAAGATGGATCTCGTCGCTCGTTTTACTGTAATATGCCTGCGAACCGCCGTACACGATTTTCGATTCGTGCTCGTTCCAATATGCGAGCATCCGCTCCGCACGCTCCGACTTTGCGCTCTCGTCCAAAGCCGAAACTTCCTTTTCGGGAATGCCGTCGATGAGGTCGGCATTGAACACCGTATAATACCTGCGGATCGGATAGACGTTTTCGTCCATGTACGCTTGCCGCTCGTCCGCACTCATCCCGTCCAGCACGCTGCGGTCGAACTTCTCATGCGTGTCCCTGTCCCATAAATCGAAGAACTCCACCGAAACGCCTGCGTTCTTACCGAGACTCTTGCCTTCCGCGTCCGTCTTGAACGACCAGTCCCGCGCTTTCATCTGATTGAAAGTCAGCCATCGGTTATCGCTGTATCCGCGCTCCATTGCCACGAGAAAAAGATACAGATTGTTTACGCCCCTGTACTTCTTTCCCGTGACCGCGTTTTCGGGTGCGCCGCGCGTCCGCCAGCCCTGCTTCCACAGCCCGCCGCTGTCCAGATTTGCGACAAGCATATCCGCGAGCTGCTTACGCTGCGGCGAGAGTTTGTCATACGCGCTCCTTTCCGTCGTTTCGCTCATAACGAATTTTTACCTCCTCCTGTAATGCGGGCGATTCTTCCTCGAAGCCGTAGCCCGTATCGTCCCCGTCGTACAGTTCCTCGAACGTATAGCCTTTCGGCACATACAATTCCACTTCTTTTCTTCTCTTCCTTTTCACTCTTTCCTCCAAAAAATTTTTAGTCAATAACTTTTATGCTATTTATATACAATATCTGCTCGTCGGGTTTGTATCCGCCCTTTGCCACGCTTAAACCGCCCGGTTTAACCTTATCCATTCCAAGCATTTAACCCCGGCAGCGGCTTTGAGCCGCTGCCTTTTCTTTTTACTTTCCGCCCTTATCCGCGCCGTTTGCGGAGCGAGGTTTGTAACTTTTCTGTTCCCGTTTGGGCTGAAACCTCTCCGCATTTTCGCGCACCGCTTTCATTGCCGTATGCTCATAGTATTCGGGCGATTTTTCGGGACGGTAAAGACCGCTCGTCGCGTTGATGCGCAGCATCTGATCGACGTCGCCGTTGCACCAGAAGGCGAGATAGGTCATGAGTGCCATATCCGAATTGGAATGGTTGTGTTTCAAATCCTGTCCCTCATAATAGGCTTTGAAAGTCGCGCCGTTTTTCGCCGAGCAAGCCTTTTCCACGACGTCGCGGTCGGACATCGAGGACAAGCCCTCCACGCCCTGTCCCGCGCCCTTCCATTCCGCGTGTTTGCCGCAAACTTCTTCCAGATGCCCTTTGATAGGCAGAACGTCAAAATTTGCAAGGTTGCTGTCATTGCCCGCCCTGTCGCCCGTCACGGTGATGAAGTGCGATTTTTGATAAAATTCAAGTTTTCCGTCCTTTGAGAACGAACGCACGTCCATCCCGTCCGTCTTTCCGAAGATATGCAGCCCGTTCCTGCTTACCGAAATCTCGCGGTATGTGTCGCCGCAGGCTTGCCACGCTTCTTTCGCTGTATCCGAAAGCTGACGGTTGCCGTTAAAGCAATGATCAAGGTCGATACAACAGATATTGTCCTTCCCGTCCAGCGCATAAGCAAGCGATACCCCGCCGTTCTCATGTGCGTATTTGCACGCCGTATCAAAGTCCGTCCACGTTTCGGGATTGTCGATCTCCGCGAACTTGCCCGTTACGGGCGAAATGAGGAACTTGTCCGGTCTGCCCTTTTCCTCGTTCTGCCGCGTGCGCACGATCACCCAATTCGGACGGGTAAGCATTTCGGGCGGGAGATTCTTGCGCAGCAATTCTTCTCTGCCGTTGAATTTGTCGATGCGCGTTTCGCTCGGTCGGTTCAGTTCGCTGCCGAAGTCCTCGTTTGCCGTACCATCCATGACGGCTTTGAACTCCTCCGCCGTAAGCTGCGTATGCCTGTCGTTGCGGTTATCTCGCAGCAATACCTCGAAATTTTCCGAGAGATTTGCTTCGATACCCGCGTCGCCGGGTTTGAGCTGGTCGTTGAACAGATAAAAGCAATACCCCGCGTATTCGCCCGTTTCGGGCATTTTGAACAGCGTCTGCGTCTTATATTCCGCGATTTTTGCGTTTGCGGGAATGACCGTTTTGACTGTTTTGCGCTCGCTGCCGCTCTCCTGTGCGGTGCGGGCATAGTCCTCCTCTTTCGTCCCGTTGCAGGCCTCGAACACATCATATGCCGTTACGACCAGCTCCTCATCCGTCGCGCGGTTTTTCAATGTCACGTTGAAATCTTCCGGCAAAGTGATGAGAATGTTTCCGCTCTCGCCGCGCTTATCTTCCTCCACAAACACGTTCGGGATATAAAAACTGTATCCCGCAAATTCGCCGTTTGCGGGCATGGAAAACAGCGACGACTTTTCGTATGTACCGCGCAGCGCTTCCTGCGGCACGGATATGGCGTACCACGACGTGTCGTCCGCGCGTTCCCTGCGCTCGTAGTCTTTGTTCGACGTGCCGCCGATAATCTCGACAAACTCTTGCACCGTGAAGATGACTTCGTCTCCGTCGCGGTTTTTAACGGTCACTTCGCCGTTCGCAGGGAATACGAGTTCGTAACAGAGTTCGCGCCCGTCGCTCTCCATATCCACGAGCTGGCGGCTTTCCTTGATGCGGCTGTTGTAAATGTTATAGGTATAGCCCTCATATTCGCCGTTCGGCATACGCATAAAGCTGTGCCTGTCGTATCTGCGGATGAGCGCGTCGCGCGACACCTTTGCCGTCAGCCACTTGCTTTCCGCCTGCGGCTTATATTTTTCGTCGATGAACGCCTGCGCCGATTCCTGCGAAACGAAATCATATCTGCCCTGCGCCCATGTCCCGTCTTTTACGTCGTAGCCGATGGCAACGACGTAATCTTTCTGCCTTTTGACGATGGCTATGCCATGCCCGTACTTGTCGCGCTCGATATGCACGACGGGCAGTCCCCTCGCCGTTTCCGTCCTGTACCGTTCTTCCTGCATTTCTTTCTGCTCCTTTTTCGTTTCTTTTTCCATCGCGCGGATACGGGCGATAAACCCGTCCAATACCGCGGGATGGGACGCCACTTCAAACTGCCGGCGATGTTCCATATCTTCCCTGACCGCAACGGCTTTTGCCCAAGCCTTTGTTTCGGGCGAAAACCTTCCGTCCCAATCATGGCTCTGCACGGTGCTTGCCAACACATACCCGACGCGCTCCATGCCGAACTTTTCCACAAGCTCTCTTTCAAACCCCTTGTTCAGCCGATACCCGTCGAAGTTCTTATTTATCGTCTGCTCTATCTCGTGTCTGCACTCGATATTCGCTTGCAGCGAGCGTCTGTATAATTCCTCCTCTCCGTTCGCCCGCGCATATTCAAACGAATTGCCGTACAGCGGCACGTCCTCCGTCATTGCTCTTTGCATCTTCCACCTGTCGTTGATATAATTTTTCGTCAGTTCGGAAAGCTCGCTCCAATCCTCTATATTGATTTGGTCGCTCGTATCCATATAATAGGCATACACCCGCTCGGTGAGCGCGCTCCCGTCCTTGACAAGCTCGGCAAAATCCTCGCCGTCCAAATAATAATCGTCCACGTCTTCGATAAATTCGGCGTAGGCAGCGAAAAAGCGTTCTTTATACCCGGCACGTTCCGTATTCGGATCTGCCTGCAACTCTTTGAGCGCCGCCCTTGCGTTTTTCGCTACCCGTTCGAGCGTATCGGCATTGCGCCTGACTTTTTCCGCCTCCGTGCGCATTTCCCGCTTTGCCGTTTCCGCCGTGCCGTACACCGCCTTATCGGGTATATCTCTGCCCGTTTTCAGAAACATGATCTTATACTCTTCCAACCGCGCCTCAGGCAACGTACATTTCGGCGCGGCTATGACATACCCTTCCGCCAGCTTGCCAATGTCAGAGAGCGAATCTTGCGAAAGACCGTCGGGCATAAAATAATACGCCGTGCCGTCTGCGCCTTTGCCGAAGCATCTTGGCTCGCTTGCTTTGCGCAGCTCTTCGGGATAATACTTTTCCGCATACTGTTCGATAACTTCCTGTCGCTCCCTGTATGTATGCAGCGCGAGGTCGCCGTTTTGCTCATAGAACGCGGCAAGCCGCGGCAGCATTTTCTCTCCGTCCCTGTCCAACGCCATAAAATACGCATACGGCAGCGTGTCGGTTTGCCGCAAATACTCGCTCATATTTCGGTAAAACAGATTCCTGCCGAGATTGTTCGCATAGTCGGGATGTTCTGCCTTGTACCGTTCATAGAACGCGCCCGCCTGTTCGCGGACAACTGCGGCATAGTCCTTATCTTCCGTGCCGGCATTTTCCGAAACGGTATTCTCGTTGTAATACTCGATAAGCACTCTCATCTCGGTCGCGTTGCCGACATCGTGCGAAACACCGTCCCTGTCATAGTCGTACAGCCGCTCAATGATCCGACCGTTGCCCCGCATGAGTTTTTGCACGTCCTGTTCGGACAGGAGATTGTGTTGCCCGCTTGCAAAATAATCCGCAACCGCTTTATAGAACCTTTGCCTGTACGGAAGTTCATCCTCCGCGTTTTTTTCAAACGCGGCATACTCGTTCAAAACGCTGTTTCGGACACTTTGATATAACGCCATGCTCCGATCCGCGCGTTCTTTCGTAAGTTTGTCCGCGGCACGCTGCATTTTCCCGATGACCGAGGTTTCATCCGACAAGTCCTCCTCTTGAATTTCCCTGCCGATTTCCAGATATACGACAGACCTCGCTCGTGTATCAAGCGCCGCAGAATCCGCTGCAATGACGAACGCATCCGCGCCGTCACCATATTCGGCTATCTCTTTGAACGTCTGCTCGTTCAGTTCGCCGCGCACATACGCATACGCAGTGTTTTCCGTATCTTTGCCGCAGTACCGGACAAAGCCGCCCGGCTCACGCTCCGCCGATTCGTTCTCGGCTATCGCCTTTGCTTCGTTTTCCGTTTCCAAAAAATCCACCTCTCTGTCAATTTCGTTTTCGGGCTCTATGATCTCCACCCGTCTGTTCTCGTCCGACATATCGCTCACCGCAGCGTCCAGATCGTCGTAACCGAGCATGGCGACCGTCCGCTTTCTGCCGCCCAACTCCTTTTCATACGTCGTAAAGCCGTATTCAAAGGCGAGCGATTTGGCGTCGTCATCGCACGTTTCGTAATATTCGCCGTTTTTGATAAAGATCACCGCGTCGGGCTTTTGCGATTTGCGTTCTGCATAGAGCGCATACAGTCTTTCCGTCATGCGCCTGTGTGAACGCTTTTCGGGATTTTGTTTTTCCTGCCCTGCCTGCGGCAGCGCCATAAAGTTCGTCTCCTCCTCGCTTTCCGTTTCCTCGTCCGTGTCGATGACCACCTCTTCCCGTTTGTTGAGGTCGAGCCCCGCATTGATCTCGGACAGTTCTTTTGTGATTTCCTCTATCTTGCCCTTGTGTTCAAACGGTTTTTTCAGTTCTTCTTCCGCAACGGCGAGATTGGAACGCAACTGTTCGAGTTTGGCGGAAAAGCGCGAACGCTTTTCGGGAAAGTCCTTTAAGAAGTTATCCAGCCTCGTGATAAGACCGAGTTCGCTTTCGGCGATTTCCATGACGTATTCGCCGCTGCCCGTGAGTGTAACGCTGCGCGAGGTCAACGCTTCCGGCACGTTCAGACTGATCTTCAAACCGCCGTATTCTGCCACCGCCACGCCGTAACGGTTGGAACGAAGCGCGTCCATGAGCGCAGCCGCACCTTCCTTCTTGTCCGTGTACGTCCTGCCCTGCACGTTTACGGAAAAGACTTCCGCGTTGTACTTTTCTTTGATAGCTGCTTCATCCGCCTGTGCGTTTTTTACGATCTGCTCCTGCCTGCGGATCTGTGCGGGCAAGTCTTTATAAACCTTGTCCTGCAAGGAATACAGATTCTTTTTATACTGCCCTTCCAGCACGCGCAGCCGCGCCAATTCCGCTTCGAGTTCCATCTTCTGCTTTATCTTCGGGTTCGCCGCCGTAATTGCTTTGATTTCGGCATACGAGAGCGTCGTTTCGTCGATGTCCTCCGCTTCACGAACCGTAAGGCTTCCGCTTTCGATTTGTGAAATAAACCGTTGCTTGTTTTCGAGGATCTGATAACAGTAGCTGTCCAGCGTGCGCTTTGTTACATAGGTGAAGATTTTGACCGTCTTGTTGTCGTTGCCCTGACGGATACCCCTGCCGTCGCGCTGCTGTAAGTCGCGCGGGCGGTACGGCGCGTCCAGATGATGCAGCGCGGCAAGCCGTCTTTGCACGTTCGTGCCCGCGCCGCACTTTTCCGTGCTGCCGATAAGGATACGGATCTTGCCCTCGTTCATCTTGTCGAACAATGCCTGTTTATCCTTATCCGTCTTGGCGTCGTGGATAAAAGCGATCTCGTTTTGCGGTACGCCGCGCTCGATGAGTTTATGCTTTAAGTCGTTGTATGCGTCGAAGTCCTTGCCGTATTCGTAGCTCTCATACGGCTTTTTCGGCGTGGACAGATCGCAGAAAATGAGCTGCGTGCCGCGGGATGCGGTCGTTTCGGCATAGACCTTTGCCGCATTGTCCGCGCACATATCCAGCTTTCCGCAATGCTCGTCCTTCAAAAAGCAATCGAAACAGCGTATGTCCAGCGCAAGTTTCTTTCCGTCCGACGTGACTTTGAGCATATTGTCGATGTGAGGATCGACGTTCCCGCCGTAAATCCTTTCCGCGCGCTTTGCGATCTCCTCCGCGATCTGCACAGTCTGTTCGCTCGGTTCGAGCGTAATCGTCGTGCGCTCTGCCTCGGGCACGTCCAATTTCACCATATCGCTTGTCTGCACGTCCGCAAAAGAACGGTATAATGTCATGAGTTCGGGTAGGTTCGTGAACTTGGCAAACCGCGTCCGAGCCCTGTATCCCTGCCCGCTCGGAGCCATTTCCAGAGCCGTGACCGTTTCGCCGAAGTCTGCCGCCCATGCATCAAAGTAGTTGATGCCCAACTCTTCCAGCGTGTGCTTTTGCAGATATGTCTGCATGACGTACATTTCCGCCATACTGTTGGATATGGGCGTCCCCGTCGCAAACACGACGCCCTTATCTCCGCCGTGCAGTTCGCCGATATACTCAATCTTCATCTGCATATCGCTCGCACGCGCACTCGCCGCGTTCGATATTCCCGATACGTTGTTCATTTTCGTGTACAGGAACAAGTTTTTGTAGGCGTCCGCTTCGTCCACGAACAGATAATCCACGCCGAGGTTTTCAAAGATGAAAACGCCGTCTTTCTTGCTCGAATCGGTGAGTTTTTTGAGCATGGCTTCGCGTCCTTTTTTAATGCGCTCCAAGTTCTTTACCGCCGTGCGTGAACCGCCTTCGCCGCGCATTTCCAATATCGCCGCCTCGATTTTGGCGATCTCTTCGCGCATTTTCCGTTCCTGACGCTCCTGCGATACGGGGATCTTTGCAAAGCTCGACTGCGCGATGATGACAGAATCCCAATCGCCCATCGCCACTTTCGACACAAACTGTTGCCGCTTGTTTTTCTCCAAATCCTCCTTGCCCGCAATGAGTATCTTCGCCGTGGGATACAATGTGCGGAATTCGCTCGCCATCTGCTGCACGAGATGATTCGGCACGACGATCATGGGCTTCTTTGCCAGACCGTACTGCCTGAGTTTCATTGCGGATGCCGCCATCGTATAGCTCTTGCCGCTGCCCACGACGTGATGGAGAAGCGTACTGTTGCCCATGCCCGCGATACGCGCCACGGCGTTTTTCTGGTGCGGTCGAAGTTCGATCGTCGGGTTCATGCCGGGGAATTTGAGGAAACTTCCGTCATAGCTCGGCAGGCGTATCTGATTGAACAAGCGGTTGTACGTCTTTTCCAAGTCCTCGCGCCTGTGGGGATCGGCATAGATCCAATCGGCAAACGCTTCCTTGATTTTGTTCTGCTTTTCTCTCGCCGCAATCGTTTCGCCCTTATTGAGCACGCGCTTTTCCTTTCCGTTCTCTTCCACCGTGTCGAAGATCTGCGTCGCCCGTTGGTTCAGGCAGTCCTCGAACAGACGGAATGCGTTTGCCCTGTTCGTGCCGTAAGTTTCCGTCGCGCGGTAGCCCGCGTTGTTGCGAACGTGATCCGCGCGTTCCACCTTCCATGAGCCGTCAAAGGTATTGTAACGGATGTTCAGCCCGTCCGAATAATAGCCGTAGATACCCAATATCTCCATAAGGAATTCTTTGTAGTATTCTGCGTCCACCCAGCTCGCGCCGATGCGCACGGAGATTTCATCCGCTTTCAGCGGTTCGGGCTGTACCTTTTCGAGCGCCGCAACATTGCGCGCATACGACGTATCTTCCGCCGCAAAGTGACGGGCAATGCGGAGTTTTTCCACTACTTTCCCCGAAAGGTATTCCTCTGCCGTGACATAGCCCGAATACTTGTCCCCTTCTTTGACAGATACGGGATCGCGGAATATCGCGTCGCCGAGTTCGTCTGTAACTGTATCGTAGTCCTTGCCCGTCAGCTCCTCTATGTACGCTATATCCACGCCGCCGCGCTCGTTGCGGCAGATCTGCAACGCTTCCAACGTATCGCCCGTATGCGTCGGTACGGCATACGGACGGATAGTGCGTTTTGTAAACACGTCCGCTTTCGTCGCCCGCGTCTTATCTTCCGACAATGTTTCGCAGGCGAACAACAGCGCCGCGTCGCCGTCTTCGCGGAACAGCCGCGCGTTTGTCTGACCGTTCAGAAAACCGTATTTCCTCACGAAGGAGTCGTACCGTGCGCTCAATACGGATTGCGCCCGCTTTAATTCCTCGTCCGTACAGCCTTTCGTCTGCATATCCAGAACACGGCGCAGTTCGTCGCGGATGCCGATCATTCCTTCGAGGCGACTGTATGCGTCTTTGGGAAACGCGGGTATCTCCTGTAAGACGAGCCGATCCCCAACGCGCATATACAGCTTACCCTTGACGGCGGCGTAGCACATGGGACGCACGTTGAACACAGCGCCGTCATCCATTGCCGCCACGTCTGCCGCGGCGTGATCGGGATTTTCATAGACGTTCTGCGGCAAGTTTTCGACCGCTGCCGCAATCGCTTCGCCCAAAGGTCTGCCATCCGGCTTGACCGTAAGTCCCTCCGCGCCGTACAGTCCCGTTTCCTTTGCAAATGTACCGAGAACCATTTCTGGATGACGGATAAAGTAATTGTTGACTTCAAACCCGTCCTCTGTTTTGCCCGTCCCCAGCCATTCAATGCCGCCCGTATCGCTTATCTTTTCCGCACGCTTCTTAAAAAACAGGATGTCCGTCACGGCTTCGGTATTCGCCGTCTGCCTGAACGCCGTGTTCGGCAGACGGATCGCGCCGAGCAGTTCCGCACGCTCCGCCATATACTTTCTTGCCGTGGGATTGAGCTTATCGAGCGTACCTTTGCTCGTCACCACCGCCACTATGCCGCCCGGTTTTACTTTGTCGATACTCTTTGCGATAAAGTAGTCGTGTATGAGGAATTTATGCCGCGAATACTCGCTGTCGTACACCCCGTACCCGCCGAACGGCACATTGCTCACTACAATATCGAAGTAGTCGTTCGGGAAGTTTGTTTCCTCGAATCCCTTTACCTGCACGTTCGCCTGCGGGTACAATTTCGATGCGATCCTGCCCGTGACCGTATCCAACTCCACGCCATACAGCTTTGCGCCGTCCATAATTTCTTTCGGCATATACCCGAAGAAATTGCCTGTACCCATCGCGGGTTCCAGAATTCTGTTGTTGCCTTTGACGCCCAACCTTTCAAGCGCGGCGTAGATACCGCCGATGACTTCCCCGCTCGTATAGTGCGCGTTCAGCACGCTCCCCTTCGCGGCTTCGTATTCTTCCGACGTGAGCAGGGATTTGAGTTCCGCATATTCCTTCTGCCATTGCCTGTTCGTTTCGTCAAAGGCCTGCGGCAAACCGCCCCAACCGACATACTTGGCGAGCGTTTTTCTCTCGGCGTCTGTCGCCGCAGCGTTGCGCTCGTGCAAAAATTTTGCAAGCCGTATCGCCGCAACATTGTTCTTGAATCTCGTCTTGGCTCCGCCGAGATCGGTCTGGTCTAATACGGAATTCAGGTCGGTGTTCTTACCGTTCTGCGCGTTCTGCTCCGCGCTTTGACGAGCCTGCCAATATTCCGGATACCACTGCGCTATATTTTCGTCGAGCGTCGTGCTCCACTGCCCGATAAACTCTTCCTTTTCCGCTTCGGTCAGCGTTTTGTACGGAACGTACCCGTTTTTCTTGTCCTTATCCGAAACAACGTAACTGTCGGTAAAGTATCTGTCCGTTTTTTTGAGGATGCCTTTGTCGTACAGTTCGCGCAGCGGAATATATATCGCCACGTCTTCCTCATAGCAATAATACCCGCCCTCTCGCAAGCCTTCACGCAACGCTTCCGGGGATAAGACATACGGTGCAAGCTCCGCGTCGATCATGATACCGCCGTGCCCTGCCGTCGATACGGAATATATCCCCATCGCTATCGTCGCGCAATGCTGCACCTCATCCCACGGTGAAGTTACAGGCTCACGGTGCGCTCGCAGGGAATATTGTTCTATGAACGCTTTATCTGTTTCGGAAAGTTCTTTGAATCGGTTGAACGGCTGTCTGTCCTTCGGCGAATCGTTCGCCGAAGCATATTCTTCATCTTGCTCATCATCAAACCCTTCTTCATCCTCTTTCGGAATATAGTTCGGACAGTAGTCAAGATAGAAGTTCGTATCGAAAGCGTCCGGCGTAAGTACCACATCCGATACTTCCTGACGCCTTTCCAGCTCCGCCGCGATCTCCTCGGCATTTTCTTGGACGAATGCGTCATTTTCTCCGAACTCGTCGAAGAAATGCACCCAATTCCCTTCGGTCGTGTTCTTCGTGCCTTCCGCAACGATTCTATTTGCTATCTTCCTTACGAGCCGCGTGTGCTCGGTAGGCGACAAAATATTTCCGCCCGCGATCCCGGCAATATAGTCGCGTTCGAACGCGATCTCGATGCGTTCCATTGAAAATTCTGCGCTCTTTACGCCCGCTTTGCTTTGCAGATACTCTATAAATTCGTTGCGGTTATCCTTGATGAAAAGATAGTCGCGCTCGCCGATCTCATCGGGCGTTACCGTCCATTCGATGATTTCCCCGTCCGGTGCCGTGTCATAATGACTTGCGCAGTCCTCCGTAAACCCGTCCGCAAAGTTCTGTATGCGGTGTTCCCTCGCCAAGCGGCCGCGCAGAACTTCCTGCCAATGCGGACAGTATTTGATGTAGAACGATACGTTGACTTCCATGCCCAAGTAATCGCGCGGCGCGTTTACGCTCCGTACCTCTTTGCGCTCTGCAAGAACGGCGTCCACTTCCTGCTTGTGCTCGAAATAGAATTGCGCATAATCTTCCAGAAAATGCGGGTATTCCGAAAACACTTCGCCGTAGGTCTTTTGCGTGCCGTATTCGACGATCTGGTCGGCAATGACTTTACAGCGCTCGCTGTCCGTTTTTGCGTTTTCGCGCTCGTTCCGAAAGCGCACGATTCGGGCGTATTCTTTCTTTTCGTCTGCCGTGAGATAATCGTCGTTTTCAATGAGTTCCGCGATGCGGACGGCGACTTCGGGCCACTTTAAGTTGACGGTGAAATTGTTTTCGGGGTGTTCTTTATCCCGCCGCTCGATGGTTCTGCCCTTCGTCGTGTTCGTGATCCACTTTTCGCTGTCACTCTGTCCGCTGTATTCGCCGTAATGACGTTTGAACAGCGCGACAAATTCCGATACGGGCAGGTTCTTTCGATAAGCGTCGTAATAGTCGAGCTTATAATCGCTGTGTTCCTTTTTCAGACAGTAATCGACAAATTCATCTTCTCTGCTCTTTTCCGCACCGCCGTCTAACATATCGAACATGGACATCTGCGGCTTTTGCTTGCGTTTTCTGTCCTGTATCCCCTTTTCGTCCTTCTTCGGCGCGGGTTTTACTTCTTCCGGAACAGGCTCGGCAAACGCTTCTTCCCAATCCGTTCCGTCAGGCTCCTCTTCGGGTTCCTGCTCGTCGAACGGGTTTGGTTCGTCATCCTCAATTTCCGTAAGAACAGGGCGTTCTGCTGCCTGCCCGTCCGCAAGTTCGGACGACAATATCTCTTGCAATTCCGAAAGTTCGGTTTTGTCGAACGGCTGCTCTTCTTCCGAAACGGGTGCCGTTTCCGACCTTTCCGATTCCGACAGTTCGGCACGGGAAAGGATATAGATAGGCTCGGCGTCCGGCTCCAAGACATATACGCCCCGGTGTTCGAGAATGGCTTGCAGATACTGTTCCGTAACGTGGTAAGGAAAACCGCACATCGGCACACGTTCCGAAAGTCCCACGTCCCTGCTCGTCAGCGTGAGGTTCAGCCACTCCGAAACTTCCCGTGCACGCTCGCCCATCACCTCGTAAAAATCGCCGAGGCGGATCAGGACGACGGCATCCGGCTTGTCCCGCTGCGCCGACATATACCTTGCGTACATAGGATTGGCGGGCGGCTTCGGTTCTTCCTTCTGCCTTACTTCCGGCAAGTCGCCTTCCGAAACAGGCGGCGCGGGTTCTTCCGCGGCAAAAGGCTCCGTTTTGTCCGACAAACTCGCCAATACGGGTTCGTCGGATACTGTTTCTTCCTCGATGTCGTCGATGACTTGCGGCGTGTTGACGCGGCGCTCGTAGGCTGCCGATATATCTTCTTTCGCAAGTTCCGTCAAAAGATAGATCTCTTTGAACAGCCGCGCGTTTTCGTCCAGACCATAAGGCATTCCGCGGAGCGCGATGCCGTCGTCCTTCGGGAAGCCAGTCTTGCTGTACAACGAATAAGCAACGCCCTCGGCAATCAGGCTGTTGCGGCGTTCATCTTCCGTGAAATAGCCGTTCTCGTCGAGATACTGCGCCACACCCGACAGTACCTTACTGTAATCGCGGCGGTTGCTCTCCGCAAGGGACGTGCCGTTCAGCTCGTCAAGACCGTGCAAAAGCCGACGCATCGGATAGATGAGCCTGCGATAGCGTTTATCGCCGTGCGTGTCGTGCAGGTCATAGACGTATTGCTTGTCGCCGTCTGCATTGTAGAACTGTATGCCCCTGCGGTTTTTCGTAACGCGCCGCCCCATATCGTTCCATTCGTCGATATAGAAACAGATGGACGCTTTCGGACGGACAAGCACGATCTGACAGGCGTCGTGCAGTTCGATGTGCGGATTCTGCGCCGTAAAACGGTAGAAGTTTTTTAGCAACTCTCCGTTTTCCAGCATCTCCGCTATCTGTTCATTGCGCGTTTTTCGTTCTGTTTTCTCTGCCATGTGCTTTGTTCTCCTCCGCTCCGAATGTCGCTTTTCGCACCCGCTCGCGCTCTTCCGGCGTTGCAAAATAGATGACGTCGAAAGCCGACTTTGCGCCCATAAAGTACACAAGCCTGCGGATATGTTCTTCTTCAAACGGAATCTTGTATTTTATCATGCGCTTGAATACAGATACTCTCATCCGCAGCCTGTCCGCCACGATCACGGGATCGACCTTGCGGCTGTACAGCCAGCGGTGCATCGCGTTACTTTTCAAGGAATATTTCTTTTCCGTCATCAGTAAAGCGTGCCCCCGACCGATATGTACTTGCTTTTGAAACTTTGCAGCGTTTCGCCTTCCAAGTCTATGACGCGAAGCATGACGAGCGCGCCGAATTGGTTGTGGATTGCTTTTACAAGGTCATAACCGATCTTGCAACCGCGTTTCAGACAGCCGTATGCGCATTTCCCCGCGCCGAGCTTTTTCATGAGCGCTTTGCCGTTGCGGTAGCCGTTTTGCTTTGCAAGAGCCTCAAACTCTTTGATTTTCAGTTTCAATCTTGCCCCTCCTTTTGGCTTCGGATTTTTCCCTTCACTACTATTGGACACTTGAAGGGGCAAGTGGCGGGGTATTTTTACGTCTTTTTGAAAAATTTTTCTAATTTTTTCATGGCAGCCGTAAAAGTTTCTTCCACCGATGAGTGATGTACTCCCTTTTTCTTGGCTATTTCCCGCAGGGACAATTCCTCCCAAAAATGCAATACTATGACCTCCCGCTGCTTTTCGGTAAGGCACGAAAGCGCCGACCTGACTTGTGCGCGCAGTTCGGCTTTGCCTTCCGATTTTATTAAACTCTCCTCCGGCGACGGCGTTTCATCGGCAATATCAAAACCAACTTGCTCCGTCATCGCCTCTAACGAAGAATTCCGGAGCCTGTAACGCTTATCACGTTTATCTATCCGTTCAAAATCACGGTTTGCTTCGGCAACGGCTCTTTCCTCTTCTTCGCTCGTTATCTCTATCTTCGAGATTTTGTGGCGCGTGATCTGGTAAATAACTTTCTTTTTCATGATGTCCTCCGACTTTGATTTTTTTGAAAATCGCCATCGGAAGATTGGGGCGCACCATGAAAAGAACGGCAACCGAAAAATCCCCGATAGCGCGGCTAAACGCTACCGGGGAAATCAAAAAAAAGAGTTTGAACGTGCAGATTTCCCCTATTCGGGTTTAACCTGCTGCTCAAACTCATACGTCCGTTCTATGCGGTATTCAGTTGCTTATTGCAGCGAAAAAAATATTCAGTTGTACGCGCCAATGCTCGCGCCTTATCCTGTCGGCTTATGCGGTCTGCCTGTACGCGCTTAAAATCGACCTATTCAATCGGTCACTTTGTCTTTATCAAAAAGCGTTGAGTTGAAAAATTCTTGCAGCGTGATCTGGAATCCTTCGCAAACACCGTAAATTGTAGCCAAAGTTACGGTTTCGCTCAAAGGTATGGTCGCAATCGTTGACCGAGGCACCCCGCCGTTCATCGCAAGGCGGTACATCGACATACCCTTTTCCTTCATCAGCTCTTTGATACGCGCAAACACAGCATCCACAAGCCGCATGGTTCAGACCTCCTTTTTTTTCGGTATAAAATTATTATAGGAAATCTGAAAATTTTTATCGTTTGGCATACCAACGCATTGACAAGGCAACGCAACGGTATGCCAATGCAATGCCATGCCGACATATAAAAAGAGAGCCGCTGCACTTGGCAACAGCCCTCTTTTGCTTTATTCCGATTTACTTTTTATTCGGCTGCGAACTGTACGGAGCGACATGAACGATGCCGTTCTCGATTTCTATCCTGACGCGCTGGTGGCATTGTTCGCACTTTGTAACGCCGTTTATGACGCACTCTGCTTGAAGCAACGTCGCGGAACAGAACGGACAGCAGGCATATACTTTTTTGACCGGATCTTTGTACGTTTCCTTTTTTACATCGTTCATCTTTGCTCTTGCTCCTTTGTTTTTCTTTCTCCGCCGGATCATCGTTCGGCACCGTATTTGGATTTAATGACTGAAAACGTCTCTTCGGAAATGCAATGCTCTATACGGCAGGCATCTTGCTCGGCGACTGCGGACGAAACGCCGAGCGCAACCAAAAATCTCGTGAGCACAATATGGCGCTCATACACATTTACGGCCACGGCTCTGCCCTCTTTCGTCAAAGCGATGCGATGGTCTTTATAGGTCACAAGTTGTGTTTCGACCAATCTTTTGACCGCCTTGCAGACCGATACTTTGGAAATTCTCATGGCATCCGCAAGATCGACTTCACGAATTGCTTTGCTTCGTTCGCTTAACCGCAATATCGTTTCCAGATACATTTCCGTTGATTCGTTTTTCAGCATGATTTCACCCTTTTCCCTGCCTTGTCATTGCGTTTTCTTGGCTTTCTTCTTTCTGCGGACAAGTATGACCGTAACCGTTACAGCCGCCGCGACGACGAGTACGCACGCGACGAGAATCACGGCATACCCCCACATCGGCATGACGAACGCCACGCCGGGAATACAGACGATAAACGTTCCCGTCTTGTCCGTATCGAACCGCACATACCGCCCGTAACCGTCGGCGGCGATTTCTGTAAGCGTGCCGTCCTCCGCCATGTGATAGACGACGACTTCGTTGCGGTCATAGGTCATATCCGCCTGCAAATACAGCGTGATATTCCCGCCCGGCGTCGCCGCCGTGCCGTCTGACTGCACGAGCGAGATGCCGAATACCTCGAAGTTGTCCGCTATGCTCGCCATTTTATCTGCCGCCGTCGCAAATACGCTGCTCCCCGCCGTAATGCGGCTGGCAAGCAACGACGTTCCCTCTGCAAGCACGCCGTTTGAGTCCTCAAACTTCGCAAGCGTGCTGCCGCCCGCAACAGAGGTTATAGTAACGTCGTATTCGGTGCAGGTCGGATTGCCGAGGTTGGTAAGATATGTATTGCTTTCCACACGGTACACGACGTGATACTCCCCTACGTTTTCCAGCGTAATGGAATTGTCTGTGACGGACACTTCCGTCCGCTCACCGCCCTGAACGTAATACGCCGAAATACTTACGTCAAGGTTTTCGCTCCCCAGCGACGCCGTGGCGGACGGGATGGGAAACACCGTTCCCCGCGCCGCTTCGTACTCCGCGCCCGCGCTCGTTTCGATCACGGGGACATATTCTGCGGGGCGTTCGCCGACGTCAACATAATCTCCCGTGCGCGTTCCGGCAGACAAATCAAGCGTGATGGAAAAATCCACCGTCATGCTCATAGGTACGATATACGCCGTGAAGGAAAGACTGCTTTGCAAACGTTCCGCGGACATGGTATAGGTGTAATACGTCCAGCCGTTCTCCGTCCGCACGGTGTAACCCGTCTGCATATTCCCGCTTTCCAGAACGAGGTCGTCCACGCTTGAACTGTGACCGAAAGTCATGTAGTAATTATCGTCGCTTTTTTCTACGGTTGCCGAGGACGAAAAATTATCCGCACCCATTGCAAGTCCGTCCAAATTGACGGGAACGGAATACACGCCGTCCGAACCTTGTACGGGGCTTTCCGCATATGCCGTAAGCCCGCCGCCCATAAGGGCGGCAAGCATTATGAGGCATATTCCCAGCACGGCAAGCACCGTTATCTTGAACTTTCTAACTTTTGCCATATCATTCACCTATAGGGCCGTAGACAGCATAGAGCGTGACCGTAAATGTCGTTGTGGAAGCGGACGTGCTTTCCACTGCCCAATCACCGTTTATTTCCGTTGCATTCAGGTCTATTTCCGTCAGAACGCCGTCAATATATACCGCCCAATATTTAAATTCCCAAGTATCAACGATTTCGCTGTTCGTGATCGTAACAGATGAAAGCTGTTGTAATTTGGAGGACGTAAGAACATCGCCGAGCACCGAACCTTCAAGAATGTCTTCACTGCGGCTGATATTCATTCTCGATTCCTCAATATCCGTTTCGGGATTGTCCGCATTATAGACGATCGTCAGCAGTTTTGAATATACAGGGGTAAGCGTCACATTACCTGTAATAGCGACGGAATCGCCCGTTCCATACTCTGTCGAAATTCCGTTTTCATCAGTAATTCTCCAACCGGTGTGGCTGTATCCGCTACGCGAAGGCGCCGTATAGTTGGAAAGGTTAATCGCATATGAAAATGAAATGATGATTGAAGACCTGTTCTGCAAATACACCGTGCTTTCCGAAATATTGCTACCCGTATAATCTGTCACGGTAATTTCAGCCCCATAATCCCAAAGCGCATACAACACTACATTTCTTGAATTAAAAGCGCCGATGAAATCTTGAATTGCATTTCCGGCAAGATAGATCTTGGAGCTTTCGGAATACCATGTATCCCAGTCGGTTCCCCATGCGTAGAACACGCTGCCGTCTGTTGTAGAGGCAAACACCGAAGAATTTAATGTTATAGGATTGCCCGAAGCAAGTGTAAATGAACTTGTAGTATAAGACCAACCAATAATCGTTCCTGATTCATTATAGATCGCCGTTGCAAACGGCTGGAGACTGTCGCTGAACGGATGGGCGGCATCAGTTATGTAAGTTATTGTCATATCCGTATTGTAATCAAGTACTTCAAAATACAGATAAAAGACAAAACTTTGGCTGCTCCTGTCTGAGAATACAGCATCACCGTTTTCGTCATAGCGCATAGACGCAGTATAAACCAGCCTATAGTCGCCTGTTCTGTTGAATGTGACGACATAGGACGAACCAACAGTCTGCACATCTGCTACGCCGGAAATCGAACTACTTGTCAACGCAACATAATTGGAACCGTTAAAGTATTGCAGTGCAAGCCGTCCGGAAGAAATCACTACGCCGTCATCCGACACAACGGTCGGGGCTGTAAATTCATATTGTGTATTCGTAAAATAATCATCATATGAAATGAGATGATCTATATTAGCCCTGCCGCCGAAAGTGACATTACAAAGATATTTCTTTGTATAGGTATCTCCTTGCTCCGTTGTATAAACAAGCTCTATGTACGCATATTCCGTGTTGTCGATTCCGGCAAATATCTCTGCCGCAAGATCGGATGCGGTATCATTTGTTACCGTTGACGTAAAAATCTCATCGCGCGTATAAACACTATAAGATCGCAACGAAAATATAAGTTCCTCATCCGGCAATACCAGCTTATAAATTTCGGACAGTTCCGCTACCAACGCTGTTTGTCCTTCAAGCGTCATATCTTCAGCGATAAGTTCCAATACTTCACGTTCACCGTTATCATAATCTAATTCGTCACCGAGCAATTCATTCCCGTCGCTGTCGATAAGGGAATACTGCGGGCTGGAATAAGAAGAAAACGCAAATGTATAATACGCCCTTTCGCCGTAATAATTGCTCATTTCATATACGACAAGCATGTTTTCAGCTGTAATGGTAAATTCACCCGTAGATGCACCGGAACCGCGGTAAAGTAAGGTGTAAATGCCGTTGGCATCCACTTCATATATACCTACCGTAAGGATATCGACATCGGGTTCATAACCCGTTATATTAGGGAAATAATTATAGATATAACTCTCTTCCTTCCCATACCAAGTATAAGTAATACGCGGCAATGTTACACTGTCGCCGACGGTGTACACGGCATCTTCGTCATATGTTCCACCGACCACAGTAACGGTCGGTTGCTGTGCCGCACGCAATTCGACAAGAGAAGTTTGCGTACTCCCGCCGCTCGTCAGCGTGAAAAGAATGGCTATATCTTCTTCAAAAGTAAACGTACTTGCTACCACGACGGGGGATGAAAAATCCACACTATCCCCGTCCATTTTATACGCTTGCCAACCTACCTGCCCGAAATCGGTAAAATACGGATTGACCTTTTCCGAATACAGCGATTGAAGCGATACTGCGTCTCCGATATTCACACTCTTCCCGACATTTAGCCGGGTACGCGTTCTGCGCCCGGTAGCGCCGCTGAAATTTTGCACGCCCATGCCGTCAACGCATAGATCTTGTTCCGTCGCATCATAACCGTATATATATGAAACAACATTGAATTCGGCCATATTGTACCGCATATCCGAAACTGACATATTGGCGGCAATGCCCGTAGGGGTCAACGTTATCTTTGTGCTGTATACCGTTCCTCCCTGTATATCTACATTGACAGTTCCCGTTGCAGAGAAATAGAAGTTGATAAGATTGGTAAACAGTCCGTATTCTTCCATATAAGAATACATATTATCTCCCTGCACAAGGTCGGATGCGTCAAAAGCATAAGCGTGCGTAGTGGACGCATACACAAAACTGTCGCCTTCAAGCGGAGTATAGTCCACGGCAGAATCGTCGAGCGGAATCATATAATCGTAGTCTATGCGCAGACGTTTGCCTGTAAGCCCCATAGATCCCATGCTTTCCATGCCGGTTGATGTGCTTTGCAATACTATCTCACTCTTATAATCGTCCCCCATATCTATGACATAATAGCATCGCCCCGTATCGGCATGGAATTCATAGCTTATCTCACGATAATATCCTAAATTCCAATTTTCTATCATGTTTTCCGTAGAGCTGTCTGTTCCGACTTCCCCATCCGGAATAACCGCATCATAGCCTGCCAGAATCTTATAATAATTTGTAAATCTGCTGTATAACTGTTCCTGCGTTATCCCCTCCGCTGCCGTTATTTCGGTGAACGGATATGCCGCAAACGGTTTAATTAAAGTATAATTCCCGTCCTCTGCATACAGATAGGAATAGACAGGGTTGAATGTTTCCATCATCGTTTCATCGTTATTGTAAAGGCGGAAATAAGAACGGACTAGGTAATAGCCGTCGTCCAATGTACGCGTCGTATCGGCATACGACCTGTCAAAGCCGATGAACCGCGTTACATTGAACGCAACAGTGTATGTTGTCGTCGTTTCGGCTCGTTCAATATCGTCCATATCCACTTTATAATTTATCCATTGTATGGAAAGATACAAAGTATCTGTGATGTCAAAGTTATCTATGTTAACAAATACCGTCTTCTGCGTATCCGTTTCAGCGGTAATACGCTCGGAAACATAGGCATTATTTGCCGATTGTGATGCAACAGTTACGGTATATACGGCAGTTGAACCAAACGGCACATTGACGCCCGTATCGTAAGTCAGTTTGAGTTGAACGGCATCGTCCGTCTTTTCTATGTGCGTTTCATCCTCAACGATCGCCTCGGAAAAATCGTCATACCCGCCATATATCTGCGTAAGCGCGCCTTCCGCCACGCTGCCATCTACTATATAAGCGTCAAATTCGATAGCATAGGTGCCGTTTGCATCCATGCTTTCCTCTATCCAACGGGCATACAGCGTAATATCCCTCATCATGACAAGCAGATATTCATCCTCATACGGCTGTGTGAGAGCAGAATCAAAATACCAGCCCGCGAATATATACCCCACACGTTCAGGCGTGGGAAGTTTAGGGATACTGCTTGCCGTGTAATACACGTCTTCCAACGGCTCGTCAAGACCTTCCGAACTGAAAGAGATCCGGAATTGTTCGTTTCCATATGCTTCCTGAATGATTCTTACAGGATCTTTTTCGCTGCTCGATGAAAAAGAACAGCCGGAAGCCGTGACCATGACCGCCGTAAGCAAAACAGACAGAATGATGATTGCCTTTTTCTTGATTTTTTTCATATTGAATATACTTTCCCGCCGAAAATCAGCGATACGCTCCCCCGCAATACCGCGGGGGAGTTTTTCGCTTTGCGTTATTTGTTTCTCAATAGATCATAGACGTATAAGCACTGACCTTTGCCATAAACGCCATGATTTCCTCATAATTCGGATTATCCACCGTAACGCCTTCCCACCAACCGTCTTCAAAGATAGCATCTTCTGCGGCGAAGTCATAATCGGCAGAGGCAATTGCGGTCACCTGATCGGCAGTAATCCAACAATCCACTACAGAAGCGGTGGATGCCGCATAGTACCAGATTTTACTCGTTACATTATCGCCCATATCCGTAAAGGCATTGGTGTGTATCTTGGAAACGATTGCGAAGATGATACCGGTGGAATCGTTGAAATAATAGCACGAGCCGGTCATAAGTTCATAGCGCACAACGCAGTCTGTTGCTCCGAAAAAACTTGACCTTCTGTAGGAAGACCCTACATTTATATAAGTCGACGCCATTCCCTGCACATCCACATTGTTTTGGTTTCCTGCCGCCATTGCGATCACGCGGACATCATAAATCTTTACCGTTACCATTTCACCCGAGGCGTTGTTGGCGGGTTGTTCTCCCGTATCCTGCCCGGAATACTGCACGAGCATATTATTGTAGATGAAGAACATGCCTTCCTCGATCCCCTCATATAGAGTACTCACGCGGCTGCCGTCCACAGTGAACAGCACTCTGTCCTCTTCACCCTCGGCGCTTTCAAAATCTTTAAGCGTAACCGTTTTAAATGCGTAAGGGCCTACTTCAACAAGATCGGCAAGCGGCAGCGCGATCGATGTAATTCCGCAGTCCTCGAATGCGCTTTCACCGATGACCTGCAACCCGCCGGGAGCAATATACACGCGTTCCATGTTTTGCGTATTATAGAACGCCCTTTCCCCGATGGAAATTACCGTTTTCGGAATCATGATGTGCGTAACATTATCGTAGTTGCCGTTCGTCGCAGAAAGGTCTGTGTTGAACGCATCATCGGCAATCGCAGTAATGGTATATACCGTACCATTGACCGTAATGGTTTCAGGTATATATACGAGATAATCGTTGGCATCATTCGAGAAACGATATGCCGTATCGGCGTCAAATCCGGTAACAGTTGCCGTATTGTCCGAATCATTCAATTCATAAGTGAAACCGGTAACATCATAACCGTATTCAACATCGAGATACAGATTTGTATAAACTGCCGATTCAAAATCATATTCCAATCCGAACTGTTCGACCGAACCAAGCAAAAGCGTTTCCCCGAGAGCAGAAAGGGCCGGAACATTGGAGATGAGCATATCGATACTGAGCACCTCGCCCGATGTAATACTAAATGTAACTTCGTCACCGTTCTCGTCGAGCATCCAGTTATATGCGTTAACGGTAACAGTAGCCTGCTGTCCCTCGGTGATCGTACCGACATAATGTACAGTGCCGCAGCCGCTGAACACAGTATCCTCTACGCTGCCTGGCAACTGCTCCTGATAAACGACTACCGTAGTTGCATCACCGCAAATTGCTCGGCCATATGATAGATTCATAGACGAATCGGAATACAACGCGTTGGCTGCTGCGGAATACCCGCCCGTACTGCCGGTTGAAGTCCAATATTCAGAGTAGTCAGTCTGCGGCTCATTATAATTCACAAACTCCCAATCACCATAAACAAACAGCGCATCAAGTTCCAGCTCTGAAAATGCGCCAACCTGAATACCGACCACATTTTCAGGGACGTAAAGCACTCCGTCCTCTACGAGAGGGTATGCCGAAATCAAAATATCTCCGCGGGCATCATCCACTTTATAAATTACGCCGTCTCTGTTTTCAAATCTGTTATTGTTTGTAAAAACCATATTGGAAGGAACCGCACACAGGTCGATTGCCGTAGACGGGACAACAATAGAATAATCCGCAGGCGTAAGTTTATCATCGCCGTGGAAAGAATTGATTATAACCTCCAGCCCTTCCGGCAAAATAAGATCCTCTGTAAGCTGCATGTTGCCGTTAAAAGAATTACCTACGATATTAAGCGTAGAGGGCAACACTATCTTGCTTACATTTCCGCCGCCAGTAAAACTACCGAAAATGCTCTCTATTCCTTCTCCTACAAGAATCGTTTCCACCCCGGAAAACTGCGTAAGAAGGAAAGACAAGGTAATGCCCGTTACTTCGATCGTTTCCAAAGTTCCGTCATCATCAATATCCGTCTTTACCTGTGAAAGAAATGAGAGTGCAGGGATGTTTCTCCACGTCATGGAGTCCACATCATAGCTCATTCCGTAAGCGACATAAGAATCCGTTGCGCTGTTATAACGGTATCCCTGTACAGGCGTCTGCCAAAGTACCGTCACCGTGGTGTTTTCGTCAAAAGATACTCCTGCGGAAAAATCAAGAGTATTTCCTTCCTCGTCCTGATAGTAGATATTGTTAGGATCCATATACCACTGAACAATATCGGAGGACGACGGCTCAGTCATGTTCACACTGGGCGTTACGCGCGTGGTGTAAACGACTTCGTGTCCGTTATCGAAAGTAATTTCCGCAAGGTAACGTCCGTAAAGATTTTCCGTCTCTGTCCCCGCCGTGAAGGAAACCTGATAATTAGCGTCGGTATACCAGCCGTCAAACACAAGATTGTCGCGTTCGGGGGCGTATGTACCGTCTACAACATCCACAATATTCTGTGTGCCCTGCGATTGACCGTCGATATAGATCGTCGCCTGATCGGCAACATAAATCGCATAGACGGATATACTTTCCGTAATGTCTGTGCCGGTAAAGGGATCGCCCGTACCGTCTGCATTCAAGAACCAGTTGCGGAAAGTGTAGTAATCCTTATCTGGCGCATCGGGAACAGTCACGCTGCCGTCAACGACATCGGCTTCGGAATATTGCTGCCATTGCCCGGTGGCGTCGTCCTGCACCATAAAGGTGACTTTGAGATCGTCACTATCTCCGTTACAAGCAGAGAAAATGGCGATACCTGCAAAAAGCATTGCTACGCATACAAGCGCAATAAGCAATTTCTTTTTTACTGCTGTCATAGTTACATCTCCTTTTATAAAATATTTATTTGTGAACCCCTACCAAACCCTATGACACAGATCTGGCGGACAATTCCATAGTTATATGTCGTACTTGGCAAGAATCTTTGCCGGTGTCTGCCACAGCACGAACAGGTACGGTATTAGCGCTACCCCTATCATAATCAGCGCACTTACTACAAAAACACCAAAGGAAAGCGCTACAAATGAGCCGACGGCGACATTCATTATGCTGTAACGCACACACATCAGTACCAGAGTTATAAGGAAACACACAAGGTAAGTTATCAGATTTGCAACACACGCAGTCGCTGTTTCCTTAAACAAAAGATTGCTACGGTTTACACCTATCGCTCTATATATACCGTATTCTTTACTGCTCTTCACACTACCCGATTTTTCTATAAAGTAATAAATCAGGTACATCAGCAGACCAACGGCAATGAAAATGGCAAGGTTGCCGATTGCCTGCGATATAATTTCGTCGTTCTGACTATCGTATATCGCTTGGATATTGACAGACGTTACCCCCCTCTCCGTAAGTCTTGCATTGAGAGATGCAAGCTGCTCACCACCGTTTGTAGATATTTCAAAATAACACGAAGAGCTGTCCGATCCGATTGCGTCCAAATTGGGCGCTATATACGCAAAGATATTATCGAGTACATTCTGATTGACATGTATACGAATATCCGTCGTCATTGCCGATTTTGTGATGGAAAAAGACTTGACATACATCGGCCGGCTGCCTGTTATATATACAGCCGTCGTCGCCGAGGCAAGCCTGTTGTTTGCCTGTTGTACCTTCCTGTCCGCTTGGGTAGCGTCGTTCATCATGTTGTAAAGCGCATTGCGGTTTATCTCTATCTCCACCTGATTATCCACAAGTGAGGCAGTATCAGACACAACTATTTCGGCAGAAAACTGCGATACCGTCGTTCCGTTGTCTGTTACAAAATCACTGTCGAAAAATACGGGAGAACCGTCAAAATATGCCGTTGTGAATCCTATTAAATCATATACTCCCAAAAAGTTTATATAATCAACTTTATTCAGGAACACGAGCGGTTCATCTCCGCCGACGATTCCGCTTATACGGTAATCATCGTCAAAATACATAAGCGTGATCGAACGGTCATTGTTCAGTTCATCTAAACGAAGTTCGTTTTTCAATGTTTCTGCAAGCGAACGGGATATTAACACTTCGTCATCCTGAGGCATGGTACCATATTCAAGTGAAATACTTTCTGCCGTCGCGTCGGAACCGAGCGAACAGGGCGTATATTCTGCAGTTATCCCTGCAAGTGAGGCCAGGTTGCTATACGAAAACGAACCTTCTCTGCGGTCTGTTTCAAAAAAATCAATTTCATCGTATAAGGATGTGTCCAAACTACGCAATTCGGAATATACGTTGAGATTGGTATATACGCTGTTTTCGTTCAAAGATTTGTTCTCTATCCTTGTATTGAGCGCCTCGAACGCAAAGAAGGAGAAAAAGCACATAATAACCGCCATTGCGACGATAAAGACCTGTTTAAAGATGTTTGCCGTAGAATAGGCTCGCTCTTCCCCGTCACCTTTGAATGCTTTGAATATACTTTTGAACGTAAATAACCGCCCATTGCGCTTTGCGGTGCTCTTGGTAAAAGATGTCGCGATGTCTTCTTGCGTCCGCAGCAACGGCTCTTCTTCTGCATCCTGTGCGCCTTGAAAAATCAATTTTTTCTCGCTGCGGTCGTCAAGAACCACCACATTACGCCCCGGCTTTATATATACATTGCCGTTGTCATTTATGATCTGTATGGTATCTTTTTCTGTTATCGGCTCACCGTACAGTTCGATATTCAATTCATCGGCGCTCATTTCGCGCGCGGAACCGTCCACATAAATATTGTTTTGCTCAGTGTTATAGACAATTTCATCTTCTATCGCACTGTCAGGCTGCAACTGTCCGTCCACGAGTTTTATATGGCTGTCAGCGTATTTCTTGATGAGCGTTACTTCATGCGTGACGAGAACCACAAGTTTGGTCTTGGAGATCTCTTTGAGAATGTCCATGACCTTCATGGTATTTTCCGCGTCGAGGTTGCCCGTAGGCTCGTCGGCGAGAATGATGTCCGCGCCCTTGATGAGCGCGCGGGCAATGGCCACACGCTGTTTCTGCCCTCCGGAGAGCGCGTCGCCCTGTTTGTTCTTAAACCGCTCCATGTCCACGAGCGTAAGAACTTCCTCCGTCCTGCGCTTTATTTCTTCCTCATCCTTAAATCCCGCGATGTGCATGGCATTGCGCATGATCTCGGCGATGGTATAGCCGCGTTCGAGATAGTAATTCTGGAAGATAAACCCTATTTTTGCGTTGCGTATCTTATCCACTTTTCCGGCAACGTTTTCGCCGTCTATGTAGATTTTTCCCTTATCCTGCTTATCCAGCCCGCCGATGATGTTGAGCAAGGTCGTTTTCCCCGAACCGCTCTTACCGAAAATTGCGACGAGTCCTTTATCCGGCAGTTCAAACGACACGTCTTTGAGCACAGCGTTCCTGTTGCGGGAGCGGGCATTGAATACTTTTCCTATGTTTTCAATCCTTATCATTTACTGCCCCTCCTCAACGATTTGCGGATGCTCTGCCCTTTGATACTCCGATTGAATCCGAAAGCAACAAACTCCACAATGAGCAACATCATTATCTCTATGAAGAAATAATTTCCAACCGAGACAAACGCAAGTCCGCTGCCCGGAATCACTGTTGCAACTAAAGATACAAGCGGCAGCAAAACAAGCGTAGGCAGAAAAATAAACAACATCTGAATATATAGTGAGCGGCTGGATATTTTGCTTGAAATTCCGAGTGTTCGGTATACCGCAAAATCTGCTTTGTAAATTTTTACACTACGCATAAAGATGACGCTGATAAGCACCGCAAACAGCAAACACACGGCAATAAGCGCAAGATACCATAAGATATTACTCGTAAATATATTGCCTGCACCCGTTACATACACGCTGCTGGTAGAGAGCATCCCCATATACCCGTCAGGCAAAGAATCCACTGCCGCACGAGCTATATCATCCGATGAATAATACAATGCGCTTTGCGCCACTGTTTCGGAAGAGGCAAACATTTCGCTATAATCATCTGCATTCATCTGCACGATAAGCCCTGATATGTCTTCCCTCTTTTCGCTTGTCTCTACGACCGTATAAGATTTGTCCGCCTTTGCGGTAAATACTGCAGTTCTTCCCGATGCGGCATAATAATTGGAATTTATTAGATTTATAGAATCTGCCCCAACATCTTCGCCGATCTCAAACGTATATACAGTCGTTTCATCTTCACCCAACCGCATAACGCTGTTTATTGCCTGCATTTTTTTACCGTAATCGGTTAAATCGGCATGACTTAAATACAGATATACACCGTCGCCTTCAAACGTTGTCTGCGTCGACACTTCCTCTATCCCTACTCCTGCGTTTACAAAGGATGAGATAATTGCCCCCGCATCGTTCCTGCACGATACAGGCAACACAAGCACGGCGCTTCCGGCCGCAAGGTTATAGGCATACGGCGCATAAATGCAGGTCACTTCATATTCCTGCAGCATTCCGCTTTCGCGCGGAACGGATACGGTAAACTCGGAGAGTTCTCTGTCAAACAAAATATACCCGGCATTTGTTTCACTCGCTACCGCATCAAGATCATTCGCTGTAATATTGCCCTCCGCAGAAAGTATGACCTTTCCTTCTACTCCGACTCCGTCCAAAGGGACAGTTGTGGGCTGTATCAGACTTTGTCCGAATAACGAAAGTACAATAAACAAAGTTATTGCGCAAACAAACAGCGCAAGCGTCATCATGCTCGTAAATTTCGGACGGCTTTTATAGTTCAAAATACCGATATGTAAAGTATTTTTGAAAATCTGCAAACGGCTGACAACGGCCTCATCCGCTGCCGCAGTTTCATCCCGCGGCGGCGGGTTCTCGATCAGCCTGTCTTCACTGATCTGTCCGTCAAATACCCGAATACGTCTCGTCGCGTATTCCTTAAAAAATTCAGGGTTGTGCGTAACGACGATGACTAATTTATCCTTAGAAACATCTTTCAATAATTTTGCTATCTCACGTGAGGATTTGACGTCAAGGTTGCCGGTAGGTTCATCCGCAAGAATAATAGGGCTGTTCTTCGCTAAAGCGCGGGCAATGACCGTCCTTTGTTTTTCGCCGCCCGATAGCTTGCTGCCACGCTGATTCGCCTGCTTTGTCAACCCGACTTTCGCTATGAGATCGTCCGCCACCTTCCTGCGTTCTTTCACGTCATTCAAACGAAAAAGCGCAAGTTCAACATTCTCACGCACCGTCAGATTTTCTATGATATTGAAGTCCTGAAAGATAGTAGCGATGTTCTTTTCGCGGTACTTCTCCCAATCAGCCTCGGAATAGTGCGAAGTCGGCTCGCCGTTAAAGTACAGCTCCCCTTCCTCATAGGTATCGTTTGCGCCGATGACGTTCAGAAGCGTCGATTTGCCCGAACCGCTCTCCCCTTCTATCGTCACAAACTCGTTATAGTCGAACGCCAAATCGATCCCGCGGATACCCACCGTGAGAATATCGTTGGAATCGTATATTTTTCCGATATTTTGAAGTTTTAACAGCACCGAGCGTTCTCCTTTTTCTCTTTAAGAGTTGTTTGTATTCCCGTAGCCCGCAGGCTACGGGAAAGGGCATGCCCTTTCCATTCGTGTGAGTTCTCATACGCGAACTCATCTCTAAAAATTTAAGTTCGCATTCGCGAACATTGCCGCTTAAAGTTTGGCGCTCTTTCCGCGCCAACTTCTTAACCTATTGAGTTCGCCATACGCAACCTATCACCTTAAAAAACAGGTGCAATTACACCTTTTAAGGGAAACAAGTCTGCGTTTAGAAAATTAACCATGTTTAATTTCCATAGATAAGTATAACATATTTCACAAAGAATTAGCAAGCGAAAGAATGCAGTAACAGCAAGACCTCATAAGAAATTTAATCTGTTTGTACTTTTATGTTCTGCGCTAAACGCAACGCATTCCTCGCCTTTTCGGTAATTGCACACACGCCTCTGATTGCATCATTGTGGCTTGTGGCTCTGTCTACCCCGCAGGAGAGAAAAAAGTTCTCCATATATTGCGCGGCGGTCAGGTATTCCGTTACGATTCTCTCGCCTTGCTCTGTAAGGCGTATCATTCTGGAATTGCATCGACAGACATATCCGTTTGTTTCCGCATATACAGCTAATTTTACAATATAGGATGCCGAAACATTCATATAATCTGCAAGCGTTATACCTCTTACTCCGGTACTCTCACCCTGCAATTTCTGCACTGCAATAAGGTACTCAAGTTGTGAATGATGCATCATGTCCCCCCTATCACTCATGAAGTGAAATATTCTCTTACGAGTTCCTTGCCGCCGCGCTTTGCGACTATTCCGTCCGCAATGAAATACGCCCTGTCGCACAGCGCCTCGGCGCAGCGCACGTCGTGGGTGATAGTTATCATCGTGTTGCCCGTCTGTTCGTGGAGCTTGTTGAGTATCTCCACCATCTGGCAGAGCCCGTCATAGTCCTGCCCCACCGTCGGCTCGTCAAGGAGCAAAACTTCAGGCTCGCAGGCGGCGACCGCCGCAATGGAAACGCGCCGCTTCTGCCCTTCGGAGAGGGACTGCGGATGCCGTTTCCAAAGGTGTTTTACGCCGAACAGCTCCGCAATCTCTGCGGCGTATTCTTCGCTCTTTGCCCCGAACGAAATCTCCTGCCGCACGGTGGGCATAAAGAGCTGGTAGTCGGGATTCTGATAGACGACGCCTACCTTTTTATACCAAGCCTTGCTGCCCTTCGGCTTTTGTTTGAATTTTTCGTCTATGTACTGCGCTATATTGCCGCCCGTAGGCTTATATAATCTTGCAATCAGGCGCAGGAGCGTCGTCTTTCCGCAGCCGTTTTCGCCGAGGAAAACCGTTCTGCCGCCCTTCGGAATTTCAAGCGATATATCTTTGAGAATGCCCCTGTCTTTGACGGAAAATTTTACGCTTTTGAGTGTAAATAGCGGCGCGCCAACTTCAAAGGGCTTGCAACTATCGCCGATTTTTGCCGTCTGTGCCTGCAAGTATGCCGCCTTATCCTCTATTCTCTTTACCGTCCTGTCGCCGATATGCCACACGGTATCGACGAACGGAAGCACCATGTCGAGGCGGTGCTCTATGACGACCACGCAATACCCCGCTTTAGCGAGCGAACGGAGCGTTCCCATCAGCATCGCCGCGCCGTCCTTGTCGAGGTTAGCGAGCGGCTCGTCTAAAATGATGATCTTCTGCCCCATTGCAAGCGTGCTTGCGGTGATGAGCCGCTGTTTCTGTCCGCCCGACAGCGTGCGGCACTTCCATGTTTTATCGAGCTTCAACAGATTGCAGACAATGTTTATCTGCTTTTGTATCTTTTCGGGCGGGAAAGCGAGGTTCTCGCAGCCGAAGGCGATCTCGTCCTCTACTATTTTCTGAATAATCTGCTCGTCGGCGTTCTGCAAGACGACGCCCACTTTGCGGCAGACATAGCCGAGCTTTTTGCCCTTTATGTCCTCGCCTGCAATTTTGACTTCTCCCGTAAGTTCGCCGTAGTTGACGTTGGGAATGATGCCGCTGACTATATACATGAGCGTGCTCTTCCCTTCGCCCGAATGCCCGGAAAGGAGCGTCACTTCGCCATATTCTGCGGTAAAGTCGGTGTTTTCGAGTATCTTCGATTTTCCGTCGTAGGAAAAATTCACTTGTTTAAGTTCGATCGCGTTCATAAGACAATCACCAACACCGCGCCCGCGATAAGACCGAGAACATAGACTATATCGGAGATCGCGAGGCTTTCTTTTTTGTATATAGTATAGCGCACTTTTCCGAGCGCGAACCCGCGCGTTTCCACCGACAGCGCGAGCGTATCCGAAATGTTCACGAGCCGCATGACGAACGGCACGAGAAAAGCTCTGTATAATATCTTCGGATTAAGTATGCTGCCCGCGCCGCGCGTTTTCATCGCCTCGCGCACTCTCTTTATCTCGCCCCGAAGCATAGGCACGAACGACATCGCAATCAGCATTCCGAGCGTGACCGAGCGGGGCGTATGTACTTGAGAAAGGCTCCTCGTCATCCGCACGGGCGTTGCAGACATTCCGGGAACAATGGCGAGGAACACCGCGCCGAATCGGTTTGCCATAGACCAACCCGAATCGAACGTTCCAGTCGCCGCATAGAAGATCCCGAAGAATATCCCCGCAACCACGATAAATGCGGGCAGTGCGTGCAGACAGGATTTCCAACACCCGAAGATTATAAGCCATACAAACACTGCGCCAAGAAATACGGAGCACGCGAGCAGGTCTTTCGCCATGACAAGCCCGAACACGATGACGAATATCCCGGACAGGATAGCCACCAACGGATAAAGTTTTTGGTTCCAGACCGCCTTCACTTTTTCATTACTCCGGATTTTCTCATTTCGCGCGAGATGATAAGCCCTATCACCGTTCCCAACGCGCACACGGCCACGACCGCAACGCTCATTCCGATCGCTATGCTGGGATTTGCCCCGATAAACGCGCTCACCGCTATTCCCGTTTCGTCCGTGACGGTATAGAGGAAATTATAATAGATATACAGGAACGGCAACGTCAGAGGGAAGAAAATAATCCCCGCAAACACGCTTGCGCCGTCTTTTTTGTAGCCGCGGAAGATGAGCACCGTGAGCGCTTCCGTGATGACCGCGCAGATGAGGATGCACACGAACATGACTGTGCTCATAAATATAAGCACCACGCCGCAGCACACGGACATAAACAGTAAGGAACCCGTCTTTCTCACCTTCATCATGCCAATGACGGGAAAAATAGAGAATTGCAGACCGAGGCAGACCTGCACGATGCCGAACACGGGAATATTCCCCACGAGCGGCATGATAGCGCCCGTGACGAGCATACACGCCGCCATAATGGCGAGGAACACGATGTCCTTTATCTTATACTTGCGGAAGATCTTGTTTTCGTCGTCGGCATCTTCCTTGACGGGGCTTACAGGCTCCGCCTTTTCTTCCTCAGCTGCGGTATCCACTATTTCTTCCGTATTTTCGATCAATGCCTGCGCGGCAGATTGTTCTTTGGTCGTTTCTTTTTCTTCTTCGTTCACGTTACCGTCCCTCCGTCATAACTCCGTTTTCTACTTTGTAAATCCTGTCCGCAATCGCCATTGTCGATTCCCTGTGCGATACCAAAATGATGCTCTTTTTGCTCTTCTGTTCGGCGAGGGATTTTAAGATCATGCCCTCGTTGATGGAATCGACGTTGCTCGTCGGTTCGTCCAACAAAATGAGCTGGCTGCCCTTTAAGAACGCGCGGGCAAGCCCGATACGCTGTTTTTCGCCCGCCGAAAGATTGTCGCCCATCGCACCGACTTGCGTCTTGTAGCCGTCGGGAAGCGACATGATAAAGTCATGCACCGACGCCATTTTGCATGCCCTTTCGATTTCTTCCTGCGTGGCGTCCGGCTTTGCGATTCGCAGGTTATCCTCGATGCTCTCGTCGAAGAGATAGGTCGTCTGCGAGACCATCGTCACATTGTCCAAAAGATTATCCGAGTCGATTTTATCGACATCAATGCCGTTGTAGTCGATTTCACCCTTGTCTTTCTCCCAAAAGCGGAGCAGGAGTTTTAAGAAGGTCGATTTCCCGCAACCGCTCTCTCCGACGATGCCGATAATTTCGCCCTTTTTTGCGTGCATACACACATCTTTGAGCACGGGAATGTTATCCTCATACGCAAAGGACAGATCTTTTACATTGAGATTTTCGTAGTCAAAAGTTTTTCCGTTCTTGACGGGCGTTACGGCGGGCTTTTCTTCCAAAAGATTGAGAACGCGATCGCCGCTGGCAAAGGTCTGCGTGAGGTTGCCGGGCAATGCCGACACCGCGAGTACGGGGCCGAAGCTACCGAAGATCGTCACCACACCGATGAGCATCCTGCCGAGGTCGAGCATTTCAAAATGCACGAGCAAGATACCGACAATCAGCGAGATTGCGATGAACAGCGTTACCATGAGTTCGGTTGCGGCAGAAGATTTCGTAATGCCGTTTTTCATCTTCTTCGTCTCTTTCAGAAGAATATCCGAACGGCGGTTGACCTCGCTCTCCCTGTCCTTTTCGGCATTGTTGAGGACAATATCCTTGATGCCCTTGATACTGTCGAGAAAATAGGAATTGAAGCCCCCAAATTCGCGGCGGTAGTTGACGCCCGATTCTTTGAGTGCCCTTGACGAGATGAGCGGCACGACGATGCCGATGACAATAAAGCCCGCAAGCGCGACGAGCGCGAGATACCACGAGGAAACAAATCCCACAAACAGGAACACGGCAAGTGACACCAAAACAGCGATACAAATGGGCGAAATGGTGTGTGCGTAGAACACTTCCAGCGTTTCAATATCCGAAGTGATCATGGCGATGATGCTGCCCTTCTGCTTGCTTTCGAGTTTTGCCGGGCACAGTACGCGGAGCGCGCCGAAGATTTTATCGCGGAGAACCGCCAGCAGTTTGAAGGCAATATAGTGATTGCTGTATTGTTCAAGGTAACGCAAACCGCCGCGCACAACGCCGCAGCCTACGGCAATGCCGATGATCGCGCCCCATGCGAGCGGAATTTCAGCGCACAAGCCGAGAACGCCCAAAGCCTTTGCAACGCCCGTTGCCCCCGCGACCGTAACGCCCATTGCCGCGATAAACCCTACCAAACCGTTGATGACGGCGAGGATCATGATATAGGAGAGCGAGCCTAAAAGCACAATAAGGCTTGCCATGATTTTTGCGCCGCTTCTGCGAAGTTTCGTTTTCATGCTCTCACCTCCGCGGCAACGCCCGTAATTTCTTTGTAGCCCTCTTCGAGCTGTTTCTGCGCATTGAACAATTTTGCATAGCCGCCCTGCGCGCTCATAAGTTGCGCGTGGCTGCCGCTCTCTTTGACCTCGCCGTCTTCCATAAAGAAGATATTGTCCGCAGGGACGACGTTGGCAAGGCGATGCGAGATGACGATGACGGACTTTTGCGCGCTCATTGCCTTGATATTGTGCATGATGATGGCTTCCGACTCAATGTCGATATTGCTCGTCGCCTCATCAAAGACGTAGATGTCCTTGTTCGCCACGAGATTGACCGCGAGCGCAAGCCTCTGTTTTTGTCCGCCCGACACGTTGTTGGCGTCCTCGGTGATGACCTTATCCAGCCCGCCGTTTTCCCTGATAAACCCGGCGAGGTTGACCTTTTCGAGCGCCGCCCAGATCTCCTCGTCGCTTACGTTCTGTTTTGCAAGTTCGAAGTTGGCGCGCACGCTGTCGTTGAAGATATAGGTATTGTAGGAAACGGACGCGATATGCGAGTAGTACGATTCGCGCGTCACGCTCTCCAAAGGCTTGCCGCCCACGGTCACTTCGCCCGCCTTAGGGCGGTACGCCCCGATGAGCAGATTGACTACGGTGCTCTTTCCGCAGCCGCTCTCGCCGACAATGGCGGTCATTCCCTTTTCGGGGAAAGTCATGCTTACGTTTTTCAGCACGTCGCGCTTACCGTCGTAGGAGAAAGTCACGCCGTCTAATTGAAGCTGCGTTCCCATCACTTCGTTCTCCCCCCACACGGGATCGGGAAGATTGAGAAGAGAGATGATCTTTCTGCCCGCGCTCGCGCCGTTCATGGCGACATGGAAGGCAGAGCCGAGGGAGCGGAGCGGCAGAAAAAATTCCACCGCTACAAGCACCAAAAAGAGCGCCGCGGCGGGAGCGAGCCAGCCGTTCATCAGCCCGACGATCGCAAGTGTGATACCTGCGCCCGCGCCGCCGTAGGCGACCAAGTCCATGATGGTTGTGCTTGCAAGCTGCATGACGAGCACTTTCATGGTAATCTTGCGGAACTCTTCCGCGCTTGCGTTCATCTTTTTATGGCGCGCCCCGTCCGCTTTGAAGATTTTCAACTCTTTCAAGCCCTGCACGCTGTCCAAAAAGGCATCGCCCATCGAGGTGTACTTGCCCCAATACTTGGCGAAGATCTTTTTTGCATATTTGCTGACCGCCACGATGGAGACGGGAATGAGCGGCACGCACGCCAAAAGCACGAGCGAAGTTCTCCAATCAATGCCCACGCAGATACAGAATAAAAGTATGGGCGCGATCATCGAGAAAAAGAACTGCGGCAGATATGTTGAATAATACAGGTCGAGCTGTTCGATGCCTTCCATACTTACCTGCGTCAAGCCCGCCATGCTCATGCCGTCCGTTGAGCGCACGCCGAGTTTTAAGATTTTATCATAGGTGCGCTCGCGCAGGTCTTTTTTGACCTTCCTGCCCAGCATATCTTTCAGGCTCCCCGTACAGCGGGAAGCGACATAGCGGACAATAATTGCCACGACCGCCGTTATCGCGGGATATATGTAGGCAAGCGGCTCGTATCCTTCAATGAGGAAGTACACCGCCCAGCAGATGCTCGCCGTAATGCCGATGTTGGCAAGCATACCAAGTACCATCAAAAGGACGGTATAGACGACGTACTTTTTGTTTCCGCCGATAAGTTTTAAGAGTTCTTTATCAAACATTACCTTTCGCCTTCTCTTCCTTTTTTCGTTTCCTTTTATAACCGATCATCTGAAAGACGTGTTTGAACGCGAATATCGGGTGCGTGAAGATCATCCGCGGACCCGCCCACTTCATCACGTCCTTTATCCTCTCCCGCATATCCGGCTTGTAGCAATGGATCTTGCAGAAGGAGCAGAACTTTTTATTGACCTTGAACGGGCACTTTTCGAGGCGGAAGAGCGCGTACTCGCAGAGCTGCCTGCACTCCTCGCACAGCTCCTCCCCTTTCGCTTTGTGCTTGCCGTGGCAATACTTTCGTATCATCACGGGAATGAGTTTTCTTTCCTTCTCCCACGCTTTGAGCCCTTTGGGCGTTTTCTGCGTTTTTGTTCCGTTCACTTCTTGCCTCTGCTTCGCCGTTTTGTTCGAGTATGCGAACTTATGAGCGAAAAATTAGGTACGCAGTAGCGAACTCATACACAATAAAATAAGTTCCCTATTGCGAACCAATATATAGTATAATCATTTCCACCTTGCAAGTCAAATATATTTACCGAGGTTAATTAAATTTTTCCAAAAAATTTGCCTGCACAAAAAAGGAACGCGCGCGGCGTTCCTTTTTTGTGCATTATTCTTTGTTTATTCTTTAATATAATTCCGGAACACTTCCATCATCTCGTCGGAGACGACGTGCTCCATGCGGCAGGCGTTTTCTTCGGCAAGTTCGGGGTTTGCTCCGAGCTTCATAAGCGCCTTTGTGAGCGTCTGATGCCGCTCGTAAATACCCTCTGCCTTTTTTCTGCCCGCGTCGGTGAAACTGAGATTTCCCGTTTCGCGGTCGATATGGATATATCCCTTCTTTTCAAGGAGATTGACGCCGCGCGAAACGCTCGATTTGGCAAGGCCGAGTTCATCGCGCACATCCACGGCGCGCACGTTCGGCTGCCCTTTATGCAGCAAAAGAATGGTTTCCAGATACATTTCTTCCGACTCTCTCGTCCTCTTGATAGCCATGCGCGCACCTCCTCATATCATTTTCGATATTTATTATACTATTTTCTACGGCAAAAGTAAAGAGAAAACGCGGGGCGTTAACATACGCTAACGGAAATAATCTTTTATCCCAAAGCGACGTCCAGCGCCATCATCACGACAAAGCCGAGCATTGCGCCCCATGTGCCGAAATGCGGATGTTCAGAAAGATGTGCGTCCGGGATCAAATCTTCCACTGTAACGAAAATCATTGTGCCTACGCGAATGCGACATTTCTTTCCGATAAAATAATGCTTATCGCTACAAGCATTAAACCTATAAGCAATAAAACGGTAAAGCAAGTTCTTTTTCTGCCCGCTAAGATCTTATTCATGAAATTATTCCCCCAATTATAAATATTGTAAATAAGTTAAAAATATTTAGTTGTTGCGCTCTTTTTCTTCCAACTCTTTGATTTTTTTATCTATGTATTTGCAAATAAAGATACATAACAGTATAAGTCCAAGCGCCATCCCGAAAAATATTAAACTTCCCCACCATATTTCAGGCATAGCAACAAGAATAATTACTGCCAACAATAAAAATACTGTAGCAGCGATAGGCATCATTACACTTAAAATCTTACGATTTAATTTATATACATCTAATAATGAATATGTTTTCATATCAATCACCATTCTGCCGCGAAGCGTCAGCACAAATATGAATTAAAGAGATTGTTGCGGCAGTCTTTCTATATTTTCTTTTTGTCTATTTTGTTGTATAATATAGATTTATCACTGAGGAAGAGATCAAACCTATGCGAACCCCTCCTCATATCATTTAGCAATTTTATTATATTATTATTTCCGGCAAATGTAAAGAGAAAACGCGGGGCGTTAACATATGCTAACGGAAATAATCTTTTATCCCAAAGCGACATCTAACGCCATCATCACGACAAAGCCGAGCATTGCGCCCCATGTGCCGAAATGCGGATGTTCGGAAAGATGTGCGTCCGGGATAAGATCTTCTACGACGACAAATATCATTGCGCCCGCAGCGAACGCCAAAAACCACGGCTGTGCCGCCGTAAGATTTGCCGCAAGAAAATACCCGACGACGGCAAATACGGGTTCCACCGCTCCGCTTCCCATACCGTATAAAAAGGCTTTGCCGCGGCTGCCCGTCGCCGTTTTCATGGGCAAAGACACCGCCGCGCCTTCGGGAAAATTCTGTATCGCCATGCCCACGGCGAGACCGAGCGCGGAAACAAACGCGCCCTCCTCTCCGATCGCTGCGGCAGCGCCGAACGCAAAACCTACGGCAAGTCCTTCGGGGATGTTATGTATGGTGACGGCAAGAAAGAGTTTTGCGGGCTTATTTAAGTGGCTTTTTAAGCCTTCTTCCTCGTTTGTTCCCTTATGAAGGTGTGGCACGAGCTTGTCGATGAGCACGAGGAACGCCCCGCCGAGAAGAAAACCTATGACGGCAGGCAGAAAACTCAACGCCCCGTATATTTCTCCCGCACCTTCAATGGACGGAATAAGTAGCGACCAGACGGACGCCGCCACCATCACGCCCGAAGCAAAGCCCAAGAACAGCGTGTTGAGCTTGCCCGAAAGCTCGCCCTTGAAAAAGAATACGAGCGCCGCGCCCGCAGTTGTCGCCACAAAAATGATACAAAAACCGAGAGCGGTCATCGCCGTCGCCGACATATTCCGTTACCTCTTGCGCGAAAACAATCCGTGCTTTTCGTATGGCTGACTTTGGATATTGCCGACAGTATAGCCCTGCGCGGCGATCGCCGCCTTGATGCGTAAAATATCTACGCCGTCCTCGGCAATGACTTCCGTTCTGCCCTTTGCATGGGAGGACACGACCTTCTTCACGCCCTCCACGCGGCGCACTACGTCGTTGACGTGCGTTTCGCACATTCCGCAGCGCATCCCCTCGACCTCTAAAATAATTTTGAGCATACTCCCTCACTTTGCCGCTTTTTCGCCGAGCGCACGGCAGGCGGCAAGGGCGTCGTCGTCCGGTGCGTTGTTGCAGATGAGTCCGTCCTCGATCATCACGCCGCCCGCGGCTTCCACTCTCTGCTGCCAAGTGCGCATCCATTCGCCGTCGCCCCAATCGTAAGAGCCGAACAGCCCCACTTTTTTGCCCGAAAGCGAACCTTCCACGGATGAGAAGAAGGGCTCGAACTCGCTCTCTTCCAGCTCCTCGCTGCCCATTGCGGGGCAGCCGAACAAAAGCGCGTCGCTGCCGACGACATCGGCACTTGCCGCGGAAACGGGCAGAAGTTCGACCTCCGCACCCGCGTTCTTCGCGCCCTCGCAAGCGGCATTTGCCATTGCCTCCGTATTGCCCGTACCCGACCAATACACGATAGAAACTTTCATACGATACCTCCTGAAAAAAATGATATTTTTATCCTATATTAAAAATCTGTGTGAGCGACCGCCCCCTGTCCATGTGCCGGCAGATGCAGGCGCTGCAGCGACGGAACCGCTCGAACATGCGCGCCGCTTCGCCTACATTTTCGTACACCTTCCACGCGCCACAAAGGATACAACCGTCGGGATCGCGCAGAAAGCCGCACACATCGCCGAGCGGATAGCCGAGGAACACACCGATCTCGTGCGGAAATTCGCCCTTCATGCGGCACTTTAATTGTTCCAGCGCTTCCTCCGCCGAATTATATTCATACCCGAACCGCGCAAGGAACGCTCTGACGTCCGCCGAAAAGAGATACTGTTCCAGCCTCTCTTTATGGCAGACATAGACGAGCAGCCGTTCCTCGTCCTCGCGCAGAACCCTGAACAGAAACCCTTTCCCTGCAAAGCGGCGTGAAAGCGTTTGAAAGACATCCTCCTCTCCCTTCCGTAAACTGACAAGGCTGGCGATTTTCAGTCCCGCGAACGTAACGCCGCAATGACGGCCGATGACATATTCCGTTGCGCTCATTTTGCTCCTTTGAGTTCGCTATTGCGAACTATGCACCATTTAATAAGTTCGCGTATGCGAACTTATTAGTATTATACACGGAAGGTCGACGTTTGTCAACCCTTCCGCGCAAGTTTTCAGATACGCCACTCGCCCGACCACATACAATATTTAATCCTTATTTCCCGACTATCTGTTTTGCATTGCACTGCCAAGTTTCCAACCCACGGACTTTTCGCGCATAGCAATAAATTCAGCATACTTGCCCTGCTTTGCCAAAAGTTCTTTGTGCGTGCCCTCTTCGACGATTTTTCCGCCGTCCAGCACGATGATCTTATCGGCGTGGCGGACAGTCTTTAACCGATGCGCGATCATGATGACCGTTTTGGACTTCGTCAGCTCCTGAATGGCGTTTTGCAGCATCCATTCGTTTTCGGGATCGACGTTCGCCGTCGCCTCGTCGAGAATGATGGCGGGGCTGTCTTTGATGATGGCGCGGGCTATGGAGATGCGCTGTTTCTCGCCGCCCGAAATGCTCGCGCCGCCCTCGCCTATGACCGTATCGTACCCGTCGGGGAGCGCGGAGATAAAGTCGTGACAGCATGCCTTTTTCGCTGCCTCTATCACTTCCTCCATGCTCGCGTCCGGCTTTCCGAAACGGATGTTGTTCGCGATCGTATCGTTGAACAAGTACACGTTCTGGAACACCATGCTGTAATTTTTGAGCAAACTATCCAGTTTATATTCGCGCACGTCGTGCCCGCCGAGGGAGATACTCCCCTTGTCCACATCCCAAAACCGCAAGATAAGGTTACACAGTGTCGTCTTTCCGCTACCCGAACCGCCAACAATGGCGAGCGAGGAGCGTGCGGGAATATCCACCGTAACGCCGTCGATGATCTTGCGCTTGTCATAGGAGAAATCCACATTCTTCACGTCAATATCTGTCTTAACAGGAGTGATCTCCTTGCCGTTTATGTCCATAACGGGCAGGTTCATTGCCGCCTCGATCTTGTCGATGCTGTTTGCCGCCATGCGCAACAGCGCGGACATATTGCCGCCCGAATCGAGGTCGTTGAACACCATAAAGGAGGCGATGCAGGCGACGAGCGCCGTAAATAGCGACATGGAAAGCTGCGTATAAAGACAAACCGATACCGCGATGATCGCCACACCCGCAAGTTTGACGGCAACACCCTGCAGTGCCATAAACGGGATATAGTTCTTTTCGAGCGCGTAGTTGACGTCCCTGTCCTCTTTGATGGCGGATGTTACCTTTTTATTCGCCTTGCCCGTCAGGTTATACGACTTGATGACCGCGATGCCCTGCACATATTCAAGCACGGCCTCCACCGCCCTGTCGCCCGAAACAGTCTTTCTGTCCGAGTTCTTTTCTCCCGCCTTATGCAGGAAATGATTGACGACGAGGAAAAGAATAAATCCCGCCGCGGCGACAAGACCTATACGCCAGTCAAATACCAAAAGAGAGATCGTGATGACGAGCGCCATAAACAATCCCTTCGTCGTCAAAAGCAGGCAACGCGTGAGTGTATCCTGCAATGCCTCCGCCGTGTTGGTCGCGGTGTTGGCGATCTGTCCGAGGTTATGTTCGTTGAAATACCCCATCGGCGCGTATTTGAGCTTGTCGGCTATACGGATACGCGCGTTCGCCGCTATGGTATAGCCCGCATACGTCAGAAACTGCGTGGAGAAATAATTGCATACGGCGGCGAGCAACACGCCCCCGCCCACAATGCCGAACGCCGACCAGACCGTGGACATGGTCGCTGTTCCCTCTATCATATTTTGCAGGGCATACGCCGTTGCAAGGAGTGAAAACGCGGTGAATATCGACTGCAACAGTCCGAACACGAGCGCAATTATCATGTGTTTGCGCTGTTTTCCGGCAAATTTTATAAACTTCAACAGATATTTGAACATAGTTTAATCCTCCACCCTGTCCTTTGCGCCTATATGCGCCTGCCACAGCTCGTTATAGAGCGCAGACGATTTGAGCAGCTCTTCATGTGTGCCGCTCGCCTCGATTTTACCGCCGTTGACAAGGAATATTTTATCCGAATCGACGATGGTCGAGAGCCTGTGCGCGACGACGATGAGCGTTTTGCCCTGCACGAGTTTTGACACGGCACTCTGAATGACCGCCTCGTTTTCGGGATCGGTATAGGCGGTCGCCTCATCCAAAATGACGACGGGCGCGTTTTTGAGCATAGCGCGCGCAATGGCAATGCGCTGCCTTTCTCCGCCTGAAAGATGCCCGCCCGAACTGCCGACCACGGTGTCGTAGCCGTTTTCGAGTTTCATGATAAATTCGTGGCAGCCGGACGCTTTGGCGATGTTCTCTACCTCCTCATCGGTCGCAGCAAGGTTGCCCTTGCGGATATTTTCGCGCACGCTCTCGTTGAACAGGAAGTTATCCTGCGCGACATAGGCGATGTTTTTGTTGAGCTGTTCAAGCGGAATTTCGCGGATGTCCTTGCCGCCGATCGTTATTTTTCCGCTGCCCACATCCCACATGGAGGCGATGAGCTTTGCGATCGTCGATTTTCCGCTGCCCGAAGGCCCGACGAGCGCGTTGACCGTACCCTGCCGGAACTCGAAATTTACGCCGTGTAAAATCTCTTTCCCCTCGTCGTAGCCGAAACGAACATTCTCCCCCTTTACGGTATAGTCTGTAAGTTTTACCTTCTCTTTGGGGCGAACAAGTTCAGGCTTTTGCAAAATGGAGTTTATCTCCCCGACGATGACGCTGATCTTGCCGATGTCGTCGCTGTAACTCATGATTCCGATGAGCGGCGTGAGCATGCCGAAACTCAAAACAACGAGCATGACGAACTCGGCGAGGGCGACGCTGCCCTGAACGTAAAACGCAACAGATGCGGGCAATACCGTCAGAAGCACGGCGGGGAACACCGCCATTGCAATGGAAAAGAATATCTGGCTCTGCTTCATCCAGTCGATGGCAGAATGAGCGGACTCATGCGCCGCGTCGGTGAACTTTTTATACGAATCGGCAGACTGATTGAACGTCTTGATGACCTCTATCCCGTTGATATATTCCACGGCGACGGAGTTGAGGTTCTTGCCCGCGCGCACATACCGCTCAAATTTTTTCTTGTAGCCGATCATCATGCACATATACATCAAAAGTCCCACGGGTATCGTGATGAGCGAAATCAGCCCCACCCGCCAGTCGATGGTCATGATGTACACGAACAATGCGATGGGCGCGAGCAGTTTGGACGACACTTCGGGAACGATGTGCGCGAGCGTCGTTTCAATGCTGTCGATTCGCTCTAAAATGGTGTTCTTGATCTCGCCGCTCGGCCGCGACAAAACGTCGCCGAGGGACATGCGCGCGAGTTTGTTGCAGGCGTTCGTGCGCACATCGGAGATGACGGTAAACGTCGCCTTGTGCGAAATGGTCGTTGAAACCATGTGGCAGGCGTAATGCCCCACCCAGCACAGCGCGGCGACGAGAAGCCACATGCCGTAAGTTGAGAACGTGAACGCAAACTCGCCCGCGACGAGCAGTTCCGTAATCTTGCCGAGGCACACGAACGGAACAATGCCGAATCCGACTTCAAGCACCGCAAACAGCACCGACAAAACATATCGTCTGCGGTACGGGCGCGCCCATTCGTACAAGTACGAGAACGTGCCCCTCTCCTTACCTTTATTTGCCATAAGTCCTCCTATATTTTAGTTCGCTTATGCGAACTATTGTGCATGAGTTAAGGGGAGTTTCCCTCCCCTCTGTTTTATAGACCGAGCAGTTTATCCCAGCCCGCGTTGAAAAATTCCTGCAATTTCAGGATATATTGCCGCGCGTCCTCCCGCGATAAGTCGTGCATGACGACCTCGAACATGCCGTTGAACATCGCGCTCGCCAGCATGTGCGCCAAATCTTTGCGGATGTCCGCGATCTCATAACCAGCACCTTTTACAGCGTCTATAAAGCGAAAGGTACTTTCCGTCTCCACGTCGATCATTTTATCGACGTAGTATTCGTAGCTCGTTCCCCCGCTCTTGCAAAGAATGAGCTTGAAGGCATCGAAGTTATCGTAGATGAGATCGACCATGCGGTCGATTTTCTGCGCGACATAGGGGTGCATTTCCCTGCGCTGGTATTCGGGAGAATAGCCCGCAAACTCGTTCTGTACGGTCATGAAATAATTGTACAGTTCATCTGCCGGCCCCTCCACCAGTTCGCGGAAAATTTCGCTCTTGTCCGCAAAGCGGCTGTACAGCATACCCGTGGTAAAGCCCGCCCTTTCCGCAATCGTGCGCATGGAGGCTTCCGCAAATCCCCTTTCCAAAAATTCGGCCTTTGCTGCATCTAAAATTTTTCCGCGCGCGCTGTCGTCTTTTTCCCGCATGCTTCACTTCCTATATTTGATAACAATGTTATTATAACACCATTATAAGAAGATGTCAAATAAAAACGACCACATTTCTATGAAATCTCATAAAAAATATATGGCCGCTTTTATCGTGCTAAAAAATTGCTTGTAAAATTCGTTACCTCCGCTGTTCCTCTTCACTTTTTCCCGACCAACAATTTAGAATGTGCGAGCATATATGCCCTACTCTCTTTCTTTGTCAGAAACAATCCATCCGTCGTATCGACAAGCTCGACCTTTTCGTAACCGCACTCTTTCAATTTTTTCACAAACGCCCGCATATCGCCGTATTCGCGCGGCGACATGATGTCGTGAATGGCGAATGTGCCGCCTTTTTTCAGCACGCGCAGCGTTTCCGAAAGAAGCTGCTGCTTATCCTTGCCCTTGATGTTGTGATAGACGTAGTTGCTCGTCACGGCGTCGAACGTTTCGTCCGGAAAATCGAGTTTTACGGCGTTTCCCCGTGCAAAAGATACGTTTTGCACTCCTTCCGCCTCTGCATTGCGTTCGCAGAGCGGAAGATTGAACGAGGCGTATTCCTTGCCCCAGCGGTCTATGCCGACCATCTGCGCGCGCGGATTGCGCTTTGCGCAGGCAATCGTGAGTGCCCCGCTGCCGCAGCCGACATCCAGCCCTCTCCCTCCGTCCGGCAATGTAACGTATTTCGCAATACCTTCTATCACCCGCTTGGAGATCTTGCGCTTCCCGTCATACGAAAAGGCGCAATACATGTTTGCAAATATCCCCGTCAGGACGACAAACAGCAAAAAAGCCGCCCCGAAGAGAACGCCGAGCGCGATGCGCAGTCCGCCCTCCGTCGTCACGCCCGCCATGCCGAACACGGTACACACGGCAAGACAGACAATCGCCATGCCGCCGAGGAGAAATAACAACCCTCTCGGCACCCAATTCTTATAATCCGGTTTCATCGGGATCCTCCCTCATAATTTATATTCGTTCTTCACAGCCTGTAACGATCCGACGCATCAGGCCTTTATCCCCTCGACGGCACACCAGACTTTGCGCGTCTTATGGATTTTTATATCG
>ENA-UOIY01000686-UOIY01000686.1-human-gut-metagenome-genome-assembly--contig:-P114-NODE-686-length-51026-cov-11.213415_pt1 | contig 51026 bp, 48 predicted proteins | sample MGYA00242335_ERZ723882 | MGnify/ENA metagenome assembly ERZ723882
TGTTGATGTAGTACGGGCTCTTGATGGGCTTGTCGCCGAAGCGCAGATGGCTGACGGTGACACCGCCGGTCTTCTTGGAGTCGTACTGGAAGTAGGACTGGATGTACTTATCGGTGTGGTCGCCGATGATCTTGGTGGAGTTCTTGTTCGCGCCGACGGTACCGTCGCCGCCAAGGCCCCAGAACTTGCACTCGATGGTGCCTTCCGCGGCGGTGTTGGGGGTCTCCTCACGGGACTTCTCGGTGAGGGAGAGGTGGGTAACGTCGTCCACGATGCCGACGGTGAACTGGCTCTTCGGCTCGTCCTTCTTGAGCTCGTCGTAAACGGCGAACACGGACGCGGGGGGCGTGTCCTTGGAGGAGAGGCCGTAGCGGCCGCCGATGATCTTGGCCTGGCGGCCGGAGGTGGCGAACGCGGTCACAACGTCCATGAACAGAGGCTCGCCCTGCGCGCCGGGCTCCTTGGTGCGGTCAAGGACGGCGATCTTCTTGGCGGTCTCGGGGATGGCGGCGACGAGCTTGTCGGCACGGAACGGGCGGAACAGGCGGACCTTGACAAGGCCGACCTTCTCGCCGTGAGCGGTCAGGTAGTCGATGACTTCCTCGGCCACGTCGCAGATGGAGCCCATCGCAACGATGACGCGGTCGGCATCGGGCGCGCCGTAGTAGTTGAAGAGCTGGTAGTCGGTGCCGAGCTTGGCATTGACCTTCGCCATGTTCTGCTCAACGATCTCGGGCAGCGCGTTGTAGTACTTGTTGGAAGCCTCGCGGTTCTGGAAGAAGATATCGCCGTTCTCATGGGAGCCGCGCATCGTCGGATGCTCGGGGTTGAGAGCGCGCTCGCGGAACGCCTTGACGGCATCCCAGTCGAGCATGTCGGCCAGATCCTCGTAATCCCAGACGGCGACCTTCTGGATCTCGTGAGAGGTGCGGAAGCCGTCGAAGAAGTTAATGAACGGGACGCGGCCCTGGATGGCGGACAGGTGCGCCACCGGGGAGAGATCCATGATCTCCTGAATGTTGGTCTCCGCCAGCATGGCGAAGCCGGTCTGACGGCAGGCGTAAACGTCGCCGTGGTCACCGAAGATGCTCAGCGCGTGGGACGCGACCGCACGGGCGGAAACGTGGAACACGCAGGGCAGCAGCTCGCCGGCGATCTTGTACATGTTGGGGATCATCAGCAGCAGGCCCTGAGAGGCGGTGTAGGTGGTGGTCAGCGCACCGGCGTTGAGAGAGCCGTGCACGCTGCCGGCGGCGCCGGCTTCGGACTCAAGCTCCGCAACCTTGACGGTGGTGCCGAACACATTCTTCCGACCCTCGGCAGACCACTGATCCACGTAGTCCGCCATGGGGCTGGACGGCGTGATGGGATAGATTGCCGCGACTTCGGTAAATGCATAGGACACGTGGGCGGCAGCGGTATTGCCGTCCATGGACTTAAGCTTTCTTACCATTCGATTCATCTCCTATAATTTTTTGCTCCTGTTCCGGAAATACAGCAGGGCTTTCCGAAACATCTTTGCGAACAGAGTCATTTTACCACGCCCCACCGCCGATGTAAAGAGCTTGTATAGGGGTTTTTTCTCTCATTTTTGCCGGAATCACACAGGATTTCCCCTGAATTTTGGTATGCTTTTCCCGGTTTCGGCGACAAGAAAAGCCTTGTACTTTTCGACAATCTGTTTTATAATTATGAATCGATTTGTGGAAAGGAAGACTTGCCATGGTAAAACTTGACAACGAAAGAGGCTCCATCTGCATCAGCTCCGAAGTGTTCACGTGGCTGGCAGGGGATGCGGCAACGCGCTGCTTCGGCGTCAAAGGCATGGCCGGACGCGCCAAGGAAAGCGGTCTGGTGCAGCTTCTCCGTCGGGAGTCTATGACCAAGGGCGTCTCCGTTACGCCCAACGATGACGGAAGTATTACGATCGAGCTCCACATCGTGGTAGATCACGGTGTGAATATCGCCGCGCTCTGCAGCAGCATTATGAACGAAGTCAGCTACAAGGTCTCCTCCGCTACGGATGTTTCCGTCCGTCAGGTGGATGTCTATGTAGATTCCATGACGATGGACTGATTCAGCCAAGGAGGAAGCCCCGCAGTGAGAAATACAATCAGCGGTCAGGTATTCGCGGAAATGATCTTCTGCGCCTCGGCCGCGCTGGACGAGAACCGCCAGCAACTCAACGAGCTTAACGTTTTCCCCGTGCCGGACGGCGACACCGGCACGAACATGTCTTTGACCATGTCCGCCGCCGCGGCCGCCCTTCACGGCCGCACGCCCTCCGCCGTCGGCGATGCCGCCGATACCGCCGCCTCCGCGCTGCTGCGCGGTGCGCGCGGCAACTCCGGCGTTATTCTCTCCCTGCTGTTCCGCGGACTTGCCAAAAGTCTGCGCGGCAAGGCCGAGTGCAATGCCGCCGACTGGGCCAAGGCGATGTGCGACGGCGTGGACGCCGCCTATAAAGCCGTTATGAAGCCCGCCGAGGGCACGGTGCTCACCGTGTCCCGCTGCGCCTCGGAAGCCGCCGCCGAGCGGATCAAGGCCGGCGTGACTGATATTGAAGAGCTCCTCACCGACGCTCTCGCCGTGGCGCGCGAAACGCTCGCCAAAACCGTGGACATGAACCCCGTGCTCAAAAAAGCGGGCGTCGTGGACGCCGGCGGTCAGGGCTACGTTGTCATCCTCAACGCGATGCTGCTCTGCCTGCAGGGCAAGTTCGTCGCCAAGGCTCCCGCGACGGAGACCAAGACGAGCGCGGAATTTTCCGCGATCAACGACGAGGAGATCACGTTCACCTATTGCACCGAGTTTATCGTCGCGCGCGAAAAGCGGCGCGATCCCGAGCTGCTGCGCAGCTTCCTCGAGAGTCTCGGCGATTCGCTCGTTCTCGTGGAGGACGACGATATCATCAAAGTCCACGTCCACACGGACGCGCCGGGCCGCGCGCTGACCGAAGCGCTGCGCTATGGCCCGCTCCAGACCGTGAAGATCGAGAACATGCGCAACCAGCACACCTCTCTCGCCGACAAGGAGACCGCCGCCGCGCCGGCCGCCCCCGCCCAGCCGGAGGCCGAGGCCGAGCCGGAGATCGCCCCCGCCGAGAAGGAAGTCGGCTTCGTTGCCGTGTGCGCCGGAGACGGCATGGCCGATCTCTTCCGCTCGCTCGGCGCCGACCGGATCGTGACCGGCGGCCAGACGATGAACCCCTCCACGGATGATATCCTCCGCGAGGTGAACAGGACCCCGGCTTCCACCGTGTTCGTGTTCCCGAACAACAAGAACATCATCATGGCGGCGGAGCAGTGCATCCCGCTCACGGAAAAGACCGTGCGCGTCATCCCGACCCGCACCGTGCCGCAGGGCGTGGCAGCGTTGGCCTACATGGATCCCGACCAGTCGCCTGACGATCTGGAGGAGTCCTTTAAGGAGAGCGCCGCGCGTGTCCACACCGCGCTCGTGACCTACGCCGCGCGCGATTCGGACTACGACGGCCACGTCATCCATGCAGGCGAATATCTCGCGCTGCTCGACGGAAAGCTTCTCGGCAGCTACGCCAGCCTCCCGACGCTCCTCAAGGAGCTCAACTGGGCGTTTGGCGAGCTCGAGCCCGAATTCCTCACCGTGTACTACGGCCAGGATGTGACCGAAGCCGACGCCAACGGCGTGGCCGAAAGTCTCACCTCCTGCTTCCCGGAGGCGGACGTTTCTCTCGTGAGCGGCGGTCAGCCGGTATATTATTACATGATCGCGGCGGAGTGAACGTTTTTTCCTCCCCATCCGTCTTATTAAAAAGAGATCCGCTCTCGCGGGTCTCTTTTTTCCAAAAGAAAGAAAAAGGATAAAAGACCTATGGCAAAACGCTCTGACCATTCCGGCGGCACGGCGCTCAAAACGCGCCCGCGCGCGGGGCGCATCGTTCTTTGGGTGCTGCTCGCGGTGCTGCTTCTCGGCGCAGTGATCGGCGTCATCTCCCTTCTTGGCCGCCCATCCGGCACGGAAACGCCGGAGAATACCGCCGCGCCCACCACGCCGGACACGTCCGGCTCCCCTTCCGAAACGCCGCTGCCGGAGGAGCTGCGCGAAGCGCCCCTCTCTCCCGAAGCGGAGATCGCCGAGCGCGCCGCGGTGCGCTCCAACGGCTTTCCGATGCTCGCCTGGGCGCTGGACGGTTTTTCCACCGACAGCCGCGGGCGGATGCAGTATTCCGGCGGGAAATACCTCACCGGCATCGATGTTTCCGAGCACCAGTACGACATTGACTGGACAAAGGTCGCCGCCGACGGCATCGACTTTGCGATGATCCGCGTTGGCTACCGCGGCTCGACCGCCGGTCAGATCTACACGGACGAATACTTTGAAAAGAACATTGCCGGAGCGACCGCTGCCGGGCTGAAAGTCGGCGTTTACTTCTATTCGCAAGCGATCAACGCCGAGGAAGCCGCCGAGGAGGCCGCCTTCGTGCTCGACGCGATCCGCCCGTACAAGGTCACGTTCCCGGTCGTGTTCGACTGGGAGATCGTCGGCGGGAACGACGCGCGCACGTATACCGTATCGCGTGCAGTGCTCTGCGAGAGCGCCAAAACGTTCTGCGATGCCGTGGAAGACGCCGGATACGACGCGATGATCTATTTCACGCAGTATCTCGGCTACCGGAAATACATACTGCGCCAGCTCTCCGACTATGAGTTCTGGTACGCCGAATACGAGGCAAAGCCGCGCATCGTTTTCAACTTCGATATGTGGCAGTATTCGAGTACCGGCTCGGTGAACGGCATCGACGGCGACGTCGATCTGAACATCTACTTCCGGCAAAACTGAATTTTCCTCGCCCTCCGTCAGGACAATACCTCGACGGAGGGCAATTTTTCTTGACAGACGGAATCGCCGCACTATAATAGTTGTACATACAACGATGTATCTGCAACTTCCTATCACGGAGGCATCCATGGACATTACGGAACGACAAATTACCAAGATCGCGCGCGAGGCGGAAAAGCTCGTGCTGCTCTCTCTGCGGGAGGAGGGCGTCGGCACGGCGGAGATCGATCTCATCCACGCGCTGCGCCACCACCCCGGCTGCACACAGGCCGCGCTCGCGGAGCTCCTGCACGCGGACAAGGCCGCCATCGCGCGGCGGACGAAAAATCTCGAAACGAAGGGGTATCTCATCCGTCGGGACGCACCCAATGACCGGCGCAGCCAGCTTTTGTATCCCACGGAGAGGGCGGAGAGTTTGAAAGCCTCCAAGGCGGAGATCGAGTCATCGTTTTACGAATACCTGATCCGCGTGCTGACGCCGGAAGAGGCCGCCACCTTTGCCTCGTCGCTCCACAAGCTTTACACGGCGTCCAAGACCGAGAGCCGCGCGGGGTTCCCGCATTTCCGAAGCGCCGCAAAGGAGGTGTCCGCCGATGAGGAATAAACGCTTTCGCCCGGATGCGATCGCGTCGTATTTTCGTCTGGAGTGGCTGCCGCTGCTCTTTGTGACACTTTCAGGGCTTGTTTATAATGTCGGTCTGCTGGCCGGGCCATGGTTTGAAGGGCGGCTCGCCCAATGCCTTGCCGACATTCTCGGCGGGAACGAGACGGCCGCGAGCATGGCCTTGCTCGTGCTCGGCTACATTCTCGTCACGCTTCTCGTGCAGACGGCGCGATTCATCAAGCGCCTTTATGTCCGCCGCTTTGCCAATAACATCAACCGCCGCATGAAGAGCGTCCTTTACGCCAATCTCGTGCGGCAGAGCCGCGCGTCGCTCGAAAAAGAGGGCGCGGGCGAGCTGATGACCAAGGCCATCTCCGATGTGGATGACTGCGTGGAGGGCATGCGGAAATTCACGACCGAGGTTTTTGATACCGGCGTAGCGCTCGTCGGCTATATGGTGATGCTCCTTGTGTATGACTGGCGGCTCGCGCTGCTCAGTCTCCTTTTCACGCCGGTATCGTATGTCTGTGCGGCCTGGATGAAAAAGCCGGTGCAGCGCGCAGGCGCGGCATACAAAAAAGCCGCCGGCGCGCTCAGCGCCGCAACGCTCGACCGCGCGCAGAACGCCGTGACCTACCGCATCTACGGCTGTGAGGATGCCCGCGCGGCACGGTATGAGGATACGCTGAAAAATTACGAAACCACCGCCGTGCGCAGCAACGTTTGGCAGTCGGCGCTGCCGCCGCTGTATCTGGCGGCGTCCGAGGCGGGCGTGCTGTTCATTTTATGGTTCGGCGCAAAAAACGTTCTCGGCACCGGCTGGAACGGCTGGGACATTGCGGCGTTCACCACGTTTCTCTCCTGCTTTACAAAGCTCACCGTCAAGTCCTCCAAGGTTGCAAAGCTCTTCAACTCCGTGCAAAAAGCGGAGGTGTCCTGGAAGCGTATCAAGCCCCTGATAACCGAGCCGGAGGAGCTCGAAGAGCTCGCCGTTCCGGTCGCCGAAGATGTGACGCTCGAAAACCTCTCCTTTGCCTACGGGGACGAGCCGGTCTTCTCCGGCCTGAGCCTTACGGCACACCCCGGCGGCATCGTCGGCGTCACCGGCCCCGTCGCCTGCGGCAAATCTACGTTCGGGCGCGTGTTCCTCTGCGAAGCGCCCTACGGCGGCTCGGCAAAGTTCGGCTCGACGGAGTTTTCCGCGCTCGCGCCGCGGCAGATCGCCGCGACAGTCGGCTATCTGGGGCATGACCCGGAGCTCAGCGCCGACACGGTGAAAAATAACGTCCTCTGCGGCAGCGGCCAGGACGCGCTGCCCTATCTTGCCGCCGTGGCGCTCAAAGACGAGGTGCTCGCCATGGAAAACGGACTCGATACCGTGATCGGCAGCAGCGGCACGCGCCTCTCCGGCGGGCAGGCGCAGCGGCTCGCGCTGGCAAGGACGCTGGCGCACCCGCGCCCCGTTCTCGTGCTGGACGATCCGTTCTCCGCGCTCGACCGCAAAACCGAGGACACGGTGTTCACCAATCTGCAGGAATATGCGAAGGATAAGGTCGTATTTTTGCTCTCACACCGGCTGTACCATTTCCCGCAGATGCAGCAGGTGATCTTTATGGACGGCGGAGAAACAGCCGTCGGCACCCACGAGGAGCTGATAGCATCCGTTCCGGTGTACCGCCAGCTCTATGAGAGCCAGACAGGAGGGAACAAGCATGAAGAAGCAAAAGAATAACGGCGTGTTCGCCGCGATCCGGAATGCCGCCGCGGCGCAGCCGTTTCTCACTACCGGCACCCTTCTCTGTGTGACGGCGAGCGTGGGAGCGTCGCTCATCCCGCCGCTGCTGCTCGGGCACGCCGTCGACCAACTGACCGGCGGTCTTTCCCTCACCGCACTCGCGGTGCTGCTCTATTTTGGCAGTCTCGCGCTGGAGGGCATTCTATCGAGCGCACAGGAGAGCCTGCTCGTGCTCTTCGGCCAGAAGATGACGCATGCGCTGCGCTCGGAAATGTCCCGGAAGCTGACGCTTCTGCCGGCCGACACGCTCGTGAGCCAAAGCCCCGGCGAAGTCGCCGCGCGCTTTTCCGGCGATGTGGACACCGTGGAAGCGCTCTTCACCTCCGGCATCATCAGCATGGTGGCGGATGCCTGCCGCATCATTTCAATTCTGGCCGTCATCGCGGTAAAAAACACCGGTCTCGCGCTCATCTTGCTGCTGGTGCTGCCGCTCTTCGCCGTATTCACGCGCCATGTGCAGAAGCGAATGCTCGCAGCGCAGCTCGATAACCGCCGCGCCGTCGCCGCCGTTTCCGGGCAGGTGCCGGAAACGCTGCACAACATCCGCACAATCCGCGCGCTCGGTCTGGAACGCTACATGGAGCGCCGCTACGACCGGCGCATCGGCGAGAGCTACGCCGCCATGGAGCGGACGAACTTTTATGACGCCATCTATTCGCCGGTCGTGCTGCTTTTGAACGCCGCCGTGGTCGGCGTCGTCATGCTGCTCTCCGCCTCCGGCAAGGCGGAGATTCTGACGCTGTTCGGCATGTCGGTCGGCACGTCCGTCACCGTCATCAACTACATCTCCCGCATCTTTGCGCCGATCGAAAGTCTCGGCATGGAGATCCAGACCATCCAGTCGGCCATGGCAGGCGTGAAGCGCATCGACGCTTTTCTCGCCCAGCCGGAGCGCGCCATTCCCGAAGAGCGGGAGGCTGCCGCGCGGGGAGACGCCGTGCTCTCCCACGTGACGTTTGGCTATGGGGAAAAGCCCGTATTGACGGACTTTTCCATGACCGTGAAGCAGGGCGAGCAGGTAACGCTCGTCGGCCGGACAGGCGCGGGAAAGAGCACCGTATTCAAGCTCCTGCTCGGGCTCTATCCGCCGGAGATTGGCACCATCACCATCGGCGGTGTGGACGTCTCCGCCATTACCGACCGGGAGCGGAGAGCGTGCATCGGCTGCGTGGAGCAGCATTTTTCCCGTGTGCCGGGCACCGTACTCGATCAGATCACGCTCGGCGACGCACGCATCACGGAGGACATGGCGAAGAAAGCCGCCCACCTCTCCGGGATCGACGCAGCCATCGCCTCGCTGCCGGCGGGCTATGCCACGGTGTGCACGCCCGGCATGTTCTCACAGGGCGAATGGCAGCTTCTCTCCATCGCCCGCGCCGCGGCGGCAGACCCCGCCGTGCTACTTCTGGACGAGATCACCGCCAATCTCGACGCCGAGACCGAAGCGCGTGTACTCGAAGCGCTGCGCCGCGCCTCCGCGGGGCGTACCGTTCTCTCCGTTTCGCACCGCGTTTACGAAGACCTCGACGGCCGGACAGTGGAGATCCGGCCCCATACAGAATCGGAGGAAACCGATGATTGATAAAATGCTGATCCGTGGAGCAAAAGTCCACAACCTCAAAAATATAGATGTCGATATCCCACTGGGGAAGATCGTCGGCATTGCGGGCGTATCCGGCTCGGGCAAATCCTCGCTGGCGCTCGGCGTATTGTACGCCGAGGGCTCGCGCCGCTATCTTGAAGCCCTGTCTACCTACACGCGCCGCCGCATGACGCAGGCATCCAAGGCCTGCGTGGACGAGGTGCTGTATGTCCCCGCCGCGTTGGCACTTCACCAGCGCCCCGGCGTGCCGGGTATCCGCAGTACGTTCGGCACGGGAACGGAACTATTAAATAGTCTCCGGCTGATGTATTCCCGCCTTGCCAGCCACCGCTGCCCGAACGGGCATTATCTCGCACCGTCGCTGCTGGTTGCCGCCGGGAAAGAGCTGATCTGCCCGGAATGCGGCGCGCATTTTTATGCGCCGTCCGCCGAGGAGCTGGCATTCAATTCGCAGGGTGCCTGCCAGAAATGCGGCGGCACGGGCAGCGTCCGAACCGTGAATATGCAGAGCCTCGTGCCGGACGACTCCCTTAGTATTGACGAGGGCGCTGTTGCTCCGTGGAACAGCCTGATGTGGTCGCTGATGACGGATGTGTGCCGTGAAATGGGTGTGCGTACCGATGTGCCGTTCCGCGATCTGTCCGAGCACGAAAAGGAGATCGTCTACCACGGCCCCGCCGAGAAAAAGCATATTCTCTACCATGCGAAGAAATCCGGTTCCAATGACTTTGCGGAGCTGGACTTCACCTATTATAATGCCGTCTACACCGTGGAAAACGCCCTTGCCAAGGTCAAGGACGAAAAGGGCATGAAGCGGGTGGAAAAGTTTCTGAAAGAGGATATTTGCCCGGAGTGCCACGGCACGCGCCTGTCTGCCGCCGCCCGCGCGCCGAAGCTGCGCGGCATTTCTCTGGATGAAGCCTGCACCATGACGCTATCCGAACTGATCTCTTGGGTGCAGGGTGTTCCCGGCAGCTTGCCGGAGGAAATGCGCCCGATGGCCGAGAGCATCTGCGAAGCCTTCCAGAGTACCGCCAAACGTCTGATGGATCTGGGGCTGGGCTATCTGACGCTGGACCGCTCGGCCTCTACGCTCTCCACCGGCGAGCGCCAGAGGATGCAGCTCGCCCGTGCCGTCCGCAACCGCACAACGGGGGTTCTGTATGTCTTGGACGAGCCCTCCATTGGTCTGCATCCCTCCAACATTGTGGGGCTGACCGGCGTGATGCACGATCTCGTAGCGGACGGCAACTCCGTCATTTTGGTCGATCACGACACACAGATTTTGAAGGAAGCCGACTGGATCGTGGAAATGGGGCCGGAGGCAGGCGCTAAGGGTGGCCATGTGATCGCCGAGGGACCCATTCCCACCATTGCGGAAAACCCGGCTTCGCAGATCGGGCCGTTTCTCTCCGGCAAAGCCGAAACAAGGCGGAAAAGCTGCACCGCAAAAGAAGAGCTCTTTGCAAATGGCACCATTCATCTTTCCACGAATTCCATTCATACGGTCAAGCCATTGGAGGTGGACATCCCGAAAGGGCGGCTCACCGTCGTCACCGGCGTGTCCGGCTCCGGCAAGACCACAATGGTGCTGGAAAGCCTTGTCCCGGCGCTGGACGCAAGCATCGGCGGCACCGCTCTGCCGGAGCATATCCGCGCGATTCAGGCCGAGGGCATCGCGCACGTGAAGCTCATTGATGCCACGCCCATCGGCATCAATGTCCGCTCGACGGTCGCCACCTATGCGAGCATCCACGATGAATTGCGAAAGCTGTATGCAAAATCCGCCGGCGCAAAGGAAAATGGCTACAAAGCCAGCGACTTTTCCTATAATACCGGCTCTCTGCGCTGCCCCGGCTGTGACGGAACGGGCGTCGTCAGTCTGGACGTTCAATTTCTGCCGGATGTCAGCATCCCCTGCCCGGACTGCCGCGGCTCACGCTATGCAAGAGCGGCTTACGATGTGAAGCTCACGAACAAGGCGGGCGAGAGCGTTTCTCTGCCGGAGCTGATGGACATGGACGTGAACTCCGCCATAGCGTTTTGCCGGGACTGGAAAAGCGTTTCACAAAAGCTGGAGATCCTTCGGCAGCTCGGTCTCGGCTATCTGGCGCTCGGCGAGGAAACGCCGAGTTTGTCCGGCGGCGAAGCGCAGCGTCTCAAGCTGGCCAGCGAGATCGGCAAGACGCAGGAGGATTCCGTTTTCGTGTTCGATGAACCATCCATCGGTCTGCATCCGCTGGATGTTCGCGTGCTGCTCGGCGTTTTTCAGGCGCTTCTGGACAACGGCGCAACGGTGATTGTCATTGAACACGATCTGGATGTGATCCGAAACGCCGACTATGTGATCGATATGGGGCCGGGTGGCGGAGACGCCGGAGGCCGGGTTGTAGCCACCGGAACGCCGCAGGATATCCAAAATGACGAAAGCAGTATCACCGGAAGATATTTGTGATCCCCTTTCCCGCTCTGCGTTTACCTTCTTAACAACTTTTTTTGTTGCGCGCGACGCGGAAAAATGATAAGATGATTTGTGGAATGATCCTCACAGGAGGTGAGCCGCCATCGCCGACGACATTTACGAATACAGCTCGGAAAAGCCTCTGCGCTCTCCCAGCGCGCCGGAAGCCTATCCAACGACGCACGAATATGAGCCGCCCTATGAGCCGAAGCGCAGCCGCCGGAAGAAGTATGCGCCGCTCGCCGCCGCGGCGCTGCTGCTGCCGTTTCTCGCGCTGGTGAAAGCGCCTGCCGAAGCGCCGGAGCCGGAGCCCGTGCCGGTCGTGACGGTCGCGCCCGCGCCCACGGAAGTGCCCGCCCCCGCGCCGGATTCGGAGCTGCGGTTTCTCTCGTTTGCCTCGCTCTGCGAGGCGGAGGTGCGTTTCCCCGTGCCGGAGGACGTCGTTTCCGCAGAGATCACGTTCTTTGACCCCTATTTTCCGGACGAAGAACAGACATCGTCCATCCCCAAGGCCGCCATTGAGCGCGGCGAATACCGCACGATGCGCGAGACTTATTCCTCCGTGCGCGAGGCGCACCCGGAGTTTTATACGGACAACACCGTGGAGAGCACGCTCTCGGTGCGCGTCACGATCACGCACGCCGACGGGCGCGTGGAAACGCTTTCTGCCGAACGCCCCGAAGCGCAGCGCTTCACGATCGCCTGCGGCTATGACGCCGAGAGTGACACGGTGAGCGTTTATCTCACCCCGGTCGGAAGCGGTACAATTCCCGACGCCGTTGTCGGGGACGATCTCTCGCTCCTCGACGGGGACACCGTCTGCGTCTGGCCGGAGGTCGAGAGCTTTGACGCCTCCGTCGCGTTTGCCGAGAAAAACGAATACAGCAACCTTGTCACGCTCCCCCTCCCGAAGGAGCACGACGAGCTTGTGACCATTCACGTATATTTCCTGCCGGATGGCGAGACCGAGCCCTTCGACTTTGCCGAAACCGTCCGAACTTCGCCGCATAAGGAGGCCGATTCATGAAACCTACGAAGAAATCCCCCGTATTGCTGATCGTTTCCGTTGTTCTCTGCGCGCTGGGCTACGCATTGCGCTCGCTCACGCCGGGTCTGGCCGATATGTGCCGCCATCTGGGCTTCATCTGGATCGGCTACAGCGTGGCCGCCCTGCTTTTGAAGCTGCCGAAGGAGACGCGCGCACGGACGGTGTGCTCGCTCGCGCGGAGCATTCTCTCCTATACGGCAGTGCTGCTCTCGGTCTTTTTCGGGCTGCGGGCGCTCGGCGTGGACGTGACAGCCTCGCTTGCGAGCGTCGGCGTCGTAACGCTGATCATCGGCTTCGGCGCGCAGTCGCTCATCGAAGACGTGCTCACGGGCATTTTCCTCATTGCCGAGGGGCGCTACAACGTCGGCGACATTCTCGTGCTCGACGATTTCCGCGGCAAGGTCGTGGACATCAGCGTGCGCACCACAACGCTGGAGGATGCCGGCGGCAACCACAAGATCATCAACAATTCCGAAATTCGGAATTTCCAGAACCGCTCGCAGAAAACATCCGTGGCGGTGAGCACGATTTCCATTGGCTACGATGCCGATCTGCGCGCCGTGGAGGCTGTGATCGCCGATGCGCTTCCCGCCATGTATGAAGAAAACCGCAACGTATTTCTCGATGTGCCGCAGTATATCGGCGTGGATGAGCTTGCCGAAAGCGGCGTTGTGCTCAAATTCATCGTATCCGCAACGGAGGAGAACATTTTCGCCGCGCGCCGCGCGCTCAACCGCTCGCTCAAACTGCTCTTCGATGAAAAGGGCATCGACATCCCCTATCCTCAGCTCACGGTGCATACGAAATAAGAAACCGGCAAAAGCGCCCCGCGGAACCAAATGTTCCGCCGGGCGCTTTTTTCACGTAAACCCCTCAGTCAGCCTGACGGCTGCCAGCTCCCCGGGTAGGGGAGCCAAGTGGGTTTGCGATAAACCATCTTGCCTCCCCTAACAAGGTTTCCCTTTGCACAATGAAGCCTTTTAATATGTATCTTCCTCCGGCGCGGGAGGAACGAAGTTATGGATGATGATCCAGCACATGACCGCCACGCCGATGCCCCAGCCGCCGAGCACGGCACGCGCGCCGAGAGAGACGCTGTCGGTGAGCGTGGCGAGGCTCGTCACAAGTGCGAGCATGCACGCGAAGATCGTCTGCCGGGGCTTGGCGCGGTAAAAGAGATATGCGCTCAGCCGGAACACGGCGAGAAGGCACATCGCGATCGCGAGGATTTCCATGCCGTATTCCCAGAGGATCGGGTTTGCGGCGTTTTCCTTATAGAACACCACAAGCCACAAACAGAAGAACAGCACCGGCATCACGCTCAGCGCCGCGCCGAAACCTCCCCAGCGGGGGAGCTGCGGCATCATGGCGAGGACGGGTGCGGACAAGATCCCCAGCAGCGCCGCGGCCTTCATCAGCGTGCTCTCCTCCTGAAAGAAGAGATACGCCGAGCCGAACGCGGCGAGCGCCGCCACGGAGATGAGGATCCAGCCAGTCTCGCGGTGCGGCAGGGCGAGCGCGTCCTCCGGCTCTTCGGGCGCACAGTCGGTTTTCATGCGGCCGGACAGCCACCAAAGCGCCGCGGTGACGAGAATGAGCACCGCGACAAGCAGCGTCGTGATCGGTGCGTGGAGCGTCGGCAGCCCGGTTTCGGGATCGAAAATCGTCTGTACCTGTAACCAGCGCAGCATGACGGCTGCTGCGGCAAACACGGTTCCCGCCATCGTATATGTCCATGCTTGTTTCTGCATAGGAAAGCCCCTGTCCTCATAGAGTTTCCCATAAGCGCCGCTTGTCCGGCGCCGGGAACGAGGGAGTATGATTGGTATTTTATACTCCTTTTGGATTATCGTCAAGAGAGGGGTAACTATGAAGCGCTGTGTGCTGATGAGTGTGTTGTCGCTGCTCTTTTCTCTGCTGCTGCCGGTCTCGGTGCAGCACGCCGTCGGAGCCTCTATCGGCGAAACGCTGCCGGAGGCCTCCCCCGCCACGTCTGCCGTGCCCGAGAGCGCCGCAGCCGTTTCTTCCGGGCTTGACGCTCTCACAGGTGTCACGCTGCTGCGCGGTGATGCGGTAGAAACGCTTTCCATGGCGGAATATCTCCCGGGCGTCATCGCCGGGGAGATGCCCGCGTCCTTTGAGCCGGACGCGCTGCGCGCGCAGGCCGTTGCGGCGCGAAGCTACGCGCTCGCACGCATGAGCGTGCCTCCAGCGGCGCACCCGCAATGCGCGCTCTGCGACAGTCCCGGCTGCTGCGAGGTGTATCTTACAGCTGAGGAACGCCGCGAGCGCTGGGGCGAGCAGTACGATCTCTGGGAAACACGGATTGAAGAGGCCGTACGCGATACGGACGGGGTGTATCTCGTCTACGACGGTGAGCCGGTCGCCGCCTGCTTTCACGCCTCCAGCGCCGGGTATACCGAGAGCGGCGCCGCCGTGTGGGGCGGCGATGTGCCGTATCTCGTGAGCGTATCGAGCCCCGAGACGGCAGCGGACGTGCCGAACTTCGTCACGACCGCGGAGTTTTCCCCGGAGAGCTTCCGCGAGATCTTTCTCGCAGCATACCCGGAGGCCGACCTTTCCGCCCAGCCGCCGGAGTGGGTCGGCGAGCGGACGGTCGATCCGAGCGGGCGCGTATCGTCCATCCGCATCGGGGATATCTCCGTTCCGGGGACAGGAATGCGTTCGATCTTCTCGCTGCGTTCGGCAAACTTCACGCTCGCCTGGACAGGACGCAGCTTTCTCTTCACCGTCTCCGGCAGCGGCCACGGCGCAGGCATGAGCCAGTACGGAGCGAACGTCATGGCGAAAAACGGCTCGACATGGCGGGAGATTTTAGCGCACTACTACCCCGGCACATCGCTCACGACGCCGTAAGCGCACCTTTCGCACGTACCGCGACATGGCCTTCCTCGTCCACGATTGCCTCCGCCTCGCCGCCGGAGGAAAGCTCCCCGGTGAGCAGTGCCTCGGCGAGCGGGTCTTCGAGCTGCGTCTGCACCGTCCGGCGAAGGGGACGCGCGCCGTAGTCGGGATCGTACCCCGCCTCGGCAAGCTTGGCGATCGCCTCTTCCGTTACGGTGAGATGCACGCCGAGCGCGGCAGCGCGCAGCGCCACCGTCTGCACCATGTTCCCGGCGATGGCGCGGATATCCTCGCCGGTGAGCCGGTGGAACACGATGATCTCATCGATACGGTTCAAAAACTCCGGGCGGAACGTCTTTTTAAGCTCGGCGGTCACCGCCTCGCGGATCTCGGCGTAGCTCCGCTCCGGCGTACCGTCCAGCCCGGAGAAGCCGAGCGCGGTGCGGCGGTCGGTGATGGCGCGCGCGCCGATATTGGACGTCATCACAATCACGGTGTTGCGGAAATCGACCGTCCGCCCCTGCGAATCGGTGAGCCGCCCGTCATCCATGATCTGCAAAAGCAGATTGAACACGTCCTCGTGCGCCTTTTCGATCTCGTCAAAGAGCACGACGCTGTAGGGCTTGCGGCGCACCTTTTCGGTGAGCTGACCGCCCTCGTCAAAGCCGACATAGCCCGGCGGCGAGCCGATGAGCTTGGAGACCGTGTGTTTTTCCATATACTCGGACATATCGACGCGGATCATGGCGTTCTCGTCGCCGAACATTGCCTCGGCGAGCGCGCGGCAGAGCTCCGTCTTGCCGACGCCCGTGGGGCCGAGGAAGAGGAAGCTGCCGACCGGGCGGTGCGGGTCCTTGAGCCCGACTCTGCCGCGCCGGATGGCGCGCGCCACCGCCGCGACCGCTTCGTTCTGCCCGATCACGCGGCGGTGCAGCACATCTTCCATGTGCAGCAGCCGCTCGCTCTCGCTCTCGGTGAGGCTCGTGACAGGGATGCCCGTCCAGCCGGAGACAACCGCGGCGATATCCTCGGCGGATACAACGCCCCGGTGGCCGCCGCGCTCGGCGTCCCATTCGCCGCGCGCTTTTTCCAGCGCCCCGCGCTCGGAGCGCTCGCGGTCGCGCAACTGCGCGGCGAGCTCATAATCCTGCGCGCGGACGGCCTCCTCCTTCTGCGCGGCGAGCGTGGAGAGCTTCGCTTCGATGGTTTTCATCTCGTCTGGAGCCGTCAGATTTTCCATGCGCACGCGCGACGCCGCCTCGTCCACCAGGTCGATGGCCTTGTCCGGGAGGAAGCGGTCACTGATATACCGCATGGAGAGCTTCACCGCCGCGGTGAGCGCCTCGTCTGTGATCTTCAAGCCGTGGTGCGCCTCGTACCGGTCGCGAAGACCGCGCAGGATCTGGATACTCTCCTCCTCGGTCGGCTCGGCGACCGTGACGGGCTGGAAGCGCCGCTCGAAAGCGGCGTCCTTTTCGATGTGCTTGCGGTATTCAGAGAGCGTCGTCGCGCCGACGATCTGGATTTCCCCCCGGCTGAGCGCAGGCTTTAAGATATTCGCCGCGTCGATCGCGCCCTCCGCCGCGCCCGCACCGATCACGGTGTGCAGCTCGTCGATGAAGAGCACAACGTCCTTTGCCTTGCCGACCTCCTTGAGGACATTTTTCAAGCGGTCTTCAAAGTCGCCGCGGTACTTTGTCCCGGCGAGCATCCCGGTGAGATCGAGCGATACGATGCGCTTATCGCGCAGATTTTCCGGCACCTCGCCATGCGCCACACGCTGGGCGAGGCCTTCGGCCACGGCGGTCTTGCCGACGCCCGGCTCGCCGATGAGCACCGGGTTATTTTTCGAGCGGCGCGAGAGGATCTGGATCACGCGCGCGATCTCCTTATCGCGCCCGATTACGGGGTCGAGCTCGCCGCGCGCTGCCATCTCCGTGAGATCGCGGCTGTACTGGTCGAGATTCTTTGTCTCCGCATGGCGCACCGGCGCGCGCTGCCCAACGCCGCCGCTGCGCGCCGCGGCGCGGTAATCGCTCGAGGTAAAGCGGGCAAAAACATCCGTATAAATTTTGTTGAGATCGCCGCCCGCCGTGATGAGCAGGTGCGCGGCGGTGCTCTCCGGCTCGCGCAATATGCCCATGAGCAGGTGCTCCGTGCCAACATAGCTGTGGCGCAGGCGGTTGGCCTCCGCCACGGCGATCTCGATGACGCGCTTGCAGCGCGGCGTGAGCCCCTGCACCGGCATGCCCGGCGCGCCGCGCCCGACGGCCTTTTCGATGAGATCAAGCACAAGATCCTCCTCGAAGCCGTTTTCGCGCAGCACGCGCGAGCCGAGGCCGTCGCTTTCGCGCACGATGCCGAGCAGAAGGTGCTCGGTGCCGATGTAGCTGTGCCCCAGCTCCATGGCAGCGGCGCGCGCCTTTTCAATGGCGTTTCTCGCCTTTTCGGTAAATCGGTCGTTCATATTCGTCGTCTCCTTCCCCTGCCGATGGTTGACAGATTTTCCGTTTCTCAGTCATCCAAGCGGCAGAGCGCGTGGTTTTAAAAAAAGCGGAGCGGATTTTCATCCGCTCCGTTCTCATATAAAGCTTTGAAAGCTTTACTTGTTTTCCATTTTCCGGATCATGTCGCGCAGCTCAATAGCCGTTTCAAAATCCTCTTCCTCGACGGCCTTGTGCATCTTGTGGCGCAGAGCGTTCAGCTCGCGGCGCTCCTCAAAGGCCTCCTCGGCATGCTCCTCGGCTTCCGCCTCCAGCGGGAACGCCTCCTCGCGCACGCTCGGCTCCTCGCCCTTGTGGCCCAGAGCTTCCTCGCCACGCTCCTCGGCCTTCGCCTCGAGAGGATCGGCCTCCTCGTGCATTTCGACTTCCGGCTCATGCTCCGAGAGCGTCAGCAGCGGCTCGAACATCTCGCCGATCGACGGCAGACGGCCAAACCCGAAGAAGTCAACGTCCGGCAGCAGGAAGCTGTCCATCATCTTGCCGAAGGAGGTGAGCATGCTGTTCGCCTCGCGCTCAAAAATTCTGTCCAGGCCTTCCTTGTGGGCGCATTCGGCGCACAGGTGCTTTTCCGTAGTCTTTCCGTTAATGGATTCCTTATAATAGAACTGAGCTTCGTTCTTCTTGCAAATCTCGCACTTCATTGTAATGATCTCCTTTCAAAAAATCCGTCAGATACTGTTGTCAGCAGCATTTGTTTGAATATGGAAGAGCGCGCCGCCTTCCGGCTTTCGACCGGAACCGCGTGGAGCGCCCGCTCGCTGACCGCCGCAGCAATCAGCCGGGCGAAGGGAACATCGAGCGTGCCGGCATTCACGGCGTTGTGGAGCAGCGCGTCCGCCGTCGGCTTATCGAGCTCCCTGCCCACGGCATTCACCGTGTGCATGATAAACTGGGAGGCGTCCGGCTGTACGCGCGTGATGCGGATGTATCCGCCGCCGCCGCGCCGGGACTCGACCATGTACCCGCGCTCGGGACTGAACCGCGTGGCGATCACATAGTTGATCTGGCTCGGCACGCAGCCGAAACGGTCGGCCAGGGAGCTTCGCTGCAGCTCCGCGGTTCCGTCCGTGCTTTCCAGCACATCCAGAATGAACCGTGCGATCCGATCACTTGTTCCCATACCGGCATCCCTTCCTTCATCAGGTTATCTTTGACTTTGACTTTCTTTAACCTTTTCTTTGACTGTATAATAGTCAATGAACGTCAAATTCTCAACATGCCGGATGGGCCGGATTTCGCCAAAGGCGGCAGCGGCGGCGTTTTATCTTATTTGATCTATCTCATTCGCAGTTTTTCTTCGTTTTTCTCGTCTTTTCTCGCTTTTTGAATTTTTTCCGGCAAGGAAGAATTTTTGGGTTGCATTTTAAGGGATATATGTTACAATGCGGGTATCCCAAAAAGAGGAGGTACATACCAATGTACGTCATTACCGACAGCTGCATTTCCTGCGGCACCTGCGCGAGCGTGTGCCCCTGCGACGCGATTTCCGAAGGCGCTGATCATTACGAGATCAACCAGGACGTCTGCGCCCAGTGCGGTTCCTGCGCCAGCAACTGCCCCATCGAGGCCATCGAGGAGCAGTAATCCTTCTTCGCTGCGGGAGGTGCCACTCCCGTGGCTCACAACGGCGGTATGCCTGCCCATTCGGGCTTGTCATGCCGCCGTATTTATTTTATAATGTACGTATGAACTGGAATCTTTTTACCGGCGAGCGCGCCGGAGCGGACGCGCTGCTGCTGGCAGACTTTGCAAAGGACGCGCGCGGGACGTATGGCGCCGACCTCGGCTGCGGCAGTGGGATATTGCTTTTGCTGCTCCTGCTGGGGAACAGCGACCGGCATATGACGGGCGTGGAGCTTCGCGAGAGCGCGGCGGAAAGCGCACGGGAGAATCTGCGTGCCTTTGCGCTGCAAGAGCGCGGCGAGATCGTCTGCGCCGACTACCGGAGCGCACCGTTTGAAGCGGGAAGTCTCGATTTTATCGTATCGAATCCGCCGTACTTTCCGGTGGGACACGGGGCGGTATCGCCCGACGCGGCGCGCGCCGCGCAGCGCACCGAGAGCGCGACCGTTTTTGAGCTCTGCGCCGCCGCGGCGCGGTATCTCAAGCGCGGCGGGCAGTTCTTTCTCGTCCATCGTCTTGATCGCGAAAAGGACGTCCTCGCGGCGCTGCGAGAGGCTGATCTCCCGCCGGTGCGCCGGCGGGACGTGTTCTCCGTGCCGGGAAAGCGCGCGCCCATCTTTCTTATGGAGGCTGTGAAGGGTGCGCCGGAATGCGCCGTCCGTCACGAGAGCGTCCTGCTGCGCGGCGCAGACGGCCGCGAAACCGAAGAATACCGGAAAATCTGCCATTGGGAGGCATAAGCTTTATGGCCGGGACCTTGTATCTGGTGGGAACGCCCATCGGCAATCTGAACGATCTCTCCCCCCGCGCGATCGAAACGCTCAAGAGCGTAGACTTCATCGCCGCGGAGGATACGCGCGTAACATTAAAGCTCTTAAACCACTTCGGCATCCGCCGCCCGCTCATCAGCTATTATGAGCACAACAAGGTGGAGAGCGCCGCCGTCATTATCCCCCGGCTGCTCGGCGGAGAAAGCTGCGCGCTCGTCTCGGACGCGGGCATGCCCGCGATCTCCGATCCCGGCGAAGAGCTGGTGCGGCTGTGCGGCGAGCACGGCATCACGGTATCGGCAGCGCCCGGGCCGAGCGCGGTCATCACGGCGCTCGCGATGTCCGGCCTTCCGACGCAGCGCTTCACGTTTGAGGGCTTTCTCTCCACATCGAACAAGTCCCGGAAGGAGCATCTGGAAACGCTGCGGCACGAGCATCGGACGATCGTTCTCTATGAAGCGCCGCACAAGCTTGTGGAAACGCTCGGCGATCTTTACGACGTGCTCGGCGACCGGGACATTGCGCTCGGGCGCGAGCTCACAAAGCTGCACGAGGAGATCGTCCGCACGACGATCGGACAAGCGCTCGAGAAATATCGCGCCGAACGGCCGCGCGGGGAGTTTGTGCTCGTCATCCGCGGCGCGCCGGTCGAGAAGGGGCCGCGCCTCCCGCTTGAGGACGCGCTCGCGCTCGTGGAGGAATACCGCGCCGGGGGCATGAAGCTCAAGGACGCGGCCAAGCGCGCCGCCGCCGAAACCGGCCAGAGCCGCAACGACCTTTACCACGCTGCGCTCGTGCGCGAAAAGGAAAATGGCGCGGAGGAGTAATTTTCGCTTTCCCTCAGCAAAGAAATATGTTATACTATCACCACAGAAATCCACCACCTACCCGGTTATAAGGAGGCTGCATCTTTTATGGAAAAAAAGCGTATCATCACCATCGGACGTGAATTTGGCAGCGGCGGACGCACCATCGGCAAGGAAGTCGCCGAGCGGCTCGGCATCCCCTGCTACGACCATGAGCTGATCGACCGGCTGGCCGAAGAGAGCGGACTTTCCAAGGAATATATCACCAACGAGAGCGAATACGCCTCCCACAGCAGCTGGACGGCGGTGGCGTTCTCCTCGGTGCGTTCGTTCGGCGTGCCGTCCAACCAGGATTATCTCTGGGCGATCCAGCGCCGCATCATTCTCGAGCTCGGCCAGAAGGAAAACTGCGTGATCGTCGGCCGCTGCGCCGACGCCATTCTCGACGGCACCGCCGATCTTCTCAAGGTGTTCGTCCATGCCGACTTTGAAAAGCGCGCCAAGCGCATCGTGGAAAAGTACGGCGAAACCGAAGAGCCGACCGAAAAGCGCCTGCGCGACAAGGACAAGCGCCGCGCGCTTTACTACCAGTTCTACACCGATCTCGAATGGGGCAACATGAACCACTACCACATCATTCTCGATTCCGGCTCGCTCGGCATCGAAAAGTGTGTGGACGTTATCGTCTCGCTCTATTAAATCTTTTGCGGCGCCGGTCTCCGGCGCCGCTTTTTGGAAGGGACACACATGGAAATTCGCGTTATAGACAAAGAACACGAAGCCGACATCCGTTTGCCGAACGAGCCGTTTCCCCTCTTCGCACGGATCATCCCTATGTATGACGGCGCGGTCTGGCGCTCGCGGCGAGAAGACTTTCCGCCGGAGCAGGTCACGGAGATGTGCTTCCCGGACGAGGCATACGACTTTGACGCCATGGCGGAGAGCGTCTTTCTCGGCGCTTACGAGGATAACCGCTGCGTCGGTCTCGCTGTGTTGCAGCCGTACTACTTTCGATACATGTATCTCATGGATTTGAAGGTATCCAAAAGCTGCCGCGGAAAGGGCGTCGGAAAGGCGCTCATCGAAAAAGCCGCGGAGATCGCCGCAGCGCAGGGCTACCGCGGCCTCTACACCGTCGGGCAGGACGACAACGCCGCCGCGTGCCTCTTTTATCTGCGCACCGGCTTTGTCATCGGCGGGCTGGATACGAACGTCTACCGGGGCACGAAGCAGGAAGGGAAAGCCGATATCCTCTTTTATCGCGATACGGCGTCCGATTGAACAACCGCATATGTACTCCCAGGGCCGTCCCGCAGGGGACGGCTCTTTTTTGCGCAAAAATGGCTGTTTTTCGCAAATTTGCGCATTACGTTTATTTCGTGAAAATTCGCGAAAACCGACAATTTTCGCCATAGTTTTCTCTCGGAGGGCGATTTAAGATGAAATGTGACAAAGTTTTGCCATCCGCCGAAAGGGAGGATTCCTATGGCTGTCCATATTGGGCTCGTCGTCCTCGGCACGGCAATGACGATCGAAACCTTTCTCCGCCGCGCCCTGCTGCGGCGCTGGTACGATCTCTTTCTCGCGCTGCCGGTCTGGCTCGGGTGGTTTCTCGCGGCAACGGCGCTCTATTTCCTGCTGCTGTATCTGCTTTCCCTGACCGTGGACAAGACGAAGCCGGTGCAGAAGAAAAGTTCCTTTTACCGCTGGCTTTTGAATGAGACGGCGTGGCTGATTCTCCGTCTGGGCCGGATCCGGATCGAATGCACCGGGCTCGAGAAGCTTCAGAGACTGCCGCCGTTTTTGCTGGTGGCCAATCACCGGTCGAACTTCGATCCGTTCATCGCCATCGTTGCCTGTCCGCGCTCCGAGCTTGCCTATATCGCAAAGCCGGAAATTTTCGATATCCCCATCACGGGAAGCGTTGTACACAAGTGTTTTTTCCTGTCCATAGACAGAGAAGACAACCGCAAAGCGCTCGGGACGATCCTGCACGCTGCGGCGCTGCTGCGGGATGGCACCGTGTCCATCGGCGTTTACCCGGAGGGGACGCGCAGCAAAACGGGAGAGCTTCTCCCCTTTCGCAACGGCGCGTTTCAAATCGCAAAGCAGGCAGGCGCGCCCATTGTGATCGCAAAAACGACCGGCACCGAGCAGATCGCGCGCCGCTTTGCACGGAGGCGCACGATCGTCCGGTTTGATATTCTCGATGTTCTGAGCGCCGATACCGTTGCGAAAATGACCACGCGGGAGATCGGAGAATATGCCCGCGCGCAGATGCTGCAAAGCGAGCCGGCAACATCAACAAAGAAAGAGGCAATCACCGTATGACCTATCATGTTTTCTATAACCCCCACGCGGGAAACGGGCGCGGCACGGATGCCGCGCACAAGCTCACCGCACTGCTGCCAAACGACAAAGTGCAGTTTAACGACATTACGGAGATCGAGGACTACGCCGCTCTTTTCCGCTCACTCCCGGACGAGGACCGCGTTGTGATCGCCGGCGGCGACGGAACGCTCAACCGATTCATCAACGACACCGCGTCGCTCCCGCTCGAACGGAGCATTTACTACTATGCCACCGGCAGCGGCAACGACTTTCTCACCGACATTGGCGGGAAGACTGGCGACGCGCCCCGGCGCATCGACCAGTACCTGACGGAGCTGCCGTCGGTGTATGTAAACGGCATGCACCGGTACTTCCTCAACGGTATCGGCTACGGCATTGACGGCTACTGCTGTCTGGAGGGCGACCGCCAGCGTCAAACCTCCGCGAAGCCGGTAAATTATACGGCCATCGCCGTCAAGGGACTTTTGTTTCACTATAAGCCCACCTCCGCCGTTATCACGGTGGACGGCGTGCGGCATACCTGCAACCACGTCTGGCTCGCGCCGACGATGAATGGGCGGTATTACGGCGGCGGTATGATCCCGACGCCGCAGCAAAATCGCCTCGCGCAGCCGCGAAAGCTTTCGGTCATGGTGTTCCGCAGCCGAAGCAAGCTCAAGGCGCTCGCCGTGTTCCCGTCCATTTTCAAGGGCGAGCACGTCCGGCACACCGATGTGGTGGAGGTGCTGACCGGGCGCGAGATCACCGTGGAATTTGACCGCCCCACCCCGCTTCAGATCGACGGCGAGACGGTTCCCGATGTGACGGCCTACCGCGCCGTAGCCTTTACGAAAGAAGCGGCTAATGCCGCAAACGCATAATAAAAAGGGGCTGCCGCATATGCTTTCTATGCGGCAGCCCTTTTTTATTCTTATTCGCTTGTTTCCTCCCGAAGCTGGCGAAGACAGCTCCGGCAGATCTGCTTTCCCCGGTAAGAGAGGAGCTCGCGCGGCGAGCCGCAGAACAGGCACCCGGCGTCATACTTGCGAAGGACGATGGCGTCGCCCTCGATGAAGATTTCGACCGGGTCGCGCACCTCCAGATTCAATGTCCGGCGCAGCTCGACCGGCAGTACCACTCGCCCCAGCTCGTCAATGCGACGGACGATACCCGTTGATTTCATAGAACCGCACACCCCTTATACGTTTTCTTTTCTCGACAAAATTTTATACTGGCCGATACGAAAATGCAAGATGGAACCGCGCTGATTTTTATTGGTAATTTTTTCCGGTCGAGGTCTCGCCATGGCTATGTCGTATGTCTGGGTCATCCTTCTTTTTGTGTCGGTCGTTTTCGGCGCGCTCACCGGCTCGGCGGGTGCGGTCGGCGCGGCGGCGGTGCAGGGCGCGGAGAGCGCCGTGGAGCTCTCGCTCTCGCTCGCCGGGCCGATGATTTTTTACAGCGCCCTTCTTGAGGTCATGGAGCGCTCGGGGCTCACCGAAAAGCTCTCCAGCGCGCTGCGCCCCATATTAGGGCGGCTTTTCCCCTCATCCCAAAAGGACGCGGAGCTCGCCGGAGAACTCTCCTGCAACGTGAGCGCGAATCTGCTCGGGCTCGGGAACGCCGCCACACCCGCCGGGATCCGCGCCGCGCAGCGGCTGCATGCGCTCTCCGGCAGGGAGGCCGCCTCCGACGAACTCTGCCGTCTCGTTGTGCTCAACACCGCGTCCATCCAGCTTCTCCCGACGACCGCCGCCGCGCTGCGCTCGGCCTGCGGCGCGGAAAGCCCGTTTGATATTTTGCCTGCTGTGTGGATATCGTCCGCGGCGGGCGTGGCCGCGGGACTGCTCACCGAGCGGCTATTTCGGAGAGCGCCATGAAAATGCTTTTTCAGCTGCTCCCCGCACTGCTCGCCGTAGGCGTCGGGGGATACGCGCTCTTTCACGGCACAGACGTATTCTCCGCGCTCACCGACGGCGCTCTCAAAGGGCTTCGCACCGTGGGGCGCGTTGCGCCGGTGCTCGTGTGTCTGCTCCCGGCAGTCGCCGCGCTGCGCGCCTCGGGCGCGATCGACGCCTTCACGGCGCTGCTGCGGCCCGCGCTCTCCTTTCTCGGCATCCCGCCGGAGACCGTGCCGCTCATGCTGCTGCGCCCGATGAGCGGCAGCGGCGCGCTTGCTGTGGCCGGGGACATTTTCACCGCGTGCGGCGCAGATTCCCCCGCCGGACGCACCGCCGCGGTCATGCTCGGCTCAACGGAGACAACGTTCTACGTTCTCTCCGTCTATTTCGGCGCGGCGGGCGTGCGCAAAACGCGCCACGCCGTTCCCGCGGCGCTCTGCGCCGATCTCGCGGGGTTTCTCGCCGCGGCGTTCTGCGTCAATATGCTGCATCTGTAAATAAAAAACGGCTCCCTCGTCAGAGGAAACCAGGGAACCCCTCAGTCAGCCTTACGGCTGACAGCTCCCCTATTAGGGGAGCCAAGTGGGTTTGCTGTAATCTATCTTGCCTCCCCTAAAAGGGGAGGTGGCAAAAACGAAGTTTTTGACGGAGGGGTTCTCCTTAGTTTGGGTAAGTAACATCGCCGATATGGCTCGCTCTCGGCTCCTGCACACGGATAAAAAACCGGTTGCGGCCAACGATCGTATCGTCCATATCCACGCTGTAGTCGATCTCGATCTCACCGCCGTGCGCGCCGAGACGGTTGATGATGCGGCGGGTGTTCAGCCCCATCGTCGCCGAGCCGAACGGCGTTTCGTACAGGAAATAGCGCTTGCGCCCCTCTTCAAACTCCATGCGGGTGTTGAGCGTCCCCTCGCGCGAGAGCACAACGCCGCGCGGCTGAACACGGAGCGAGGTTTTCGTCCCCTCCATGCCGGTGAGCTCGCTCTCCTGCCAGGTGAGCAGCGTTTCCTTCTCATCCTGGCCGTACTGTCCGGCCGTGACGAGCTCCATGGCGTCGGGGCCGTTCACGCCCTGCTGCACGCCGGTGACCGATATGATAACGTCTTTCATTCGCATGGCATCCACTCCCGACTCGCCGGTCATCCCGGCATTTGGTTTATAGATTATATGCGAAAACGTCCCGGATGACAAGCGAAAAATTGTATAGCAATTTCCCGGATTTCTTGTTATAATATGATGTCAATGTGCGTTCACAGAGAGGAGTGGATCGTAATGCAGCTTGAACTGACGGAAAAGGAATTCCGGCGGCTTCTGGACATGGTGTATATCGGGAACTGGATCCTCAATTCCTGCCGGGATGACGACCGGTTTGAGGACTATGACAATCTCGAGGAAAAGCTCTTTTCCCTCTGCCCGGAGCACGGGATGCGCGCGCTCGTTCAGCGCTGGCGCGGCCACTCGTATCCCTCCCGCGCGTACGAAGAAGGCGGCATCCACGAGGCGATCGCCGACTATGAGGACGCCGTTTTCTACGATATTCTGGCCGAGGAGCTCGCGCGGCGCGACATGAGCGCCGAGCAGATCAGCCAGGACGACGCGGAGGAACTGAACGCGCGCATGGAAGAGTACTTTGCCGAGTTTGAGAAGCACGGCATAGAGAATGTGAAGGTTGAAGCATGAAAACAGATATTCTGATCATCGGCGCCGGCCCTGCCGGCATATTCACCGCCCTGGAGCTGATCCGCAAGGGCTACAAGGGCCATATCACGCTTGTGGAAAAAGGCCAGAGCGTGGAAAAGCGCCATTGCCCCAAGGCTGAGACCGGGCGGTGCATGGACTGCAAGCCCTACTGCCACATCACGACCGGCTTTTCCGGCGCGGGCGCTTTCTCCGACGGCAAGCTCTCCCTCTCCTATGAGGTCGGCGGCGATCTGCCGACGCTCGTCGGCGAGAAGCTCGCGCAGGAGACGATCGACTACGCCGACTCCATCTATCTGGAGTTCGGCGCTGACACCCACATCGAGGGCATCAGCGATCCCGATAAGGTGAAGGACATCCGCCGCCGCGCCATTCAGGCCGGACTCAAGCTCGTGGACTGCCCGATCCGCCACATGGGCACCGAGAAAGCGCAGGGCATCTATCTCGCCATTGAGCGTTATCTCGCCGCAAACGGCGTGGAGCTGATCTTTGGCTGGGAATGCCTGGATCTCCGGCTCAAGGACGAGACCTGCCTCGGCGGCGTCATCTCCAACGGCAGGGAGGAGCGCGAGATCGAAGCCGGGCGCACGATCGTCGCCACCGGCCGCCGCGGCGCAGACTGGCTGGAAACGCTGTGCGCCGAGCACGGCATCGCCCACCAGCCCGGCACCGTTGATATCGGCGTGCGCGTCGAGGTGCGCAACGAGATCATGGAGACCGTCAACGAGGTGCTCTACGAATCCAAGCTCATCGGCTACCCCGCGCCGTTCAAGAACAAGGTCCGCACGTTCTGCCAGAACCCCGGCGGCTTTGTCTCGCAGGAAAACTACGACAACGGTCTCGCCGTCGTAAACGGCCACTCGTTCAAGGAGAAGAAGAGCCCGAACACCAACCTCTCCATTCTCTGCTCGCACAATTTCTCCGTGCCGTTCAATCAGCCCATCAGCTACGCGCAGAAGGTCGGCGAGCTCACAAACATGCTCGCGAACGGCCACATTCTCGTGCAGCGCTACGGCGACATTCTCGACGGCAAGCGCACCTGGGAGAAGGAGCTCGCGCAGTCGAACGTCCACCCGACGCTGCCCGACGCCGTCGCCGGTGACATCACCGCCGCGATGCCCTACCGCAGCATGACGAACATCATCAACTTCATCAAGGCCGTCGATCAGGTCGTGCCGGGCTTTGCCTCGTACGAAACGCTGCTCTACTCCCCCGAACTGAAGTTCTACTCCAACCGCGTGAAGATGGACGCCGATCTCAACACGAACATCCGCCGTCTCCACTGCCTCGGCGACTCGTCCGGCTGGACGCGCGGACTGATGATGGCCTCCGTCATGGGCGTGCTCATGGGCCGCGAGATCATCCGGCAGGAAAACATTTGATTTTATAACAATACAACGCATATGGTCGCCTCCCGCGGGAATATTCCCACGGGAGGCGAATTTTTATGAACATGACAGCGGTTTCGATCTCTCTCGTATTTCTCGGCGCACTGCTCACGGGGCTGGGGCTTTATGACGATATCGCGCGCTTCGCCGGAGCCGGTACGCTTGTGCCTATCACGGGCTTTGCCAACTCCATCGTAGCGCCCGCGATCGAGTTCAAGCGCGATGCTCGCTGTATAATAAGGATCATCAGAGAAAACCGTGATGGGTGAGTATCCGGACTGAATCCAACATAATTCATCGGGAGGGAGGTGCTTGAGGCGGTCATTATCCCGCATAACTCCAGACTGCCGCAGAGCCAGACGGATGCAACTCATCCGTCTGGCTCATCTTTTTTCCAATACTATATACAGGATATACAGGAGACCGCCCATGCGACAGGGAGTATTTTTTGATAACCAGGCAGAGCGGATGAACCCAACCGAACCCGGGGTGCAATCACGCAGCGCATCCCGTTCGCCGTGGTTCCTTTGATTCGGTTTTTATAGCGTCTGCTGCTTGATCCCGCGAATGGCGCTGATGACCCAGTCCTGTGCCTGCTGCTGGAGCACCGTGCCGCAGTACGGACACCGGGCGCTCGCGTTCACATCCAGCGGCGCACCGCAGCCCGGGCAGGTGATGCGCTTCGTGCCGCCGCTCTCGGCGTCGGTCTTTGTGCCGGTCGGGCGCAGCAGATCCCATTCGTAGGTCATGAACTTTTCCTGATCGCGGCTGCCGCGGACGATCTGCTGCGTACCGTCGTTCACGGTGTAATCCGTGATGCGCGTCCGCAGCCGGAGAAGGATGTGGTCCTCGCCGCCGGTCTGGTGGAAGCCGAGCGGCGTCACATCCAGCACCGCAATGCGCTCGACAACGTTCGTTTCGCCGCGCTGCACATACCCCTGCAGCGAGCGCTCCATCTGTGTGAAGAGCGCGTCGGTGAAGTACGGCCGCAGCGACTCGATGTTCTTCGCCGTCCAGCCGTTCTGCATCTGCACATAGAGATTGGCCGCCTTTTCGCACAGCGCCGCCGAATTGAAATTCGGATCGATCTTCGTATATTCGCCGATGGGCGTGAGCGCAGCGCGGTTGGCGCGGCTCTCGGCACGCTCGGCGCGCTGGGCGGTCGCTTTCTTAGATGTGCTGTTGTTTTTCATTTTCGTCCTCAAAGAAGACACGATCGCCACCACTACGATCAGCGCCATTATAAGGATCCGCGTAAGGTTGGCGTCGCCGGATACATATCCGTCATCATCGTAACTGCTTCCGGAGCTGCTGCTTGAGGATGACCAGCTGCTGTCGTTATCGCTGTAATCGTAGCTGAAATCATAGTCCGAGCTGCCGGAAAAATCGCCGAAATCGGCGAGAGCCGTGACGTTCAGCACGACGAGCGCGCACAGCAGCACAGCAAACAGAGTAAGAACTTTCTTCTTCAAGGCGGCATTCTCTCCCTATCTTTTTCTATGCGGGTCATTTGTCTGTAATAATTATATTTATATAATTTGCTGCCGCGTATGGCAAGAACGGTTCGCCAAACCGGAAACGGGCCACGGCAGCAACCGCAGAATCCAGGCAACGCGAAAGGGTTTGCCGTCTGTTCTTCAAGGCAGCAAGCCCTTTCGGCAGCTTGAATAAATTGTCTGACTTTTCCGGTCTCTTCTGCGCGCCGCGAGAGCTTTCGGCCGAAGCCGTCCGCACGGCGCTCTGCCGTGCGAGACTCAGACGTGATCCTTGGGCTCTCCTCCGCCGCACTCACTGCAGAACTTTCCCTTGTTCACGGTACCGCAAATCGGGCAGACCCATTCGGACGCGGGCGCGGGACGTCGGGAGGCCGCCGTTCCGGCAGCCGCCGCAGAGGCGCGCTGTCTCCGGCGCTCCAGGCGTTCGTATTCCTCGCGCTGTTTCTTTTTCCGCACAAGCAGTACTCCCGCCGTGATGCCTCCGCCGAGAAGCAGCACGGCAGCCACGGCAAGGACGATTGGGAGCACCTTGCTGCCGGACAGCAGACCGCCCTTTTTCGGCTCCGGGGTCGGCTCGGGCGACGGGGACGGCGTTTCAACGCTGGCCGCCGGAACGGCGGTCGGCTCCGGTGTCGCGGTCGAGTCCGGGGTGGGCTCCGGCGTCGGCTCTGGGGTTGCCGTCGGCTCCGGTGTCGGAGACGGCGTGGGCGTTGCGGCAGCGTTCACGGTGATGACCGCCGTGCCGTCGGTATAGCTCCAGAGATTCGTTGCGCTGCTGAAGAGGCAGACCGCCTTCCAGCCGTTCAGCTCCATGGGGATATCGGTAAGATACATTGTCGTGCTATTGCCGCCGGTGATCGTAAGACCGGGGAACTTATCGGCGGTCACGTCGAAAATGACCTCGGTTTTACCGTCGGGGCTCAGGAAGCGCCACGCGCACCACGCCCAGCCGGTGGCGTTCGCAACAAACGTTGCACTGCCGCCGACCTCCACAGTCTCCTTCGTCGGCTGCTTTGTGATGACCGGCGCTCCGGCAGCCGGCGCCGGGGTATTCGTCGGCGCCGGGGTATTCGTCGGCGCGGTCGTTGTGCCGGTCGTTGTGCCGGTCGTTGGGGCCGTCGTCGGAGCTGTTGTCGGAGCTGTTGTCGGAGCCGTTGTGGGAGCCGTTGTGGGGGTGGGCGCATTATCGACAAACAACCGCACAGACCATGTGTACGTCCAGGCGGCTGCGTCATCTTCATAGTCTGTCTGGCCGGTCAATATGTAAGTGCCGGGAGTTGTCGGCGTGCCGACAAGGCAGGACACGTCCTGATTCATGCCCAGCGACATCCCGGGCGGCAGCACACCGCCGGTCTGCACGACCTCCGTGACCGCACCGCCCTCCCCGGCTGTGATCGTGATCCATTTGTATACTCCAGCGGTAGCGACCTCGTGTATTTCTTTATCGGCAGCGAGCGCAGGGGTTTCCAGCAGCGGCACGGCGAAGCAGAGCAGCACTGCGGCGAGCAGCAAAGAGAGCGGCTTTTTGAACTTCATTTAGTTTTTCCTCCCCGTTTTCTGTTCCCGATTTTGTTTTCTCCATTGTCAGTATATCACAGTGTCTGAAACACACGCAACATGGAAAACTGTGAAAAACGCAAGAAACTCCGCATTTTTTATTTAATAGTCAAGACCACCGGCAAAGCCGGGTTTCTCGACAGGCTGACAGGCGAAAAAAACACCGGACGATGTCCGGTGTTTTTTCCGTCTCGGTTCAGAGCTTCGTGTGCGTACCGTCGCAAAAGGGGGCGCTGTCTGTGTGCTTGCACCGGCAAAGCAGCGCCGGACCGCTTTTTACAGCGGTAAACGGCATCCCGCCGGCGTGGGTCGTCCCGAAGTGGGACTGATCACAGAATGGCTGACCGCCGCTCAGTCCACAGGTGCAGTAGAGATATTCCTGACCGGCCTTCAGATGAACCTGAATGGGCGTTTCTGCTGCGATGATAACGTCGGGCTTCTTTTCCATACGGAGTCACTCCTTTTTATCACAGCTCCGGCAGTCCGGGCAAAGCCCCTCCACAATGATCCGATGGCGGCTGACCCGGTATCCGGTTTCTTCCTCGATCTGCAAATCGATTTCGTTTCGCAGGGAGCCAGTGCCAGCGGTCTGCAGATGGCGTCCGACGGACCGCAGGCCGGAATCTCTTTTGTGACCCAGCCAGTCTCGCCGATTTTCAGCATTGCAAAGCCTCTCATGGGCTTCATGACGTGAACTCTCCTTCATTTTTATTTAGGAATAAATCCTAATAAAAATTATAGTGGAACACCTTTTCTTTGTTAAGACGGCCGGCTCTCCGCCCCCACTACGAAAACAGATCCAGCAGGTATCCGTACCCCTCGGACTCCAGCTTCGCGTAGGGCACGAAGCGGAGAGAGGCGCTGTTGATGCAGTAGCGCACGCCGTTGGGGGATTCCGGGTCGCCGGTGAACACATGGCCAAGGTGTGAATCCCCGGCACGGCTGCGAATCTCCGTGCGGCGCATACCGTGACTCAGATCCTCCAGCTCCACCACGGCAGGCTCCTCGATGGGCTTGGTAAAGGCGGGCCAGCCGCAGCCGCTCTCAAACTTGTCCGTGGAGGAAAAGAGCGGCTCGCCGGTGACGATGTCCACATAGATGCCCTTCTCGAACTGGTTCCAGAACTCATTGCTGAAGGGACGCTCCGTGCCGCTCTCCTGAGTGACGCGGTACTGCTCCTCCGTCAGCTTGTCCCGGATGGACTCCGCAGCGGGCTTTTGGTAGTCGCCCGGATCGATACGCAGTTTGGAGAACAGCTCCATCTCGGCCTTGGGGATATGGCAGTAGCCTTTCGGATTCTTCTCCAGATAGTCCTGATGGTACTCCTCGGCGGGATAGTAGTTTTTCAGCGGGCCGATCTCCACGAAGAACTTTTCACTGCGTCCCCGCTCAATCTCCGCGATGCGCTCCACCGTCTCCTTCGCGCTTTCGTTGGTGTAGTAGACGCCGGTCTGATACTGGCTGCCCCGGTCGTTGCCCTGCCGGTTCTCCACCGTGGGGTCGATCACATAGAAGTAGGCCAGCAGCAGGGCGTCGAGACTCACCTGTTCGGGGTCATACTCCACCCGCACGGTCTCCCGGAAGCCGGTGTTCCCTTTGCAGACGGTCCGATAATCGGCGTCCGCCTCGCAGGTGCCGTTGGCATAGCCGCTTTGCGCATCGATGACGCCGGGGATGGACTGCATCAGGTGCTCCATGCCCCAGAAGCAGCCGCCCGCCAGATATATGACGTTTTCCGTGGTATCCATATACATGATTCCTTCACCGGACATATCAGAGGACTGTCCGGTCACTTCCTTCTCGTCCGTTTTCTGCGGCATATTTTTCTGCCCGGCAGCGCAGCCGCCCAGCAGCAGCACCGCGGTGAGCAGAAGGGGCAATACTCTCCGATACACGGTGAATTCCTCCTTTCTGAGGAGATAAATCCGTTTGTCAGCCCATATCGGCGGCCAGAGTCTGGTCAATGAGCTTCTGCAGCGTTTCCATCTGCGCCTTGCTGGTGATGGCTCCCACGATGGGCTCGCCCACGATATTGCCGCTGCGGTCAACCACGTAAGTGGTGGGGTAAGCGAAGATGTTTGCGGTGAACTTGCCAGCCTCGCTGTCGGAAGCGAAATACACATTCTGATAGGTCGCGCCCTTCTTCATCAGCACATCCTTTGCATCAGAGATTGCCGCTTCGTCGCCATCCAATGTGAAGGAGTTGATGCCGATGAGAGAGCCGCCCTTTTCGGCGAGTTCCTTGCTCAGCGCTTCCAGTTCGCCCAGCTCACCCACGCACGGGCCGCAGGTGGTGAACCAGAAGTTGACAACAGTAACGGCGCTGCCGGAAAAAAGCTCGTCGCTCGTCACATCGTTCCCGTCCAGATCCTTGCCCACAAAGGAGGGGAATTTCTGCATGCTGCCGTTGTCGGGGAGCATGCTGGTATCGCCGGAGATGTTCATGCTGCCGTCCGCAGGCATGCTCATGGCGCCGTCAAGGGATTCCTGCGCCGCCTCGGGGTACTTTTTCTCGATCATGGTGAGCTTGCTTTCAATGTCGCGGATCTTTTCCGCCTCGCCGCGGATCAGCTTCAGCTCATCCGCCGTAAACTGGTCCTTGGCGGATTCGATGGTGTCCAGCAGGAAGTCGCCGTAGTTTTTGCCGTCCTCCTGCATGGTCATGCCCTTGTCGGCCGCCATGAAAACCTTTTCCCAAAGCGCGGTATTCTCCGAGAGAATCGCGTTTTCCTGCGCCATCAGCTCCTTGTGCATGGCGACAGCTTCCTCGGCGTTTTTGGGCTCTCCGGACATGGTGTCGCCGCTGCCTGTCTCACCCTTTGCGCCGCATGCGGCAAGAGACAGCACCATCATCACTGCCAGCAGCAGCGCAATACTTTTCTTGATGTTCATTTTGTTTCCTCCGTTTTTTGTTTTATTTGATTTACGTTGTTTGTACCCGTTGCATTCTGCTCGCCCGTTCCGAAGCCAAAGCGAAAGCGCACAGCGTTTGTGGGACAGGCGCGGACGCACATCCCGCAGCGGATGCACTCGGTATGGTTGGGCGTCTTCGTCACATCCACATCCATCTTGCAGGCTCTGGCGCATTTCCCGCAGGAGATGCATTTGTTCCCATCTACCTTCATCTGGAAAAGGGATACCTTGTTCAGCAAGGCGTAGAATGCGCCCAGCGGGCAGAGCCATTTGCAGAACGGGCGGTAAAAAAGCACGCTCAGCACGACTACCGAAATCAGCACGCAGAGCTTCCATGTGAACAGCTTCCCCAGCGCCGCCCGAATGCCGGCATTGGCAAGAGACAGCGGAATCGCCCCCTCCAGCACGCCCTGCGGGCAGAGATACTTGCAGAAGTAAGGATCGCCCATTCCCACGTCGTTCACAAGGAACGCCGGCAGCAGAATGACCATGACCAGCAAAACGGCGTATTTGAGATACGTCAGCGGCTTGAGCTTTTTTGTGGAGAGCTTTTTCGTCGGGATCTTGTGCAGCAGCTCCTGAAACCATCCGAAGGGGCACAAAAAGCCGCAGATCAATCTGCCGAGCAAAACGCCGAGCAGGATGAGGATTCCTGTGATATAATAAGAGAAACTGAACTTTGACGACCCCACCACCGCCTGAAACGCCCCGATGGGGCACGCACCGGAGGCGGCCGGGCAGGAGTAGCAATTCAGCCCCGGCACGCAGACGGTTTTCCCCGCGCCCTGATACAGACCGCCCTTGAGGAAGTTGGGCAGGTGCAGGTTGGTCAGCAGCGCAGCGCCCGCCTGTATCCAGCCCCGGAAACGGGCCAAAAGCTGCGAGACGCCCAAATTCTTTTTACCCAATACCTACACACTCCAGACATAGTTTGATTGCTTTGCTCAGCACCGCCGCCGATTCGCCGCGCCAGACGCCGAAGCACACCATGGCGACGCCGGCTAGCAGCAGGAAAACCTGCAAGGCCGCTTTTTCCCTGTGGCTCATGAACAACTCTCCTTCCGTTTTCTGCCCCTATCATAGCGCAGGGCAGTTAAATTCCCCGTTAAGAATCAAAACTTAACACAAATCTTATCCGTTCCTGATATTATTAGATCAAACGAAAAAGAAACAGGAGGCCTTTGATGCACCTTTTGGTAATTGAGGATGAGCGCGCGCTGTGTGAAACCATTGTGCGCAGCCTGCGGCGGCTGGCGTACAGCGTGGATTACTGCTTTGACGGAGAAAAAGCGCTGGAGCTGCTCGGCACGGAGCGGTACGATCTGGTGCTGCTGGATCTGAATCTGCCGGGGAAGGACGGCATGACGGTGCTGCGCACCCTGCGGCAGGCAGACCGGGAGACGAAGGTACTGATCCTCTCCGCCCGCGGTGAGGTGGAGGATAAGGTTGAGGGTCTGGACGCGGGGGCCAACGACTATCTGGCAAAGCCCTTTCATCTTGCGGAGCTGGAGGCGCGCATCCGCAGTCTTACGCTGCGGCAGTTTACGCAGCGGGATGTGATATTGACCTGCGGGGCGCTGACCTTTGATACGCGCTCGCGCACCGCCGCCGTCAATGGACAGACCTTGACGCTTACCCGCAAGGAAACGGGAATTTTGGAATATCTGATGGTGCATCAGGGGCGGCCGGTGAGTCAGGAGGAGCTGATGGATCACGTCTGGGACAACAGCGTGGACAGCTTCAGCAATTCCATCCGGGTGCATATCTCCGCCTTGCGCAAAAAGCTGCGCGCCGCGCTGGGCTGCGACCCCATCCGCAACCGCATCGGCGAGGGGTATCTGATGGGAGGGGAGGACGCATGAAGCGACTTTCTTTGCAGTGGCGCATCACGCTGCTGACCGTGCTGCTCATCGGCGTGGCCTGCGTTTCCATGAAGCTGCTGCTCTGCGCCTCCGGGCTGCACTATATGGACTCTATCGGCAGCTTCATTCAGGATTACGGCAGCGCCGCCGTGGAAGGCGATCCGGCGTTTTTCGATCCGGAGCTTGCCGGAATGAACGAGGATGTGACCATTGTCATACACGGCGCGAAGGCGTCCTTCTGCACAACGAACTGGTATATCACGGCGGCGGTGACGGTGCTGAGCGGCGTTTTGGCGTATTTCGTCAGCGGCCGCGCGCTCAAGCCCCTGCGCAGCTTTGCCTCGCAGGTGGAGAAGGTGCAGCTGAACAATCTCGCGGATATGAAGATCGACGAGGACGTGCTGCCGGAGTTTCGGCAGTTTAGCCGTTCCTTCAACCAGATGCTGGAGCGGCTGAACAACGCCTTTGCCGCGCAGCGGCAGTTTACCGGCAACGCCGCCCACGAGCTGCGCACGCCGCTGGCGCTGATGCAGGCGCAGCTGGAGCTCTTTTCCGCCGAGCATCCCGATGTACTGCCGGAGACGGCGGAGTTTCTCTCTCTGCTGCGGGAGCAGACGGAGCGGCTGACGCAAATGACCAAGACGCTGCTGGAGATGAGCAATTTGCAGCAGGTAGCGCGGAACGAGCAGATCCAGCTCGCGCCGATGATCGAGGAGATCTTCACGGATCTCGCACCGCTGGCGGAGAAGAACGGTATCGCGCTCGAACGGGAGGGCGACGGCGTGATGATCGGGAGCGACGCGCTGATCTACCGAATGCTTTTCAATCTGACGGAAAACGCCGTCAAGTATAACCGTCCCGATGGGTCGGTGCGCATTTCCGTGGCACAGGAGGACAAAACGCTGCACATCCGCGTGGCGGATACCGGCAGCGGCATCCCGGAGGAATTCCGGCGGAGCATCTTCCAGCCCTTCTTCCGCGTGGACAAATCCCGCAGCCGTGAATACGGCGGCGTGGGTCTTGGGCTTTCGCTGGTGTGGGAAATTGCCGGTCTGCACGGCGGCTCCGTTCGGGTGGAGGAAAGCTCGGAGCGCGGCACCGTCTTTGCCGTGGAGCTTCCGGCACAATAAAAAAAGCGCAAACCGGCGGCGAGGAGAAGCAGTTCTCCTGCCGCCGGTTTTCTTCTTTGCCGCGGTTTACGGCATTTTTGTCTTTTCTCCGGTCTTATTTCTGTTTATGAGCCTGTCGCAGCAAACCGTCATGCCGGGCAGAACCAGAAGGATCAACAGCATGGCGACAAGCGCACCAATGGACAGCGTGGTGCTCACATCGGAGATCATCGGCGAGGATACAAGGATTCCGAGCGCGGCAAGCACCAGCACAAGGATGGAGCCGGAGGTCATGATGGTGTGGATGGAGCCTTCGTACGCCGCGCGCAGCGCGTCGGTCACGTCCATGGTTTTTCGACTGTCCATATAGAAATTACAGAACACAATACCGTAGTCGATCGTTGCGCCCATGAGAATACTCTGTACGATCAGCAGTGCTAGGTAATAGATCGAGCCGCTGTAGGCTCCAATGACCGTTACGGTGATAAAGACGCCGCACTGCACGAGAAGCGTGAGAAGCAGCGGAAGAATCGGATGGCGGAACGCGATAAGCACAACAAGAAATACGGAGATCGCGGTGATCAGGGAGATCATCCGGTATTCGCTGTCAAAGGCGTGGTCCATCTCACTGACCATAACGGAGTTGCCCACCAGATAGTATTCACTGAGATTTTCCCGGCAGAGCGTATCGAGACGGGTTACATAGTCCGACGTTTCCGGAGACTCGTCCGGGTAATCGGAGGTGATGACCAATCTTGCGTAGGCTTTGCCCCTCATCTGCGCGACGGCGTCCTCCAGCTCCGCCTTGCTGTCGAGAATCTCCTTTTTTGTTTCTCCGTCGAAATACTCTGCAAAGCGCCCGTCGTTCATCATTTTGTCGCAGAGCAGATCAAAGAGCTCCACAATCGTCATTTTTTCCGTGGGATCGGCGTCATTCACGCCTCCGTAAAGGAGATAAAGGATCTCCGTCTCGTTTTCGGTCACCTCGTCCGTCAGAGAGGAAAGGAGCGCGCTCATTTCGCTGGCGGTGTAAGCTTTTTCCGAAACGACGGCCTCAATCAGCGTATGACCCTGCCGAAGCTCCTCCGCGGTTTTTTCATCGATCTGCTTTGCAAGCTCTGCGTCGCCGAGCACGTCCGTTGCGGCAAAGGCTACAAACGAGCGCGGAGAGATCGTCCACGAGTCCGTACCGCCGTTTTCCCCCATACGGAGGATATACAGCTTTTCCGTCTGTGCCGGATCCATGCCCAGGAATGAGGCAAGTCTTGCGGAGGTGAACGCCGTTCCGTTTATCGCGGCGTTCAAAATCGCCTGCAAAAACTGAATGCGGCCGAGCGTGGAGGCGTCCATCATTCCGCTCACAAGAGGATCGGACAGAGCAAAGTCGGTAAACGACTTCAACGACATTGTTTTTTGGCTGATATCCCTGCCGAAGTACAGGCGGAATGCCGTCGTGATCGTATCCGTGTCCGTGCCGAACAGCTGTGCCAGCGTCCCGGCGTCAAGCGGTGTGCCGGAGACTGCGAGCTGCGCGATGGAATCCAGCCGGCGAAGCTGCGCCGCCTGCTCCTCGGAAAAAGCTCCGGCGTAGGCCGCGTTCGTCAGCACGGAGTTGACGAGAAAAGCGGAGAAATCGGCAAGAGCCACCGTTTTCTGCCCTGCCAGCACAAGCGCAAATATTTGGCGGACCTGCGCGATATCCATCCCGAACACGGAGGCAAGGGAAGAAGCGTCCACCGCCTGCCCGGAAACAGCGAGCTGTACGAGCTGGTTCATCTGCTGCAAGCCGGCATTCTCGGGCGTCTCTATCAGCGCGGCGGAAAGAAAGTCTGGAAGCGTCATTGCCTCCACGCCGCTTATCTGATAAAGCCCCGCGACAGCCTCCGTGGTCATCCCCGTTACGCCCGCCATGGTTTCCGCGTCCAACGCCTGCCCGGAAACGGCGAGATTCACGAGCTGCTCCGTTTGGGCGAGCTGCGCCTGCTGCTCGGCGGGGGCGTTGGCCTTCAGCAGCGGGAGAAAGTCAGTAAGCGTCATCGTCATGGCGGCCGCCTCCTGCTGGAACGCGGGATCGGCGGAAAAGTAGAGGCTGTACAGCTTGGAAACGCTTTCCGCATCCATCCCCAGCGTCTGCGCCATCTGGTCGGGGGTCAGCCCCTGCCCGGACACGGCAAGCTGCACCAGTGCGTCCATCGTCTGCGCCTGCGCCTTGGCGGCATCGTCAAAATATGTGCCGAACAGCGCATCCTGCATCAGACTGCCGCACAAAAACGTACTGAATTCGGGCAGGCTCATAGTTTGTGCGCTGACGTCGCCCGCGTTATCCAGAATAAACACGGTATTTACTGTGCTCTCGTCCGCCCCGATCAGCGCGGCCAGATCGGCCGCGCTGCGTGCCGCCAGAACGGTATTGGTATTCGTATATGTTTGCAGCTGCCGGAGGGAAGCAATCGCCGAGGCGCTCACCATCGAGCCGTAGGTTTCGTTTGCCGCCACGGAATTGAGCACATAATCCACAAAGACCGGCAGCGTCATTGTGCCGCTGTCCGCAACGCCGTTTTGGATTGTATAGTAGAGATAGAGCTTCTCGACACGCGCCCGGTCTATCCCGAAAAGCTCCGCCATTTCGTCAACGGAAATCGCGGTGGTCAGGCGCGTGCGGTCGGCAAGCGTTCGGAAATGCTCCGCGTTGTCCCGCAGCGCGGCGTCAAGGTGCTTGCCGATGGTTTTGTCCGGAAGAACGGTGTCGGTTATAAAATTTATAAAGGCAGACGCCGTTATCACGGGCATTTTTCCGTCCCCGGCGATGAAATAGAGCATACGGAGGAGATTTTCGTCGATTGGCTCCGCATCGTCGCTCAATTCGGCGACGGCCTTGCCCATGTCCTCGGCGGTCATCTCCTTGCCGAGCGTGTTGGCGTAGCCGAGAATATCGGAAATCCGCCCGTCCTTTTCTAGCTCCGAAATGACGCCGTCGATTTTCGCTTCGTCCGCGTTGCGGTAAACCACCGCAACGGTGTTCTTCTTCGGGAACACATTCGCCAGCGGGTCGTCGTTTTTCTCCGTGAAGACAATCTGCGTATAGCCCTGCAATATGAAGGAGGCGATAAAAAGCGCGGCAAAAACGGCGGGCATGGCGTATCTCGTTTTATAGCTGAGCCTTGAGAAGCGTGCCATTGGAACATGCGGCGATTTTTTTCTCGTCTTTTCCAGCAGAGGATCCATTGCCAGGATCATCGCGGGGAGGACGGTGAAGGCGCAGAGCATGCTGATGAATACGCCCTTGGCCAGTACGATGCCGAGCTCCGGCCCAAGCTTGAAGCTCAAAAACACGAGCGCCAGCAATCCCACGACCGTGGTAAGCGAGCTGGAGGCGATGGAGGAAACCGAACCGGCGAGCGCCGTTTTCATGGCAGAAACTTTGTCGCTGTGCGTGATCTTTTCCTGCCGGTAGCGATTCATCAAAATGATGGAATAGTCCATGGAGAGCACGAGCTGCAAAATGGGGCCGACCGTTGCAGTCATCTCATCGACGTACGGGAACAGGATGTTCGTTCCCATGTTGAGCACGACGGCGACGCCGATGGTGACGAGAAACAGCACGGGGTCCAGCCACGAATCGGACATGACCAGCAAAATGATAACGGCAAGCGTCAGCGCAAGAACGACGACCCAGAGCGGAAGCTCCGTTGCCGGGACGTCGTTATTCTCATACGCCATCGTATAGCCGGGGAAGCCCTCTTCGATAGCGGCTTCGATCGCGTGTTCCTCGTCGGTGTCGTAATCGTACCGGCTGTTCACGACGAAGAGCGTGTGATTGTCCTTATTGTAATCCTCGCTACCGGCTTCGTACGTGACGCCGCTTACGTTCGGTATAGCTTCCAGCTGCGCTTTGATTTCGGGTATCTGATCGGCGGTCAGATCATCGAACATCACGCGGATCGACGCCGTCTCGTCGGACTCGGGGAAGACGTCCTCCATAATGGAAAGCCCCTGCTTCATTTTGGAGCTGTCCGCAAGATATTTTGTCCGATCCCGGTTGATCGGAACACGCAGCGCGAGAACGGCACAAACTGCCGTCAGCACAAGCATGACGGCAGTGAGAACGCGGCGGCGGTTTATAAGAAACTCTGCAAGCTTTTTCATGGCGCATTACCCTTCTTGACTTTTTCCGTTTGTTCCATTATGATGAACACATGTTGATTATTCAACCGACAGTTCTTTCGGTATGGAATAAAAATCAACACACCGTTGGGAAATGTTGAGGGTTCAAAAAAAATTCATTTTTGGGAGACTGCCATGGAGAAAAAAGAGGATCGCCGCATTGCGATGACAAAGCGCCTGCTGAAGGCCGCGCTGATCGAGCTGCTGAAGGAACAGGACATATACCACATTTCCATTCGGGAGCTATGTGAAAGAGCCGACGTGAACCGAACGACATTTTATAAGTATTACGGAAGTCAGTTCGATCTGCTGACCGATATGGAAAAGGATATGCTGGACTTTATCGCAAAAGCCATCGAGCGCCATGAAACTGAGCCGGAGAAAATCATCACCGCCGCCTGCCGGTATCTGGAGGAGAATCTGGAATTTGCCCGCCTGATCATCAACAACAACGTTGACCCGGCATTCGCCCACAAGCTGTTTGCCATGGACAGCTTGAAGGAAAGCGCGCGCAAAATGCTCTCCGGCAGCAACAGTGAAGCGGAACTTGCGTATGTCTATAACTTTCTGACCTTCGGCGCTTTCCGCATGGTGTGTGTCTGGCTGAACAAGGAGGAACGGGAGCCGCCCGATCTTTTTGCCGCGTTTCTCTACCGGGTACTGTACAGCAGATTCTGATTATTCGCCCGCAGAAGCCAAGACCGCGGGCTGAGCCAACGGCTCGTATATGCCCTATAGGGGCATGTTCCTGGCCGCGCCTTAAGATGCGTTGAATTTCTCTCTCTTGGCCAAATGCTCCGCTGTTAATAAAACTGCTTTTGTCTTATGAACGCAGCCTATGCTATAATTTATTTTTTCTTTGAAATAACCTCCGTTGATTCTGTCTGTTGTCGGTTGGCAAACCCGATGCAGCTCTTTCATTGGAGGTTTTCTTATACCCCAACGATTGGCCTTCATCCAAACAAAAACTGCTCCGGCAAATGGCAGTCCATGAGATGTGAGCGGTAACGGAGTGTGGCCCGTTCGCAGGAAGTCATGGCGGGGTGCTCGTTGCACAAGGATAGTCTTAGAACGATAGCAAACCATGTATTAAACGGTACATTCCAAAACATTTTTTCTGTTACCGCTGGTTTGTTTTCACTTTATTTATGAAGTCATCGTCTTTTTTTAGTAACTTCTAGACAGGCCGCTTTCACGCAATTTATGTATTACGTAGATTTTTCCGGGCATCCTTGACACAAAAATTGTACAAGAATAATTTAAAACCGAGGTAAGAAAAATGAACGATTTAATACAGGAAATCCGTTCCCGCTACACTACTTTTACCGCATCAAATCAAAAGGTTGCGAATTATATTCTGCAAAACTCGAACAAGATTATTTTCGAAACCTTACAGACGGCGGCGAGTAATGCCGGGGTAAGTACAACGACAGTTGTTCGGTTTTCAAAGGCTTTTGGCTTTTCCGGATATGCCGAACTGCAACAAACACTTATAAATAATGTCCGCGGAAATATAGGTATCCCGGAGAGATTAATCAGCGCCGCTCCCGCCGACTCTCAAGACAAGCTTTATATTTCTTTCCAAAAAGAAATGACTGGAATAGCAGATACCCTGCAATCCATTTCATCGCAAAGTCTCAAACAGGCCACAGACCTTGCGCTCAACGCTAAAGACATATATGTTTTGGGTATACGTACTTGTTTTTCTCTTGCTTTTCTTTTCAGCACTGTCCTAGGACAAACTCGCAAAAATGTTCGATTGGTTAATTCAATCGCCAGCACCTATCTGGAGGGAATTATCGGCGCAGGCACCGGCGATGTATGCTTTGTATTTGCTTTTCCGCGTTTTCTGAAAGAAAGCAGCTTCCTGATTCGCCAGATGAAAAGAAACGGCGTAAAAATTGTTCTGATGACGGAGCCGTCTTATTCGGAAATTGTTAATATGGCGGATGTTGTGCTGTTTACAAGCCCCAGTGAGGTAGGCTTTAAGGGCTCTTTTGTTCCGCCTGTCTGCGTTATCAATTATCTAATTTCCGAAATTGTTGATAGAAGCCCCGAAGAATCCCTTAAAACTGCCACACAAATAGAAAACTGCTTGAGTCAGAATTATATTATTTAGGAGGAATCATCCAGATGAGTTACATTAAAAATACCCCTGCATTGCTACAACAGGGGGACGTTGCTGCCAAGGAACACATTTTAGAGCTTCTTGACCGTCTATGGGACAGGATGGACTCTTATAAAATCATCAAGGAAATGATGTTTGTTGACGGGGATATCCTTCATATTGGCGAGTGTACGTGGGATCTCTCTGCTAAAAGAAACATCTACATGTTTGGAGCCGGAAAAGCATGCAACGCCATGGCGATGGCTGTTGATGAGATTCTGGGGGATCGGCTGAAGAAAGGCGTTATATCCGTAAAAATTGCCGAAGACACCGACGCTTATTCAGAGAAAATCACGGTATATGTTGGCGGTCATCCTCTTCCGAACAAAGAAGGAATGAACGCAGCTCTTGACATAATTGAAATGATTAGCGGAGCCGGCAAAGACGATATATTCATTTCGGTTATTAGCGGCGGAAGCTCTGCCTTGCTGACGTGCCCTATGGAGGGAATATCTCTGGAAGACGAAATAAAGGCGCAGGACATACTGCTTCGCTCCGGAGCAAAAATTGGCGAGATTAATTCGGTTCGGCGTCATATCTCACAAACAAATGGCGGCCGTCTTGCGCAAAGAGTACGGGCCGTCGGGGCAGAGCTTATCAACATTATTGTAGATGACGGCGTTGGGGAGCTGCCTCTTAAAAACAGAAATGTCCCCGTTGCATATTCTGCGACCCCGATTGCCGCAGACGCAACGACCCTTCATGATGCCAGAGCCTGTATCACGAACTATGACTTGAAAGAGCGCATTCCCAAAAGCATCATCAACTATCTGTGGGAGGAATCCCCGGAAAAGGAAACCCCGAAGAGTTTTGATAACGGTGTTGTTAACTTCGTTTTAAACTCCGTTCCAGATTCCTGCGAGGCGGCTATGAAAATCGCAGAGGAGATGGGGGTTAACGCGATGGTTCTCACAACCTTCCTCGAGGGCGAAGCGAGGGAAGCTGGATACTTTTTCGGCTCTCTGGCTCATGAAATTAAGCTGAACAAGCGGCCCATCGCATCTCCGTGCTTTGTATTCTGCTCTGGTGAAGCAACGACAAGCGTGCCGGATGGATGCACCGGAAAGGGCGGCCCTGGGCACGAACTATCCTGTGCCTTTGCTTATGAAGTACAAGATCTGGATAATGTAGCTATTGCTTCTGTTGACACGGAAGGAACCGATGGGACTACTCGATATGCTGGAGCCGTTACCGACACAGATACGATAGCCCAGTTAAAGGCTTTGGGGCTGGACTATTTCAGCATCATGCGCAATCATGATGCCGGCGGAGCGCTGGAAAGGGTTAACAGCGCGATTCTTACCGGAAACACCGGTACAAATGTATGTGATTTTAACGTAATGTATATCGGATAAGTGAGGGTAACAACATGGATCGCATTAAAGATGTTAAGGCGCGGCAGGTATTGGACTCCGATGGAAGACCGGCCGTTGAAGTCGATGTGATAACTGAAGCGGGGTATATGGGAAGGTCCAGCGCCGCGACGGGAAACTCGGTCGGTAAGAATGAGTCTGCGGTCATTCGCGACAACGACCCAACTCTTTATGGCGGGAAGAGCGTTTTCAAGGCCGTCGATAATGTCCTTACCAAAATAGCGCCTGCATTAATAGGACTTGATGTGACGGATCAGGCAAACATAGACCGCCGCATGATAGAGTTGGACGGCACGAAATACAAGACAAATCTTGGCGGGAATTCCATTAACGCCGTTTCCTTTGCTGTTGCCAGAGCTGCCGCCAATAGCCAGCATCAGACTTTTTATCGCTACCTTTCTGAGGGAAAAACCATAAGGCACACGTTCACGCCGGTTTACAATCTGGTAAACGGCGGCTCCTATTATGGAATTCACCAGGCTTTTCAGGAATTTATCCTGATTCCTAAAAATGTAAGCAGTTACGAAGAATCCGTGCGAGTTGGTGTAGAAATGTTCTACCAAATCGGGGATATTATCGGCAACGAAAGAAAGCAGAAGCCGGTCATGGGCAAGTACTGCGGTCATGGTGCTCCTTCCGAAGATCCTTTTGAAATCTTTGATATATTTGAAAAGGCCGCCGCAGATTTGGGATATAAGGATAAAATATGCTACGGAATCGATTGCGCGGCAAGCGAATTCTATGATGAAGAACATCGGGTTTATAAGTACCGAAATTCTTATATAGATAGGAACGGCCTAATTTCTATCCTTCAAAAGCTGTCCGATAAATATCCCATTGGATTCATTGAAGATCCTCTGTTCGAGGAAGACTTTGAGGGATATGCACTAGCGCGTCGGCAGATTTCTGCAGCGTTGATTGGTGATGATCTCACTTGTACAAATTTGGAGCGCACATCGAAAGCATACGACATGGGAGGTATCGACGGCATAATTGTAAAGCCGAATCAAGTCGGAACGCTTACAGAAACGCGAGAAACAATTGCGTATCTTCAGGCGCGCAACCAGATTCTTATTGCATCAGGGCGCTCCGGAGGTCCTTTGGATGACCCTACTACGGACCTTGTAGTTGCTGTCGGAGGGCATATGCTCAAGACCGGTGCCCCGCGCAGCGGGGAGCGTGTGGTCTCAATTAACGACGGCATACATATCGCAGAAGAACTGGGAGAAAACGGGAAACCGTTTAATGTTATGAATCTACCGGGCTTTGCTCGTGTGAAATAAAAATGAAAGGAAAAGAAAGATGAAACAGCGAAAGAAATTGGCACTTCCTCACATTTATGCCCTGGTTTTCATTTTCATGCTCATTATGGCTCTGCTTACCTGGGTGGTTCCCAGCGGTCAATACGAGCGTGTTGATGTAACGGTGGGTTCCAGCACGAAATCGGTTCCTGTAAATGGTACATACCAGCAAATTGAAAAGGTAGATGAATCTGGAAACGACTCTCGGCAGGGCGTGTTTGACCTGTTTCTTGCTCCGACCCAAGGCGTCCAGAAATCCGTAGATGTCGTTGCTTTTGTTCTCCTTGTCGGAGGATCTTTCCAGATTTTAAACAAAACCGGGGCGATTATTGCCGGCATGAAAGCGTTGGTTCGAAAGCTCGGTAAAATGAATGTCCTGATAATTCCAATCGCAATGATTCTGTTCGGTCTAGGCGGTACGACCTTTGGTATGGCGGAAGAACTGCTGCCTTTCTACATAATCTTTATCTCGCTGATGTTCAGCATGGGATATGATTCCATGACAGCCTTCCTTGTCGTTTTCCTTGGCAGTGGTGTAGGCGTAATGGCCTCAACGGTTAACCCTTTTTCTGTAATCATCGCGCAGGGAATCGCCGGAATTTCCGGAAATCCTCAACTTCTGTTCCGATGCATCCAGCTTGTTATTCTCGAAGCGCTTGCTATTGCTTTCACCATGCGCTATGCATTTCGAGTTAAGAAGAATCCGGAGAGCTCCATTTGTTTTCAGTCTGATACAGCATGGAAGAAGGAATTGACCGGCTCCGAAGGAACAGAAGCCATTGAGGCGCTGACGCTCCGTCAAAAGCTTGTTCTATTGGTGTTCGTTGGTTGTTTCGGAGTAATTATTTATAATCTGGTAGTCAACGGATGGTATATGGATGAAATGTGTGCCGTTTTCGTCCTGATGGGCGTTCTCAGCGGAATTGTTGGGGGCCTGTCTGTCAATACCATAGCCAAGGAGTTCGTAGACGGTATGAAGGACTTCGTATACGCGGGCATGATCATTGGCATTTCTCGCGGAATCCTTTGCATCGCAGAAAACGGGTACATTATCGATACCATCCTTCACTCCCTTGTTTCTGTACTTGAAACCGTTCCTGCTTGGCTCTATACTACGGCAATGTACCTTGTACAGGTTGTGTTTTCAATTTTTGTGCCCACAACCTCCGGTGTCGCTGCTCTTACCATGCCGATTCTTGCTCCGCTTACCGAATTTCTCGGCTTTAATCCCGAAGGAGCAGTCACCTGCTTCCAGCATGCCTGCAAGCTTACCCTTATGCTCAGTCCCGCGGCTCCTGTAACTGTTGCAGGCATTGCAATGTGCAGACTCACCTTCCAGCAGTGGTGGAAGACGTTTTGGAAGTTCGCCATCCTTCTCTTCCTAGTAACTATCGGATTCTCAATTATTTCCAGCATTCTGCCTGTTTAAAAGACTAATATGATTTCTGAAGGAGGGATTGTAATTGAAAATTAAAGAAGCCAATATTTACATTGTTGAAACCGGAAGCTTTCGCCCTGTAATTGCAGAGCTGATTACCGACGATGGCATTATCGGAATTGGGGAAGGCTCAGTAGGCTTCGGCATCGGCTGCAAGGGTGCCGCATCGATGGCGATCGATCTTGCAGAAAATTTTATTGTAGGAAAAGATCCTTTCAATATTCAGAAGATTTGGAATGACTTCTATTATAATACATTTTGGGGAAAGGGCGGCGGCCCCATTTTCTACGCGGCATGCAGCGCGCTTGAGATTGCGCTGTGGGATATTAAGGGAAAGGCTCTTGGTGTTCCTGTTTATGAGCTGCTTGGAGGAAATCAGCGTGATACGATTCGTGTTTACGCAAACGACTGGTCTGATGCGTCCGAGTTTGAGTATCCAGAAGAGTTCGCCGCAAAAGCGGTAGAAGTTGTTGCCGACGGGTATGATGCAATAAAGCTCTATCCCATGAGCCCCTATGTTCCGGAAAATGTTCATGACGCCAATTACCATATTATGAACCGGTATGTTGACTCTGCCTACGAAAAAAGGACGGTCGATGTTGTGAAAGCCGTTCGCGAAGCCGTTGGAAATGACATTGACCTTATGGTAGATGTTACGGCAGAGGGAACGACAGACGTAATGACCAGAATTGGCCAGCGCATAGAACAATACAATCCTTTTTGGTATGAAGAGCCAATTGACGCCTTCGATATCGATGACTATAAAATCCTCAAGCAAAAAGTCAACATTCCGATCGCCACCGGAGAGAGAATGTACACTCGCTACGGCTTCCGGAGTTTGATCGAGCAGCGCGGTGTTGACATTGTGCAGCCGGACGTCGGTACTTGCGGGGGAATTTTGGAGGCGTGGAGAATCGCCTCAATGGCTGAAACTGCGAATATGCGGTATGCTCCCCATAACTGTGGAGGACCAATTCTGTGTGCTGCCTCCGTGCAATTGGCATGCTGTACTTCAAACTTTTCCATTCTTGAAGTATTTCCTTACCGCCCTGATATTCATTATGATATCGTAACAGACGCTTTTGAAAGGAAAATTAAGAACGGCCGTCTTGAAATCCCGACAAACCCCGGAATAGGTGTAGAACTCAACCATGATCTCGTTAAAAACTATCGGGTTGGACATGTCACGGAGAATAGGCTCTACTAACGAATGCTGCCCTCTTGCAACGGATGGAAAACAGCCCGCTGTTTTCCATCCGTTCTGCTGTTAAAAAGGCAATCCCTGGCTTTGTCAGCGGGAGGAAGGGATAGAATGCAGTCCGTTTTGCCAACGACAACAAAGAAAAGTCGAAAGATAAATATTCTTTCAGCCGCAACGCTGCCATGCTTTGAACTGGCATAGCGTAACAGCAGTTTTAAACAGTGACCGCCTGTACACTTCTGCTTTTGAAAGCGGCCCGCCGTCCTGCCCGCACGGAGCGAGAAAGGCGCGGCGGGTCGGCTCGAAAAAACGGTGACTGCCGTTATTTTCCTCTTGACAGCTTCCGTTTTTTCTGTATAATCAAAGATGAACATTGTTCATTTTGAGGTGATCGCGTGAATACGGCTGTAACGTCCAAAGAGGAAATACTGAAAACCAGCCGCGAGCTGATCCGGCGGCAGGGCTGGTCCGCCGTCAGCATCCGCTCGGTCGCGGCGGGCTGCGGGGTGTCGGTAGGCTCGATCTACAATTATTTCGATTCCAAGACAGACCTGATCGGCGCGACGGTAGAAAGCGTCTGGTGTGAGATATTCCATCGTCCGGAGGACGACACCGTTTTTCAGGATGTGCAGGCCTGCGTTGCGTGGATGTATCAGCGGATGGCCTATGGCTGCGAGCGGTACCCCGGCTTCTTCACGCTGCATTCTCTCGGCTTTCTGCGGGAGGACAAGACTGCCGGAAAGCAGCGTATGCAGCAGACCTGGCAGCATATCCTTGCCGGACTGTGCTCGGTTTTGAAGCAGGATGTCCGGATCCGTCCGGACGCCTTCACGGAGCAGTTTACCGCGGAGAAATTTGCCGACGTGCTGTTTTCCCAGATGCTCTCCGCCCTGCTGCGGCAGGATTATGATCCCTCCGCCGTGCTGGAGATCGTCCGGCGGACGCTTTATTAAATCTATCCCACCATGTCGTGGGATTTTTATACGCCGCAAACTGAACAGCGTTCACTACGAGGAGGTTCTCCGCGATGGTAAAGAAAAATACGCTGCTTCTGCTCGCCTGCCTTGTGTGGAGCGCGGCGGGCTTTAATGTGCTTCGCCTGGGGCTGATGGCATACCCTGCCTATCGGGTTCTATGGAATTATCTCTTGTCCGCGCTCGTTTTTTCCGTGTTCCAGATCTTTGTTTTCGGCCGGCTGGTCAAAAAGCACACCGGAAGGATCGGCGCCTACACGGAGGAACGGCATTTCTTTCTCAAGTTCTTTGACGTGAGATCCTTTGCCATCATGGCGGTGATGATGACTGGCGGTATCGGCCTGCGGGCAAGCAGGCTGGCGCCGGAGCGCTTCACTGCCGTTTTCTACACCGGTCTGGGCGCATCGCTTCTGCTGGCGGGGCTGCTGTTCGGTATGAATTTCATAAAAGCGGCATGTGCCGCCAAAGAAAAATAATAAAGCAGGAAAAGAGGAACTCAAATTATGCAGGCAATCGTAGAAACTCTGTTTGACGCCGTATATCTGGTGACTGTCATCACCATCGGCATTCTGATGATCCGCGGCAGCAAGGGCAATGCCCAGTTTCGTCTGTTTGGTCTCATGGCGGTCGTGCTGAGCGCCGGGGACGCCTTCCATCTGGTACCCCGCGCGCTGGCGCTGTGCACCACCGGTCTTGAAAGCTATACCGTCCCGCTGGGGCTCGGAAAGTGGATCACTTCCGTCACCATGACGGTTTTTTATGTGCTGCTCTATTATGTCTGGCGGCAGCGCTATCGGATAAAGGGTCGGAACGGTCTGACCGCCGCCGTGTACGCTCTGGCCGTCGCACGCACTGCGCTTTGCATGATGCCGCAGAATCAGTGGCTGAGTGCCGACGCGCCCCTTGTCTGGGGTATCTACCGCAACATCCCCTTCGCCCTGCTGGGGCTTTTGATCATCGTGCTGTTTTACAAAAGCGCGAAGGAGCACGGAGACCGGGCGTTCCGCTGGATGTGGCTCACCATCGTGCTGAGCTTCGGCTTTTATATCCCGGTGGTGCTGTGGGCGGACGCCGTCCCGCTGATCGGGATGCTGATGATCCCCAAGACCTGCGCCTATGTCTGGACGGTGCTGATCGGATATTCCGCCATGAAAAAAGAGTGCAGCTGATCAAGACCTGGTCTTCTGCCGGCGGGCGCAGGCTTTGCGAGGCTTTTTGAAAAATGAGCCGCCGCGTCATACAAAGCATGA